>Ga0315338_1000696_pt1 | contig 63045 bp, 55 predicted proteins | sample ASW8metaG_FD_204518 | JGI IMG/M metagenome (GOLD analysis project Ga0315338, IMG submission 204518) | Ammonia-oxidizing marine archaeal communities from Monterey Bay, California, United States - ASW #8 | ecosystem: Environmental > Aquatic > Marine > Coastal | place: USA: California | collected...
ATAGAATATCAAAAAGGAAAATCTTTAAAATATTACGTTGATTCGGCTGGTGGGGTTACCCTTAAGGGGGATAAAAATGATATTATTGTTATTTATGCGAATGGTGTTATTAAACCCAAAAAATTAATGAGTTCACCAAAGATTCGGGATGGTGCTACAATTATTGTTAATATGAAAGAAGAAACTGAACCGTTCAATCCTACAGAGTTTTCTGCTTCCCTTGCCCAGATTGCAACATCTGTTATGACAATATTGATTTTAAAAGAACAGCTTTCAAAATAGTCTCTAATAAAAATATTTTTTTGTTAATAATTATTGTTTAATGAATAAGTTCAAAAAAACATTGATTGATAAATTTTCATTACATTCAGCAAAAATTGGAATAGTTGGCCTTGGATATGTGGGTTTACCATTGATTATTCGTTTTGCTGAAGAAGGGAACAAAAGTGTTGGTTTTGATATTGATGAGGAAAAGATAAATAAGCTCAATAATGGAAATAGTTATATCAATCACATACCTGATGTAAAGATTAAATTAGCTTTGAATAATGGATTTATTGCGGTTAATGATTTTCAGAAAATATTGGATGTTGATGCAATTATTATTTGTGTTCCAACACCATTAACTAATAATAGAGAACCAGATCTTCAATATATACGAGGTAGCCTTGAATTAATTCAGCCCCATTTAAAACTAGGTCAACTTCTAGTCTTAGAGAGTACGACCTATCCAGGTACAACTGAAGAAATAATTGCTCCTTTTATCGAAGACAGAGGGTTTTCCATTGGCGATAATTTTTTTTTAGGTTATTCCCCAGAGCGGGAAGATCCAGGTAATGAAAATTTTAATACACAAACCATCCCAAAAATTGTGAGTGGTCTAACATCAGATTGTCTGAAAGTTACCCAGACTCTTTATAACTCTATTGTTGAAACGACTGTACCCGTAAGCTCTACTCGGGTTGCAGAAATGAGTAAAATACTTGAAAATATACATCGAGCTGTAAATATTGGATTAGTAAATGAACTAAAAATGGTAACGGATAAAATGAATATTAGTATTCATGAAGTAATTGAAGCAGCATCAACCAAACCTTTTGGTTTTACACCTTTTTATCCGGGGCCTGGTTTAGGTGGACATTGTATACCTATTGATCCTTTCTATCTTACTTGGAAGGCAAAACAATTCGGTGTAAATACCCGTTTTATTGAACTTGCAGGAGAAGTAAATACGAAAATGCCTGAATGGGTAGTTGATAAGGTGGAAATAACATTATCAGAAAACATGAAAACCCTGGAAGATTCAAGAATATTACTTCTTGGAGTAGCCTATAAAAAAAATATAGATGATATTAGAGAATCACCAGCTTTACGTTTAATTGAGTTATTTGAAGCAAAAGGAGCCAGTGTTGATTATCATGATCCTTATGTGCCTGAATTGAATAATTTAAAGGGATACAAATCATCACTTCGCAGCATAAATGTAAAAGAAAATATAAAAAATTATGATGCTGTTTTACTTGTCACAGATCATGATGATTTTGATTATAATTTTATTGCTAAAGAATCACAACTACTGATAGATACACGTGGATATTATCGAAATAATAAAATGGTTATTCAAGCCTAGTAAAGTAAAAAATCAAATGATAGGTAACTATAAACTTAATTTAATCTCATATCTTTTTAGGATAAAAAATGAAATTTCCTGAACTAGAACAAATTATGGAAGAAAAGGGTATTCATTCATTATCTGATATTGCCCGTTTACTTAACACTTCCCCTCAAGCTGTCAGCAATTGGAAAGCTAGGGATGAAATACCAGCTCGTATAGTTATTGAACTACAACAGAGATTTATAAATTTGGATGAGCCCCTTTCATATAAAGACAACTCTATATATTCAGATTATCAAAGCAATACAATGCCTCTTTCAGATATTCTGGTTTTTCTATCCAAGAAACTAAAAATAATAATTATTTTACCTATAATATCGTCTATATTAGCTATCATTTATGTATTGTTTTTTACTGAACCAGTATATATTTCAACTGCCAAGATAATTCCTATTTATGGTGCCGGGAGCGGATCTCCAATATCGAGTATTTTAAGTAATTATGGATTAGCATTTCCATCAGGGGGAGGGCAGAAGGCTGATTTGACAACACCTGCACTGTATCCAGAAATAATTAAAAGCAGAACACTAGCAAATAACTTACTTGAGAGAAAATTTAATACTAAAAGATTTGGTGAAAATAAAACACTTTTGCACATATTAACTGGTCAAAATACTGATCCTAATATTTCATTAATTGAGCTAAAAGAATCAGCAATGAAATCTTGCTTAGGAATGATCGAATTAGAATTTTTAGGAAATGCAAAAATTTATATTTTAAAAGGAATTGCATTTGAACCAGGTTTTGCAACTCAATTTACTTGGGCAGTTATAGAAGAATTAAAAGAATTTCATCGAACGATAAAAAATAAACAAATAGTAGAGAAACGATTGTTTATTGTTGATCGCCTTCAAAATATAGAAAAAGATTTAATTGATTCAGAGGAGAGGCTTAAGGAATTTCGCATAAAAAATCGCCAGATAGAAAATTCTCCTGTTTTACTTTTAGAAAATGAGAGATTATCGCGCGATATTAATGTAAAAACTGAGGTTTTCACATCTCTAAAACAACAATTTGAATTAGTAAAAATAGAAGAAGTGGAAGAATCATCAACTACACATATTCTGGAAGAACCATCTATTCCTTTATCAAAAAGCAACTCAAGCCGTAGAGTTACGGTAGTCATTGCAGGAACTCTAGGAATATTTTTAGCAATTATAGTGATATTATTGACTGAATTTATAAAAAAACAAAAATCGAAAAGGTATTATATTCTAGCACGAAAAAATATTAAGCGAAATCTATATACTTTAGTGCCGTTTAGAAAAAAATTAAAAAAATTTAGGTAATAAACATTCGATTATGATGATAACATTTGAGTTTCGTTTTTCTAATATATTAAACAATGATATTTTATGACAATTAACTATAAAAATTTAGAATTAATTGTCTACGATTTTGATGGAGTTTTAACTGATAATAAAGTCAACATTGATCAATTCGGGAATGAGTCTGTTCAAGTTAATCGATCTGATGGTCTTGGTATATCAAAAATTAAAGAATTAGGAATTGAACAGATTATTTTGTCAACTGAAACAAATGTTGTAGTTTTAAAACGCGCTGAAAAACTTGGTTTAAAATGTATTCAGAGTGTAAAGAATAAAGCAAAAGAACTATCAAATTATTGTTTGAAAAAAGATATTAGTTTGCAAAGAACTGTTTATTTGGGGAATGATATTAATGATAAAAAAGCTATGGATTTGGTAGGGTATCCAATATGTCCATCAGATGCACATGAATCAATAAAAAGTATTTCAAAAATCATTTTATTTTCTAAAGGTGGTGAAGGTGTTGCTAGAGAATTAATAGATTTGTTAGTAAATAGGAAAAGGGGATAAGCATGTCGATATTTATTATTGCGGAAATAGGAATTAACCATAATGGCGATTTAGATATTTTAAAGGAACTTATTGATGTTGCAGTAGATTCTGGAGCCGATGCAGTAAAATTTCAAAAGCGTACTATTGATCTTGTTTATACAAAAGATTTTTTAGATAGTCCTAGGGAAAGCACTTGGGGGTCTACTCAAAGAGAACAAAAAGAAGGCCTTGAATTTGGTTTTGAAGAATATCAGGAAATTGAACGGTATTGTAAGGAGAAGGATATAGAATGGTTTGCTTCTGCTTGGGATCTGGAAAGTCAGAAATTTTTACAACAGTTTGATTTAAAATATAATAAAATTGCATCGGCAATGGTTGTTTATAAAGATCTTTTGCAAGAAGTAGCATCTGAGAGGAAACACACATTTATTTCAACAGGTATGACCAAAGAAGATGATATTTTAAATGCAGTAGATATTTTTCGATCTATTAATTGTCCCTTCACTTTGATGCATTGTATATCTACATATCCTATGAAAGATAAAGATGCTAATTTAAATGCTATCAATACATTGCGTAGTAAATATAACTGTGATGTTGGCTATAGTGGTCATGAAGTAGGTCTGGCTGTATCATACGCAGCAGCAGCAATGGGGATTTCTGCTCTTGAACGGCACATTACATTAGATCGATCTATGTATGGATCTGACCAAGCATCTTCTGTAGAACCAGCCGGATTTCGAATGCTAGTTGGTGCAGTTCGTAAAATAGAAAATGCCATGGGCGATGGAGAATTAGGATATTTAGATAAGGAAATTCCCATAGCTGAAAATTTAAGACAGCATTTATCTTGGGATTCTAGTAACATACAATAAATAGATTATAGAAAACAAAATTAGAAATATTATCGCTGTTATCCCGGCTCGATCTGGGTCCAAAGGGGTTCCGGATAAAAATATTAAGCCTTTAGGAGGCAAACCTCTGATTTCTTATAGTATAGCAGCAGCAAAGAAATCTAGTTTAATCAATAGGATAATTGTTTCAACTGATTCAAACAAATATGCAAATATTGCTAAGGAGTTTTTTGCGGAAGTACCCTTCTTAAGGCCAACTGAAATAGCAGGTGACAATAGTACAGATTATGAGTTTGTGAAACATTTGCTAGATTGGTTAAAATCAAACGACAATTATCAACCTGATTATCTCATTCATCTTCGACCAGTAGTACCTTTGCGCGATCCCAAAGTAATTGATGCTGGTATTGATGCCTTTATCAATAATGCTGAAGCAACATCTTTAAGGTCTGCACATGAGATGTCTGAAACAGCTTATAAAAAATTTGAAATTAAAAATGATTACTTTAAAGCGATGGGATCAAATTCTTTTGAGCTTGATGCAATGAACGACCCACGTCAAAATTTCCCCAAAACCTATGATCCAAATGGTTATGTTGATGTTTTAAAAACATCCTTTATCGTAAAGAATAACAGAATGCATGGTAATCGTGTAATGCCATTTATTACACCAAAATCATATGAAGTAGATACAGAAGAGGACTTTGAATTTCTTGAGTGGAAGATTAACAAGGATGATACTATCGTAAAAACGCTATTTGGTGTGTTATAATGGCAGAATATAATTTTTCTAGAACCCCTATTAATGTACCTAATGTAGAAACTCAACATCGATCAATAAAAACCCCAATACCACCACCAGGGACTAAAGATATTATCACAAAGCTTGAACTCTATGAATCACGATCTATGCAAGGGCAAATGCCTATAATCTGGGATCGGGCAGAAGATTTCAATATTTATGATAAGTATGGGAATAAATGGATTGACTTTACATCCACCATTTTTGTTGCAAATGTTGGGCATGGTAATCAAAATGTTCGCAATGCTGTAAGTAAAGTTTTGCAAAAACCGCTTTTACATAGTTATGCTTATGTTAATGAGGAAAGAGTTCAATATCATGAGAAATTGGTTGAATTCTCTGGCCATCCATTTGAAAAAGCTTTCCTGCTTTCTGCGGGTACTGAAGCAACAGAAGCAGCTTTGAAATTGATGCGGATGAATGGACAAAAAGTTGGTAAAGCCCGCTTGGGCATTATCTGTATTGAAGGTAACTGGCACGGCCGTACTATGGGTGCCCAAATGATGAGTGGCAATCCATCTCAAAAGAAGTGGATAGGATATCACGACCCGAATATTCATCATATTCCTTTTCCGTATCCATGGGAGTTAAATGGTAAAACAGGCAAAGAGTTTTTGGAAAAAGGATTAAAAAGTTTGCTGAAATCAGGTATTGATCTACAAAATGATGTCTGCGGTTTTATGCTGGAGACTTTTCAAGGATGGGGTGCTGTTTTTTATCCTCAAGATTTTGTTCAATCAATTGGGAATATCTGTAAAAGATATAATATCTTATTAACTTTTGATGAAATGCAAGCCGGATTTGGTAGGACGGGAAAAAAATTCGGTTATGAGCATTATAAAGTACAACCTGATTTGATCTGTTGTGGTAAAGGTATCTCCTCAGGATTTCCACTTTCAGCCGTTATTGGGCGCCGAGATATAATGGATTTGCCTGATATTGGTAACATGAGCAGTACTCATTCGGCAAATCCGATCGTATGTTCAGCTAGTTTAGCAACTCTCAATGAACTTGAAAGATTGGATTTAATTAATGAGACAGCAAGAAAAGGAAAAATTTTCATTGAAGGGCTCAATGATTTAAAAAAGAAATATCCTCATAGAATTTCATGGATTCTAGGTGAAGGGTTGATCGCTGCAATCTTATTTAAATTGCCAGGGGAGAAAAAACCTGATCATCTATTTCCTAGCTTGGTCTCAGAAAAAGCAATGCAGAAAGGTCTATTGGTTGTACATACTGGACGGGAATCCATAAAACTTGCTCCACCGTTAACGATCCCTGATGAAGCTTTACTAGAAGGAATCACTGTTATTGACGAGTCAATTTATGAAGCAGAACATATAAGCAATTACTAACTGCATGTTTCCTGATAATATATTGAATAAATAATATTTTATTAATATGAATAATGGTAATAATAAAGATTATGTTTCCATTGTGTATGACTTGGAGCGCAAGCCTAAAACTAAATATCCAAAACAATTAGTCGAATATTTAATTAACCGCTTTGATCTTCAAAAAAACTTAAAACTGGTAGAAATTGGTTGTGGTAGAGGAGATTTCTTAACAGAGTTCCAAAATGCAGGATTAAAATGTATGGGAATTGATCGGGAAATTTCTTCTGTAAAGTTGAACCCTCATCTGAAAGTGTACAAATGTGATATTTCTTGTGAGAAATTACCATTCGATGATAATTCTATGGATGTTGTCTATAACAAATCCGTTCTTGAACATTTATATGATCCTTCAAACCTTATGAATGAAACAATCCGAATACTCAAACCAGGCGGGAAATTGATTGTTCTAACTCCTGACTGGCACACGCAATGGAAAAATTTCTTTGAGGATTTTACACACTCACGGCCCTATGACATGATGTCACTACATGATCTTCTAAAGGTATATGGATTTAATAATCTGGTGGTTGAAAAATTTTATCAATTACCAATTGTATGGAAATATCCGTTAGTTAAATTAATCTCAAAAATACTGCGAATAGTTACTGGTGTTTACGCTGGAAGGTGGTTAACAAATAGAACCGGGATAAAGTTTTTTCGTTGGTCAACTGAACTTATGATTTTAGGATATGGTCAAAAATAAGGTACGTATATGAGTAGTCCCATAGTTATTGGATTTAGGCACACGGGTATTATTGTTAATAATATGAAGGAGTCACTTTACTTTTATAAAGATATTTTAGGTCTAAAAGTGATTCAGGATTTCTGTGATGATAGTGATTATATAAATAAGATCACAGGAATAACGAACGCTGATGTTCATATGATAAAATTAAAAGCTGAGGACGGAACTGTTGTTGAGATTCTTGAATATAAAAATCATCCGACAGAACTATTAAATCAGCCAATTTATAATGCTGGTGCTAGTCATATTGCATTTCAGGTAAAAAATGCCGATGAAACATATAATATATTGAAAGTTATGGATGTGAAAATTATTAGCGAACCTGTTTTATCTTCTGAAGGTATAGCTAAAGTATTTTTTTGTCTGGATCCAAATAATGTCAGGATTGAATTAGTTGAAATGTTAGATACATAGGGTTTATGGTATCAGTAAAACAATCATTTGAATTAAATAATAGGGTTGCTGTTATCACTGGTGGCGCCGGATTGCTAGGACAAAAACATGCTGAAGCCATAGCAGAATTTGGTGGGATTCCCATTTTGCTAGATATTAATGAAAAAGCGGGCATTGAAAAGGCAAATAGGATTTCTCATGAATATAAAGTCGATTGTGAATTCAGATTATGCGATATAACCGATGAAGAAATAATTTTGAATGTCAAAAATTCTCTATTAAGTAAGTTTGGGAAAATAGATATTCTAATTAATAATGCGGCTATTGATCCAAAAATAGGTAATGATTCCAAAGCAAATCTATCGAGATTTGAAAACTTCTCTATTAATCAGTGGGACCTTGAGCTAGCTGTGGGAATTACAGGTGCAATGCTATGTAGTAAAGTGTTTGGCGCCGAAATGTCAAGGAAAGGGAAAGGAGTGATATTAAATATTAGTTCAGATCTTGGCTTAATTGCACCAGACCAGCGGCTGTATAAAAAAGAAGGGCAAACTGAAACACAGCAGCCTGTTAAACCGGTCACTTATTCAGTAATAAAACATGGTTTAAATGGATTAACAAAATACTTATCGACATATTGGGCAGATAAAGGTGTGCGTGTTAATTCAATCTCACCTGGCGGAGTTTATATAAACCAGTCGCAAGAATTTTTAGATAAAGTTACAAATTTGATTCCGCTTGGTCGTATGGCCCATTTAGATGAATACAAAGCAGCTATAGTTTTCTTAGTCTCTGATGCCTCTTCTTACATGACTGGAGCAAACCTTGTAATCGATGGAGGAAGAACGTGTTGGTAAATTTTTTATGTAGTTATCATTTTTATTCTCTAGCTAGAAAAAAATAAATTATATAATAATAACTTTCATTTGGTTCTATAAGTGACAGATACTATAAAAAAGAGATATTTTTATAGATTAGGTATTAATATTCTGAGTATCCCGATATCATTAATAACCCATTCAATAATACCTAGAGCGTTAGGACCTATTGCTTATGGCAGTTATCATTTTATCACAAATATATTCACAGAGATAACTGGGTTCTTTGATTCGGGGACCTCAAATGCTTTATATACAAAATTATCTAAAAGACCACATGAAACGAAAATAGTTAGGTTTTATTGGAGTTTTACTTTTATTATTTTATTAACAATTTCATTATTTGTATTGTCAAGTTTCATTTTTAATTACCATTCAATAATATGGATAGATCAAGAAAAAAAATATATCATGTTGGGGTTGTGTACGAGTTTTATTATTATGGTTTCAAAAGTTGTGATTAAAATAATTGATGCATATGGGCTAACTGTAAAAGGAGAGCTCAATAGAATAGCACAAAAAGTTATTGGCCTGGGTGTTATTATAACTCTATTTATTATTAATAAATTAAATCTATATAATTTTTTTTTATTTCAGTCAGGGATAACAATTACTCTAATTATTATGTGGAGTCAGGTTCTACGTGCGAATGGAATAAAATTATTTCCTAATAAAAAATTATCTTACGTAGAGATAAAAAACTATAGTTATGAATTTTATCAATATTGTTTTCCTTTAATTATTTATGGATTTATCAGTCTTTTGACTGCATTTATGGATCGTTGGTTGTTACAGAGAATTTCAGGTTCTATTGAACAAGGATTCTATAGTTTTTCATATCAGATTGGTGCTTTATGCTTTATGTTTTCGTATTCTATGACATCATTATTTACTCGTGAAATTTCAGTAGCTCATGGGAAAAAAGATTGGCATAAAATAAAAAATATGGTAAAAATGTATTTGCCAATGTTCTATTCTATTTCGGCAGTCTTTTGTATTTTTTGTTTTTTTCAAGCTGAAAATATTGTATTTATTATGGGTGGTGAAAAATATAAATCTGCAGTTATACCAGTCTCGATTATGTTATGTTACCCGATACACCAAACTTGGGGTCAGCTTTGTGGTTCAGTGTTTTATTCTATAGACAGAACAAAACTTTATAGAAACATCGGTGTTACAAGTATGTTAATTGGAATAATAGCCACATATATTTTTATGGCTCCAAGAGAATATTATGGACTTCAACTAGGATCAACTGGTCTAGCAGTAAAAATGATTATTACACAATTGATTTTAACTAATATCCAGCTTTGGTATATAACAAAAATTGTACATATTTCTTATTTTAGATTATTTGCTCATCAATTTCTATCGATATTATGTATTGGGATTATATCTTATTTATCAAAATCAATATCTGATATGTTTTTCAACAATATTATTTTTTCATTAATATTCTCCGGGGTAATTTATTTGTTTTTATTAGCATTATTAGCGTACACGTATCCTTCAATATTTGCCACAGATAGGGAAAAAATTAAATTTTATTTAAAATTTCTAAAATTAAATCGTTGATGTAACCTGAGAGAATATTATGTTTAGAAAATTAATATCAAATGGGTTGCAAAATACATTATCAAGGATTCCAATCATCGAAAAGATTGGACTTTATATGTCGATGCATTCAAGTAATTAAATTTCTAAGATTTTATTATATAATTATTTGTATGAATAATATAATTAAGAAAAACCAATTAAGTAGCTTTCTTAAAAGAAGTTATAATATTAATGTGAAAAAAATCTTTAAGTATAAAAACGGTGTTCAAAATAATAATTATTTAATTTCAGATGAGAACAAGAATACGGTATTAAGAATATATAATTATAAAAAATCTGAAGAAATATTATATACTATCAAAATCCTGGAAAAATTAAAGAAAAGTAATTTTCCATCTCCACGACTGATTTCCAATTTTGCAAATAAGCCATATTCTATAATCAAGGGTAAACCATGTATATTATATCAGGCCATAAGTGGTTCAAATATGACAACTATTTCCTTAGATTTAATTAAAGAAATAGGAAGTCTGCATGGAAAGATGCATAATCAATTAATTTTAGAAAAATCAAGTACGAAGATTATATCTTGGGATTATGAAGAACTAATTAATTTGATTGAAATAAAAAAAGAAAAATTACTTAAGTTAAAATTTCATGATATATCAACTCGAGTAGATTACATTAATAAAAACTTAAATAAATTATCATTTCCACAGCATTTACCAAAAGGTGGAACTCATCAAGATATTAAACCTGAAAATATTATTGTAAATAATGATAAAATTAATGGAATTATTGATTTTGATAATGCATACTATGGATCATTATTGCATGATTTAAGTACTTCAATTATTTGGTTTTGTTTTAATAATGGACAATTAAAATTAGAAAGACTAAAGACTTTAGTCGAATCATATCAAAAAGAGAGAAAATTGCAGGATATAGAAAAAGAATTCTTTTCTGATAGTATTAAATTTCGATTACTACGAGAAGCAATTATATGGCCTATAACTGTATCTCATAATATTAAAATTGCAAAAAAACTTTCAGATTATTTTACAGCTCTTTATATTAATATTGATGGCCGTATACTAAATACTTATAAATTGTTTTGATTAACATAAATAATTTTACATAACATATGAAGGCTATTATTCTTGCGGCGGGCATGGGGAATAGACTTGGTGGAATTACTAAAACCAAACCCAAAGCTCTTGTGCGAATATTGGATAAAGAAATGTTATCTTATACAATTAATATGGCTGGTTACATAAATATATCAGAAATAGTAATTGTTGGTGGTAGCGGCTTTAAGCAACTTAGTAATTATCTTATTTCTAATTACCCCAATATTACTTTAGTTGAAAACACAGACTATAAAAAGGGGAATTTATATAGCTTACAGAATTGTCTGCCATTTATGGATGATGATTTTTTTATTTTTAATGTTGATCATTTTTTTTCTAAAAGTCTATTAAATAAAATAATATGTTTTTGTGATGGTGAAAAAAACATAAAAGTGTTTTGTGATAAAAGTAATCAAATTCTTAAAGATCAAATGAAAGTCATTTGTAATAAGGGTTATATGCAAGAAATGTCTAAACAGTTAATTAATTATGATACAGGGTATATAGGCTTAGCATTTTGTCCAAAAGCTATGCTGGAGACACTTAAGCGTGCGGTCATAACACAGATAAATGGAAAAGGATCGGCTGCTATTACTGAAGATATATTTAATTATTTATCAAATAAAAATGAGCGTTCAATTTTTATTGCAGATGTAAGCAATCATTATTGGTTTGAAGTTGACACAGCTAATGATATTTCTTATGCTAATTTTCTTTTAAGGAAATATCCTGATTATTGGGCATAGATATAATAAATAATTGTAAAGAATAAATAATGCGAACAAAAACAGGAATAATATTAGCGGCTGGTAAAGGTAAAAGATTAGATAGTCAAAATACAATAAAGCCACTTGTTCACGTGGGGGGTAAGCCCCTCATTGATTGGAATATTGGCTATATGGAAGAAATTGGAATTAAACATATATATATTGTAATAGGTTGTAAAGGAAAATTGGTAAAAAATTATATTCTATCAAATGATTATAATGGTATAAAATTTGAATTTATAAATAATCCAAATTGGGAGAATGGGATTTTATCTTCATTATTAAGTTTAGATCGCTTTATCCCTAATGACTCAATATTTCTTTCCCCATGTGATACATTTTTTGAAAAATCCCCATACAGATATTTTTTAAAGAAAGATTTGAAAGATAACGGAATAGTATCTTTAATCTCTGAATATAATAACCATGCCAATAATAGTGGTGCAAATTTAATAATTAAGGAAGCGAATCACGGAAAAATATTTCCTTCAAAGTTATCAGATGGATATGATGGTATTTCAACGGGAATATATTATTTCAATAACAAAATGCTTTCTAAATCAATTCAATTTGCAAAAAAGAATAAAGAAATATCAAACTTTTTTGAATTAATTAATTATTTATCCAATAAAAAATTATTAAAACTAAGGTACTTTGAAAATTGTGAATGGTTTGATATTAACACTCCTTCGGTTAGGATTAGAACGGAAATGTTTCTAAGAAAGAATAGCGTATCTATTAATGTTGATTCAAAAAATAAATTAATGGAAAAACCATTTAATACTTTTACGACTAAAAAAGAAGTCAAAACAGATATTTTTGTAAGAACAGGATGTTTAAATAATATAGATCAGTTTGATCTAATACCAGAATCACATTCGCAATCTCCTCATTTTATTATAATGGATGAAAATATAGAAACTTTATTTGGAGATAATATATTTAGAAAAATAAAAAGTTCCGGATATAATATAAAAAAAATTGTTTTACCTCCTGGTGAAAAAACAAAATCATTATACTATTATTCTGTACTAACAGAAAAAATTATATCTGAGGGTATTGATGAAAAAACCATTTTAATATCACTTGGTGGGGGGATAACAAATAATATAACTGGATTTCTTGCTTCCACACTATATAGAGGTATTTATTTGATACATATACCGACTACCCTGATGGCTCAATCCGATGCGGCCATTGGTATCAAACAAGCAGTGGATGGAGATAAAGGAAAGAACTTAATAGGTAGCTATTTTGAACCAATGAAAATTATTGTAGACCCATCAGTTTTATTAAATAGTAACATAAAATGGTTAAGAGATGGTTTGGCTGAATGCATTAAACATGCAATAGCTCAATCACCGGAATTTTATAAATATTTTATTGATTATAAAGGGAATATAAAAGATTTAGAATTTCTTGATTTTGTTGTTAAAAGAAATATAGAGTTAAAAACAAAATTGATGAAGGATGATCCAAAGGAAAAAAGAGAAGCCCTTGTATTACAATATGGCCATACTGTTGGTCATGCTGTTGAATATTTATCTGGTTATAAATTAGGTCATGGAGAGTCAGTTGCAATTGGGATGGTAGCTGCAGCTCAAATTTCAGAAACCCTCGGTATTTGCGATAAAGAATTAGTCAATTCACATCGCAGAGTATTAAAGAAATATAAATTACCTTTTACTATACCAGCGAACATCAAAATAGATGATATACTAATTGCGCTTCGATACAATAAAAGATATCTTTATGATGATGTTCAATTTGTACTATTAAATGCAATTGGTTCATTATGGGATTACAAAGGGGATTACTCTATTCCTTGTAATAATAATATTATAAAAGAATCATTAAAGTCATGCTATGACTGACATTAATAAACTTTACGATGAGTAATAAAATTGCTATTGTAACTGGTGGTACAAGAGGGATAGGAAAAGCTATATCATTAAAATTAGTAAAGAATAATTATCATGTCTATATATGTGCAAGAGATAATAAAGGATTAGAAAATACGGAAATAGAAATATCAAAATATGGAAAAGTAACAATCTTTGAATTAGATATTTCTAGTAGAAATAGTATTAATTATTTTGTTTCGAAAATAAAAAATAAAATTAATGTTTTAATAAATAATGCTGGTACCAGTGGAATAGAAAAGTTGGGAGATGATTATGGTATATGGGAAAAAATTATTAATACAAATTTGAATGGAATATATTATTTAACAAAAGCATTATTAGATCAGATTCAAGAGGGGGGCAGTATAATAAACATATCTTCACAATTGGGAGTAGAAGGTAGGTCTGGTTTTGGAGCATATTGTGCATCGAAACATGCTGTACTCGGTTTAACAAAATGTTGGGCGAAAGAATTAGGCTCAAAAAATATTAGAGTTAATGCAATTTCCCCTGGTTGGGTAAAAACGGAAATGGCAATGAATGATGTAAAAAAACTTGCCACAAAGAAAGATGTTTCTACAAAAGAAATGTATAAAGAAATTACAAAAGATTTAGATCTAAAAAGATTTATTGAACCTAATGAAATTGCTAATTTGGCTTCATTTTTGGTGTCTTCAGAAGCTGAAGGAATAACAGGTCAAAATTATTTAATCCGTTAAAATAATTTATTATTAATAAAATTATTATTAATTAGAAAATGATTCCTATTAATCAAATAAAAAAGGTATGTCAAAATCCAGCTACTTATAGTTCAGCTGGTTTTATTGATAGAATTCATCTACGCATGTCAATTTATTTTACTTGGGTTTTTGTTAATATGGGTATATCAGCAAATAAGATCACTATATTATCTGGAATTTTATGTTTAATTGGGGGAGTATTATTAGCATCAGAATCAATAATATTATTTTTTATTGGAGTATTATGTTTCAATTTTTTTCCAGTTTTAGATTGTTGTGATGGCCATGTTGCACGTTATAATAATAATTCTACAATGTATGGTAGATTTTTAGATTGGTATATGGTTTTTATTTTAGATGCTACAATGTTTGTTGGACTATCAATTGGCGTATTAAGTTATAATTTTTCAAAATTATTATTTATTTGTTCTTTATTTACTGTATTGACGCCATTATTAATTAAATCTGTATTAACTGGTGGTTGGACGGCAATTTGTTGGGAACGCCTTGATGTTTTATCGGGGAAAAAACTTCCATTTCTTAATGATAAGGCTAAAGCTATAGATCAATCAAATGAGTTAACGAAATCAAATACTATACCTTGGCAAAATAGAATAAAAACATTTATCAATATTATTATAACAGCTAGTTTTTCAAGTTTAGCGCCAATAGTATTATTTGTACTTTCATTATTTCAAATTCTTATCAATAAATATTTTATGAGTAATATTGATTTTCGACCTTATCTAATTTATTATATTGGATTAATTGGTCCCATTTACTGCCTACTTTTATTACGTAAAAGATTTGTTGAAAACTCATTTGAAGATGGATATACTCGCCTTTTTGATAATCCTAAACTAATCCAATTACCTAGACACTATTTCTTTTAGCTAAATAACTTTTGTTTCTAATAACAACGGCTGATCAAAGATATTGGGGGGATGATAAAAAAGTGCTCTTTTTGGGTGATTGGTGCCAACTCTACTCAAAAAAATCTGATTGGGAAAAATTAGATTACCAAATATTGCCTTATCATTGGGACGATCGCAGTGAATTATACAAAGATTATATACTATTAGATAAATTATATGAAAAAAAATTGGAAGAGCTTTCAATTTGGTTGAATAAAATACATGGAGTTAATTATGAAATAAGATATTGGAGAATAATTATTGGAAGATGGTTATTCCAATTTATACAAATATTATATGACAGATACAAATCATTGGATAACGCTTATAATACCGGGGAAATTAATAATACTTATATAGGAGTTTATGACAAAAATTATGTGCTGCCTAAAGATACAGTACAATTCCATAGTTTGTGTTACACGGATTTATACAACCACTATTTATATTCAAAAATAATTTCTTCTTTAAATAAAATTCCTTATGAAGAAAAAAAAGTTAATATGGAAAATATAAAAATATTTATGAAAAATAATGAACGCAATAAAATTAGCCATAAAAAAACACTATATACTATTATAGTTAGGTTAATACCAAATATTTTCAAAAAGTCTGTTTTATTAATGGATAAAAATATTTTGAGCTCTTTTAACCAAGCTCTTCTTCAGTTTTCAACTTTTCAATTTCCAATTTTAGCATTTAATAATAAAATCAATACAGATTTCAAAATCAATTGGAGCATTAGAAATACTTTTATAAAAAAAAGATCTAATAATGAGTTTATTAATTTATTAAATGAATTTATCTGCGAACAGATTCCATTAATTTTTATAGAAGGTTATGAACAATTATTCACAAATACCTTAAAATTATATCCTAAAAAGCCAAAATTTATTCTTTCTGAAAATGCTTATTATTTTAATGAATCGTTTAAGATTTGGGTTGCTTCAATGGCAGAAAAAGGTACAAAAATTGCTGTTTTCCAGCATGGTGGTCATTATGGGAGTGGACTTTTTTCGAGCTTTGAAGATCATGAAGTGCGCATAAGTGATATTTATTATTCTTGGGGATGGAGTAATAAAAATAATAAAAAAATAATATCTATCCCACCAATTCATATAGGTAAACAAAGTAAAAAAATCAATTACAAACGCAATGGGAATATTTTATTAACATTATTGACTGTACCAAGATATTTTTATGCTATTTATAGTATAGCCATTGGAGCAAATTCCTTAAATAAATATTACGATAATCAATTTGAATTTGTTAAATATTTATCTAATAGAAATAAAGATCGATTATTAATTAGGTTGCATAAAAATGATTTTGAATGGAGTCAAAAAGAACGATGGCTTGATAAGTTTCCCAGTATTAATTATGAAGAGGGTTTAATACCATTTATTGACCAGCTAAATAAGAGTAGGCTATTTGTTGGTACATATAATGCAACAACTTATCTACAAACATTCGCTGCAAATTTTCCTACAATATTATTTTGGGATCCTAAATATTGGGAGATAAAAGAATCAGCAAAACCATTTTTCAAAAATTTAGTTGATGTAGGAATATTGCATTATTCTCCAGATTCTGCTGCAGAAAAAATCAATGAAATAGGTATGGATCCAGGTAAATGGTGGTTTGATAATCATACACAAAAAGCAAAAAATATATTTTGTAATGAATATGTAAAAACATCAGATACATGGTTTACAGAATGGAGAAATATTTTATTGAATAATGGGGTAAAGGGGTAAAATAAAATAAAACAAAAAAATAACATAGAGTTGTGGATTAACGATGAAGAAAAAAAACAAATATATACATTTGATTCATGGAATGATGAAATCCGCGAACAATCAAAATCTTGGATTATAAATAAAGCTGGTGGTGAAAAGTTAATAAAGCATTTAAAGGTAGAAACCACATTATTTGATGAATTTAATTCAGTTATTAGTTATGTTGATGAATTAGGAATGGAAATTAAGGGGAATGGAATTGATGTGGGCGCGGGATCTTGCTGGTGTACTGCATTGTTATCAAAAATAAAATTGGTTAAGAGATTACATGCAATAGATTTTTCGTATCAAAGGTTAAAAAATGTTGCGCCTGGGGTTTTAGAATTATTTAATGCAAAAAAGGAAAAAATAAATTTAGTGATGGGTAATTTTTATGATTTAAAACTTGATAATAATAGTATAGATTTTTGTTTTTTATGTTCGACGTTTCATCATGCAGATGAACCGGAAAAATTACTTAGAGAAATAAAGAGAGTTTTAAAGCCTAATGGTATAGTGATGATGATAGGAGAAAGACCAGTATTTTTCTATGATCATTTTATTAAATATATAAAAAATCTAATAAAAATACTTTTACCTTCGAAATTTTATAAAGGTTATGTCATTTATAATATAATACCATCTTTTAAAAAATTGTATCCCACTGATGAAGATGAAGGAGATCATTATTACCGCTTAAAAGATTATAAATATATTTTTAAATGTAGTGGTTTTCAATTACTACAAAAGAGGGTAAAAGATTATGATATTTTTATAGCAAAGGCTGAATGATAAACAATAATAATATTCATATATATAATAAAATTTGAAAAAAGAAAATATAAATTTTTTATATAAGTTATTAAATCCTTTATTTTTTTTAAAGACTATTTTCTACTGGTTTAGGCTATTTATTTATAGGTTATTAAGAAAATTTAATACTCCTATCAGGCATTATCCCCTGACTGTCAAAATAGCATATAAAAAATATTTATATAATAATAAAGAAAATATTAATTATGAAAATATAATGAATATTATTAAAGATAATAGAACATATCCTAATGCTGGTAGAATAAAGCTAGCAACTGATTATTTAAATTATTCAAAATACCCAAATTGGAACTTGATTAGTGATGATCCCGAGCAAAACGAATCACTTCATAGATGGAACTGGTTGATATATGAAATAACAGAAAATAAAAATATTTCTTTTAATTGGGGCATTAATCTTATGCGTTCATGGATTAAAACAATGGGATTAAATCCAAAAGGTTTTGCTTCAGATACATATACAATTAGTGAAAGAATTTCCAATGCTGTATTGTTTACAGAAATATTAAGTATTAATAATAATAAGAATTATCGACTACCGAATGATATTGAGATGTCAATTAAAATAATGGCCAATCAATTAACTGGTTCAATTGAATATAGACAAAAACAAGTTCCAATTAATCATGTAATAAATAATGCAAGGGCATTATTTATACTAGGCCAATATTTACAAAATTCAGATTTAATAAAAATTGCTATCGCTATTATTAAGAACGATATTCTAAAATTGTTGACAAAAAATAATTTTTTACGGGATGGATCATCGCATTATCATTTTTTATTTACTCGGTGGATATTAGAGTTATTGTGGATTTCTAAAAAAAATAATTGTGATGAATTAGAAAATATTTTAACACCTATCGCTTACAATATGATTGATAAAATTTGGTTCTTTTTAGTTAATAATATTGAAGATAATAGTTTTTCAATGCCACTAATAGGAGACGTTTCTCCTGACTGTGATCCCGATTGGCTTGTTAATATAGGCTTTTCTGAATTGGCAACTAATATTTACCCAATCCCTCACTCAATAAAAAATGTAGATGGGCATAAGGGATGGAATAAATTATGGGAAAATAAATTAAACAAAAAACAATCCTCCATTCATATTAATTATAATAATGATAAAATAATTGATCAATGTTATCCAGAAAGCAATTGGTATAGAGTCGATAATGGAAGGATAACTGTATTCTGGCATACTGAAGGTGTTAGCAATAGTTCAAATGGTGCCCATTCACATTTAGATATATCCTCTTTCGTTTTATATTGGGATGGGATTCCAATTATAGTTGATCCAGGTCGATACAGTTATTCCTCATTAAATAAGTTTGGTGAATATAGTATTTCTTGCCGTGCTCATAATAATATTATGGTAGATAATATGGAGCCATTAATTTTATCAAAATCAAGGAAATATCCTTTCCATTATCGAAAAGCGGCGGTTATTATTGATTCAGAAAAAAATGAAAATCAATTTACTATAAAAATAAACAGTACGGGATATCGAAGAATTAGAAATGATAAAATTGAGCATACAAGAACATTCAGTGTTTTTAATAATCAATTAATAATCGAGGATACATTAAAAGGGAATAAAAGTCATTTATTAGAAACATTTTTTCATTTTGGGCCAAATATTTACATAACTAAGAACAATGGAATTAAAGACCTCAGTAATTATTTTATTTCAGTTAATGGGAAATTGATAGGATCAGTACAGAGGGCAGTTATAACCGCTAATAATAATAAAGTATCTTCAGAAAAAGTATATTATGGTGCTACAGACCCTTTCATTGCAGGTTGGCATTTCCCTTCTTATGGTAAAAAAATAGAGACACCAACCATAGTTTATAAGGATGTGATAATATTTCCTTTTAAATCGGTCCAAAAAATAAATTTTTTGGATTAATTAAATGTGTGGAATTTGTGGTGTAGTAAATTTTAATGGCGAAGCGGTTGATCAAGGTGATATATATAAAATGACAAATAAAATGAAACAACGTGGGCCGGATGATGATGGCTATTATTTCAATAATGATATTGGACTTGGGATGCGTCGTCTTTCGATAATTGATATTGAAAAAGGGAAACAGCCGATATCAAATGAAAAAGGTGATATTTGGGTAGTAATGAATGGTGAAATATATAACCATGTTGAAATTCGTAAAAAGCTTCAGAAAGCAGGGCACACTTTTAAAACATCAAGTGATACAGAAGTTATTGTTCATTTATATGAAGAAAAAGGTCGTGAATGCTTAAATGAGTTAAATGGAATGTTTGCTTTTGCACTTTATGATGTAAATGCAAGTGCACTTTGGATTGTTCGAGATCGATTAGGAATTAAGCCTCTTTATTATATTAATAAAAATAATCAATTTGTGTTCTCATCTGATCTTAATTCATTAAAAGAAGTAATAAATACAAAAATTTCAGTTGATTCACTTATTAATTATATGGCCCATGGTTATATACCCACCCCAGAAACAATTTTTGATGGTATAAAAAAGTTGAAACCAGCGCACTGGATTTGGATTCAAAATAAGCAAATAACAACTGATAAGTATTGGCAAATAGACCCCTCGAAATCTTTGGAATTGAAGCCAAAAGATGCTACGGAAAAGCTTGAAGAACTAATGGAAAATTCACTACGTTTACAAATGAGAAGTGATGTTCCCGTAGGCATCCTTCTTAGTGGGGGATTGGATAGTAGTGGCATTCTTGCCTTTGCGGCTAAGAATACAAATTCTCAGATTAATACATTAACGATTAATTTTGATAGTAAAAATGGGCATGATCATATATTTGCTAATAAAGTTTCGGATTATTACAATACTAATCACTTTAATATGAAACTCAATTCCGAAAATTTAATTAATGGATTAATGGATTTGATAACCAATATAGATGAACCAATAGCAGATTCTGCAATAGTGCCAACCTATCTTCTTTCACGCATGGCGCAGGAAAATGGTATAAAAGTATTACTCACTGGTGCTGGCGGTGATGAAATATTTGGAGGTTACAATCGACATAAACGTCCAAAATACGGATCTCCAGCATGGGTTTCAGAAACGTTTCCTTATGGACTAAGGATGATTATCGGAAAAGTTTGGGGTTTATTTAACCATCAAAGAGGCATAAGAGCTACAAATAATAAATTAGCTATCGGAACGGAGATTGCTGGGACTAACCTTGGTTTTTATCAAAAAATATTTAATGAAAAATCATCATATGATAAACTAGTTGAATCATTATGTGAGCCATTCAATGATATCGGAAATAATACGATAAATATGGGTTATTCATATTCTAGGATGTTTAATGATCTGAATAATTATTTATTAAATGATATTCTTGCGTTAACTGATAAAGGGACTATGGCAGCTTCTGTTGAAGGGAGAGTACCGTTATTAGATCATAAATTGGTAGAATTTGCATTTTCGCTTTCATCCCAGGTTAATTTACTTAATGGAAAAGCTAAGGGCCTATTTAAAGAAGTATTAAAAAAATATTTACCAACTGATGTTATTAATCGAAAGAAAGAAGGATTTAATGCTCCAATTACTGTTTGGATGATGGAAAAACTAAATAAAGATATTTCTTTAGAACTTAATAGAGCTAAGGATTCAATATTGAGTGAAATAATTGATATTGATAAAATGCAAAATTATTTAAATAAGGCAAATTATAGATCATCAATATCAGAAACAGTTTTTTCCCTCTATGTTTTTAGTAAATGGTGTCGGACTCATAATTACCAATAACGTCAAAATATTTATTAAGTTTTATGTGTAATGTTTCATAATTAGGGGAGATTATCTAAATGGAAAATATAAAGAAAATAATTAATAAGTTACGTTGTCTAAAATGTAAAGTCGGGTCATTAGATGTGTTAGATTCAGATAATATTTATTGTTTAAAATGTAAGGAAGAATATCCTTTTTTAATAAAAAACTGTATACGATTAATTCCTATAAATATATCAGAAGTTAAAGAACAAATACAAGAATTCTGGGGTGATACTTGTATCCAATGGTATGAGCCTATTATTGATAAACTTGATTATAAAAGTTATGTGGAATTATTAAACGATCTACGCATGATGTTTATTAAGATGGAACACCTAGCTGTCACAGAAATGAAATTGAATGAAATAAGGGGATTAGATGTTTTAGAAATAGGGAGTGGTGGTGGAGGCCATTCGGCTTTATTTCAAAAATTTGGAGCAAATGTAATATCGGTTGATATAACACCCGAAAGAGCATTATCAACAGCGAAGATGTTATCATTCCGAGATGGAAAGGGTGTAGCTTTTGTTAGCGATGCTGAAATGTTGCCTTTTAAAAGTAATTCTTTTGATATTGTTTATTCAAATGGCGTTTTGCATCATTCTGAAAATACGGAATTGTGTAATAGTGAAATAAATCGAGTCTTGAAACCAAAAGGACGGGCGATTATTATGTTATACTCTAGGCATTCAGCTGCATACTGGTTGAACCATCTTTTAAAGGGTATATTATATGGATATATATTTAAATACCCAGAAGATCAAATGTTAGGACTAGTTACTGAAGGTAAGCCAAAGTATACAGATATGAAAAATCCAATTACTAGAGTTTATTCAAAAAAACAAATTAAAAACCTATATAAAGATTTTAAAATAATTTCGTTAAGGAAGAGTGGATTTACATTTGGGTGTTTACCTTTAATTGGTAAACTTAGAAATCCACTATTAAAAATATTTGGTAAAACACCTCATCCAGGAGGTGCTTTAGTTTATGGTTCAGGAAGAATAGTAAATACAAAATTGGAATTATATCTAGGAAAATATATCGGTTATAATTGGAATATTATTTGTGAAAAATAATAGAATTTTGTTTAATTATTTAAAAGGATTACAAATGCTTTCTTTATCAATAATTGAGATTAACATTAGAAAGACAAAAAGGTTTTGATCATCTAATCTATGGTATTATGAAAAAATTATCATTTTTTTGGTGAATGAAATAATTAATTACTAAGTAATCTTGATTTTTTTAGCTTTCCTAAATTAAAGATATACCCATTGTGTATTATTATTTATAAACATTTATAACCTTGTGAAAATATATATATGAAAGAGTTACCATCTATTTCGGTTGTATGCCCAGCATACAATTCTTCTACCTTTATTGAGCAAACACTTTTATCAATTATTAATCAAACAAGATTACCAATGGAAATAATTGTTGTGAACGATGGATCCGAAGATAAAACAGAAAGAATTGTAGAAAATGTTTTTAATGAACAATGTAAAACAATTAGTTCAAAATTAATAAATATCTCTCATTCAGGACCTGGTAAAGCAAGAAATATAGGCATTCTAACAGCTATAGGTGATTGGATTGCATTTATCGATTCAGATGATAAATGGGAAGAAACTAAAATAGAAAAAGTTTCAAAGTTAATCAATACGATGCCCAATGTTAATTTTTTCTGTCATAATGAAAAAATATTGAATTTAGACAAATCATCTTCTATTCTTAATTATAAAAGTAATTATTCAAGAAGTATATCATTATCAAAGCAATTATTTAAAAGAAATTTATTTTCCACATCAGCTGTCGTTTGCCGTAAAGATATAATAATAAAAAATGGTTTATTTGATGAATCGCTACAATCAGCACAAGATTATGAACTTTGGTTAAAACTATCTAATGATATCAATGTATATTTTATTGATGAAGTTTTAGGAACATATTTAGTTAGAAATAACAATATTACATCAATGGCAAAAGATAAAAAATTAATAAACTCTATGAAAATAATTGTCAAACATAGGAACAAGGTAAGTCTGTTAATTTTTATAATAAGTTTCATTAAGATTTGTATAAAATATATATTATTCAAATTTTACATACGATAATATTGAAATCTATTACCACATACAATTACAATGAATATTACATAATTAAATGATTTAATATGACGATTAGTGGGATTCCAATACCTTCTTTTAGAGTGCTTGTTAATTCGTTAATGAATAAATCGATTAATGATTTATTATGGTTTAATAATAAAAATGGAATGTCTTTATATTATTTTTCTAAAGGGACATGGGCTTTAAAAAAAGGGATAGAATTGTTATTAGATAAAAATGGTATTAAGAATGGTAAAATATTTGTTCCAAGTTATATTTGTTTTGAACCACTAATACCAATTAAAAACGATAATATAAATATTCACTTTTATTCAATTAATAATGATCTTTCCCCCAATTGGGAAAAGTTAGAATCCTTTGTTCAAACTAAATTTATACCTGATGTTTTCGTACTTGTTCATTATTTTGGGTTCAAAAATGAGATAAAAAGGGCTACGGATTTCTGCAAAAAGTATAATATAGAATTGATTCAAGATGCAGCACACATATTTTTACCATTTGAAGGTTTATTTAATAATATTACAATTTATAGTCCAAGAAAATTTTTACCAATACCAGAAGGTGGTATATTAGCAATACCAAAAAATATTGTTGCTAATGCAGGAAGCACTGATATTTACAGATCAGATGTTTTTTTTATGATGAAATGGATTCTGCAAATATCAATAAAAAAATTATTAATTATATTAAAATTCTCATGGCGTAAAATTATTGATAAGTACAAGAAAAATAGTAACGATATATATGAGGATATTTCTAAACAATATCCTATATCATTTTCAATCAAATTGATAAAATCATTACAGAGTAACTTTAATCAAATAGTAGTTAAAAGAAGAGATAATTACAAATTACTTTTTAATAAACTTTCTAAAATCGACGGAATTGAAATTTTATTTCCTGATTTACCTAGTGATGTTTGTCCTTTTATGATGCCAATTTTAGTATTTGATAATCGTGATACAATTCTAGAACATTTGAAATATAATGGTATACCGGCTATAAGCTGGCCTGAATTGCCAGGTGAAGTTTTAAATAATAAAAGTAGGTATAAAAATACAATAATGTTGAATGAAAATATAATTTTACTTCCAATACATCAGGATATTACAAGAAGTAATATTATTTATATGCAGGACACATTAAAGAAAAAATTGAAAAGTTGTGAGACTGTAAATACTGTTAAGAACTGAATAATGAATATTGATAAAGATAGTTGGAATACAATAGTGATAAATAATAACGGTAGTCCTTTGCATGCATGGGAGTGGGTACAATCAAAAGAACTTGCCGGAATTAAAGTCAAGTGGTTTTTATTAGATGATGATAAAGCGACGGTGGCAGTCCCCATTTTTATTGAATATAAAATTATTGGTTGGATTCCTCATGGGATCCCATATAAAGGTGATATTGATCATATTAAACTCAAATTAAAATCATTTTTTTTAAGGAATGGAATTATTGGTGTTATTACAAGTTATTACAATTTTGTCAAATGTGATGAATTAATAAATAAATTTGTAAAAATAAATATTAAAAATAATCAAGAAACATTTATTTTGAATATTGATAGTAAAAATGATGAACAATTATTTAATAAGTTCAACTCGACTACAAAAAAGCACATAAAAAAAACATATAGATTAAACTTTCATTGTGAAAATTTTAATGATAATGATTTTGTTGCCTTTTGGAATTACTATAAGAAATTTAACATTGAACGAAATTTTAAAAGTCCTACAAACAACAAAATATTTAATAATTTGGTTGAATTAGTAACAAATAATGATAATGATTATTCATTAAAATTTATCGCAAAAAAAGGAATTTATGAACAAAATCAAGGTGGTTATATAATAGTATTAACTATGGGTAATCGCGCTCATGAATATTTACGTTTTTCAACAAAAGAATATAAAAATCTACAAGGAGGTGATAAAGCCCTAACCTGGGAAGTTTTGAAAGAGTGTATGAATAGTAAATGTAAACTTTACGATTTTGGAGGAGTAAAAAAGAATAGCCAACCAGGTATTTTTAATTTCAAAAGAGGTTTTGGCGGGGAACACATTTTGGCTTCAGATTATAAAGTAATGTTAACTCTCTAATTATTAAACCAGATAAATATGCTTAGATATAATATTGCAAAACCATTATTGAAATTATTGTTAATAAAAAAACACTTATTTAATAAAACTGATTTTATTAAAACCATTGTTTACCATGATGTTAGTTCCGATCATATTAACAATTTTAAAAAACAGATTGAATTCGTTCATAATAAGTATGGATTTATAAATCCAAAGGATTTTGACAATACATTATTCGGGCGAAATAATAATCATGATAAAATACTATTAACATTTGATGATGGGTTCAAATCAAATATTATTATTGCAAAGAAAATATTAAGTGTTTTCAATATCAAAGCATTATTTTTTATTCCTACTGGTTTTATAAACATAAAACAAAGGGCTGAACAAAAGATTTATATTGTAAATAATTTTTTCAATAACAGGTTATCAAAGACACAAATAAGTGATGACATGTCTCCCATGGATTGGGATGATTTAAAATATTTAACAAAACAGGGACATTTAATAGGTGCCCATACAATAAACCATAATAAGCTATCCAATATTAAATCAAAGGAATCACTCAAAAGTGAAATTATTGGATGTAGAGAAGAATTAACAAATAAATTAGGAACTCCAATAGATCATTTTGCTTATACATTTGGAGATATAAATAGTATAAATAAAAAAGCTCTCAATATTATAAAAAATAACTATAAATATTGTCATTCATCAATCCGTGGCAATAATCATTCTTATTCATCTTTATATGCGTTATTACGAGACCCAATATCTCCACAATATCCAATTGAATATTTACAATTTATTATTGAAAATGGTTTGGGATTATTATATAAAAAAAGATCAAATATATTAAATCAATTAGTTTGTGATTAGTCATTAATAATATTGATTATATTTCACTAAAATGATATATGCAAAATAATATACAATATCATAAATGGGAATTCAGATTATTATTGGTTGCTATTAGCCTTGCACCATTTTATTTAATATTTAAAATTGCAGTTTTGGATTATACACCTTTGTGGCTTTTACACGGGATAATATTAATCGTATTGTTTGTATTCCTATTAATAAAAGTACTTATACAACCATCAAATTCTCATAATCATTTAATAAAAAGTGATTTAGATAAATGGATGATGTTTATTTTTCTATATTTTATATGGCAATTACTATTTGGTGTAATGTTGGGGAGTAGTATAAAAGATGTTTTTAGACTTTTTTGGCAATGGATAGTCGGTTTTTTCGCATTTTTTCTAATTAAAAATTATTTAAACGAAAATAGATTAAAATTATTAGAAAAAACAATTATAACTATAAGTTTTATTGTTGCATTATTTTTTATCATCGAGGTTGTTAAAGTAAATGTACTTGGAGGGAAAAGCTTTTTTTGGTCTTTACGTTTTTTTGAAGAAGGTATTATTAGTAGTTATTATATAAATAAATATGAAGGTTGGGCAAGTTTAGAATGGGGGCGCTATAAAAGACTTGGCGGACCATTAGGTGCGTATCCATACACACAATTATTTATATCTTTAAGTTTTTATTTTTTATTTTTCAAAATTATATATTTAAGAAGAAATTGGAAAACAAAGTTATTATTCATTATATCTGCAGTAGCAACATTGGTGACATTTTACCGAACAGGTTTTGTAGCTATAATAGTTATGTTGTCATTCTATTTTATTATTGCATCGCCGGATAAACGAAAATATTTAATTAAATTTGGATCTATTATTATTAGCATATTACTCATTCTAATCATAACAATAGATGAAAATGTTAGGATTTTATTCAAAACTTTCTTTTGGGATAAATTAATTATCGATACATTATTTAAAGAAGTTCCAATTTATTATCACGGAGATGCTCCGCACATAATTTCAAGAAATTTTGAATTACTCGGGGATTATATTTCATGGAACCCATTACTTATATTTTTTGGGTCAGGATTTGGCTATCATAATTTATCCACGCTAAATGTTAATTCAGGAGACCTTGGTTGGACTACCTTTTTCCCTAAAGTTGGTCTTTTTGGTTCTTTTCTCATTTTTGTTGTTCTAATAAAATTAGCAATAATTATCAATAGTATTAATAAACAGGTAAATAATAATTCTTATTATCAATGTTTATGTGTTGCCTCTTTTTGTTATATCGGGCAATGTGTTTTATCTACATTTCATTCAGGGGCGCTTTTTCATTCTGCAAATTATATTTACTTTTTTTTACTAATTGGCCTAATTAGTCATATTGAAATAATTACATTAAATAATACAAATGGCAGAAAAACACGATGAACTTAGAACAGAAATATTCAATTATTATACCTGCATACAATGAGCAACAAACTATTTATAAACAAATAAGTAAGATGCAAAATATATTAAGTGATTCTGGAGACATATTTGAGTTCATAATAATTAATGATGGCTCTAATGATAATACGTTGGATGAGATTAATAAATTATCGTTTCCAATAATTTTGATTAATCAATTAACAAATCAAGGATATGGAGCTGCTTTAAAAGCAGGTATAGAAAAAGCAAAATTTGATAATATTGTTATTACTGATGCAGACGGAACATATCCTTCAAAATATATTCCAGATTTTGCAAGAAAATTACATTCAAATAATTTAGATATGATTATCGGTGCTCGTGTTGGAAAAAATGTTAATATTCCATTAATTAGACGTCCGCCAAAATGGGTTATTAATAAGTTTGCTGAATGGATCACAGGAAGGAAAATACCAGATGTAAATTCTGGTCTAAGAATATTTTCAAAATCATCATTTTCCCCCTTTCATAATCTTGTACCAAATGGTTTTTCTTTTACTACAACCATTACATTAGGAATGATATTAGGCGGCTATAAGGTAAAGTTTGTACCTATTGATTATTTAAAAAGAAAGGGTAAGTCTAAAATAAAACCTATTAGAGATACTGTAAATTTTTTTAAAATAATATTTAAAATCGGTTTATACTTTGCGCCGATAAAAATATTTATCCCGATTAGTTTAGGACTTATAATAATTGCTTTTGTGTGGGGATTATTATCTAAAATAATTTTAGGTCAAATTGCTGATATAAGTGTTCTAGTAATTATTATGACTGCATTTCAATTAGCAGCTTTATCTCTTGTAGCTGAATTAATAAATAATCGTATAACAAATATTTACAAAAAAAATAATTAAATATGACTGATAATGAATAACATTTTTGATCTTTTATCAAAAAATGTTATTGATCAGGGTTTATGTACTCATTGTGGGACTTGCGTTGGGCTATCTAAAGGATCATTGATAATGAGCGAAACGAATAATGGCCCAATTCCAATTCCAAACTCAGATAATTTAAATCAATTAGATCCAATTATCTATGATGCTTGTCCAGGAAAGGGATTAAACTACCCTGATATTTCAAATTATACCTTTAATGATAAAATTAATGATTGGCTTTTAGGATACCTTAATAAAACATATATAGGTTACTCTAATGATAAAATAATTCGTCGAAATGGGGCTTCTGGTGGTATCATAACTCAAGTTTTAGTTTATTTATTATCAAAAGGTATAATAGATGGAGCTATAGTTTCAAAAATGGGGATTCCTAAACCTTGGAAAGCAAAAGTAATAATAGCTAGAACTATTGATGAAATTATTGAATGTAGTCAAAGTATTTATTCTCCTGTACCTGTTAATGAAATTTTAAATGAAGTTAGAAATTTTGATGGAAAATTAGGTTACGTAGGACTGCCCGATCAGGTTCTTTCTATAAGATATTTACAGAGTATTGATAATAAGATTGCAAAAAAAATATCATTTATAATTGGACCTTACGTTGGTACTAATATGTACATAGGATCAATTAAAAGTTTTCTGAGATCTAATGGTTACAAAACATTAGAAAGTATAAAAAAACTACAATATAGAGCCGGTGAATGGCCAGGGTATTTAAAAATATTGACAGATAAAGGGGAAGAATTAAAAGCAGAGAAATTTTATTATAATTATTTAATACCATTTTATATCACAAAAAGTTGTCTTTATACTCCTGACTTCACTAACGAACTTACAGATATTTCCGTAGGAGATGCGTGGCATCCAGATTACGAAAAAATTGGTAAGGGGTTCTCGGTAATTATAGCTCGATCATTAAACGGAAAAAATTTGCTTGAAGAAATGAAATCCGCAGCAGTTATTGAATTAGAAGAAATTGATTTAAATAAAGTTAAAAATATGCATGGGCATATGTTAGATTTTAAAAAACGGGGCAGTTTTATCAGATTTAAATTTCTAAAAATGATGGGTAAGAAAGTTCCAAATTTTGGATATTTACCAAAAAATATATCTATTATCAGAATTATTATTGAAGTAATTATTTTATCTATTATTATTTTTTGTAGCAGTTCTTTCGCTAGAAAAGTCCTAGAATTATTTAACCCGAAGTTTATAGGTCCACCATTTAATTACTTTAGACTAAAATGGAAGAATATATCAAAACCATCAAAAAGAAAGGGCTTGGAAAATTTTGAAGTGAAAATCCAATAACAAAGATGCGGGATCATTAAATGAATGAAAAAAAATATTATTTTACCTTTAAAGGAATTTTAGATAGGATTAAAAAAGAGTATTATTACTATACATTTAGGCCCTGGAGTCTTATTAATGTTGGTGAATTTTGGGATAGTGTAGGGGACTATGATGGAGTGAATAGTAATATTTATCCTTATTATAAAAGGTTTGAAAACTCATATGATTTAGCAATTAAATATTTATCAAAAAAGAAATACAATATGCTTGATATTCAGGCACGGAGTGGGAATGGCAGCCTTTTTTGGTATAATAAAAATAAAATAAATAGTGTCGTTTGTATTGATTTCTCCGATTATTTTGTTTCGCTCATAAATAAAAAGCTAAATGAAACAGAATTAGAATATAAATGTATAAAAGTTTCTGAGTTCCCTATACCAATAAATGATTCTAGTTTTGATTTTATTTGTACATATGAAACTATAGAACATATCTATGATTATAATTTATTTTTAAAAGAGTTGTATAGATTGTTAGAAGATAAAGGAATTGTAATTTTAACTTGCCCTTCGGTATCATGGGAGTGGGTACACTGGTTAAGTGCAATTATTAATATCAATCATAGTGAAGGTCCACATAGATTTATTAGAAGGAAAAAACTAATAAAAGCAATCTCTACAAATGGATTTAATATTCTTGAAGAAAACACAACTATACTTTTACCCTTCAATAATAAATTATCAATATTATTTGATAAATTTTTAGAAAAAACTCTACCTAATTTTATTACTAGGGCTCTCTGTCTTAGACGCACGTTTGTACTAAGTAAATAGTAATCCTTGAGATTCCTTATATTCTATTGAAAAATGAACTATTTGATTTTCGGTTCTTAATTAGAACCATCGGAATTATAATATTTATTATATTATTATATAATATTGATTTTATTTTATTTAAAGATATATTGTATAATATTGATGTAAAGCTTTTAGGTTTATCAATCATTATGTTATTCCCATTGGTTGGAATAAAAACACTTAGATGGAAATATATACTTAAAAAATATGACATTGATTATAATTATAAAGACGCTTATTTAGCATATTTTAGTAGCATTTATATAGGTGTATTAACCCCAGGAAGGTTAGGTGAATTTATCAGATCATTTTACGTTTCAAATGATTGTAAACTAGATAAATTAAAATCATTTTCTTCGGTTCTTATTGATAGATTATTCGATTTTTATATATTATTGATTATTGGGATTTTCTCAATTTATAATTTAAGCAGTATTTATTTTTCTTATTTTATTCAAATCTTAATTATTATTCTTTTTATATCTTTTGGTATTTTAATCATACGTAATAAAAGATCATTTAATTATCTTACAATTAATCTATTTAAAAAGAATACTATAATTAATGATTTATTTAATTATAAAAATTGGTTTAGTACTTTACATGCAGGTTTAAATATTATTGATTTAAATACGTTACTAAAACTTTCTTTATTAACAGTAGTATCCTATATGGTATTCTTTTATCAATCGTTTATTCTTTCAATTTCTATAGGCATGACTACACATCCGCTAAATATTATTTATGCAGTAACTTTAGGAAGTTTAATTACATTAATTCCAATATCAATTTCTGGTATTGGAACGAGAGAATTAATAATTACATCTTATTTAAGTACAAAGAATATCGATACAGATATATCTTTTGTTTTCTCATTACTTATCTTTTTAAATTTTTATATAGTAACTGCTTTAATTGGTTTTTTATCGTGGATAATTAAACCAATTCCAATAGAAAAAAATTATTAATGGATCCTTATAATATAATAAGTTCTAGCGGTCAATTTATAACCACATAAGTTAAAGTAAATTCAGCGAAATTATTTTAATTGGATAGATGTTAAGAGTATTTAAATAAGACCGACAAATTGAAACACAGTTAAAAACTTGACAAAAAAATACTATGAAGAGTTTTCAGGTAAATATACAGATTCTGGCCAAATTGGTGAATTTTTAGTTAAGCAGTTTTATTTATCTGTTGAATCTCTGTACCGTAATAATTTTAGTTCATTGAACTCTGTTCTTGAAGTTGGAGCAGGACATGGTTTTTCATCAGAAAGATTATTGAGAATGTTCAATGAAGATACGATTTTTCAAGTATCTGAATTTCTTCCTGATTTGGTTGCATCAGCTAAAAAGAGAATGCCTAGTATGAATATTATTCAGGAAAGTATTTATAGGCTTAATCGAGCGGAAAATAGCATAGATCTTATTTTTTGTTTAGAAGTAATGGAACACCTTGAAAGACCTGAAGAGGCCTTGATAGAGTTAGCTAGGGTGGCTAATCAAGGTGTTATTTTATCTGTGCCAAGGGAGCCAATTTGGCGTATTCTAAACTTATTTAGAGGTAAATATATAAGTAGTTATGGTAATACTCCAGGTCATATCCAGCACTGGTCAAAATCTTCCTTAATTCGTTTGCTTAGAAAGTACTTTATTGTTCTTTCTGTTCGTACACCTCTTCCTTGGACTATTGTTGCGCTTTCTCCAAAGTAACAACAATTATGAGGATTTATTCCATTCAATATATTTTCTGAATGAAAAATAATGAACAAATTTAGAGTACTTAAACATTCTTATATGGTATTGTAAAGCAAAAGAAAAGAAACTTAAAACTATGAATTTAACAATATTAATTCCAGCGTATAATGAGGAAAATACAATCGGGGATGTAATAGACTTGATACCAAAAGATTTTCCTAAAATAAAAAAAACTACAATAATAGTTGTTGATGATGGCAGTACAGACAAAACTAGTCAAATTGCAAAAAGTAAGAATGCTTTTATTATAAAACATTCATCAAATCAAGGAGTTGGTAAATCATTTCAAGATGGATTGGCGAAAGCCATTGCATTACAATCTGATATTTTAGTTACAATCGATGCTGACGGGCAATTTAACCCAAAAGAAATTCCCAAATTAATTCAGCCAATTATTAATAAATCAGCGGATTTTGTCATTGGTAGCAGATTCATTGGTGAAAGCCAAACACCGAAGAACATGTCAAGAATAAAAATATGGGGGAATAAAAGAATGGCTTCATTGATATCTTGGTTCACAAAATATCGATTCAAGGATGTCGCTTGTGGATTCAGAGCATATGGGCAAGAAGCCATGCTTCAACTTAATCTTTTTGGGAAATTTACCTATACACAGGAAACATTATTAGATCTTGCTTACAAAGGGTTAAACATAATAGAGGTACCAGTAAACGTTAAATATTTTAAGAATAGAAAATCACGCATAGCTAACAATGTTTTATCGTATGCTTTAAAAACTTTGAATATAATCTTTTTAACAATAAAAAATTATAAACCGCTAAAATTCTTCGGTATTTCAGGAATTATTATTTTCACCGCGGGCTTAATTTGTGATATTTTTGTTTTTAGTCACTTTTTAAAAACTGGTAGTTTTACTCCATATAAAATTATTGGGTTTCTCGGAGCTTTTTTGAATGCAAACGGGATCGTCATATTTTTTATAGGGGTTTTAGCCGACTTAATTGATAAAGTCCGAGTAACTCAAGAAAAAATACTCTATTTTGAAAAGAAAAAATACTATCGAAACGAAGAGAATTAGACCTATTTACTTTTCTTAAATTGGACATAAATTTATTTTTTATAAAAAAATAATCTTATTCAAAAGAATGATTTTTTTCTCATGAATCATCATGTTTTTCGCTTAACATTTTTATGAACTCTATTAAAGTAAAAGAAGCAACTGATAAAGACCGTGATACCTGGAACAAGTTTGTTTATAATCATGAAGACAGTACCTACTCACACGTATTTGAGTGGAGGGATATTATTGGAAGAACCTATGGTTTAAAATCCAAATATCTTATTTTTTATATTGGTCAGGAAATTGTGGGGGTGTTCCCTTTAATCTACGTTCCTTCTATTATTGGAAAAGGTGTATGGATATCAGTTCCTTTTACCAATTATGGAGGGCTGCTTTATAAGCATGGATTAAACAGAAACGACTTTGTTAAACTTACTTGGAACGTATTAGAACAAGGAAACAAGGCAATCGTAAGAGAATTACAAAGTAAAGACAAAAAAAATGATAGTATAGTTACATCTAGATTGTTATTGACGAATGAAGATGAAATTTGGAAAGGATTTAAAGCAAAAGTTCGTAATCAGGTTAGAAAGGCTATAAAATCAGAATTACGAATTAGCTATAATTACGATAACCTCGAGCTGTTTTACAAATATGTATATGTTAAATCTATGCACCGATTAGGCACTCCTCATCATTCAAAGTACTTTTTAAGTGAATTAATGAAATTATTTCCAACGGAAAAAGGACTTATCACAGTTTTGCATAATGATCAGGTTATTGGTGGAATGTTATATGTGGTGGTTAATAACATTTTTTATGATCTTGTCGCTAATTCATTATATGAGTTTAATTATCTCTCTCCCAATAATCTATTATATTGGGAAGCGATAAAGAAAAGTATGGATTTAAAATGCTTAGCATTCGATTTTGGAAGGAGTACGATTAACACGGGTGTATTTAGATTTAAGCAGCAGTGGGGACCGGAAGTTTACCCCATTTATACAACATGTATGAGGAAAGATGGTGATATTATGTTAAATAATAATATATATGAAAACAGCTTGTATAAGATATCTTCAAAATTATGGCAAAAAACACCTTCTATTATCACTAATTCGGTTGGGTCATTTATCAGAAAGTATTTACCATAAAATATTTGATAAGATTAATTGGTTTATCTGTTTTTGCCTACATTATAACAATAATTGACTTTAGAAAACTTAGTTTTATAATAAATGATTTGAAGTGGGGCTACTTGTTTATAGCTGCAGGTTTTATGTTTCTACAAATATTAATTAAATCGCAAAGGTGGCGTTCAATTAATAAAATGATGAATATTAAAATACCCTTTTTTAATACAATAAAAATCAGTACTACAGCAGGTTTGCTTGGTTCTGTCACACCAGGTCGATTAGGTGAACTTACTAAAGTAAAATTTATAAAGAATTATTCAACTAACAATATGTCAATTTGGATCGGTGTAATCCTTGATAGGTTATTTGATCTGATTTTACTTATCGTGATCGGTATTATTTCACTGTTTCTTTTAACTCAATTGGTTTCATTTAAATTAAAATTATATGTTACTAGCGCTATTATGGTTTTTTCCTTATCTATTTTTATTATTTTTTTCAGATATTTCGAAAATGTGATTTTATTGATGTTAAAAAAAATTATATCTGTTGAAACTTTATATACAATAAAATCTAGATATCATGAATTTCTGAATAAATTTCAGATTATTTTTAAGAAATTTTTTTTACAGGGCTTGATATATACAGGCATTTCATTTATAACCCAATGCCTTATTTCATTGTTTATTGTTTATTCAATGGGGATGCAAGTTCCAATACATTTCATTATAATACTTATTTCTTTAAGTGCATTGGTTTCTTTGTTGCCAATATCTTTAGGTGGATTTGGAACGCGTGAAGGTATCTATATTTTATTGCTTAGCAAGCAAGGATTTTCTACTGAAGCAGCTTTAGCATTTGCTTTTATTGATGGTGCAATTATTGGCATTTTATTTCTGGGGATTTTAGCATTTACTTTTTGGGCATCAAATAGGTTTAGCCTTGAGTTTTGATGTAGGTAACAAAATTATATTAAGCTTCGATGTAGAACATTGGTATCTTGGATTCAAGTTAAGGGGAATTACCAGTTGGCAGGAAGATAGTTGGCGAGATAAAAATAATATTGAAATAATATTATCAATTCTAGAAAAAAATAATTGTAGGTCAACATTTTTTGTAACGGGGGAATACGCCGAAAGTTACCCAGAGGTTGTTAAAGGCATTTATGAAAAAGGCCATGAAATTGCTTGCCATGGCTATTCTCATGATTTCATTTATAACCAATCACCGAAAGTATTCAAGCAAGAAACAATACGTAGTAAGAATATTTTATCTGATTTGATAAATAATGAGATAAATGGATACAGAGCAGCAAGTTGGAGTATTAATAATGATTCTCTTTGGGCCTTGGATATTATTTATGAAGCAGGTTTCAAATATGACAGTAGTATCTATCCCACAAAGAATCATAGATATGGAATATATAATGCCTACAATAAACCATACAAAATACAGTTATCAAATAATAGGGATATTATAGAAGTCCCACCGCAAACACTTAAAGTTGGGAACCTCAGATTGCCCGTTTGTGGAGGAGTTTATTTAAGGGTTTTTCCATTATGGATGCATAAATGGGCGATTAATAGATCAAATAATTTAGGCTTTCCTGGCAGTGTGATGCTGCATCCACATGAATTAGATCCAGATCCTCCAATTATTAAGATAGGTTTAGAAGGATGGTTAATAAAATATTTTAGAATAACAAAAGTAAAAAGTATTTTAGAAAATATTTTATCGGAATATAATTCAATAACATATAATCAATTTTTAAAAGAGTATGATCATGATAAATTTCCGAAAAATTCTTTTAGTTTATAATATTGATTGATATTACTCATAATTTTATTTTGTTTATCAATATCATTTTTCCAATAATTTGCTATGGACTTGCTGGATACTTATTTTTTCGATTGATAAACATAAATCGATTTTCCATTGATTTTGTACTTGTCGGAGCTGGCATTATTTCTTCAGCCACATTATTTATATCTATGTTTTTTCCAGGCTACCTGGTTGAAACGAGTCTATTATTAATGGGTTCTTTTTTAATTTTTGGTATTTATGTTGCCACAAAGTATGGGATCATTCAAATGAATACTTTGAATAATAACAAAATACGAATTCTTGTTTATATAATTTTATTTGTAATGATATTGCCGTTACTATACTACACTTTTAATCTTCGCGTTTGGGGAGATGAAGTTAACATGGAAGTGCCACTGGTTAGACAATGGCTTGAGACAGGTAATCTATTTGTTGAGCCTTCTGAACATTTTTCCGAATATAGTTACCCTCGGCTTTGGGTAATTATGTTATATCAGAGTCTTATCTTACATGGTGAAATACATGAAGCAGCCGGAAGATGGTTAACAATTCTAATTATATTTCTTGGTTCTGCATTTGTATGGGAAAAATTTTATCTGAAGTGGGAATTAAATAAATGGATAAGCCTACTATGGGCTTCATTTTGGATGATACTTGTTATTGTTCCAATGTTTGCGTGGTCTGCTAGTTGGTATTATTCTGTAATTGTATCTATTCTAGTGATGATATCGTTTTATTATCTTTTAGTATCATATGATGTATATAGTGGAACAAGGGATTTAAAGTTCATTGTTATTTCTTCTATATTGATGGCTATGGTTATAGGTATTAGACCTGATGGTTTTTTGTACTTACCGTTGGCTATTTTATTATTGTTTATCCAAAATATGAAGAACTTTAGAAATGATATTAGGAAGAATATACTTTCAGCCTTAATAATAATCTCACCTTCAGCTATTGTATTTTTTAGTTGGAGATTTTACTTAACAATAAATTCAATCCCAATGGTTCTTGATCCTTTTAAAATCGCTGGTAATTTTTCTCAATTATTTTCTCGGATGCCTTTAGTAACTATTGAGATGATTCGGATGTTAAAAATAGAGTGGAACCAGAGTGGATTTTGGTTTATTTGTTTGGTTTTATGCAGCATTTTTAGTATTTATATTTTTAGATATTTGAAATCAAATGAGAAGCAACTTTTATTTCTTCTAACTGTACCGGTATATAAATTTTTTATTATGATATTTGAAAATTCAATGCATTTTACTGATAGAGTTCGATTAGGGCGGCATCTTATGCAAACAGCTCCGATACTTTATTTTTTATTGGGATTTTTGGTTTTAAAATGGATTAATTCCAAATTTGGTGCTTTCTGGAAAGACTGGTCACATAAAATAAGGAAAAGCATTTTCTCATTCATACTTCTGTTTTTATTTATGATACATTTATCAATAGGATTATTATATGCTTATCTTCCATCAGGAATGAATAATTATATCGAACATTGGGTAGAATTGATAAAAAAGGATTATCCTGAATATAAGCAAGTCCAAATGATATATTCTGCGAAAGCGCCTCCGTCTACTCGCATACACCCTTTATGGAGATATTACGCAACAAAAACACCAGATATTTTTTCTGAACTCCCTCCTTTAATTAAAGAATTACCAAGTAATATTTTATTTAAATCAAGATATATTGATTATTTAAAAAATAATGGAACTGATGCTCTTCTCATTTATGGTGCGGACAAGACAATTGGTACATTAATTGGTCTTACGCTTGATAATAATAAAACATATTTGATAAATATTGGTGAAAAGGATTTTGAAATTGTTCAATTTTCTGATATTTCATATCCAGATATTTGGATGGTACCATGGAGGATGAAAGCTATTAATCATTTTAAGGAAAATTTATTGAATATTGTCGGTTTATGAAAATAATATCAACTTTTTATTAGATAGATATAATCTGGTTAATTTTTTTTAGTATACAGGATTTGATAATCTTTTTTAACATAATTTTATGATTAACACTGGTCTATTTTTGACTTTTTCTTATAATATTTTCTTGGCATTTATATATCTGCTGAATACATACTGTTTAGGATATGTAATAACATTTTCTTTCAAAAAAAGAATCAATGATAGATTGATAATTCTAATGTTACGATGGGCGGTTGGGTGGAACGTAATTGTTTTCCTTGTCCACGTTTTAGGACTTATGTCTATGATAAATAGAGTATCATGTTTTGCTCTATGTACATCCGGTATTTTTCTCGCTATACTACTTGAAAGAGAATTTGTATTTTCGTGTTTCACAGATTTTCAGATGATCATAAATGCTCGCGTGAAACTATTCTCTCAGGCACTATCTGAAAATAAACTTGCACTCAGTTTATTGATATTTTTTATAATGATGATATGTTTGATTGCCCTAGCGCCTGTCAGTAAAACTGATGAACTTCACTATTATTACTATTTTGTTAAGCGAATAGTGTCTGAGGGTGGTATTTTATTTGATTATTATCAGGTTCTTTCATTTCAGCCTATGGCACAACAGTTGTGGTATGTCCCGGTATATGGACTTGATGCAATTGAAGCACCGGCCTTACTTAATGTTTTCACTTCTTTTCTAATAATCTTTTTTTCTTATTTGTGGTTAACTAAATACATAGATAGAAAACTGGCTTATATAGCCATTTTAGCAACTTACATAAATTTAAATGGTATTACCATTTACCCTGCACCTCAAGATAATGTGGCCTGTTGGTTATGGGGCTTATTAAGCCTCATAGCGACTTATGAATTTTTATATTCAAATTTATCTTTAGAAAAGCGGAAATACATTTTACTAACATTAGGGATGATTTATGTTTCTGCATGCCTTGTAAAACTTTCAAATTTGCCTCTAGTTTTTTTATGTATTTGTATCATCTTAATTAAATTGTTTATTGAAAAAATTCATATTAAGTATTTCCTTCTATTATTATTTCCTTTTATTATTTTCTATATCCCATTTTTAGTGAGAATATATTTGTGGACGGGGAGTCCTTTTTTCCCTGCCTTGGCCAATTTGTTTGGTAGTAATATCTTCGATGTTGATGCATTAAATATTTACCTGCAAAGACCAGCGCCACTTTGGAGAGACAGCATTATTGATAATTTATACTACATTATCGATATGTTTAGGCATAACATTTTATTTAACCTAAGTCCAATTCTTATTTTCTTTTCCCAAATTGGAGTGTTTATTTTATTTTATAAAAAGAAATATTTTATTGCAGTTATAGCAAGTTTTTATATGATATTTATGTTTTTCTCATCTGCTTCTCTTAGATTGATGGGAGGGCATTATATTTTCTTAACCTTGATATTATTTATACAAGATATAAAGTTTTTTCAAAAACCAATTATCTTAAACTTGATAAAGATGCATTCAATCTTTCTTGTTATTCTTACAGTTATTTATTTTAAACAATTTGGGATGTACATATTTGGTATAGAAACGAAAGAAGAATTTTTGCAAACAAAAGTACAGACTTATCAAGAGATACAATGGGCAAATAGAAATTTACCATCAAATTCAAAAATATTAACGACTACCTACGATAAATATTATTTTGATTTTTCTGTATATAATCTTGCAGAATATCCACTAGCCTTTGGTAGAGACCTACGAACGTTGAAGTCAATCGAAGAAATATATCTTTTTCTAATAAATAATGGTATTACACATTTATTTTTAGCAGAAACTGGAATCGAATTTAATCGGGATTTTAGAAAACTTTTATTGGCTGTTGCTGATAAATATGGCAATATACTTTATCAAGATAGTAAAGCTATTGTCCACGGAGTGAGGCATCCTCTTTTTAAACATAAAACTGGCGACTTAAAAATATATTCACTTAATGAATGAGATAATATTTATTAAAGTTGTACCGATAAGGAATAATTAATATGTCAAAGGTTAGTGTTTGATGCGTGTGCTTTTAAATGGAATTAACGCTTTAAGTGCGGGAGGAGCAAGTGTTGTTGGAAATGTAGTGAAAAATATATCAATAATCGCTCCTGACATATTTTTTGATGTTATACTACCAGAGAACAAAGGTTTTGAAGATATAAGACAAAGAAATAATATGTGTGTACACTTTATACCTAGGAATAATAATCACATCCTAAATAGATTTTTTGATATTTATATTAATATAGCAAAATGGTGTAAAGATTATAAATCAGATTTATGTTTTACCCTTGGTGATATTGGTCCTATTAAATTATCAATCCCACATATTGTTTTATTACAACAGGCAATGATTTTATATAAGGGAGAGGACTATGAAAAATTTTGGTCCATGAAAGAAAAATTAAAATTTATTTTTATACGAAGGCATTTTGGCAAGATGTCCAAAAAAATTGATATGATAACTGTTCAAAGTCCAATTATGGCAGAAAGATTGAAAGACATTTATAATGTTCCAAATAATAAAATCAGAATAATACCGAGTACTTTACCTGATCAAAATGATTCAAAGATCAATTCAAAAATACTTAACTCTGAAATGATAAAGATTAATAAACCATATCGATTACTTTTTTTATCAGCTGGTTATCCGCACAAGAATCATATAATAATACCTAAAGTTGCGATGGAATTACAAAAGCGAGGTTTGCATAACAAAGTACATATTTTTTTAACAATTGATTCTTCAGATAAATTTGGGAAAAGTATATTAAAAAGTATTGAACCATATTTGGACTGTATATCTAATCTTGGTCCGTTAACTAAAGAAAATGTTCCGGGTGCTTATAAAGCAGCTGGCGCACTATTATTACCAACACTTGTTGAATCATTTGGTTTAATTTATTTAGAAGCGATGCGGCATGGGTGTCAAATCTTAACATCAGATCGTGATTTTTCAAGATGGATGTGTGGTGAGTTGGCAATGTATTTTGATCCTCTAGATAGTATCTCAATTGTTGATACTATAGAAAAATATATTGAAAATCCATCATTACCTGAATATGGCGAGAATGTTACTCAAAGGTTAAACAATTTCCCAAAATCGTGGGAAAAAGTAACTGAACAATACGCTAAATTAATAAAAGAGTTCATTTAAGTATTATTATTTCAAGATCCAAATAAATATTTTAGTACCTATATGCCTTTATTTAAAAAACTAGATTGATTGCTTATAAAAAGTCATTTTGAATAAAATCATTGTTTTAAGTGGTATTGATAGTTCTGGCAAGTCGACACAAATTGAAAAAATCGAGAATTATCTATTAGAAAAAAATAAAAAAGTAATGGTAGTTTGGTCAAGAGGAGGCTATACACCTCTTTTCAATGGGTTAAAATCATTACTTAGGAAAATCATTCCAAGATCAATTCCTAAACCAGGTGAGTCAAAGGAAAGAAATCAAACTTTCAGTAAAAAATATATTAGAACATTATGGCTTAATATAGCTTTAATTGATATGATACTATTATATGGCCTATATTTTAGAATATTAAATTTTTTTGGCTATACTATAATTGCAGATAGATATCTATGGGATACATATATTGATTTCAAACTAAAATTCAATAATGATAATTTTGAGCGATATGTTTTTTGGAAAACACTTATACGTCTTTCTCCTTCACCTAATTTATCATTTTTGTTAACTATTCCAGTTGATGAGTCAATTCATAGATCTTACTTGAAAAATGAACCTTTTAGTGAAAATATTAATCAAAGAGAATTCAGATATAAATTATATACTGAATTGATTGAAAAAGAATTTTGGGATTACGTAATTGATGGATTGATGCCAATTGATGAAGTTTGGTCCAATATTAAAAATAAATTAGAATGAAAATAAGTTTATTAATTGAGCGTGAGCCCTTTGATAAAATATTTGAGGAAACATTTACATCATTCCTCAATGATTTTACAAATTGTCCCCATAAAGTGAAATGGTATCATAAAAAGAATAAAAATCAAAGTAAGGAATCGGTTCAGAGTTGGTATTGTAATCCATTAATTAATTCAATCTTTGTAAAAGGTGCAAACCCTGCTGTATTTAATTCTATAAGTGGAGAATATTCATATAATCCGCTGAGACCGTGGCGTAGTTTAATACAAAAACTCTATTTAAGTTTATCACAGCATAAAATAACGGCTCAATTAATGGCAAAATATGTTATTGAAGTTTCACCTCCAATTGAAGATTCAAAAAATAAATTGATTATTGGTGGAAATACAAAAATACGCCTGATTGTTTTATCTAATAAAAAAGTATATGTTATTCTGAAAAATGGATTTGATAAAAAATATCTAGAAAAAGAATTATATGTCAAAAAGAATTTCAAATATTTACCCACTCCAAAAATTCATACATACGGCAATAATGGTTTGTGGTACTCCGAAGAATATGTTTCAGGGATATCACCTGATAGAATTGATAAACAAAAAAGACAGGCTGTTCTTTTTGATGCTGTAGGACACATTCATAGGATGCTTCATGAGACAAAGAAGAAAGAGCCCTTAAATGAATACGTTAAGCTATTGGAAAAAAGAATAAGTAAAAACATTGATATGATACCATATTTTGATTCTAGAACAAAAAATAATTTTATGGATTTACTTATAATTTTAATTAATGCTACAAAATTTTTTTCGGATACCAATATATATGTTGCATATTGTCACGGAGATTTTCAACCTGGTAATATTATTTATGACGGTAAAAAAACATGGATATTAGATTGGGAACATAGCAGAATAAGACAAATTGGCTATGATCTTTTTGTATTAATGTTAAACTCTAGAGTTCCGAATGGATTTTATAATAGGTTCATGACATTAATTAATGATCGTTTTGATAAAAATCAGACGGAATTACTGAATAAGTGGCCAGAATTAAAATGGGAAGTAAAAAATAATAAAAAATTATATCCAATTTTATTTTTATTGGAAGAATTAGACTTTCATTTAAAAGAAAATAATAATAATATTTTTTTTGATGTATCTGCAGGATTAACTGCTATTTATAATAACATAAAAAAAATAATAGATAACAATAAAACATTTTTTAATGAAAAATAAATATAGAATTGGGTTTACAAATCAATCTACAGGATTACTTTTTAAAGAGCTTGTTGAAGATTTATCGAAGGAGTACTTCCCATCAATATTATATACTGGTAATAACGTTGAAAAACTTCCAGCATTTATTAAAGAAAAACTAAATATAGATGTATTAAATCCGTATATCAGAACAAGTAATATTGCACGATTATTTTCAGGATTAAAATATCTTACTAGTTTATTTATTAAAATCCTTAGTAATAAATTTCAGTTATTGTTTATTGTTTCTAACCCCCCATTTATTGGATTACTTGGTCTGCTATTCAAAAAAATTTCTAATCAAAGATATGTGATTTTAGTTTATGATATTTATCCTGACATACTAATCAGTCTTGATAAAATAGTAGAAAAAAATTTAATGGTTAGAATTTGGCGAAAAATGAATCGTAAAGTTTATGAAGAATCTGATGCTGTTATTACAATTGGTAATGTAATGAAAAAAGTATTAGAAAATCATTTTGATCCAAAAAAAACTCTAATGGGTAAAGTTATTGCTATACCCAATTGCGCTGATCCTAAATCGATTATGCCAATTCCCAAAGAAAAAAATAATTTCTCAATAAAATATAATCAAATAGATAAACTTACGGTAATGTATTCTGGTAATTTTGGGAATTCTCATTCTTTTAAAATGATTTTAGATACAGCTGAAAAATTAAAAAATGACAACTTCATTAATTTTTTTTTAATAGGTGAAGGTGCCCAGAAAAGTAATATAAATGCTAAGATAATAACTGAAGACTTATCAAATGTTGTTTCACTACCATGGCAAAAAGAATCAATATTTGTCGAATCCATTGCATCATCTGATATTTCATTAATTACTATGGCAATCGGATCAGAAAATCTAATGATTCCTAGTAAAATATATTATTCAATGGCAGTAGGATCTGCACTAATAGGAATAGCTAAAAAAGAATCTGAATTAGCAAATATTATTAATGATTATGATTGTGGAATAATAATAGATCCTGATAATTTAAATGACCTAGAGCGCGCAATATTAAAATTCAAAAATGATGCATCATTCCTTAAAAAATGCCAAAATAATTCTTATAATGCTTTTAAAAATAATTATACAAGATTACACATGTCTAAAAAATATGGTGAATTAATAAATAAAATATTAAAACATAATTAACTCTAATTTATTTGGGTAAAATAATGAAAACGGCACTTATTACAGGTATTACAGGACAAGATGGCTCATATCTAGCTGAATTACTTCTTCAAAAGGGCTACGTAGTTCATGGCATCATCAGGCGAAGTAGTTCTTTTAATACAGGTAGAATTGATCACATTATCAATAATAAAAAATTTCAAGAACAATTCTTTTTTCACCATGGTGATGTAACTGATTCTAGTAACATTAATCATATATTAAATAAAATACAACCAGATGAGATATATAATCTTGCAGCACAAAGTCATGTGAAAGTTTCTTTTGAGATTCCGGATTATACTGCTCAAGTAGATGCTTTGGGAACATTACGTTTTTTAGATGCAATCAAGGAGATTGGTATTGAAACAAGATTCTATCAGGCATCAACCAGTGAGCTCTATGGTAAAGTTCAAGAAGTACCACAAAATGAAAAAACTCCATTTTATCCACGCTCACCATATGGGGTAGCTAAACTTTATGGATACTGGATAATTGTCAATTATCGAGAAGCATACAACCTTTTTGCTTGTAATGGAATTTTATTTAATCACGAATCACCTAGACGAGGAGAAACTTTTGTAACTCGTAAGATTACTCGGGCTGCTGCCCGGATTAAAGAAGGATTAGCGGAAAAGATTCTCTTAGGAAATCTTAATGCAAAACGGGACTGGGGTTATGCTCCTGAATATGTTGAAGGAATGTGGCGAATTTTACAACAGGATAAACCTGATGATTATGTATTGGCAACTGGAAAAAATCACACAGTGCGTGAGTTTACGGATTTAGTATTTAAGGAATTAGACATGGAGCTAAAATGGATTGGTGAAAATGAGGATGAGAAAGGAATTGAAAAAAGATCAGGTAAAACAAGGGTAGCCGTTGACCCTCTTTATTATCGACCATTAGAAGTTGAGGAATTAATCGGAGACCCAAAAAAAGCAAAAGAAAAATTAGGATGGAAACCAAAGGTTAAATTTGAAGAATTAGTCCAAATTATGGTTAGAGCGGATTGGGAAAAAGTAAAGAAAAGAGGATTTTGATAAAACTTGATTCTAAAATCTACATTGCTGGCCATACTGGTATGGTTGGCTCAGGAATTCTCCGCCGGCTTGAAAAAGACGGTTACTCAAACCTAATTATCAAAACGCATGATGATTTAGATCTCACAAATCAACATGCTGTCAAAATTTTTTATGAAAAATATAAACCAGAATTTGTTTTTATTTGTGCCGCGAAAGTCGGTGGTATTCATGCCAATAACACCTCTCGTGCACAGTTTATATACGAAAATCTTCAGATTCAAAATAATCTTATTCATTTTGCATATCTCAATGGTGTAAAAAAACTACTCTTTCTAGGTTCTTCTTGTATTTATCCTATGGACAGTCCTCAGCCTATAAAGGAAGAATATTTACTGACAGGTCCTTTAGAGCCAACGAACGAACCTTATGCAATTGCTAAAATTGCTGGAATTAAAATGTGCGAAAACTACTATAGACAGTATGATAGTAATTTTATTGCTGTAATGCCGACTAATTTATATGGGTCTTACGATAATTTTGATCTAAATACATCTCATGTTTTACCAGCATTAATAAAAAAATTTCATGATGCAAAATTATTAAATAATAGTTCTGTTGAGGTATGGGGTAGTGGTAAACCTAAGAGAGAGTTTTTACATGTAGATGATTGTGTTGATGCTTGTCTTTATATATTTAATTGTTTAAATGCAGAAAGTATTTTTGCCAAAAAAATAACACATATAAATATTGGTGCCGGAAAAGATATATCAATAGCAGATTTGGCAAAAGTTATTTCAGATGCCGTTGAGTATAAAGGAGAAGTAGAATTTAATCCTAATAAACCAGATGGTGTCGCTCGCAAGGTTTTAGATGTGTCTAGATTATCTTACCTTGGTTGGGAGCCAAAAATAGATTTAATGACTGGGATTCAAAAGACATATCAATGGTATATTGAGAACTACGGATAATAGTATGGTATATAAATTTAAAATAATTTAAGCATATGTTTACTGATCAGAAGTTTTATAGCACTTTGAAGCCTATTGAAAAATTAATTTGTTCATTAATAAAATTTGAGTGTCAATACGAAATGCTTGAATTATATGAAAAATTAGACGCTAAAGTTTTATTTATTTTTGCAAATAGTAATTTAGTAGACTCTATTGTTGGTTATCGGTTAATGGAACAATATGGAGAAAAAAATATTCTAAAAGATTGGGTCAATGCATACAGAGAAACAGATAAAAGAATTTCAAGCTACCTAAATGAACTTGATAAAGTGGCCAAATTGTTAAATGAAAATAATATTCCTCTAATCGCTTTAAAAAATAGCGGCATAGCAAAAACAATCTATCCTTATCCTGGTCTTGTACCTATGGGCGATTTAGATACATTAGTTAAGAGAAGTGATTTTATTAATGCTCATAACATTCTAACTGAGAATGGATATAAAATCACAACACCTAATAAATATCATATAGCAGATGTAAATATTGGTTATCGTAAGGGCGGAAGCGAATACACTACTAGACTAAAAAATGGTCAAGAATTATGGTTCGAATTGCAATGGCGATCTGTTGAAGGACGGTTCTTAAGACCAGAACAAGAACCTAATGGTGATGTTTTAATTGACCGCTCAATTCCTATAGAAGGATCAGCTATTAGGGTTCTTTCACCAGAAGATAATTTGCTTCAAGTTTGTCTACATACGGCAAAACATTCTTATGTTCGATCTCCAGGTTTTCGGCTTCATTTAGATGTAGATAGAATAGTTAATGGTTCTAAACTTGATTGGAATATATTTTTAAATAATGTTTTTAAACATAAAGTGAAGACTCCTGTTTTCTTTTCATTAATTATTCCAAAACAATTATTTAATACACCAATACCTGAAGAAGTATTAAACAGTATCATGCCAAATTATTTTAAGAAAATTATTATTAGTAACTGGATTAAAAAGGTGGGTATTTTTAATCCAGATGAAAAGAAATTTGGTAGAGTAGGCTATATTGTATGGAATTTAATACTATGTAATGATTTTTTTGGTTTATTTAAAGCTTTATTTCCTAATATTAAATGGATGAAGGATAGGTATGATTTTATACACACTTACCAATTACCGTATTATTATATAAAAAGGATTTATTCGTTAGCAATAAAAAGAATGTCAACTTAAATCATGCGGTTTTATTCTAGGTTAGGTAAAAGATTATTTGATTTGGTTTTATCTTTTAGTTTAATAATCATTTTATTACCGATATTATTATTAATTTCTATTATTGTACTTTTTATTGATGGGTGGCCGATTATTTTTCGGCAAAAAAGATTAGGGAAGAATGGTCGAGAATTTATAATGATAAAATTTCGAACTATGAATAATAATTTTAAAGGCAATAATAAATCAGACCAAGATAGAATTACTAAACTTGGGAAAATAATGAGAAAAATCAGTATGGATGAATTGCCTACACTTTTTAATGTTGTAATGGGATCGATGAGTTTAGTGGGGCCACGACCACTTCTTATTTCATATTTAAAAAGATTCAATAATTTTCAACTAAAAAGATTAGAAGTGCTTCCTGGAATAACAGGTTTAGCACAAATTAAAGGAAGAAATTCTTTATCTTGGGGTAAAAAGTTTAAATATGACATATATTATGTTGATAACCATAATATGTGCCTTGATCTAATAATATTAATAAAAACGGTGTTTTTTGTATTACGTCTGAAGGGTATTACTCCAGACAATCAAGAAATTATGCCAGAATTTATCGGAACAGAAAAAAATGGATCTTCTAAAGAAGATTGAATCTGAATCTATCCATTCAACAAATTAAAATTAAATTGATGAATCAATTATGAACCAATTATGTGTAATAACTGGAGTTGCAGGTGCTTTAGGGAGAGCTTTGGCTGCTGCTTTCATAGAAAGTGGATATAAGGTATTTGGTATAGATTTGGTTGAATCTTTTAATATCGATAATATTGAGTATTATTGTGCAGATTTAGACCGAATTGTATATGACACTGCAGAAAAAGAAACCTTATTGAAAACTATTAACATTTGGAAGGGTGAATCTGAAATTAGGGTTTTGATTAATAATGCTTCCTATCAATATTTAAGTAAAAGTCATCCTATTGAAATAGATAAATTTACTCGTTCCATAAATGTAAATCTGATAGCTCCATACATTCTCACTTCTCATCTTTCTGATGATTTAGAAAAAACGAAAGGATCTGTTATTAATATCAGTAGTATTCATGCAAGACTTACCAAACCGGGGTTTAGTATTTATGCATCGAGTAAAGCAGCCCTTAGCATGTTGACTAAGTCATTAGCAATAGACTTTGGTGGTAAGTTTAGGGTTAACTGCATAGAACCTGCTGCTATCGATACAAAAATGCTTAGGGATGGATTTAATGATAAAACCGAAAAAATAAATCAGCTTAAAAGTTTTCATCCGCAAGGTCGAATTTCACAGCCGGAAGAAGTTGCAAATCTAGCGGTAAAAATATCAGAACTGGGAATTGATTTTTTACATGGAGCTTGTATAGATATTAGCGGTGGTATATCGTCTCGTTTGCACGATCCAGAATAATGACTGGGTATAAACTTTCCAATCATTCACACAATTTGGCTGAAGGAATTATATGGGACCATCATGTAGAATTAGTTTTATTTGTTGATATATTGTCTATGAAATTATTCAGAATGCATCCAATATCTTTAGATATTACAGATGAATATATTTTTGATGAATATGTTTGCTGGGTTCAGCTAACCAATAATAAAAATATTTATTTACTTGGAATGCAGTCTGGTCTTGCGATATTTAATATTAAAACTTGTGAAATAAAATATCTCAATAAAGATATTCCTCAGCACACTTCACAAAGACTTAATGATTCATTTGTAGATTTATTTGGAAGGGTTTGGTATGGATCAATGGAGCATGAATCTAGTGATATGCTAAGTGGGGTTCTCGTTAGTTATTCCTCAAAAATAAAAATAATAATACATGATGATGGTTATGGAGTTACAAATGGCCCAATTATCAATCATGAAGGTAGCCACCTGTTTCATACTGACAGTCTAAAAGGTGTTATATATAGATTTTCCTTACAGCTTCAAGATGCTGAGTTAACTGATAAAATAATTTTCCTTCAGTTCGACCCAAATTATGGTGTTCCCGATGGAATGTGTTTTGATAAAAAGGGGAATATATATGTAGCTATATGGGGAGGGGGGCGTGTCAATAAGTATAATAGCTTAGGTGAATTTATATATAGTTATAAACTGCCTGCAAAGTATGTAACAAACATTAGTTTTGGGGGAAAACTTCTTGATAAATTATTTGTCACCACCGCAATTCATGATGAAGGTAACTCTACAGGTTCCCAACTAAAAAATGGTTATGTTTTTGAAGTTTTAGACCATAATTCTCAGGGCGTTTTAATGAATGAATATTTGATTTAACATGCATGAAAACATAAAGGTATCAGTTATCGTTCCAATATATAATGTTGACGCATTTCTGCATCAATGTATTAATAGTATTGTAATACAGTCATTAAAAGAAATTGAAATCATTCTGATTGATGATGGTTCTTCAGATTACAGTGTGCATATATGTGAATATTATAAAAAATCAGATAATCGTGTAATTTTAATTCAGAATAAGAAAAATGAAGGACTGGTGGCAGTACGAAAAACAGGTATACAAAGAGCCTCTGGTAAATATGTGATGTATGTTGATGCTGATGATTGGATTGCGCCTAATTACATTGAAGATATTTATAATGAAGCCGTTCAGAAAAAAGTGGATGCTGTTTTCCCTTCGCATATTCGCGACTTTTTAGGTAGACAAAAAATAATTAGGAATAAAATTGAAAGTGGGTTCTATGATAGAGACAATCTCAAGGAAAAAGTTTTCCCTAGGATGATTTCATTCGGTCAATTTTTTAGTCATGGTATAACCAGCTACACGTGGGGTAAAATTTTTTTACGCAGTCGACTATTAGAATTTCAATTGAAGATTCCCGAAAATATTGTGATGGGTGAAGATGCTGCAGTATTATTTTCAATGTTACCAACTCTAGATTCACTTTATATATCAGACCTCGCAGGATATTTCTACCGCCAGAGACCCGGCTCTATAGTCAAAACAGTGGGCAAATATAATGCCGAGGCAAAAAAGTTATCGTCACTATTTCGCTTTTTGTCAAACACCCTCGAGGATTATAGTGTCAGTTATAACTTTAATGATCAATTAATTGATTACGTATATGCCCTTTCATTGATGAGAATTGGTAGTAAACCGATGAATAATGATGATACAATGTCTGAACTATTGCGCCATCAGAATTTTCCAGAAAGTTCTATAATATGTTTGTACAGTTCTGGCTCTTTCGGGCAAAATATTTATTCAAACTTAAGGAATTCAACAATAATAAAATTGGTTGATTGGGTAGATGAAGACTATAAGGAAAGTCAAATGTGCGGTTTGCCGGTATCTGATATTGATCGAATATCTAGTATTGAATTTGACTATATTTTTATTGCCGCAATAGATCCAGTTGTGGTTCAGTCAGCATTTGAAAAGCTCATTTCTCTGGATGTACCGAAAGAGAAAATCACTCATATTTTCTTCGATAAGGAACTGATTAGACAAAATATTTCCAATATGGGTTTTTGTGCTGATTCTTTTCGATTTGTAAGAACTTAATTAAATAATCTTATGCAACATATTAGATAAAAAATGATAATTTTATATTAGTTGTTAGAAAATTATTTAATTAATAAAATAAGTTAATAATGATGCGTGCACTAGTATTATCTGAAGGATATAATCTCTCAATAAAGGAAACCACTATTCCACAAATAGAAAATAATGAAGTATTAATTAAAGTTCAAGCAGTTGGTATATGTGGCTCAGATGTCCATGGCTACGATGGTAGCACAGGAAGGAGAATTCCTCCAATAATAATGGGTCATGAACTCTCAGGTATAATCGAGAAAACAACAAAAAACTCCTCGTTTCAAGTTGGCGATCATGTTACAGCTCATTCAACAATTTATTGTGGTAAATGCATAGAATGTAAAAATAAAAATTTTAGTATTTGCAACAATAGAAAAGTTATTGGAGTATCTTGTAAAGAGTTTAAACAGGATGGCGGAATGTCAGATTATATTGCTTTACCGGAATATATTGTTTACAAAATACCTAAAAATGTTTCTTTTGAAGAAGCGGCCATGGCAGAACCTTGCTCTGTAGCTCTTCATGCTATTTCAAAAATAGAAATTCCTAAAAGAAAAAATATATTAGTTTTCGGTTGTGGTACAATTGGATTACTCATAGTTCATACTTTAAAAATAAAAGGCTATAAAAATATAATATCGGTTGACAAAGTTCCAGCGCGTCTAGACAAAGCGATTGAAATGGGAGCAAAAGAAAGTATTCTTTGGGATAAAAAAATGCAAAATAATGATTTTTCAGATAATATTTTGCTAAATAATATTGATTGTATTGTAGATGCTGTTGGTACTTCAGAGACTTTAAATGCATCCATCAATATTATAAATAATGGTGGTTTTATCCGGTTAGTTGGGAATATTTCTAATGAAGTAAAATTTCCGTTACAAGATGTTGTTTCTAAAGAGATTAAATTAATTGGATCTTATGCATTTCACAGTGAGATTTCTGAATGCTTAATTATGATGCAGCAAAAAAAAATAAATGTTAACCCCCTTTTAAGTAAAATAATTAAACTGGAAGATGCACCTTATTGGTTTAAAAAGTTAGCATCAAGTGATTCTGAAATTATAAAAGTAATAATTAAGCCATAATCTTATTACTATAGTACATCATGGATAATATTTACGTAAGTATATACACTTTCGGCTATTCTGCAAATTTTATTAATGATAATCGTAGACAAAATAATTTTAACATTATTACACCTAAACATTTAATAGACATATGTAATAATTATTCTCTTGGAGGTATAGAGCTACCTATTGATAAATATTATCCAGAATTCAACTCAAAACAAATAGTAAGTTTATTAAATTTATTTTATAAAAATAATTTAGGTGTTAAAATAGATTTTGAGAATTTTTCTAAAATATATATAAAGGATTTAATACCTATTTTATGCGATTATGGTATCGATTTCATAAGAACAAAAGTGTCTAATTTTTATGGTTGTAATAGATATAAACACCCTGAATTTCATACTCATTATAATCATTTTATTAGATTTTTAAAGGATATTTTTCCAACTTTAGAAAAATATAGATTTAAAATTCTACTTGAAAATCACCAAGATATAATAATCGATGATTATTTTAAAATATGGGAAGATTATTCTAGTGACTTAATAGGTATTAATTGGGATATTGGAAATTCATTGCCTGCACTAGAATCGCCCAATGATTTTTTAAAAAAGATGTACTCTTATATTGGGAATATCCATTTGAAAGATTACAAAATTTATAGATCAAAAAATGGCTATAGATTAGCTCGCTGCCCACTTGGTAAAGGTATAGTTGACTTTAATCATATCTTTTCATTCTTAAAAATAAATGAATTAGAAATACCAATGACAATTGAACTTGGTGCGATGAATTCGAGATATTCGGATATATATAAAGATACTTTTTGGGAAGCTTTACCAGAAGTAAATGATGCCAGAAAAAGAAAATTCATTAAATATATTGAGAGTAATTATAATTTTTATGATAAAGGTAAATCTTCTTGGGAAAATAAAAATACCCCTGATGAAATATTTTCTTCAGAAATGAATGATTTAAATGAGTCGGTTAAATTCTTAAAAAATATTAGTATAAATAAGGCTTAGGAAAAATATGTTAAAAAATTTATATATCATAACAGGAGCCTCAAGTGGATTAGGTTCTTCTTTTGTAGAAGAGTTAAGTAATATTAATAATGACTTAATACTTATTGCCCGAAATAAATTCAAATTATCTAACATAAAATCAACCCATGAATCAAAGGAAAGATCTGTTGATATATATTCAATAGATTTATCAAATAAAGAGTCTTATGAAAAATTAAATGAAATATTTAATAATTTAAAATGGTCTAATTATTCAAAGGTTGTTTTAATAAATAATGCTAGTACAATTTTACCAATCAGTCATTTAAATGAAACTGATAATAATCAAATCTATAATTTGATTCATCTGAATTTAATTTCATGTATCTTGGCCAGTCAATTATTCATGAATTATTGTAAGACCAATAATTTAGAAAATTCATTTATTATCAATATTAGCTCTGGCGTATCATTAAAGCCTATTGAAGGTTGGGGACTGTATTGCATATCTAAAGCTGCTGTAAATATGCTTGCATCAGTTATAGCAGAAGATTCGAAAAGTTGGAAATATCCAATCCAATCAATTTCACTAAATCCAGGGCCTCTTAATACACCAATGCAAAAAATGATTAGGGATAGCGATGAAAAACAGAATCCAATAAAAAGTAAATTTGTAAAAATGCATGATGATGGAGAATTATTAGAACCTAAATTAATTGCAAAAAAAATTATAGGTTTATTATCAGCTAAACCATTCCCAAATGGCGAATTTTTAAATTTATTTGATAATTAATTTCTACAAAATTTTATAATTTATTTTTATTGTGAAGTAACACTTTACCGAATTACAAAAAATAAGTTAAGTAATATTTATTGATAAAATTGTCAATATGAATTATAAATAAGTTTCAAATGAATTAAATGAAATTCTCAAAACATCTTAAAGGAAAAAAATTATTAATATTAGGAGGAAATCCTGAAACAGGTATTTTAGTAAAAAAAGCCAATAAACTTGGAGTTTATACAATTGTTATTGATCCAAATCCAATTGCACCTGCAAAGATTCATGCGCGAAAGCAATATGAAATTGATGGTTTTGATATACCTAGATTAATACAAGTAGCTAAAGATGAAAGTATTGATGGTATTTTGGTTGGCGTAGCAGATATTCTTGTTCCATCTTACCTTCAGTTATGCACTGCTCTCAATCTGCCATGTTATGCGACAGAGAAAATTATTGAAGCATTAACAAGGAAAGATGGTTTTAAGAAAACTATCAAAGATTATGAAATAGAAGGTATACCATCCTTTAAGCTTGATAAAAACTTAAATACATTTGATCTTAAAAAAATAATTTACCCTGTTATGGTTAAGCCTGTCGATAATGGCGCAGGCGTTGGCATGACCTTGTGCTATGATAAGGAGGAATTAGTCTCGGGTGTTAAGTTTGCAATTGATAATTCTATAAAGGGTTTATTCTTAGTTGAAAAGTATATGCCTAGTGATGATATTTTTGCATACTATACTTTTAACAATGGTGAAATATATTTATCAGCGATTGCTGATAGAATAACAACAAAAAAACAAGGTAAAACAAGTCCAGTTTGTATTGCAGAATTATATCCATCAAAGTATACTGATCAATATTTTAATTTTATTCATCCAGCAATAACAGATATGTTTAGAGGTCTTGGGATAAAAAATGGAATTTTAAATATCCAATTTTTTGTTGAAGGAAATAACTTTTACGCTTATGACCCAGGTTTTCGTTTGCAAGGCGCAGCGCCAGATATAGTTATCAATGCCATAAATGGATTTGACCACAGAAAAATGCTTATAAATTTTGCTTTAACGGGATCTATGGGAGTTGAAGACCTGGCAGAACAAAATGATTATAGGTTTCGTGGGAAGCGTGCCTGTACTTTGTGGATACTTCTGAAAAGTGGTATTATTAAAAATATTTATGGATTAAAGGAACTCAGAGATGATCCTTCGGTAATTTATATTGTTCAACGCTTTAAGGAAGGAGATCGAGTAATGGAATCCATGCTTGGAAATGAAAGACAAGTATTAGCAAGAATATATGTAGTTACTGATTCAATAAAAGAATTATTAAGTAAAATTGGGGACATTCAAACTAAGTTGTCAGTAATTGATGAAGATGGAAATAATATGATTTTTGATTTTTTTGATACCTCTTCTCTTATCAAATGAATAACCGAATCTACCTATCCCCACCCCATATGGATGAAAATGAGAGAGCATTGCTTTTAGATGCTTTTGATTCAAACTGGATTGCACCATTAGGCCCTCACGTAGATGCATTTGAAAATGAGATAGCAGGCTACATTGGTATTGGTTATGCTGTTGCATTGAATTCCGGTACGGCGGCTTTGCACCTTGCAATAAAATTAGTGGGTGTGAAAGAAGGCGATAAAGTATTATGTCCTTCATTAACTTTTTCTGCAAGTGCAAATGCTATACTATACGAAAAAGCTATCCCTGTTTTTGTAGATGTAGATTTAGAGAATTGGTCATTAGATATTCCATCTCTTGAAATTGCCATGAAGAAGCATCAACCGAAGGCACTCATCGCTGTAGATTTGTATGGGCAAAGTTGTGATTATGATGCCATCATAGATTTATGTGATAAATACAATGTTACCTTAATTGAAGATGCTGCAGAAGCATTAGGTGCAGATTATAAAGGCAAGAAATGTGGCACATTTGGCCGATTTGGTATATTGTCTTTTAATGGAAATAAAATCATAACTACGTCTGGCGGTGGCATGCTTGTTTCTGATGATGAAGATTTAGTAAGTAAAGCCCGCTTTCTTTCTACTCAAGCCCGAGAATCAGAAATTCATTATGAACATAAAGAACTCGGTTATAATTATCGCATGAGCAATTTATTAGCAGCAGTTGGACGGGGTCAACTCCAAATTCTAGATAAACGGGTAAAAACAAGACGGAAGATATTTCAACGCTATTTTGATGCTTTAGATGAAATTTACGGCATCAATTTTATGCCAGAAGAGGCTCACAGTAAATCCAACCGTTGGTTAACAGCGCTAACTGTTGATCCGCAAAAAACAGGTGTAAACCGTACCCAGATAATTGAAGCGTTAGAAACAGAGAACATTGAAGCCCGCCCAGTCTGGAAACCAATGCATATGCAGCCTTTATACAAAGGTTGTGAATTTGTGAGGTCTGGAAAAAAGGATATTTCCAAAAGTTTATTTGAACAAGGATTATGTTTACCCTCTGGATCGAATTTAATTAAAAAACAACAGAATATGGTTATTGAGGTAATCAATTCAGTTTTAACATTGTGATAAGTACATTAAATGTTTTAAATCGATTAAACACTTCTATTCGTTCCCTATTATTAGGCTCGATTCTTTTTTATTCATTTATTGTTTCTCAGACTAGAAGTAGTAATCTATTTCTCGATTCTTTTCCAATCAGTTTAATTCATCATGAATTCAAATTGATTGAAAATGATGAGTTTCACAGTGTAAGTATAATCCGCCCATTTCTTTTGTCAGAAACTGAAGATATTCCGGAGATGTCGTTTATAAATCAAATTGCTTATAATAGTAATCACCCAAACATAGATAACTACGGCGAATTTTTTGCCCTAAAAGGAACGAATAATTTGTCAAATTATAGAATAAGTTATAGTAATAAATGGCTCTTTTTGAATTTAGAACCTTATATAAGCCGAAAACAAAATCTATCTTCTATAAAACATGATCAATTTGGTGTATTCTCTTCGGTTAATAATAGTCTTTATAATCACGGCTATTATTACAGAGGGCGCAATGTAATACGATCTGGTTTTAAACAGTCTGCTTTAATATTACATTATAATGGTATTGGTTTAGGATATGGAAATATGAGCAATTGGTGGGGTCCAGGATTTCACTCTTCAATCACTTTATCATCAAACTCACCTGGATTTAATTCAATATTTCTTGGTTCATTTAAAACAATCAACTTAAAAAAATTAGGATTTGGCTTTAGGATTATAATTTCAGAATTAGAAAACCATGAACAAATTCCATATTATTTTTCTGGTCTGGCTGCATATGCTACATATAAATCAGAGCCAAGGTTAACATTTGGATTTTTTAGGTACTATTTGTCTGGTGGAGAAGATATATCAGCTATAACAAATTTTGAAGGTGAATGGTCAATTAAAGATGCAGCGCAATTAATTTTTGAACCATTATTTGGCCAGAGTAAATCTGGTCTACCATATACAAATATAAATACACCAGGATATGATAGATGGGATCAAGTATTAACTGGTTTTATCGATTTAACATTTAATCGTTCATTACTAAAATTATACATTGAAGTCTCAAGTGATGATAATCGTGCAAATTTTACAGATTTAAAAGCTCACTGGGATCATACGCTAGGCTATATGTTGGGATTTAGAAAGTATTTTCTAATTGGTAATAATAAAATAATTATCGCTTCCGAGTATTTATCGACTAAAATTTCTAATACATTAAAATTTTGGCGGGGAGATCTAAATCAGCAAAATTATTATACTAGAAAACAATTTGATTATTCAACTTATCAAGGTAGAAAATATGGTGCACATTCTGGATCATCATCGGATGATTTAATATTTTTATTGGGTTTCTATAAACGAAATAAGTCTATCTTTTTTTATTATAATAAAGAACGCCATGGAATTAAGGGTTTAAAATTTCCAGAAAACAAACAGGAATTAAATCTTCTATATAACTACAATATAAATGTTCACCATTCCGTTTTTGTTAATATTGAATATGAAAAAGTTTATAATTGGTTAAATGACCAAGGCCGCGTTTCAAATAGTACCGTATTGTGGTTGGGCTACAGTATAACATTATGATTTATATAAAAAACAATACGATTAATTGGTTATTAATACCCTATTTAGTTTCTATATCGATTGCACAAACAAACCTAAACTATTACCCTTTAAAAAATTTATTGATTGAAAAATCAAATTTATTAAATACGGATCTTTCCTCATCAAATAAACTAAATCAAAATTCCTTCCAAATTACATATAATCAATATTTTCATATAAATACCAACCTCCCCAACTTTGAAAATCATAACGGATTTTATTTTCCAAAAGGATCGGGTTCTATAACAAGTTTATTATTTCAATATAAAGGAAAATATTTTTTTCTTTCCGCTGAGCCACAGCAAATAAATTTGAAAGAATCTAATAATATGATTCCAACTAAGAGTAGCCTTTATGGGGTACTAAATGATGTTCAATTAAATAATATAGTTAATGATATATCTCCACAATTTAGAAATACAGGATTTGCGATTAATTATTATGATTTAGGTTTTGGTTATGGTAATTGGGATCAATGGTGGGGTCCCGGGATTCATAATAGTTTGGTTATGTCTAATAATGCGGTAGGTATCCCCCATTATTTTTTTGGTACATTACAGTATAAGCCAATTATTAATGATTTAGAATATTATTTAAAGTATATGATATCCGATGCTATGGTCAATAATGCTGGAGAAGAATATTTTCTTTCTGCCTATTATTTTAGTTTACGTTACAGGAATATACAATTGGGTATGAGTAAACATATATTGAATGGTGGATATAATGATTTGGATTGGTCATTAAATGATGCATTTGCAGTACTTTTTACAAAAAATAATAATAAATATTGGGATGAAATTACTGATTACTTTATATCTGCCAGTTTTCCTTCATCTGGATTGAAAGTTTTTTTGGAAGTTGGATTCCCAAATCGAACATATGCAAACAAAGATCCTGGAATATATGGTGATAATGCTATTTCAAGTAATCTTGGCTTGAGAAAGTATGGAGCTTTTGGTAAAAAAGAATTAATGTTCGGTTTTGAATATACTAGATTGGTACAAGGAATATTTTATAATATTATACCCACCCCGAATTGGTATGATAATATTAAATATAACTATTCTTCCTACCGTGGTCGGCGCTGGGCTGCTCATAGCGGTTCAGATTCAGACGATTTTTTGGTTTTTATAGGATACATGGATGATAGGGTCAGTATTGTTTATGGTCTAAATTATGAAAGGCATGGTGTCACATACCATTTTCCTCCTGAAGTTAAATTTGAGCAACGAATATCTGTAGGTTTCAAATACAAAAACACGTTTATATACTGTAACTATGAAAATGAGTATTTTGAACACTACGGTTTTGTAGATGTAAATAAGAATGTTTGGGAAGAAACATTTGAACCGGGTTCAATTCAGCGCACCAAGACATTTTTGATTTCCTTGGAGCATACGCTTTCTTTTTAATCATTTTCCACAATTTGAAGAAATTTATTTGGGAGATATAATATTTGATTTATCCTTTCTTTTATTTTTTGTCTTATTACCTATTATTATAATCAACATATTGTACAATATGTTCTAACTCTTGACTTATTCTATATTGACAATTAATACAAATACTTTGACATTCTGTCAATAAACAGTAATTTTAGGCATGATATCAACACATAAGAGATTATTCGTCCTATTGGTATTTAGTATGGGTCAAATGTTGTTTTCCCAAAACTATCAGGAGGTCCAGAAGCTTCAGGATGAATACAAAAAAGTTTTGGAACGCCAAGCTTTGCAAAAACCTATTGAAGTTTCTGAAGCGGAAAAAACGGCGAGTAGCACTGCACTGCCTGATAAATTAGTGTATTCTAGGAAAGACATTGAATCTTTACTTGTAAATACTCAGAAATTATTAGAACAATTAAAATTTCTAGAAGATTCGACCATTAAAATGCCGTATATCGGATATGAAATATTCACCCAACGGGATACGATACCTTTTTGGCAGAACTTACCGATCCCAAAATATTACAATCTTGGCCCTGGCGATGAAATTATTATATCACTTTGGGGCGAAACAAATACATACAATTCGAAGCTAATAAACAGAGATGGTCAGATTTATATTGAAAATATAGGAATTTTAAATCTGGGTGGAAAAACAGTAGATGAGGCTAAAAAATATGTACTTTCGAAATATTCGCGTGTTTATTCAACTTTGCTGGGAGTAAATCCTAAATCCTTTATAGATATTACCTTGGGTGAATTAAAATCGGTTAATGTGCATTTTGTTGGTTTTGTTAACATACCCGGTGTCCATATGATACATCCTTTTTCTAATGTCATCACGGGGTTAATTCAAGCTGGTGGTATTAATAACAAAGGATCTTTAAGGGATATTCATGTAATACGTAAGGGCCAAAAAATCGGCACTGTGGATGTGTATAATTATATCTTTATGGGTAAAACCGTAAGCGATGTCCGGCTAATGGATCAGGATATCATATACATACCTGCAAGAAAATCCACTATTCCTCTTACGGGTCGTGTACGAAATCCAGGTTATTATGAAGTAATCGAAGAAGAAACTATAGAGGATCTTATAAAAATTGCTGGTGGTAAGGATGTAAGAGCAGCAAAAACACTGTTTATTTATAAAAATAATATTGATTCAGAAAATAACGGATATTTGTTAAAACCAAACCAAATGTCAAATTTTCGCCTTTCGGATGGGGATAGCATTCATGTTCCTTTACGGCCAGATATAAAATGGTATGTTCGTATAAATGGTCAGATAAAGAATCCTGGGGAATATCCTTACCAGGCAGGTATGAACTTAAAGCAACTGATTGATGCCACCATGTCGATGGAGGATTCAGGCTTTATGCAAACAGTTGATTTATCAAGGATTATTATCAATCGAAAAAACCCAACCGGGGAGTCGCCCTTAAAGATATTAGTGGATTTGAAAAATAATAATTTAGTATTGGCTAATGGCGACCATATTACCATACCTCGAATAAATTTATATCAGCCCATTGAATCGGTTCAAATTACAGGTGAAGTCAAAACGCCTGGAATCTACCCGGTGAATAATTTAACCACCCTAGCTGCCGTTTTAGATTTGGCAGGTGGTTATACCAGTTATGCCCTTAAAAACGGGGTTGAAGTTTTCCGGGATTCTCTAAAAATTGCTTGGGAAAAGGACACTTTTTTTCTCCATGCCGGTGACAGCTTAAATGTGTTGAAGAAATCTGGCCTTGTTTTCGTGAATGGAGAAGTAAATGTACCCGGCTACGTAACCTATAAAAAAGGTGACTCAATTAAGAAATATATCAAACGTGCAGGCGGTTACAGCGCTTTTGCAGAAACAAAAGATGTACTAATCATTTATCCCAATGGTACGGCTATCCCAAAATCAGGATGGTCCTCGCCCAAAGTTATTGAGGGGTCCACAATTATTGTTAACCAAAGGACCATAAGCGGTTCATCTGAACAAACCACGGGATTACAAATATTTAATGCAATATCATCTCAAGCAAGTAATGTGGCCACAACCTTACTCACTTTAATGCTATTAATGAATCAATCCAGTGGAACATAATCTGACCCTGGGGCAAAAAATAAAACGCTATCGTCTGATGAATGATATACGTCAGGAAGATATGGCTGATCAAATGAATGTCTCAAG
>Ga0315338_1000700_pt1 | contig 62527 bp, 75 predicted proteins | sample ASW8metaG_FD_204518 | JGI IMG/M metagenome (GOLD analysis project Ga0315338, IMG submission 204518) | Ammonia-oxidizing marine archaeal communities from Monterey Bay, California, United States - ASW #8 | ecosystem: Environmental > Aquatic > Marine > Coastal | place: USA: California | collected...
ACCGTCACTACGCTCACGTTGATTGCCCAGGCCACGCTGACTATGTGAAGAACATGATCACCGGTGCGGCTCAGATGGATGGCGGCATTCTGGTTGTGAACGCGGCCGATGGTCCTATGCCACAGACTCGTGAGCACATTCTGCTTGCCCGTCAGGTCGGTGTTCCAGCGCTTGTTGTTTACATGAACAAGGTTGACCAGGTTGACGATGAAGAGCTTCTCGAGCTCGTCGAAATGGAAATCCGCGAGCTTTTGAGCACGTATGAATTCCCGGGCGACGATATTCCGATCGTAGCCGGTTCTGCTCTGGCGGCTGTTGAAGGTCGTGATGAGGCGATTGGTAAAGAATCGATCCTCAAGCTGATGGCAGAAGTTGATGCCTACATCCCAACACCTGAGCGTCCAAAGGATCTTCCTTTCCTGATGCCGATTGAGGATGTGTTCTCGATTTCCGGTCGTGGTACTGTTGTGACCGGTCGTATTGAGCGCGGTGTTGTCAACGTAGGTGAAGAGATTGAAATCGTCGGTGTGCGTGACACGTCGAAGACAACTTGTACCGGCGTTGAAATGTTCCGTAAGCTTCTCGACCAGGGTGAAGCGGGCGATAATGTTGGTATCCTGCTTCGCGGCATCGGTCGTGAAGATGTTGAGCGCGGTCAGGTTCTGGCCAAGCCGGGTTCAATCACACCGCACCACAAATTTGTTGCTGAAGCCTACATCCTGACCAAGGATGAGGGTGGCCGCCACACACCATTCTTCACCAATTACCGTCCCCAGTTCTACTTCCGTACAACTGATGTGACCGGTGTTGTGACCCTTAAGGCTGGTACCGAAATGGTGATGCCGGGTGACAATGTTGAAGTTGATGTCGAGCTGATCACACCGATCGCGATGGAAGAGAAGCTCCGCTTCGCCATCCGTGAAGGTGGCCGCACCGTCGGTGCCGGCGTCGTCTCGAAGATCGTTGAGTAAGTAACTTTCGTAATCGGATCGGGGCAGCTGTTTGCTGCCCCGGTCTTGCTCTTTTTGAAGTTTAAAGAAACGGGATCGGTTTGATGGAACGTCAAAACATCCGCATTCGCCTGAAAGCATTCGACCACCGGGTTCTGGATAATTCCACCCGGGAAATCGTATCTACGGCAAAACGTACCGGCGCGAATGTTCGCGGTCCGATTCCACTGCCAACGCGCATCGAGAAATTCACGGTGTTGCGTGGCCCGCACATCGACAAGAAGTCGCGCGAGCAGTTCGAAATTCGGACTCATAAGCGCCTTCTCGATATCGTCGACCCTACACCGCAGACTGTGGACGCGCTCATGAAGCTCGACCTGTCCGCCGGTGTGGACGTCGAGATCAAGCTGGGAGCGTAAGATCATGCACCAGGATGATCGTAGAACAGGCGTAGTCGCCCGCAAATTGGGTATGACTCGCATCTTTGCTGAAGACGGATCGCACGTGCCGTGCACCGTTCTGCACATGGATAACTGCCAGGTTGTCGCCCAGAAGACGGTCGACACAGACGGTTACTCCGCGCTGCAGATTGGTGTTGGCGACGCGAAAGCGAAGCGGACTCCAAAGGCCATGCGCGGCCATTTCGCCAAGGCGAATGTGGCTCCCAAGCGCAAGCTGGTTGAGTTTCGTGTCACGGAAGACAGCTTCATTGAAGTTGGCGCCCAGCTGACCGCAGACCATTTTGTCCCTGGCCAGAAAGTCGATGCCTCAGGTATCTCGATTGGTAAGGGTTTTGCAGGGGCCATGAAGCGCCATAACTTTGGCGGCTTGCGGGCCACGCACGGTGTATCAATCTCGCACCGTTCGCATGGTTCAACCGGTCAGTGTCAGGATCCGGGTAAGGTTTTCAAAGGCAAGAAGATGGCTGGTCACATGGGTGCAACCCGCGTGACGACTCAAAATCTTGAAATTGCACGTGTTGATGTCGATCGCGGCTTGGTCCTCGTAAAGGGTGCCATTCCGGGTTCTGCCGGCGGATGGGTTGAGCTTCGTGATGCTGTCAAAGGCATCAAGGGCGTCGACGTCCCAATGCCCGGCAAGTTCCGCACGCTCGCTGAGTTGAACGCACCGGCTGCCGCCGAAGCGCCAGCTCCGGCAGCAGCGGCTGACGGTGAAGAAGGAACGGAAGCATGAAGTTCGAGGTAAAAACCCTCGCGGCAAAAGCTGCCGGAGCTGTTGAGCTCGACGATGCCGTATTCGGTATCGCCGAGGTCCGTTCCGACCTTTTGCAACGCGCCGTAAGATGGCAATTGGCTGCGCGCCAGCAGGGCACGCACAAGACCAAGGGCCGTTCCGAAATCGCTCGCACAAAGAAGAAGTTTGGCGCTCAAAAAGGTGGCGGCGGTGCTCGTCACGGTGCGCGCTCGGCTCCAATCTTTGTCGGTGGTGGTCGTGCTCACGGACCTCGCGTTCGTAGCCATGCACATGATCTTCCTAAGAAGGTTCGTGCCCTGGCTTTGCGTCACGCGCTCTCGTCCAAGATCGGCTCCAAGAACCTCATCATCCTTGATGACGCGGCAATGAAAGACCCCAAGACAAAGGAGCTTCGTACCTCCTTTGAAAGCCTGGGTGTTTCAAACGCGCTGATCATTGATGGTGAGACCGTCAACGAGAATTTCGCCAAAGCCGCTCGCAATCTGCCTTGCGTCGATGTTCTGCCCGCACAGGGTTTGAATGTTTATGACGTGCTGCGTCGCGACACTCTGGTTCTTACCAAGGCCGCCGTGGAAAAAATCCACGAACGCCTCAGCGCAAAGGAGGCCTGATCATGTCAGCTGCTGCGCGCCACTATGATACAATTCTTGCCCCGGTGATCACCGAGAAATCGACCCTGATCTCCGATCAGAACAAGTATGTGTTCTTCGTGCCCTTGAATTCGAAGAAGAATGAGATTGCGGAAGCGGTCGAAGCACTCTTCAAGGTCAAGGTCACAGCGGTGAACACCATCAAGGTTCACGGTAAGACAAAACGATTCAAGGGAGTTGCCGGTAAGCGCAACGACCAGAAAAAAGCGATTGTTACGATCCAGGATGGTCAAACAATCGACGTCACGACGGGTCTCTAAAGATGGCTTTGAGAACATTCAAACCGACTTCTCCGGGCCGCCGTGCTCTGGTGCTTGTGGATCGCTCCGCTCTGCACAAGGGCCGTCCTGAGAAGAAGCTTGTTGAGGGTCTGTCCAAGTCGGGCGGCCGCAACAATACCGGACGTATCACTTCCCGCCGACGCGGTGGTGGTGCCAAGCGTTTGTATCGTATTATCGATTTCAAACGTCGTAAATTTGACGTGCCCGCAGTGGTCGAGCGCCTGGAATACGATCCGAACCGGACCGCATTCATCGCGTTGCTGAAGTATGAGGACGGCGAACGCGCCTACATCCTCGCGCCTCAGCGTCTGGCTGTAGGTGACTCGGTTATTGCGTCTGCCAAGGCTGACGTGAAGCCTGGTAACGCTATGCCGCTGAAAGCCGTGCCTGTTGGTTCCATTCTCCACAATGTGGAAATGAAGCCTGAAAAGGGTGGGCAGATTGCCCGCTCGGCCGGTGCCTATGTTCAGCTGGTGGGACGTGATGCGGGTTATGCCCAAATTCGTCTCGGCTCCGGTGAACTGCGGATGGTGTCTGACAAGTGCATGGCCACTGTCGGTGCTGTCTCCAACCCGGATCATCAGAATATCAATCTCGGCAAAGCCGGTCGTAATCGCCACTTTGGCAAGCGTCCGTCAGTTCGTGGTGTTGTCATGAACCCTGTGGATCACCCACACGGTGGTGGTGAAGGCCGGACATCCGGTGGTCGTCATCCTGTGACACCTTGGGGTAAGCCAACTAAAGGCGCCAAGACACGCAAGAATAAGTCGACCGATAAATTCATCATCCGATCGCGCCACGAGCGCAAGAAGCGATAGGAAACCACCATGCCTCGTTCTGTATGGAAAGGTCCGTTCGTCGACGGTTATCTGCTTAAAAAGGCAGAAAAGTCGCACGAGGGCGGACGGAAACAAGCGATCAAGACCTGGTCGCGCCGTTCAACAATACTGCCACAGTTTGTGGGCCTGACTTTCCAGGTTCATAACGGCAAAAAATTCATCCCCGTGCTCGTAACCGAAGACATGGTAGGCCACAAACTTGGTGAGTTTTCACCGACACGTACCTATTACGGTCACGCCGCGGATAAAAAAGCGAGGCGGGGCTAACAATGGGACAGTCTTCCAATCCTCGCCGCGTCGCTGAAAACGAAGCGCGTGCCAAGCTTCGCATGATCCGCACCAGCGGTCAGAAGCTCAATCTTGTTGCTGCGCTCATCCGCGGCAAAAAGGTGGAACGTGCGCTCGCGGATCTTGAATTTTCCCGCAAGCGCATTGCCAAAGAGGTCAAGAAAACCCTCGAATCGGCAATTGCGAATGCTGAAAACAATCACGGCCTCGACATCGACTCTCTCGTTGTTGCTGAGGCATTTGTCGGCAAGAATCTAGTCATGAAGCGTTTCCGGGCCCGTGCCCGTGGTCGCGGCGCGAAGATCTTGAAGCCGTTTTCCGAGCTCACCATTGTGGTGCGTGAAGTTGAAGAGGCCGCCTGATGGGTCAGAAAGTTAATCCGATCGGTCTGCGCCTCGGCGTCAACCGCACATGGGACTCGCGTTGGTATGCCGGTGTTGGCGAATACGCGAAGCTGCTCCATGAAGACATTGCCATCCGCAAGATGCTGCGTGAGAAGCTGAAGAATGCCAGCGTCTCAAAAATCGTCATCGAGCGTCCACACAAGAAGTGCCGTGTAACAATTCACACAGCACGTCCCGGTGTGGTGATTGGCAAGAAGGGCTCCGACATCGAAGTTCTGCGCAAGGCATTGTCCAAGCGCGTTGATGGCGAAGTCTTCCTGAACCTGGTCGAAGTCCGCAAGCCGGAAATCGATGCGACATTGGTAGCCGAGGGTATTGCCCAGCAGCTTCTGCGTCGTATTGCCTTCCGTCGCGCCATGAAGCGTTCGCTGCAATCAGCAATGCGCATGGGTGCTAAGGGCTGCAAGATCCTGGTTGCAGGTCGTCTGGGCGGTGCAGAAATCGCCCGGTCCGAGCAGTATCAGGAGGGCTCCGTGCCGCTCCACACACTGCGCGCCAATATCGATTATGGAACCGCCGAAGCCAAGACCGCGATGGGTATCATCGGTATTAAGGTCTGGATCAATAAAGGCGAGATCATGGAACACGATCCGATGGCCCAGGAGCGCAAGCTTCAGGAGTCCGGTGAGCAACGCGCCCGTTCGGGCCGCACTAACGCGTAAGGGGCTGGAGCAATGCTGCAACCAAAACGCACAAAGTTCCGCAAAGCCCATAAGGGCCGGATCAAGGGCATCGCGAAGGGCGGCTTCACGCTGAACTTTGGATCCTATGGTCTCAAGGCCATGGAGCCGGAACGCGTAACTGCACGTCAGATCGAAGCGACACGCCGGGCGATCACTCGTCATATGAAGCGTGCCGGTCGTGTCTGGATTCGCATCTTTCCGGATGTGCCGGTTTCAAAGAAACCGACCGAAGTTCGGATGGGTAAAGGTAAGGGTACCCCAGAGTTTTGGGCGTGCCGGGTCAAGCCAGGCCGGATCATGTTCGAGATCGATGGTGTCTCTGAAGCTGTAGCGCGCGAAGCGCTCGAGCTCGGTGCCGCCAAATTGCCGATCAAGACCAAGATCGTTAAGCGTCTGGGCGAATAGAGGAGAACTCGGCTGTGTCAGATAAAAAAATGAAACCGGTTGACGTTCGCGCCATGACCGATGATCAGCTTCAGGACGCGCTCCTGAAGGCGAAAAAAGAAAAATACAATCTGCGTTTCCAGCAGGCCACCGGCCAGCTGGAAAATACCTCGCAGTTCCGTGTGAAGCGGCGCGATATCGCGCTCATCCGTACGGTCCTGAACGAGCGTAAGGCGCAGATCGAGCAAGGGAGCTAGGCGATGCCAAAGCGAATTCTGCAAGGCGTCGTGGTAAGCGACAAAGGCACAAAGACTGTTGTGGTCCGTGTGGAACGTACGTTCTTGCACCCACTGCTGCGTAAGACAGTCCGTCGTACCAAGCGATATCACGCGCATGACGAAAATCAGGCGTCAAAAGTTGGTGACATTATCCAGATTCAGGAATGTGCACCGAAGTCGAAACTCAAGCGGTGGGAGGTCGTTGCTGCCTAGGCTTTGCCTAGTGAAGTAACGGTCCGTTCTTAAGGAGGATCTGCAATGATTCAGATGCAGACCAATTTGGAAGTGGCAGACAATTCTGGTGCCCGTCGCGTTCAGTGCATTAAGGTGCTTGGTGGTTCCAAGCGTCGTTATGCACACGTCGGCGACACAATTGTCGTTTCCATCAAGGAAGCAATTCCACGGGGCAAAGTGAAAAAGGGTGACGTCCGCAAGGCGGTTGTTGTTCGTGTTCGCAAGGATATCCAGCGTAAAGACGGTTCCGTCATTCGCTTTGATTCCAATGCCGCCGTGATCATCAATAACAATAATGAGCCTGTTGGCACACGGATCTTTGGTCCTGTGCCTCGCGAACTTCGTGGCAAAAACCACATGAAGATCGTGTCTCTGGCTCCGGAGGTGCTGTAATGTCCGCGAAGATCAAGAAGGGCGACAAGGTCGTCGTGCTTGCTGGCCGCGATAAGGGCAAGACCGGCGAAGTCACAAAAGTGAATCCAGCTGAAGACCGTGTCTTTGTGTCTGGCGTGAATGTGGTCAAGCGCCACACGCGTCCGACCCAGGCCGATCCAGGCGGGATCAAGGAAAAAGAAGCATCTATCCACGTTTCAAACGTGGCTGTTGCTGATCCGAAAACCGGCGAGCCGACCCGTGTCGGTTTCAAGACGCTTGAAAACGGCCGCAAGGTCCGTTTCGCCAAGAGTTCGGGTGAGGTTATCGATGTCTGATACATACACACCACGACTTCGTACGAAATACCGTGAAGAAATTCGCGATCGTATGAATGAGAAGTTCAAATACGCCAATCCGATGATGATCCCTGGCCTCGATAAGGTCGTGATCAACATGGGTGTCGGTGAAGCGGCCCAGGATTCCAAGAAAATCCGCGGCGCTTTGGTCGATCTTGAACTGATCGCAGGACAGAAACCTGTCAAAACGGCTGCTAAAAAGTCGATTGCGGGATTCAAATTGCGTGAAGAACAGATTATTGGTGCCAAGGTCACGCTCCGCCAGGATCGTATGTTTGAATTTCTGGATCGTCTTGTCACCATTGCTCTGCCACGAGTTCGCGATTTCCGCGGTCTCAACGCAAAGAGCTTTGATGGCCGAGGCAACTACGCTATGGGCTTGAAAGAGCACATAATCTTCCCGGAAATCGACTATGATAAGGTCGAGAAAATTCGGGGCATGGACATCGTTGTCTGTACGACAGCGACGAATGATGAAGAAGCGAAGGCCCTGTTGGCCGAGTTCGATTTTCCGTTTTCGAACTAACGCAACAGGAGAGCCGGGCCAGCACGGTCCGGCACGCAGGAGGAAATAAATGGCGAAGACAAGCGCTGTAGAACGTAACCGCAAACGTCAGCGACTAGCTGATAAATACGCGGCTAAACGCGCACAGCTCAAAGCAATTGCACGCAACACAGAACTGCCAGTCGAGGAGCGTTTCAAAGCGCAAATGACACTGGCGGCCTTGCCGCGCAATTCCGCACCAACTCGGATCCGTAACCGGTGTGAAGTTACCGGTCGTCCGCGTGGTTTTTATCGCAAATTGCGTATGTCGCGTATCGCGCTGCGTGATCTGGCCAGCCAGGGAATGGTTCCCGGCATGGTCAAGTCCAGCTGGTAAGAGAGGGGCACAGATATGTACGTAAACGATCCTCTCGGCGATATGCTGACACGTATCCGTAATGCGCTGATGCGCAATAAGCGGAACGTCAACACGCCTGCTTCGGCTATGCGCCGTCGCGTTCTCGATGTTCTCAAGACCGAAGGCTATATCCGTGATTATGCGGAAGTAGATCACTCGTCGGGCTTCAAGGAATACGAGATCGAGCTCAAGTATTACGAAGGTGACTCGGTGATTTCGGAGATCAAGCGTATCTCCAAGCCTGGTCGTCGCGTCTATTCCGGTGTGAAGGATATCCCTCTCGTCCAGAACGGCCTCGGCATTGCTATCTTGTCCACACCAAAAGGTGTGATGTCAGATACCAGCGCTCGCGAAGCCAATGTGGGCGGGGAAATCCTCTGCCACATCACATAAGGGAGCGAAACAATGTCACGTATTGGTAAACTCCCGGTCGCAATCCCAGCCGGTGTCACAGCGACACTGAGTGATGCTGGTCTTTCCGTGAAGGGTCCCAAGGGCGAGCTGTCCATGGAATTCGTCAAGGAAGTCAGTGTTGCACAGGGCGAAGATGGTCTCGTGGTCACACCCGCCGCGCAGACCAAGCGCGCGCGTGCTATGTGGGGCCTACAACGCGCACTCGTGGCCAATTTGGTCCACGGCGTGAGCACAGGCTACGAAAAAGATCTTCAGCTCGTTGGTGTTGGTTATCGCGCCCAGATGCAGGGCACGTCCCTGAAGCTGGCGCTTGGCCTGTCCCACGACGTTGTCTATGTGCCGCCTGCCGGCGTAACCCTCGCTGTTTCCAAGCCGACCGAAGTCAAGGTGTCAGGCGCGGACAAGCAGAAGGTTGGTCAGGCTGCTGCCGAGATCCGTCACTTCCGTCCACCTGAGCCCTACAAAGGCAAGGGCATCAGATACGTCGGCGAATTTGTCCGTCGTAAGGAAGGCAAGAAGAAGTAAGGCGATGAAAACTCAACGCGAAAAAATGATCCGGCGCGCACAGCGCAACAGGATCCGGCTGCGGAAGCTGGCAAACGGGCGTCTTCGCCTGACAGTTTTCCGGTCATCCAAATTTATCTATGCGCAGATCATCGATGATACTGCGGGCAAAACTCTTGTTCAGGCTTCTTCCCAGGAAGACGTCGTCAAGAAAGAACACAAGACAGGCGCAGACAAGACTGCCGCTTCTCTCGTAGGTAAACTCATTGCCGAGCGCGCATCCAAGGAAGGCGTTAAAGACGTCGTCTTTGATCGTGGCGCTTACATCTTTCACGGGCGTGTCAAAGCGCTTGCAGAGGCAGCCCGCGAGGGCGGCCTGAGCTTTTAAGGAGCGGACGCATGGCTCAACAGAACGAGCAACAGCGCGGCCGTGGCCGTGGACGGGGTCGCAAGGATCGTGAACAAGAGCGTGACGACGAGTTTGTCGACAAGCTGGTGCACATCAACCGCGTCGCAAAAACCGTTAAGGGTGGTCGTAACTTTCAGTTCGCCGCGCTTGTCATCGTGGGTGACCAAAAAGGTCGCGTAGGCTTCGGTAAGGGTAAGGCCCGCGAAGTTCCTGAGGCGATCCGTAAGGCAACCGAACTGGCCAAGAAGAGCCTCATCCGGGTTCCTCTGCGCGAGGGTCGGACCCTGCATCATGATGGTCGTGGCCGTCACGGTGCTGGTAAAGTGGTTCTTCGTGCAGCGCCTCCAGGTACCGGTATTATTGCCGGCGGCCCGATGCGTGCTGTGCTTGAAACACTCGGTATCCAGGATGTTGTTGCCAAATCGATCGGCACATCCAACCCATACAACATGATCCGCGCCACTTTTGACGCGCTGAAGGTACAGGCGAGCCCGCGCTCGGTTGCTGCCAAGCGTGGGCTTAAGGTTGGTGACGTGGTGAACCGCCGTGATGATGGCGCGTCTTCACCCGAAGCGATCGAAGCTTAGGAAAAGCTGTTATGGCTAAGAAGATGCTCCGCGTGCGTCAGACGGGTAGTCCTATCCGTCGACCACAAGATCAGCGCGCTACACTGGTCGGTCTCGGTCTCAACAAGATCGGCCGTGTGCGCGAATTAGAAGATACACCTTCTGTCCGTGGCATGATCGCCAAGGTCAGCCACATGGTGGAAATTATCGAGGAGTAGGTCCCCAAACGGGAAACCACTCATTCGAATGGAGAACGACATGCGTCTCAATGAATTGCGCGATATGGACGGGGCTACCAAGAACCGTTTCCGCATCGGTCGTGGTATCGGTTCCGGCAAGGGCAAAACCGGTGGTCGCGGCGTAAAAGGTCAAAAGTCACGCTCCGGTGTGGCGATTAAAGGCTTTGAGGGTGGTCAGATGCCGCTCCACATGCGTCTGCCAAAGCGCGGCTTCAACAAGCCGAACCGTAAGGCATGGGCAGAAATCAATCTGGGCCGCCTTCAGTCAGCGATTGATGCCGGCAAGATTGACGACAAAAAGCCTATTGATGCGGCTGTTCTGATTGCAGCTGGCATGGTTCGTCGTGAGCTTGATGGCATCCGCCTTCTTGCGAAAGGCGAGCTGAAGGCCAAAGTAGAGGTGACTGTTGCTGGTGCATCCAAGGCTGCGATCGCTGCCGTGGAAAAAGCCGGTGGCAAGGTAAACCTGCCAGTCGTCACATCCGAGGACTGATTGGCAATAACGCCGGCCTCGCAAAGGAATTCTCATGGCTTCAGCTGCTGAACAGCTCCAACAAAATATGAGTCTGGGCTCTTTCGGTAAAGCGAAAGAGCTCCAGCAACGCATATTGTTCACAATCGGGATTTTGATTGTCTACCGGATCGGAACATTCATTCCGATTCCGGGAGTGGATCCTGTTCAGTACGCTGCCATGTTCCAGGGCCAGAGTGGCATTATCGACTGGTTCAATGTGATTGGTGGCGGCGCTGTCGAGCGCATGGCCATTTTTGCATTGAACGTCATGCCGTACATCTCGGCATCGATTATCATGCAGCTTATGACCGCGACCGTTCCGTCGCTGGAGAAGCTGAAAAAAGATGGTGGCGAGGCTGGTCGCAAGCAGATCAACCAGTATTCGCGTTATCTGACAGTCTTGTTGGCCACCGGGCAGGCGGCTGCGATTGCAATCGGCATGAATACCGTTAATGCAGACGGAAATTCCCTAGCGCTGGATCCGGGCCCCATTTTCTTGACATCAACAATTGTCACGCTTGTCGGCGGTACAATGTTGCTGCTCTGGCTGGGTGAGCAAGTGACTGCGCGGGGCGTGGGTAACGGCATTTCACTGATCATTTTCGCCGGTATTATTGCCGCCGTCCCAGGTATCCTTGGAGGCGCTCTGCAATCGGCTGAGGCCAATTCCAATTTCATGCCGATGTTGATTGGTTTGACTCTTGTCACAATCGGCCTGTTCCTGGTGGTGTTCATTGAGCGCTCCCAACGACGCCTTCTGGTGCAATATCCAAAGCGTCAACAGGGCAATAAGATGGTGGGTGGCGACACACAATATCTGCCGCTTAAAGTGAATACTGCCGGTGTTATTCCGCCAATTTTCGCGTCGTCCCTTTTGTTGCTGCCTGCAACGGCCGCCGGTTTCCAGTCACAGACCAGTGGTGGCTGGCTGGATGTGGTCGTGGCCTATCTGGGGCCAGGCACGCCTTTATTCCTGTCGCTCTACGCGGCCATGATTATTTTCTTCTGTTTCTTCTACACATCCATTGTGTTCAATCCGGAAGAAAACGCCGACAATTTGCGCAAGCATGGCGGATTCTTGCCCGGTATTCGCCCAGGTGCACGCACAGCGGAATATCTTGATTATGTCCTGTCGCGTCTAACCTTCGTGGGCGCTCTGTATCTGACCCTGATTTGTTTGGTGCCGATGCTGCCCATGTTTGGCGGAGGCAATATGGCCCTTGGCGGGACATCGATCCTGATTGTGGTCTCGGTGACGATGGACACAATAACCCAAGTTCAGTCCCATTTGTTGGCGCACCAGTATGAAGGTCTGATCAAGAAGTCGAAGCTTCGGGGCCGCAAGCGATGAACATCATCCTGTTTGGTCCTCCCGGGTGCGGCAAGGGTACACAATCCCAAGCGCTTGTGACCGAGCGCGGATGGGTTCAGCTATCGACCGGCGATATGTTGCGCGCCGCGAAGGCGGCCGGCACTGAGCTGGGCCGTCGAGTGGCTGCAGTGATGGACGCGGGCAATCTGGTCTCGGATGAGATCGTGATTGAATTGATTGAAGAACGTTTGCCCGAAGCCGAAGCGGCCGGTGGCGCTATTTTTGACGGTTTTCCACGGACCGTTGCCCAGGCCGAGGCACTAGATGCGGCCCTGGCGAAACGTGGCACCCAGGTGGACCGCGTCGTGCGTCTTCTGGTGAATGAGGACGAACTGGTTGAGCGCATGGAAAAGCGTGCTGCTGATCAGGGACGTGCAGATGACAATATCGATGCCTTCAAGGTCCGCTTGAAGGCATACAAGGATCAAACAGCTCCACTGATTCCTTTTTACGAGGGTCAGGGCAAGCTGCGAGAAGTGCCCGGAATGGGCTCGATTGACGATGTGGCGGCAGGAATTTCAGCCGCATTGGATATTAAGTGAACTAAGGGTGTCTCAACCCCATTGACGGGGTAGGGACACAGACTGTAGATAGCGCCCTTCATGAAACGGGCGAGCTCGTGTGGTGATCGAAAGATCGCCCATTGGTTCGTCCCTGAAATGCGTTCTGAATTAGGAGATGGATTGTGGCCCGAATCGCCGGCGTCAATATTCCGACGAACAAGCGCGTGCTAATCGCGCTTAGCTATATCCACGGCATTGGGCCGGCCAAGGCAAAGGAGATCTGTGAAAAGGTCTCTCTCGCGCCTGAGCGCCGAGTCAGTGACCTGACGGATGCGGAAGTTTTGCAAATTCGCGAGACGATCGACCAAGACCATATGGTCGAAGGTGATCTTCGTCGTGAGATTGCTGTGAATATCAAGCGTCTCATGGACCTGGGTAACTACCGTGGCCTGCGCCACCGTCGTGGCCTTCCTGTCCGTGGGCAGCGCACCCATACCAATGCGCGGACGCGCAAAGGTCCGGCCAAGCCGATTGCCGGCAAGAAAAAGTAGGGCCTAGATCATGGCTACAGAGCAAACACGGGTTAAACGCCGTGAACGGAAGAACATCACATCGGGCGTTGCCCATGTGAATGCGACTTTCAACAACACTATGGTGACCATCACCGACGCGCAGGGAAATGCTATTTCCTGGTCGTCCGCGGGTCACATGGGGTTCAAAGGTTCTCGCAAGTCTACGCCTTACGCGGCGCAGATGGCTGCTGAAGACGCTGGCAAGAAAGCCATGGAACACGGAATGAAAACCTTGGAAGTCAAGGTTTCCGGTCCCGGTTCCGGTCGCGAATCTGCACTGCGTGCGCTCCAGTCGGTGGGTTTCACCATCACCACCATCCAGGATGTCACAACCATTCCACACAATGGCTGCCGTCCACCAAAGCGTCGCCGCGTATAATTATACAACGTCGGAATACGCCTGAGCGCGCACCCGTGGGGTGCGGCGCCGCTGCTGAAGGGGCATTAGGAACGTGATCGAGAAGAATTGGCAAGAACTCATCCGCCCGATGAAGCCGGAAGTCGAATCTGGATTCGACCCGGAACGTCACGCGAAGATCATTGCTGAACCGCTGGAACGCGGTTTCGGTATGACGCTGGGTAATGCCCTGCGTCGTGTGCTGCTGTCCTCTTTGCAGGGCGCAGCGATCACGAATGTCCACATTGATGGCGTCGTGCACGAGTTTTCATCGATCGAGGGTGTTCGCGAGGATGTCACCGACATCGTGCTGAACATCAAACAGATTGCCCTGCGTATGCACGGTGAAGGTCCAAAGCGCGTTGTTCTGCGCAAGACCGGCCCGGGCGTTGTTACAGCCGGTGACATCGAAGAGACCGCAGACGTTGAGATCATCAATAAGGATCTCGTCCTGTGTACGCTCGACGAAGGCGCGGAAATCCGTTTCGAATTTACCGTCAACACCGGTAAGGGTTATGTCCCGTCCGATCGTAATCGTCCCGAAGACGCACCGATTGGCCTGATTGGCATCGACTCCCTGTACAGCCCGGTCAAGCGCGTGTCCTACAAGGTGGAAAACACCCGTGAAGGACAGGTTCTCGACTATGACAAGCTGACACTGGATGTTGAAACAGATGGAACGGTCAGCCCTGACGATGCTGTCGCCTTTGCGGCACGCATTCTGCAGGACCAGTTCCAGATCTTCATCAATTTCGAGGAAGCCGTCGAAGTCCGCCAGCCGGAAGACGACAAGCCAGAGCTGGACTTCAACCCGGCCCTGCTCAAGAAAGTCGACGAGCTCGAGCTTTCTGTGCGGTCCGCGAATTGCCTGAAGAACGACAATATTGTTTACATCGGCGACCTGATCCAGAAGTCCGAGGCGGAAATGCTCCGTACCCCGAACTTCGGCCGCAAGTCGCTTAATGAGATTAAAGAAGTTCTCGCACAGATGGGTCTGCATCTGGGCATGGAAGCGCCAAACTGGCCGCCAGAGAATATCGAAGATCTTGCAAAACGTTTTGAAGACCACGTCTAGACACTAGCCTGAAGGCAGTGTTGGGACACGAGGAGAATAGTCATGCGTCACGGCGTCGCACATCGCAAGCTTAACCGCACGCAGTCGCACCTGAAGGCGATGCTGGCCAATATGGCTGCGTCCCTGATTGAGCACGAGCAGATCGTAACCACCTTGCCTAAGGCGAAGGAACTGGCTCCATTCGTGGACAAGCTGGTAACCTTGGCCAAGAAGGGTGATGTCCACGGACGTCGCCTGGCCATGGCAAAGATCCGCGACGAAGCGCAGGTCAAAAAGCTCTTTGACGTGATGGGATCACGTTATTCCGAGCGCGCTGGTGGTTACACCCGCGTTCTTAAGGCGGGTTTCCGTCATGGCGACAACGCGCCAATGGCTGTGATCGAATTTGTCGATCGTGACGTTTCCGCCAAGGGCGCTGCCGACCGCGCGCGCCTCGAAGCAGAAGATGGCGTGACAGAGGATTAAGTTTCTCGTCATTGTGATTTAGATTGAGGCGGCCTAGCTTTTGCGGGCCGCCTTTTTCTATTGTCATTTTGAAACGAGTTGTCCCGCATGATCAAATCGACCCTGATAGCCGCAGCCATCTTGTCCGTCACCCTCGGGGGCACAGCTCAGGCGCAGCCACCAGTGTTTGCTCCGGACCGGATTGTTCCGGAATCCCGTGTCGAAATGCAGCTCTCTTTCGCGCCCCTGGTGCGCGAAGCCTTGCCCGCCGTCGTCAATGTCTTCTCGACCCGGACTGTTCAACAGCGGCCATCTTTCTTTTCGCGCGGCCCGCGCAGCCGTGAGCAAAACTCACTCGGTTCCGGTGTGATCGTTGATGCCTCCGGCGTCATTGTCACCAATCTTCACGTCGTCAACGGCGCGGATACACTCCGTGTTGTGCTCGCCGATCGACGCGAATATGAAGCCACCATTCTGCTAACCGACGAGCGCACTGATTTGGCGGTGCTCAAGATCGAAACCGATGAGCCTCTGCCGGTTCTGCCTTATGATATGTCGGGCAGTGCTGAGGTTGGGGATTTGGTGCTGGCGATCGGCAATGCCTTCGGCGTCGGGCAGACCGTCACCAGCGGTATCGTATCAGCTTTGGCGCGAACTGATGTCGGCGAAAGTGATTACGCGTTTTTCCTCCAGACAGATGCCTCCATCAATCCCGGTAATTCCGGCGGCGCCCTGGTTGATATGGACGGCGAGCTGATCGGCATCAATACCATGATCAACTCAGCCTCTGGCGGCTCCAACGGGATCGGCTTCGCCATCCCGGTGGAGATGGTCCGACTCGTCGTTGAATCCGCCATGTCTGAAGGCGAGCTGATCCGGCCATGGCTGGGAGCCAGCCTGCAGCCGGTCACTGGCGACTTGGCTGAAGTGTTCGGCCTGGATCGTCCCCGCGGGATTGTCGTCAACGAAATTTACCCGGATGCAGCGGCCGACCGGGCCGGCCTCCGGCAAGGCGATATTATACTCGCGATTGACGATGTGGAGGTAAATGATCAGCCCGGTGCGAATTTCCGGCTGGCAACCCATTCGGTGGGTGATGATGCAGATTTTACCGTATTGCGTGGAGGTGAGGAGCTATCTCTGGAGGTGGGCGTTTCACCGGCACCGGGGGATCTTGATCCACTCCGCGTTGATTTTGACGGCAGTAGCATCATGGCGGGGGTCAGCCTGGTCCGTCTTTCGCCGGCCTATAACGAGACGATCGGCGTCGACCCATTTCTCGACGGTATCGTCTTCCTGTCCATTCATCGCAGATCCTCTGCGGCGCGACAGGGCATTCGCGCCGGTGACGTTCTGATCGAGCTTGATGGCTATCGCATCGAGGATGTCGAGCAGGCGCGGGATATTCTCGACAATATCGGTGGGCGAGGCAGCTTGCCGATTGTGATCGAACGCAATGGCGATCGTATTGAAGGCCTGTATCGCTACTGATCAGATGCGTGATCAGGCCCCAGCTTAGGTCTCGGGCTGCTCCTTGAGCGCGACAAAGCTCCAGACGTGGCCAAACGGGTCACGGACTTTGCCGTGCCGACCGAAGAATTCATCGCTGCAGGCGCGCACGATCGATGCGCCCTCAGCGATGCTTCGATCAAACCATTCGTCAGCATCCGTCACATACAGATTGATCGTGAAAGTCGTTCGGTCGCCGAGTGTCGGGGGGGCGACATTACCGATCTGAGCCTCATGCTCGGGAAATTCATCGGCCAGCATCACCAGCGCATCATTGATCTTCAGCGTAGCGTGGCCCAGCTTGCCCTGAAAGTCATACCGCTCCAGTAATTCGGCTTTCAAAGCCTTCTCGTAAAAACTGATGGCCGCCCCGCCATCGCGAACGCTGAGATAGGGCGCAATACCGGTTGTTGGAGCTGACATGACTTAAGTCTCTTTCTTGGACGGCGAGGCAAGGGACCAGGTATGGCCCCACTTATCTTTGAGGTGCCCGTAACGATCGCCCCACATCTGGTCCTCTAACGGGGCGACAATCTCCGCACCGGCTGATATGGCGCGTTGCCACCAGATTTCAACATCATCGACCTGCAAATGCAGGATGACGCCCTGCGGTTTGAGCATCTCGCCCTCACCACGATATTCCGGAAAGTCATCGTGCAGCATGAAGGACCCGCCATTCATGCGCAGATGGGCATACATAATCCGCACCCCATCATCATGCATGGAGCGAAACACTTCCTGGGCGCCAAAGGCCTCCGTATAGAAGGCAATCGCCTCCTCCGCGCCCGCGCAGGTGATGTGGGGCGCAATGCCGTCGGGTGGCGATTTCTTGTCTGGATCCCCGATCATCTGCATGTTCAACTTCCCTCCCACGTTGATCCGGGCACACTAGCACCATGACCACATTGTTCGAAGCCGCAGGACTGCAGACCGACGCGCCCCGTCCGCTCGCCGATCGCCTGCGCCCGAAAACCCTCGACGAAATCGTCGGCCAGGACCATCTACTCAAGGGTGAGGGACCAATAGCACGCATGCGCGCGCAGGGCCGGCTGGCATCCCTGGTCCTGTGGGGCCCGCCCGGTGTGGGCAAGACCACCATCGCGCGGCTGCTCGCCGAGGACAGCGATTTGGAATTCGAGCCCATGTCGGCCGTCTTCTCTGGCGTCGCGGATCTGAAGAAAGCCTTTGACCGGGCCCGGGCAAGACGGGCAGCCGGGCGTGGCACATTGCTTTTTGTCGATGAAATCCACCGCTTCAATCGCGCCCAGCAAGATGGTTTCCTGCCCGTCGCGGAGGAGGGCATCATCACCCTCGTTGGCGCGACGACCGAAAACCCGTCCTTTGAGCTCAACGCCGCCTTGCTGTCACGCTGTCAGGTGCTGGTGCTCAAACGCCTGGATGACGCTGCGCTGGAGCGACTGATTCAGCGCGCCGAGGCGGAGATGGAGCAGTCCCTCCCGCTAACCGCTAACGCCCGCCAGGCCATGATGTCGATGGCCGATGGGGACGGCCGCTATCTGCTCAACCTCGCCGAGGAAGTGTTCACCCTCAAGCGGGAAACTCCGGTCGATGTCGAAGAGCTCGGCAGCTTGCTCAATAAACGCGCGCCGGTTTACGACAAATCGCGGGATGAGCACTACAATCTGATCTCCGCCCTCCACAAATCCGTGCGCGGAAGTGATCCTGACGCCGCGCTCTACTGGCTGGCCCGCATGATCAATGGCGGCGAAGACCCGCTCTATATCGCCCGTCGCGTCGTCCGCATGGCGGTTGAGGATATAGGCCTGGCTGATAGCGCGGCCATCCACTCCGCACTCGCCGCCAAGGACACCTATGAATTTCTCGGCAGCCCCGAGGGCGAGCTGGCGATTGCCCAGGCTGTGGTGCATCTGGCCTGCGCACCTAAATCCAACGCTGTTTATGTGGCGTGGAAAAAGGCCCAGGCCGCCGCGGGCGCAACCGGTTCACTGACCCCGCCCGCCCACATCCTCAACGCGCCCACATCGATGATGAAGGAGCAGGGCTATGGGGCTGGTTATGAATATGATCACGACGCGCCGGGCGGTGTCTCCGGTCAGGACTATTTCCCCGAGGGTATGACCGAGCGCCCAATCCTCTACGAACCCAAGGATATCGGTCGTGAAGCGGCCATCGCCGAGCGGCTGGCGCGCTGGCGTGCCCAGCGCAAGCAACGTCGGGACTAGCGTCTGCTACTCCGCCGTGTCGCCGGCTTCTTCTTCTTCTTCTTCTGGCACCGCGCAGGCATCATCCCCATTCGCGAGCCGGGCTGCCTGAAACTCTTCCATAGTCACGAGGTCCAACGCGGCGCGTCGCTCTGTTAGGAGTTCCGGGGCATTGACCGGCCATTGAGCTTCGACGCCATCCGTACACTGAAAAGCCGTGCCGTAAGTCTGCGCCCGGTTATCCGCGACTGCCTCGGCGTCTATTCGTGATGCATAGATCGATGCATCATAATCCCCCGCCAATGCGACCGGTTCCAGAACCGCCAGCACACGCAGTGCCGCAGTCTCATCACGCTCCGCCCAGCCCAGGATTTCCAGCGCCAGCCGCGGCTGCGCTTCATATAGGGGCCAAAATACCTCCGGATCGAGCCGTTCAACTGCCCAGGCCGTATTGCTGGCCTCAACGGCTTCAAACGTATCGCGCGTCTCCGTCATGATGACACTGCGTGCACCGTCGTCCAGATCGGAACGTGAAATGATCGGAATCAACAAAGACCGCAAATACCGCTCCCGCGCTTTGCGCGCAGCCATCTGCGCAACAATGTCGCCATGGGCAGCATAATCGGCGTCGAATTGCGCGATGAGGGTGGGGGCGTCAGTTATTGGCGCAGGCGGCGGAACAGGCGCTGCACCTTCCAGCTGCCCGCTGTTCTGTTCGAGTTCTTCCTGTCCGAGTTCGTCCTGTGCGGTTTCTTGCGATACAGCTTCCGGCACATCCGGCGCGGGTGTGTCCTGCAAAACGAGACTGGCGGCAGCGATCAGAAACAACATGGCGGACCCTTTGGTTAGCAGGCGCAGTTACTGTACGGAATCGAAAGTATCTGCCAAGGGGGGGGGGCTAAGCTTTCTTGGCAGGTGGACCGTACTTGTTGTGACCTGGCGTACTCGCGGAATCGTATATTCGGGTCGTCCATTCTTTGAGCTTTGAAAGAATTATACTGCCTGCGACAGATCCAAAAATGCTCATCAACATAATGGCGGCCACGTTTTTACTGACCCAGTCGACGTTTTCCGCAATCGTTTGGCCCGCCAGAGCACCACTTCCCCCTGCGACGAAGAGGAGTGCAAACCACAAAACAGGCACCATTAGTTGAATTCCTGAATGCGCCCCGTCGTGGAGACGGCGGATGCTCCAGCATGTGGTCGCATACAAATTGATCATCAGAGGAATGCTCCAACCCGCGAAAAATATGGCGGGTGTCATGACCTCCATCGGTCCGGGGAGAGTAAGCTGAAGGATAAGCCAGGCCAAAGGGTAGCCGACAAACCAACCGGCTACGAGTTTGCCCATTGGATGCACGTACGGCCTTTCAAATGTTGCGTTTTCGCTACCGATCAACGGCGCAACCCGCCCAAACGGGTGAGTTGAAACTTTCGAATATCTCGAATCAAAAGCGCGGGACAAAAAGCTTGGCATAGCCAACACTTATCTCTCAAACGCGCAAAACAAAAGCGGCATCAGGGGGTATCTGATGCCGCTTTTTGCTTTTGGGGGGAGAGGGCCGCCAACCTGTCGGCGAAAACAGATCTCGGTCTCGCTCGCCTTATTCAGCAATCCTTGCGGATGCCGTCGTCAAATTTGTTTGTCTTAGGCAATGGTTGGGGCGATGGCGAAAGCCATGGCACCGAACACGCCGACAACAAATACCACGTTTACTACGGTGGAGAGTGCTTGGGTGATACGGGTCATTTCGTTTTCCTTTAGTCGTCTATTCGTTTCAATCCGGGCGATCCCGAATTCGTGAGATGGTAAATAAGGGGTTAGCACCAATTCACAAGCGACGTTCTGCCAGACCAGACATGCGCAAATGCATACCTTACAGTTACATGTATGTAATTACGGGTTGGTAATGTGATGGCGAGAATGGGGCAATGTGTTAATGGCTGAGCTCGGCCTGCCCCGAGTGCGACGGGCTAGAAGCCTTGCTATTTATAGCGTTCAGCCCTATCGAGCGCCCATGTACAATATTCTCCTCATTGGTGCGGGCGGCGCTCTGGGCGCAATTTCCCGCTATCTGGTCGGACAGGCGGGACTACGCTTGTTGGGATCCGGACTGCCCTGGGGCACATTTGCGGTGAATATTATCGGCTCTCTCGCCATGGGATTGCTGATTGGCTGGTTGACCATGATTGACCGAAGCCATGAGACGAGCCTGCGCATGTTTGGCGTGGTCGGCTTTCTCGGTGGCTTCACCACGTTTTCGGCCTTCTCACTCGAGCTGGTTATGATGATAGAACGCAAGGAATGGCTGCCAGCCTTTACCTATGCATCGACCTCCGTGGTCCTTGCGCTGGCCGCCTTGATGATTGGCATGATGATTATGCGCAGGGCGGTAACATGAGTGGTGTCCAGACACTTCAAGTCGTTGAGGGCGAGGAAGACAGCCGTCTGGACCGTTGGTTCAAACGTCGCTTCCCCCACATTGGCCATGGCCTGGTACAAAAGCTGTGTCGCAAGGGCCAGATTCGTGTCGATGGCGCTCGCGCAAAGACCGATACCCGCGTGACGGTCGGCCAGACCATCCGCGTCCCGCCCTTGCCCGAGCCCGGGGAAATGCCGACCCAGAATCGGTTGACCAGCGATGAGGTGAAATTCGCTCGTTCGCTTGTCATCTATGAAGACGATGAGCTCATCGCCTTCAACAAGCCCCAGGGACTGGCCGTTCAGGGGGGCTCCAAAACCACCAAGCATATTGACCGTCTGTTGGGTGCCTTCGGTGAAGGTCTTGAACGCCCGCGTCTGGTGCATCGTCTCGACAAGGATACATCCGGTGTTCTGGTCGTCGGCAAGAGCCCGGCCGCCACCGCGCGTCTGTCCAAAGCCTTCCAGTCCCACAAGACCAAGAAGACCTATTGGGCCGTCACGATCGGCATGCCCAAGCCCAAAATGGGCGAAGTGAAGGGCTTTATGAAAAAGGCCATCACCGGTGGCCGTGATTCTGATTACGAACAAATGGTCGGGGCAGATCATGGCGAGGAGGGGGCCAAGCACGCGCTCACTCGCTACACTGTCATCGCCGATGCCGGCCAGAAGGCCGCCTGGGTCGCCCTGCGCCCCGTCACGGGCCGCACGCACCAGCTTCGGGTCCACATGTCGGCCATGGGCAATGCGATCCTCGGTGATCGCAAATACACCTGCCATCGCCCGGCACCGGAAAATCTCGACAAGAAACTGTGCCTGCACGCCCGCCGCCTCGAGTTGCCGCAGGCCAATGGCAAGACATTGCTGATCGAGGCCCCGCTGCCTCCAGGTCTCGAGTATGTGTTCAACGCTCTGGGTTTCGAGCCCGGCGATATCGATGAAAACCTCGTTGAAGAGCAACTCGTATGAGTGAGCCGCTCCGACTGGCCATCTGGGATGTCGACGGCACGATTGTCGACAGTCGCAAGATCATCCAGCGCGCCATGAGCCGGGCCTTCATTCGGGCCGGGCTTGGCGATATCGACTATGACCGCACGCGCTCCATCGTTGGCCTCGAACTCAATGAAGCGATCTCGCGACTCGCCCCGCCGGACTATTCCGCCGAGCGCGTGGCGCAGCTGGGTCTGTTCTACAAGGAAGCCTTCGTCGAGCAACGCGCCGAGCCGGGCTTTGAGGAGCCGCTCTATGACGGCGCCCTAGATACGATTCAGCGCCTGCAGGATGAGGGTTGGCTACTGGGTGTCGCAACCGGCAAGGCCCGCCGCGGCCTCGACATCGTTTTCACCCATCACGATCTGCACAAATATTTCACCACCTTCCAGACCGTCGATGGCGGCCCGGGCAAACCCCACCCCCGCATGATCCTCGACGCCATGTCGGAAACCGGTGCGGATGCCGCCAACACGCTAATGATCGGCGATACCAGTTTCGACATGCAAATGGCCGTCAATGCCGGCGTCCGAGCGGTCGGCGTCAGCTGGGGCTTCCACACCGCCGACGAGGTGACCGAAGGTGGTGCCCACGAAATGCATCATGATTACGGAACTTTGGTAGATGCGCTGAGAGGGCGTTAAAATCATCGCTCCATTCATCTGCTGATGGAAAATGATCCCGGGCAATCAAGTCGCTATATAACGCACAGAGACGCGGTGGAACGGCATTTTTATATCTATCGACCGCGGTGATAGATTTGGGACAAAGCTTTGAAAAACGATATGCAAACCGGCAAGAGTGACGCTGCCTCCGGTGAATTTGAGACCAAGCCTGGAGTCAAACTCCCCCAGACCGAAGATCCGCGGCCAAAGCGCTTCTATAAAACCGTCACCGTGGACGCGGGTGAGGGCGGAGCTTGGCGGGTCCTGCTCGACGGGCGCGGGGTCAAATCTCCGGCGCGCAAGGAATTGGCATTGCCAACGAAGGCCGCGGCGGAAATCATTGCCGCGGAATGGGCGGCTCAGGGCGAACACATTGATGCGCCGACCATGCCAGCCTCGCGTCTGGCCTTTGTCACCATTGATCGCATGGCGGAGGCCCGTGCCGAGACGGCGGCAGAAGTGGCCAAATATGCGTCCACCGATCTGCTTTGCTTTCGCGCGGCCGAACCGGCCGACCTCGTACTGGCCCAGAATGCAGCCTGGAACCCGTTGCTCGATTGGGCCGCGAGCGAGCTGGGCGTCACATTGAAGGCTGTCGCGGGAATCATGCCCGTTGAGCAGGACCCTGTGGCCTTGCACACTGTTCTGACGCGGGCCGGATCCCTCGATGATTGGAAATTGACCGCCTTGGCCCACACGACCGCTGTCTGTGGCTCTGCTATTCTGGGTCTGGCGTTGCTGGACGGGCGGATAGACGGGGCTCAGGCACACGCCCTGTCCACCGTGGATGAGGTCTATCAGGCGGCGCACTGGGGGGCAGACGAGGACGCGGCGGCTCGAAACGCGATCTTGCGCGCGGAGCTTGTTGTTGTTGGAAATTGGCTGCGAGCATTGGACGCATAAGCCTTAGCTTGATGCGTCTGGCGGCTGCGCTACAATCCCAACACAGATGACTGGAGTTTATTTCATGGCCGACACCACACCGAGCACCACCGGCAAGACTGGCCCGGGCGGCATGCTGAATTTTGCCCAGATCGCGGATGCGGATGTGTCGAACACACCGTATAACTATTTCATCGCGAAAGACTGCGTCACATCGGACGAAGCGGCCGATATTCGTCGTGATTATCCGGAGATCAACAAGCCGGGATATCTGCCTCTGTCGAAGTTGGACGGTTCTGACGCCTTCAATCGCCTAATGCTCGACCTCAATTCTCCCGAGCTGGCGCAGGCTCTGACCGACAAATTTGGTGTCGATTTCACGGACAAGCCGCGCATGATCACCGTGCGCAAGCAGTCACAGCTCTCCGACGGACCCATTCATCGCGATTCGAAGGCGAAAATGCTCACCATGCTGATCTATCTCAACGCTGAGTGGGATGGCACGGGCGCGGGGTGTATCCGCGTTCTGAATGGGCCGGATGATTTTGCCGACTTCAAGGAAGAAGTGCCGCCGCTGGAAGGTTATGTCTTTGCCTTCCTGAGGGCCGATAATTCCTGGCATGGGCACCTGCCGTTTGAGGGCGAACGTTTTGTCGTGCAGACAACTTTCCTGACCTCACAAGAGGAACTTGACCGCAAGGAAAATCGCGGTGGCCTTCAATATTTCTTGAAGAAGCTCAATCCCTTCCAGTGATTTTGCCGCCGACCTCCAATCTGACTGGGCGCGCTTCATTGTGCTTTGCCCCCCACCTCTGCTATGTCGCAGCATCTGCTTTCCGATCAGGGAATTTTCCATGAAAGACGTTATCGAACAGCTTGATGCCAAGCGCACGGCAGCCCGCATGGGTGGCGGCGAGGCCCGGATCGAAAAACAGCATGCCAAGGGCAAGCTGACGGCTCGTGAGCGCATCGAACTTCTGCTGGATGATGACAGTTTTGAAGAATGGGACATGTTTGTTGAGCACCGTTGCGCCGATTTCGGCATGGCGGAAAAGCAAATCCCCGGCGATGGAGTCGTCACCGGGCACGGCACGATCAATGGTCGTTTAATTTACGTTTTTTCGAAAGATTTCACTGTCTTCGGCGGCTCCCTGTCAGCGACCCACGCTGAGAAAATCGTCAAAATCCAAAAGGCTGCCCTACAAAACGGTGCGCCGGTCATTGGTATTTTCGATGCCGGCGGAGCGCGAATTCAGGAAGGCGTGGCCGCACTGGCGGGTTATGCCGACATCTTTCTGCAAAACACGTTGGCCTCCGGTGTTGTTCCTCAAATTTCCATGATTATGGGACCCTGCGCCGGCGGAGATGTGTATTCGCCCGCGATCACAGACTTCATCTTCATGGTCCGCGACACCTCTTACATGTATGTGACGGGCCCGGATGTGGTCAAAACCGTCACCAATGAAGAAGTGACCCACGAAGAGCTGGGTGGGGCCTCCGTGCACGCAAAGAAGTCAGGCGTCGTGGATGGCGCGTTCGAAAACGATCTTGAAGCGCTGGTGCAATTGCGGCGCTTGGTCGATTTTCTGCCTCTGTCCAATCGCGAACCGGCTCCGGTTCGCTCCACACAGGACGCCATCGATCGCTGCGAGGCCAGCCTCGACACGCTAATCCCCGCCAACCCAAATCAGCCCTATGACATGAAAGAGCTGATCGAGAAGATCGTCGATGAAGGCGACTTCTTTGAGATTTCGCCCGAACACGCGCCCAATATCGTTGTTGGCTTTGCGCGCCTGGAAGGCCAAAGCGTCGGAATCGTCGCTAATCAGCCGATGAGTCTGGCCGGTGTGCTCGATATTGATGCCAGCCGCAAAGCCGGCCGCTTCGTGCGGTTTTGCGATGCCTTCAACATTCCGCTGGTCACCCTGGTTGATGTTCCCGGATTCCTGCCCGGGACCAAACAGGAATATGGCGGCTTGATCAAACATGGGGCCAAACTCCTGTTTGCCTATGCAGAAGCCACCGTGCCCAAGCTCACCGTCATCACCCGAAAGGCCTATGGCGGTGCCTATGATGTGATGAGCTCCAAGCATTTGCGCGGCGATGTGAATTACGCCTGGCCGACGGCGGAAATCGCTGTGATGGGGGCATCTGGCGCAGCGGAAATCATCCACCGGGCCGATCTGGGTGATGAAGAAAAGATGGCCGAGCATGTCGCCGAATACGAAGGACGTTTCACAAATCCCTTCATCGCGGCATCGCGCGGATATATCGATGATGTCATCATGCCACGCAATACGCGCCGCCGCTTGATCCAGGCACTGCGGACATTGAAGCACAAGGATCTGGAAAATCCTTGGAAAAAGCACGACAACATACCGTTATAGCGACTTGATTTGATTCCGCTTTGACTCCCTGGAATCACCGCGCAACCAAGCGTTCGCCGATTAAATGATCCTTGCCGGATCGAGCGCTATTCTCTGATACGACCAAACTTCCCTATTTGGTTGAGTGACATACACGCGATTTCAAGTAATTATCGCCCCTCAATCATCTGATCAGCGGCAGCTTCGGATCGTGAATGCGTAAACTGGGACAATTGGACCGACGGCTCTTCCTGGCGGGATCTGCGGCATCGCTCGCGCTCTCGGGGCGTGCATTCGGGCAGAGGCGAGGCGGCCGTGCGATTATCGTCGGAGCGGGCGTCGCAGGGCTGGCTTGCGCCGCAGACATTCAGCGCACCGGCATGGACGTCACCGTGCTGGAAGCGCGGGCCGAAATTGGTGGACGTGCCCGTACCAGCCGCGCCTGGGTCGATCGCCCGGTCGAGCTTGGAGCGTCCTGGGTACATGGTCTCGATGATAATCCCGTACGTGACCTCGCTGTTCAGTCGGGACTCGCGTTAAGCGCGACCGATTATGACAATCGTCAGATCTATGGTGAGAGCGGTGGTCTCCTTGATAGGCGGGCGTTAAATCGTCTTGATGAGATGGAAACCCGGCTCACACGATTTGCCGCCAATGCACCCGGCAATCGTCTGGAGAGTGAATGTCGCATCCGGCCGCGCGGCGTGCTCGATAACCGACTGTTTCGGTTGATGAGGCTGGACGCCTTTAGTGAGGCCAAGCGCCGCCGTGGCCTGTTCTTGCTGAACACTGAACTCGAACATGAGTTCGGGACCGATTACGAAAACCTTTCTCGCTGTTTCTGGACTGAGGGTGAGGAGCTCTCCGGCGGAGACGCGATGCTGCTCGGCGGTATAGATCGCATGATGCAGCACATGGCGCACGGGCTGGATGTTCGACTGTCGCAGACGGTTCTGGGAATTGATCATGATCGTGATGGTGTGCTCGTCACAACGTCGAGCGGCACAGAACGCGCGGATGCTGTCGTCGTCACGGTCCCGCTTGGCGTTCTACGCGAAAATATTATTCGCTTCACACCGGACCTACCCGATACCAAGCAACAGGCCATTCAGGACCTTGGGGTCGGCGTTCTCAATAAATGTATTTTGCGTTTTGGCGAGCAGGCTTGGCCCAATGATCCCGAAATGTTTAATCGACTGACAGCAGACCGGGGTGCATGGGCGGAATGGGTCAATTTATCGGCCTACGGGCAGGGTCCCATCTTGATGGGATTCAATGCGGGTTCCTACGCGCGATATCTCGAGCAATTTGATGATGAGGAAACCGTCGCCCTCGCGCTGGAGGCGCTTCGCGGCATGTTTGGCTCCAGCTTGCCAGATCCGGTTGCCACTCAGATCACGCGCTGGTCCAGAGATCCCCATGCCTATGGCAGCTATTCCTTCCCGGCGGAGAATACCCAATGGGATTCCCGCATTCGTCTGTTGGAACCGGTTGATCAACGCGTCTTTTTCGCCGGGGAGGCCACGTCCACGCGCGCTCCGGGAACGCTCCACGGCGCGCTCCAGTCTGGACGCGCGGCGGCGAATGCCGTCGTTGAGCGCTAGCGCGCGGGTCGACGGGGCGCAATCGATTGCAATCAGCGCAGCCCGCCGCTTGCCCCCACACCGCGGGCCGCGCTAAACCGGCTATGTCGGACATTCGTCCATCCTGTCTGGGGTCTCCATGTTCAAGAAAATCCTGATCGCCAATCGTGGCGAGATCGCCGTTCGTGTCATCAAGACCTGCAAACGTCTGGGAATACAGACGGTTGCCGTCTATTCCGAGGCCGACGCGGATAGTATGGCCGTCCAGATGGCCGATGAGGCCGTTTTGATCGGCCCTCCGGCGCCGGGTGAAAGTTATCTGTGCCTCGACAAGATTTTGGATGCCGCGAAGCAAACCGGCGCAGACGCTGTCCATCCGGGTTTTGGCTTTCTGTCTGAAAATGCGGCTTTCCCCAAGGCTCTTGAAGAGGCGGGCATTGGCTGGGTCGGGCCCAATGTGAACGCGATCAACGCGATGGGCGACAAGATCCGCTCCAAACAATTAGCCGCCGAGGCTGGTGTCAGTACCATTCCCGGTGCTGATGGCGAGATCAGTGACGTCGAGACCGCTGTCGCGGCCTCCAAGGCGATCGGCTATCCGGTCATGATCAAGGCGTCTGCTGGCGGCGGCGGCAAGGGTATGCGTATTGCGCGCAACAAAGCCGAGGTAGAAGAGGGGTTCGTCTCGGCCCGTAATGAGGCCAAGACCGCCTTTGGTGATGATCGTATCCTGATCGAGAAATTCGTTGAACAGCCGCGTCATATTGAAATTCAAGTGCTTGGCGACAAGCACGGTAATACAATTTATCTCAATGAGCGCGAATGCTCGATTCAGCGCCGTAATCAGAAAGTGCTCGAAGAGGCGCCATCGCCCTTCTTGGACAAAGCCACACGCAAGGCGATGGGCGAACAATCTGTCGCGCTGGCAGCCGCTGTTGATTACGACAGCGCCGGAACGGTCGAATTCATTGTCGACAAGGACAGCAATTTCTACTTCCTCGAGATGAACACCCGCTTGCAGGTGGAGCACCCCGTGACGGAGATGATTTGTGAGCTTGATCTGGTCGAGCAGATGATCCGCGTCGCCGAGGGCCAGGAATTGCCGCTCAAGCAGCGCGAGGTGAAGATCAAGGGGTGGGCGGTCGAGGCGCGCCTGTACGCTGAAGATCCCTATCGCGGTTTTCTGCCATCCATTGGCCGTCTGAAACGATTCTCCATGGCCCCGGAGGGCAAGATCGCCGATGGCGAATTGCGCATTGATAGCGGCGTCCGCGAGGGCGATGAGATCTCGCTTTTCTATGATCCGATGATCGCCAAAGTGATCGGCTACGGTAAAAACCGCGACGCCGCGATCAACGCTTTGTCGGCATCACTCGACCGGCTGCATATTGATGGCCTGCAATCCAATGCGCCCTTCTTGTCGGCCGTCTTAGACGAGCGCGATTTTCGCGCAGGGCAAATCCATACCGGCTATATCGAGGAGCATTTCCCGGAGGGCTTCCACGGCACCGCTCCGCGCGAAGAGCAATTGCTATACCTGACCTGCGCTGCCGCATTTGTTCATGAGACATTTCTGCGCCGTGCCGCGCAAGTCGATGGACGCATCACACCCTATATCGAGCCCGGAACGCGTGAGTGGGTGGTCATCCTGGGAGGGCGGCGCATCTCTGTCGAATTTGAAATGGGTGAGGCGGGCGACCGGGCCTTTGTCTGGGCGCCGGCATTGGGCAATGAGCGTATCGAGCTAACAACAGGCTGGAAGCCCGGCATGGCGTTGTTTGAGGGCAGTATCGATAAAACCGATTTTGCGCTCGAAATTGCCGACCGGACCGAAGGTTATGCGATGCGGCACCGTGGTTTTTCGGCCGTTGCACTCGTCTGTACGCCGCGCTCGGCCGAATTGCAGGCCCTGCTGCCGGAGAAGGTGAAAGCCGATACAAGCCGTTTGGTAATTAGCCCGATGCCCGGGCTTGTTGTTTCGGTTGCCGTTGAGCAGGGACAGAGCGTCAAGGCTGGCGAACCCTTGCTAGTGGTAGAAGCAATGAAGATGGAAAATGTCATTCGCGCCGAGAAGGATGGGGTGATCAAAACCGTCAACATTGAGGCCGGCGCTTCAGTAGCAGCCGACGAATTGATGATCGAATTTGACTGAATAAAATCGCACACCGTATCTATCGGGACGGCTGCAGAGTCGGCCCGCTTCGGATTGGCAGCACAACGAGGAATAACGATGAAATTTGGCGTCTTATTGTGGCCGAATAATCGAGCGAGCACGACGGCATTTGTATTGGGTCTAGCGTTTTTCGCAGCCCTTGACGGGTTGCGCATTGGTCTTGGATTGCCTGCTTTCTGGAATTTTCTGGTCAGCCTGTTCGTGTTTTGGTGTGTTTTATCGCTCCATTTCAATCGTCGTCGACACGCCAATAAGAGTACGGGAATCGCCTTTCTTCCGCCGACCCTTGCGATAATCGGGTCAGTATTGGCGGGTATGGGTGAAGTGCTCGGTCACATGACCGAACACATGATGGAGTTCGCGGCGGCCAATGGGGTTAATCCCGAGGATGTTGAGGCCTTCACTGCGGCCGTAAACGATCCAGCCTTCATCTCGGCCTGGCAGGACAATCTGACAGCAAATCCAGACATATACGAAACCTGGATGCCAGGGGTGACTTGGGCGAGTTATGGCGGTTTCTGGATTGTGCTCGCCGGTTTTGCGATTTGGTTTACGCGCATGAAAAGCGCCGGTGGAGCCATGGCTGATTTGCGCGCCACCTCCATTTCCCATTCGGAGCCGGTATCATCGCCGCCTTCTTCCGAATCGGCGGGCTCAGATCCAAGCGACGCAAATTCGCAAAGCGATTTAGAGGACGATCAAAAAAACGGCGAAACACCAACATCAGACGATAGCGCTGTCGAGGACGCTGACGAAGCGCCCGCCGGTTCTGCCGATGCCAGTTCCGAGGATAAGCCGGCCGACAAATCTTAGGGATTCGGCGATTCTGATGGATTGCAATCGCCCAATTCCGGGGCGGAAACGCGCCTGACTGAGCCGAAAATATCGGTAAACGCCAAGTGTAACGCGGCATCCAGATCTATCATCTCGACCGTGTGTCCCAGATCGTGCAAGCTTGTCACGCCGAAGAGTGGGTCGGAAATTCCGCAGGGTGTGATGCCGCTAAAATGGCTCAAATCCGGGTTGAGATTGAAGGCGATCCCGTGAAACGACACCCAGCGGCGCAAACGGACGCCGATCGCGGCGATCTTGTCTTCGCGGCCACCGGCCCGGTCCACCCAAACCCCCACTCGTCCGTCGCGTCGTCCCGCAATCACGCCGTAGGCGGCAGCACTATCAATCAGCCATTGCTCAAGATTACAGACAAATTTCCGCGCGTCTCGGCCGCGCTTGGTCAGGTCCAGCATGACATAGGCCACGCGTTGGCCCGGTCCGTGATAGGTGTATTCACCGCCGCGCCCGGTCTGGTGCACGGGGAAACGGTCCGGTGTTAGCAAGTCCTCGGGCTTGGCGCTGGTACCCGCCGTGTAGAGCGGGGCGTGTTCTAATAACCAGACAAGCTCATTGGCTTCGCCCGCAGCGATGGCTGCGACGCGCTCTTCCATGAATCGGACAGCCGCTTCATAGGGTGTATAGCCGGGCGAGACTGCCCATTCGGTAATTTGTATTGTCATATTTCACCGTCTTAACATTGCTGAAACCCAAACAGCGAAACATCTGTGCAGTAACCCAGAATCTCTGGTCTAGGAGTGATGCGTGAGTCAGCTAGGTGCTGTAGATGTTGAAATATCGGTTCTTCTTGGTCGATCCAAGATGCCGATTGCCCAATTTCTTCGAATGGGTCGTGGTGCTGTCATCCCGTTGGATTCCAACGAGAGCGAATTGTGCTGGATCTTGGCCAATGGACATCCCATCGCTCGCGGTGAAATCGTGATCCAGGGCGAGCGCATCGCGATCACGATTACCGAAACAGCCGATTCCAACGAATACTTCGCTGCCGCCTAAGCGACACCTGAACCGGCGCGCCTGTACAGCTGCTCTACGAAAACATTCTGCCGCTATTGCCTCTTCACAAGCTCCGGGGATGTTGCTATCTCCCGCGCTCTTCCACGTGCGGTCGTGGCGGAATTGGTAGACGCGCAGCGTTGAGGTCGCTGTGGGGTAAAACCCGTGGAAGTTCGAGTCTTCTCGACCGCACCATAACTTTTCCAAGGAAAAGATCTTCCGGATGGAACCGGACTCAAACCCTCCTTCGTGGAGGGTTTTGTGTTTGTGCGAGGTCCATAGGGATTGGAGCGGGCGGAAACTCCGTTTGTCGCTTCCGGCGGAGCGGTTTAAGACACCGCACGAACCATCTTCAACAGATAGATGTGATCGATATCACCAAAGCCTGAGATGGCCAGTCAGCAAGGAGCCACCATGAGCGACGACGCTTTTGCCGATGAACTCCTGCCCGATACCCATGCCCATGCAGATATTGATACTGATCTGATCTCTTGCTTGCGGGATGCGATTCGACGATCGGATGCTGATGAAATTCGACAAATCCTGGCCCCGTTGCATGTCGCGGATATCGCGGATGTCATCGAACAGCTGTCGGTTGGGAAACAGGAAAAGCTAGCGGAACTCACCCCCGATATTCTGACGGGAGAGGTGCTGGCCGAATTAGAACCCGATACGCGCGAAATTTTGATGGAGTGGCTCGACACCGCTCATCTCGCGGCTGCTATCACCGATCTTGATAGCGATGATGCCACCGAAGTTGTTGAGGAGCTCGACGAGGAAACCCGTGCAGCGGTGCTCGCAGAAATTTCTGATGAAGACCGCGAAGCTGTCGAGACGAGCCTGGCCTATGATGAGGATACGGCCGGTCGATTGATGCAACGCGACTTTGTCGCGGCACCGGATTTTTGGACAGTAGGTCACTTTTACGAGCATATGATGAGCACGGACGGCGAGTTGCCGGACAAGTTTCACGATGTCTTTGTCGTTGATGCAGCGCATCGCCCGGTCGGCGAAATTCCGGTCTGCCGGTTACTCAGCGCCTCGCGGGATGTGCCTGTCTCTGATCTGATGGAAGTGCCGCGTATTCTTGTCGATCCTGAGACCGATCAGGAAGAGGTCGCCTATCTGTTTCGCAAATATCATCTGGTTTCAGCGCCGGTTGTCGATGCGGCCGGGCGCCTTTCGGGGATGCTGACACTGGATGATATCGTTGATGTTATTCAGGACGAAAATAAGGAAGATTTGTTGGCTTTGGCCGGTGTGACCGATGCCGGTCTCGCCGATACCGTCCTGCGATCAGTGCAGGCGAGGGCCCCCTGGCTGCTGGTCAACCTGTTTACGGCGATCCTGGCATCCGGGGTGATCGCAATGTTTCAAGGCTCGATCGAACGGATCGTCGCTTTAGCTGTATTGATGCCGATTGTCGCCTCTATGGGCGGTAATGCCGGTACGCAATCCTTGGCTGTCGCTGTTCGTTCAATCGCCGAACGCGATCTCACGCCGGCCAATACAATCCGGGTTATCTGGCGAGAATTGGCGACGGGTACAGTAAATGGCGTTGTGTTTGCTGCAGTGATGGGCGGCGTGACGTTGGCCTGGTTTCGGGATGGCGAGTTGGCCGCAGTGATCGCGATTGCCATGGTGCTCAACCTAGCCTGTGCTGGTCTTTCCGGGATTTTAATACCGCTTGGTCTGCATCGGGCAGGTGCAGATCCCGCCGTCGCCTCCTCGGTTTTTGTGACCACCGTGACCGATATCATCGGTTTCCTTGCATTCTTGGGGCTGGCGACACTGGTCTTGTTGTGATGAAATGCTTGAGATGCTGGGGAGCATGGATGGTGAAATGAAGCGTTTACTGATTTTGACGATGGCTGCGCTGGCTGGCGTAGGATCTCCCGCCCTGTCTCAGGTTCAATCCGAGGGCCAAATTCAGGGCCAGGTTCAGGGCCGGTGGGAAACGGCTGCGAGACTTGACGCGCCGCGCGCGGGCCTGGGTGTGGCCGTCATTGGTGACCATATTTATGCCGCCGGCGGTGCGGGCCTGACCCAACCCCGCGACGAGTTTGAATCCTATGATGCGGAGATTGACCGCTGGTTTGGCGAAACTCCATTGCCCCGCGGACTGGAGCGTTTTGGTATTGCCGCGCTCAATGGGCGCGTATATGCGGCCGGCGGATTTGCCATGGGAGGTTTTGATCCTGAAAACGAAGCCGTCGGACCATCCGCAAAAATGTGGTCATGGTCTCCCGAAGGCGGGGTTTGGCAGAGCGAAGTCGCCATGCCCGAAGCTCGCGCTGATTTTTCCTTGCTGACACTGGATGGGCATTTGTATGCCGTCGGCGGCCTTCTGAACGAAACCAGCTTGTTTATCTTCGATCCGGATGAGAAGGCCTGGGACACGATTGACGTGCCCGATGGCGTCACCCGCCGCGCTGCCGCTTCTGTTGTGGCTGACAACCGCATCTACATTATTGGTGGCATCACCGGCGGCACGACATCGGCTCGGGTCGACATCTATGATCCTCAAACCGATCATTGGAGCCGCGGCCCGGACTTGCCAGATGCTCGGTCAGGCGTCGCCGCTGCATTTACCGCGGGCCGGCTTCACATATTTGGCGGACGGGGAGCAGACCAACGCACGACACTTACCAGCCATTCCACGCTGCGGCCCGGTAATGCGCAATGGCAAGCGGCAACCGATTTGCCATCGCCAAGAACCGGGGCGGCGGCAGCTGTTCTCGATAACGGAATTTATATTATCGGCGGTGGCAGTGGTGGCGGATTTTTCGCGCCTTTCACGGCTTTGGATTCTACGGAAATATTCGTGGACGAGTCCAGCTGAGGGAGAGGCGGCGCTTGGCTTGCAATGATCAGCAAGATAACCCTGATGCCGTCTCGAAACGGAACACAATGAAGCCTCGACCAAAATCATCTCCCGCCGCGCAGGCGCTGATCAAGCGCTTTGAAACCTTCTACGCGAACGCGGTCCAGGAACCGGACGGCCGATGGGTGGTTGGCTATGGCCATCGTGCGGCTGCCAAGTCCGGTGTGAGTGTCTCGGAGGCCGAGGCGTCTCTTTTGTTGATCTATGACGTCATGCAGGCGGAAAAGGCGATTGACGACGTTGCGACAGAGACCCTTACAAACCACCAGCGCGATGCCCTGATTTCTTTCGTGCACGGTGTTGGCGCCCCGGCATTTCGCAGCAGTGATGTGGCGCGCTATCTTTATGAAGGGCGCGCGCAGGCTACGGCGGAGGCCATTGCCGCGCATGGCGACATTGATTTTGATCGACGCGACGCTGAGAGCGTTTTGTTTCTCAGAGACCCAAAGCGTGCCGCGCCAGTCCGTGCCGCAGAACCGGATGATTCACTCGTCGATCTTGTCATAAAGGTCGAGCATCCTTCAGAGCCAAGCGAGGAGGCGGTTGAAAACGTCGAGGTCCGCCCAGCCGAGCTGGAGGGGACTGAGACGATCGACCTCAAATCCATTCGCTCCGATTTAACGCAGACCGAACAGCCAGGAGCGCCACCCGCTCAATTGCCGGATCCGGTCGTGGCCCTGGTTAAGCGTGTAGAGGCAGACACAGTTCCCGCCTCAGCACCGACGATATCGCCCACGCCACCGGCAGATTTGCCGGGTATGATGGAATCCGTCGAGGCGGCGTTTGAAGGTTCTAGCACACTTGAACCAGTCGAGGTCGAGGAGCCGTCTACCCCGCTCGAGGATGCACCGGTCGCGCCCGAGGAATTACCGGCTCAATCAATCGCTGAAGCCGAAGAGGAGCCACTCGCGCCACCTCCTATGCCTTTGATACCAAACGGTCAGCTGGAGGCGGAAGACGAAATTTCACGCATTCTTGAAGCAGCGGATAGTGACGGCAAGACCGTTGATGAAGCCAGTGAAAATGCCGAAGCTGTTGTCGAAATAGAAGCGAATGCGGAACCAGATGCGCCAGAATTAGAGCCGGAATCCGCTATTGAACCGGACCGGGATGACACACCGGTAAAAACTGACCCCGAGCCGGAACAGGTGCCCGTGAAACCACCGGTTCGCCGGAGATTGGTCACCGGATCTCCTCTTGACGGGTTGCTGAGTGGAGCCCCCAAAAAAATTCCGGCTCCTGTGATCCGTCCGGACGAGGAAAAAGTTGAAGCGAATCCGTCAGCTTCCGCCGACACTACAGCCTCACAAGCAGATCCCAACGCCCCTGAGCAGGATCCGGTTGTCGAAGCAAGCGCCCCCCTCAATACGCCGACCGAAGCCGTCAATCAGGCGCCGCTGACACCGTCGACACAAGACGTTGCCGCGGAAACTGACCCGACGTCTCAATTGATTGCGCGTATGGCAATCCAAATTACCGGATTTGAGCCTGTCGTCGAGGCACCGGAAGCCGGCATGGCTGTCGATGTTGCCACCGAGAAGCATCTGCCAGAGGGTGTTTCTGTCGGTTATGTCCTTGCAGGTGGGATGTTAGCGCATCTTGATTCCGGTAGGACGGATACCAACGCAGATACTGACAATGCGCATGAGACAAGCGCGGAGCCAATTGATGCCGTCGGATCGGATGACCTCGTCGACGTAAAGGCTGACAGCGAGAAAACCGAAGCAAATACCTCACCGTCCTTCGGTGAAGAACTTGCTGAGTTGGCCGCGGCAATGCGTGACGGTGAAGCGGTGCAACCGGTCGAGGCCGACGAGCCCCAAGCCGGTCCGGTCGTAACCGAGATTGAAGCGCCGGCCATTAATCAAGCCGACCCGGATGGCTCATCCGCCATTGCGGCTCAAGATACACATCCGCCACATCCATCAGAGAAACCAGCGCCCAGCCAGGGGGCTGTGGGCGAGGTAACCGGCGCTAAATCCTCGGTCAAAGATGACCCGGTCGGGCTTGATGAAGCGTTCGCTGCGGTGACCGATGATCGCGGTAGCGAATTTGCGCCGCATGACCTTGTCGGGGAAGCGGAACCATTTGTCGACGCTGACGTAGAAGTGCAAGAATATCAGGATAATGGCTTTGGGTTTATGGCCGTTATTCTGGCAGGACTGGTCCTGACAATAGGTGGTGGGTACAACGTCTATCAAAACATCGACGTCTTGCTCGAAGAGCAGAACATGAATGCAGGCGTGGCCGCCCTCGTCGGAGGCGTATTCCTGTTTGTGGCGGCATCAATTCAATTGTTTGGCGTGCTGCGGAAGAAACAGCGCCGAAAGTCCAAATCCTGATCGGTGCGGGGAATTCTTTAGCCCGCGACATCGGCGACGCTTGACCCCGGTGTGGTGCGTGTTATGTCGCGCGGCATGATGTCAAACCAATATCCCGCCCTCGACTTCGACCTTGGTGAAACCGCGGACATGATCCGCGACACGGTCCGGTCCTTCGCCGCTGATGAAATCGCGCCTCGTGCCGCTGAAATTGATCAAACAGATATATTTCCGCCGGATCTGTGGCGCAAGATGGGTGACCTCGGCCTGCTGGGCATGACGGTCTCCGAAGACGATGGCGGTACGGGGCTTGGTTATCTCGAGCATGTCGTCACGATGGAAGAAATCAGCCGGGCCTCGGCCTCTGTTGGTCTGTCCTACGGCGCGCATTCAAATCTATGTATCAACCAGTTGCGTCGCTGGGCCAGTGCCGAGCAAAAGGCGCGATATCTGCCCAAATTGATTTCCGGCGAACATGTTGGTGCGCTGGCCATGTCTGAGCCGGGTGCAGGTTCTGATGTCGTATCCATGCGTCTGAAGGCCGAAAAGAAGGGTGATAACTACATCCTCAATGGCTCCAAGATGTGGATCACCAACGCACCTGCAGCCGACACGCTGGTCGTCTACGCCAAGACAAACCCGGAAGCGGGCTCGCGCGGCATCACAGCCTTCCTGATCGAGAAGGACTTTCAGGGGTTCTCCGTCGCCCAAAAGCTCGACAAGCTTGGCATGCGCGGATCCGAGACCGGCGAACTGGTCTTTGAGGATTGCGAGGTGCCGGCAGAAAACATCATGGGTCCGCTCGATGGCGGGGTCAGTGTTTTAATGTCAGGCCTGGATTATGAGCGCGCCGTGCTCGCCGCCGGCCCGATCGGCATCATGCAGGCCTGTATGGACGTCGTTCAGCCTTATATCCACGAGCGCAAACAATTCGGCCAGTCCATCGGTGAATTCCAACTGGTGCAGGGCAAATTGGCCGACATGTATGTCAGCATGAATGCCTCGCGGGCCTACGTCTATGCCGTCGCCAAAGCCTGCGATCGCGGCCAGACCACCCGCAAGGACGCCGCAGGCGCTATTTTGTTTTCCGCGGAGGCCGCCACCAAGATGGCGCTCGACGCGATTCAGTTGCTCGGCGGTAACGGTTATATCAATGAATACTCCACAGGTCGCCTTCTGCGCGACGCCAAATTATACGAGATTGGTGCGGGAACCTCGGAAATTCGCCGTTGGCTGATCGGACGCGAATTGTTCAACGAAGGCGCTTAGATATATTCCGAAATTCCATGACCTGTCGTAGGGGGCACGCTAGTGTGTCTCAAGGTAATTGGAGAATGACGATATGCGTATTGCGATATCCGCACTTAGCTTGAGCCTCCTGCTCGCGTCGACAGCTTGCGCTCAAAAAGATGACGGGCAGCCCGAGACCGGGCCCGAGCCTATTCTCAGCGCGACGAATACAATTGAGACATGTTTCTTGGATCACAGGGGCGCAGCAGAGCGTCGGGAGATGTGTCCGGGTCAGTATATCGAGAATTGTATTCGCCAGCGTGCGGGCGGCGACACAACAGTCGGAATGATCACCTGTGCGCGAGAAGAATATGAGGCGTGGGAAATTCAGCTGGAACGCAATCTGGTGACTCTGTCGGAAACCGGTCGCACGGCTCTGATGCAAACAAGTTTTGAAGCAGCCCAGTCGAGTTGGGTGGCGCATCGTGACGCGCAATGTCGTTATGAGGCCAGCGCCTATGAAGGTGGGACAATGGCCGGTGTGGTTTCGACCGCCTGCCTCAGTGCGATGACCGCCCAGCGCGCTTTGCGTGTCGCGGCGTTAGTCGCTGAAATGGACGTTCACTGAGCTGCGACGTCTCGCATTTCGGCGATACCCAGTTTGCGCTTCAACTTGGCTTTGGACGTGGACAGCTCTTTCATCGTCGCCTCATAGCCGGCCTCGACCACGTCGTCGAAGCGCTCCCAATCGCGAATTTCCACGTCGGTCTCTGGCAGCACTAGAAGATCCGTCGCATCCCGGCCGACATTGTGATGATCTGCGACCCCAAGTGTCGCGGCCCGCATCAACAATGAAGCAATTGGCGGCAGGGAATGCAGGCCATTATGGCGAACCCATCCAAAGAATGAGGGCGGGTTTTTGAAATCATCCGGATTCAGTCCGTCGGCTCGGGTGACATCGACGCCGACAACCGCCCCGCGATGAAAGGCCTTCATTTCGCGCGCGGGGAAATTGGTGAACACGGCACCGTCCACCAGAATATCGCCATTCTGGACGACCGGAGGCAGTAATCCCGGGATGGCAATCGAGGCGCGCAAGGCATCACGAACACGCCCACGCCTGTGCACATAAGGCTTTCCGTTTGCGAGATTGGAGGACAAACAAAAAAACGGACGGGACAGATCTGCGATCTCAGTATTATCGAAATGCTCGATGAGGCGGTTATCGACTTTGTGACCGCGGGCCAGAGATACCACCGGCAAAACCCAATCATCCAGAGGATTTGACTCAACGAAAGTCTTTCGAATTCGACGTTCCAGCTCATCATCAGACCAGCCCATGCCCACGCCGGCTGCTATGATCGCGCCCATTGATGAGCCGCCTAAGAAATCAAACGGAATTCCGGATTCCCGTAGGGCTCGCACAGCACCAATATGGGCGTAGGCGCGGGCGCCGCCGCCAGACACAACCAGGCCTACCGACCGTCCGGCTATGGTTCTGGCAAGATGCTCGGCGTCGGCCCGATTGCTTTCCTGTCGCCAGTGAAACAAGCGTCCGGCCTCCGCAGCATCCGCCCATTCCTGCGGGCGGACAACGGCTGACACGCCACCAAAATGCAAGAGCACGACATCGAGCAATTTTAGCTTCGCTGCCGGGGAGGGATCCTCGGGTAGAAGGGGCACTGACGGGTGCGCGTCGGCCCGAGCAAACAGCCACATCCGGTCGGCCCGCCCCATCGCCCGGCGTGCCCAAGTGTGATCACCCATACGGGCCGTAAGCAGGACGATGTCGTGTTCAATTTCCAGCGCATCCAGCTTCTGGCCGGACCATTCGGAACAAGATTCGTCGCATATGGCCGTGGTCAAACCCAGACGCGACAGGGCGTCCTTTAGCTCACCAGCCCGAAATGTTAGATCGATGGTCGGCGAAGTTGAGACCAGCGCGAAGACTTTCGGATCAGAGCCGGTGCGCCGTTCATGCCCCCGCATGCGGGCCAGCATCATCCGCGCCAGCTCGCGCATCAGACTGGCATGTTTGCGAGTCAGCCGGTCAAAACTGGCCTTCGGCATGCGCACCAATTCGCTGTCGCGTAGCGCGTAAACACTGGCGCTGTGCGGTGATTCATCCAGCAGCGACATCTCACCAACAGGCTCGCCCGCCCGAATATACCCGATCAGATCCGGCCGGTTCAGCGCCCCATTGCGAAACGCGGCCAGGGCACCGGAGCGCACCAGGTAAAACGCGTCCGCATCATCGCCTTCCTCAAACAGCACTTGACCGGCGGGCAGACAAAACCATTCCACCTCATCCTCAACCGCAGAGAGAACGGATTTCTCGACCCGGTTCAGGAATGGCAGAAAGGAGAGATTTAACGGCATCTAGGATCAAGTTCGCGCGACTCAGAGGGGAGCGACGAGTGTAGTACGATTGCTGCCAAGATTTCACCCGGCAAACATAAACCCTGTGCAAATCATGACCGCCTGCGGTGCGCGCAGAAGGAAGCGCATCGACTCGTTGGATGAGCGGGTAAAATAAAACGGCCCCCGCGCGAAGCGCAGGGGCCGCCATGGCCGCCTCTCTGCCTGGGGAGGGTGAGGCGGCGAGGACTTATTGTAAATAATCCATCGGATCGACCCATGTCAGATTGGGGGCGTTATCAACATATTGATCAAGCAAGTATTTATGGCCTGACCCGTAGATCACCAACACCCGGTCACCCGGCAGAGCTTCGGCGGAAATGTTGGCAAAGATGTGCAGGTTGCGGCCCCACCATTGAGTCATATTGTCGGCACCGGCCCGGTTGTCGGCATGGCCCATTTGCGCCAGCAGCAAATACAAATGATGAAACTCGACTTCCTGCGGTCCATTCAGAGTCTGGAAGCGTTCAAGGATAGAGTGTGATGGATCGTCAGCCTCAGCCATATAGGCCTGTATTGGCGCAACAAACTGGTTGAAGTCCTCAACAATGTCCGGGCGGCCCGCCTCTTGGGCGGCCGCGAACATTGCGTCGAAATCCATTCCACCCGAATAATCGATGGCATAGAGCTGGTCGTGACCAAGCCGCGCGGCCAGAGCCCAGCCGATTTGCTGGCGCTCATTCACGCCCAGCTCGCGTTCGCCAGCGGCAAATTCCCGATAACGCGCATTAAAAGAGTCTTCGTATTCCGGCCCGAGTTCAACCAGGATTTTGTTGGGCGCAAACGCCTCCAGGCGTGTCAGCACGGAATCGATTTCCGCCTGACGCTGCTCGTCCATAATGTTGATAGCCTCGCCATTGATGTGATCGGCTCCACCTCCGGTGAAGTGAAAACTGCCTAGCACCAATATCTCTGGAGCAGGGAGTTCAGCCTCCTGTGAGAGGGCCGGCAGCGAGAAGGCGAGCGAGCCAATAAGGGTAGCGATTGTACGGATCATTTCAGTGTCCCTTCAAAAAATCACATACCCCCTAGATGCGCGCGAAGTCGATTTGGATGCACGAGTGATTGCCCTCCACCGGTCGGGCGCGCTAAACAGCGCCAACTCTCTTTGCGATACAATGGCTTTTCATGACCCAGCTGACCTCCGTCATCGACACCGCCTCCGACAGTTTCTCTGAAAATGACAAGGCCATGCAGGGGTTGCTAGACGAATTGCGCGCCCGAACCGCCGAGGCAGCACAGGGTGGTTCAGAACGATCGCGAGACAAGCATCTGTCGCGCGGCAAGCTTTTGCCGCGAGATCGTGTTGAACGTTTGCTTGACCCAGGGTCAGCCTTTCTGGAAATCGGCGCCCTTGCGGCCAATGGCATGTATGAGGGCAATGTCCACGGGGCCGGCATGATTGCCGGTATCGGGCGCGTGTCGGGCACGGAAGTGATGATCGTTTGTAACGATCCCACCATCAAGGGGGGCGCCTATTACCCGATGACGGTGAAGAAGCATCTGCGCGCCCAGGAAATCGCCATGCAGAACCATCTGCCATGCGTTTATCTGGTCGATAGTGGTGGTGCCAATCTGCCCCACCAAGCAGATGTTTTCCCCGATCGCGAACATTTCGGCCGCATCTTCTACAATCAGGCCAATTTGTCGGCTGCGGGTATCCCGCAGATTGCTGTTGTGATGGGCTCATGTACCGCGGGTGGCGCCTATGTTCCGGCCATGTCGGATGAATCCATCATCGTGCGCAATCAGGGAACAATCTTTCTCGCAGGCCCGCCTTTGGTGAAAGCGGCTACCGGTGAGATTATTTCAGCCGAGGATCTGGGCGGTGGAGACGTGCATTGCCGCACCTCCGGCGTGGCAGATCACCTCGCCGTCAATGATGATCACGCCCTCCATACGGCGCGAGGCATAGTCAGCAATCTAAATCGCGGCAAAAAAACCGAACTCGCCACCATCGAGGCCCGCGAGCCCGTGTATGACCCGGCTGAACTTGGCGGCGTTATTCCGGCAGATATACGAGCGCCGTACGATGTCCGCGAAGTGATCGCCCGTATTGTTGATGGGTCAGAGTTTGACGAGTTCAAGAAGCTGTATGGCGAAACCCTGGTCACCGGCTTTGCGCGACTGTACGGAATGCCTGTTGGCATAATCGCCAATAATGGCATCCTCTTCTCCGAGAGCGCCCAAAAAGGTGCGCACTTCATCGAATTGTGTGCCCAACGCGGCATTCCGCTCGTCTTCCTGCAAAATATCACCGGCTTCATGGTCGGCTCGAAAGCCGAGCATGGTGGTATTGCAAAGGATGGGGCCAAACTGGTCACCGCGGTATCAACGTATCGGGGGCCGAAACTCACTGTGATCATTGGTGGGTCTTATGGGGCCGGCAATTACGGCATGTGCGGTCGCGCCTATTCGCCTAATTTCTTGTTTATGTGGCCTAATGCGCGGATTTCCGTCATGGGGGGTGAGCAAGCCGCCAGCGTGTTGGCAACGGTCAAGCGTGACGGAATGGACCGTCGTGGGGAAGCGTGGTCCGCTGAGGACGAGGCAGCCTTCAAGGAACCGATCCGGGACGGCTATGAGCGTGAGGGGAATCCGTACTATTCGACCGCTCGTATGTGGGACGATGGTATCATCGCGCCAGCCGATACGCGTCGGGTTTTGGGGCTGTCCCTTTCCGCTGCGCTGAATGCTCCGGCGGAGGACACCAAATTTGGTGTTTTCCGGATGTAATTGAAATGAGACTCGCACCTGATCACGGCCAAATCGGTTAACTCGGGGTCGGAAATTTACTGATTCGGTTTTCAGTTTCGAGTCATTGTCTGTAAAAAGCTTTACACAACTGCATTCATATTCCCCTGTCAGGGGAATTATTGGGATGGTTTTTACAGAAAACGCCCATCTCTCCGCCTTTGGCGTGACAAAAGGTTAATACCCCACCATAATTCTACCCGGAGGTCCGCAATGTAAATGCGGGCATGGGGAGTAGTATGCCAGAGATCGTTCAAGACGCGCTGGAATTTGCCCGAGAGGGTTTCGCCGAGGTCAATGCTGTTCAGGGCTTGGTCGTAGCCCTTGTCGCAGCTTTGATGCTCTCTCAATGGTCTAGATTAATTGTGATCGCGGCGGGCGCTGTCATCGCCCACGTGGCCCTTGATGTGCTGTCTCCTGTGTTTGCTGAATCCGGTGATTTTCGCCTGCCTCCACTGCTGGAGTCTTGGTATCTGAGATATCTCGGTCTGCTCTATGTTGGATATCTGGCCATTATCGGCATTCTATTCATGGTTAAACGTGTTGTAGTAAAGCGTTAACAGTTTTCGCCTGACAGGAGAACGTGCTTCCCAAGGGCCGTTTTTCCTTTCAACGTCCACTCAACATGCGTGTCTTGGGGTAAGCTCACGCTGTACAAATCCCGCGGAAGGGGACCGCATTATGGAATTCATCGATACAATCATGGGCTATATTCAGCCCGCAATTGACTTCTTCATGCCTGGCCTTGCGGCCTATGCCACTTATGGTGCGGAAGGCGTCAACTGGATGCACTTCGGTATCCAGCTTGGTGTTATCGCGCTTGTGCTCACACTGCTGATGCGCGAAATCGGCGCCATCCTGATCTTCTCTGTCGTGGGTGTCATCATCCATGTCATCGTCGACATCGTGATGCCGATGGTACGTGGTGGCGAAGAAGCCGCTAGCTTCGATATGGCTGAGTTTGCCGGACGCTTCACCGATGGCACAGATTATGTGCTCTATCTGGGTGCGCTCGCCGCAGGCTACTTTATCGCAATCATCCTACTGTCTATCGTCAAGGGCATTCTTTTCCGCGGTGACTGATCCGCGAATGCACTGACAATGACCGAACTTTTGGCCGCTGACCCTGTGTCAGCGGCCTTTTCTTTACGTGCGATCATTTGGTGAGTGAATGCCTTGGCGGTGCCACACAGGCTGACTATCCTGTCAGTGACTTAACCGGAGGGATATCCCGCATGTCTGACGCTCCTGTACTTCTCGACGTTTCTCCTGGCGGCGTTGCCGTCGTTACGCTCAACCGCCCCGACACGCACAATGCGTTTAACGCGGCGATGATCGAGCAGCTCACTGACATATTCGAGACTTTGCGTGCCAATACTGATGAAGTGCGGGTGGTTTTCCTGCGCGGTGCGGGCAAAACATTCTCCGCCGGCGCGGATCTGAAATGGATGGAAGCGGCATCGCGTTATACCGAAGCGGAAAACGAAGAGGACGCCATGGCTCTGGCGACCATGCTCAAGCGCCTCTATGATCTGCCGCAAATGACCGTAGCGCTGGTCCATGGTGCTGCGATGGGCGGTGGAGCGGGTTTGCTGGCCGCCTGTGATGTTGGGGTTGTCATGAAAGACGCCAAGGTCCGCTTCTCCGAGGTCAAGCTTGGCCTGACACCGGCCACCATCTCGCCCTATGTGGTGCGCGCAATTGGCCCGAAATGGTCCCGTGCCCTGTTTGCCAGCGGTGAGGGTTTTAACGGCCAGTTCGCCTATGAGATCGGCCTTGCGCAATATCCGGTCGAAAACGAAGCCGAAATGCAAGAAATGCAGGATCACCTGGCCGCGCACGCCTTTGCTGCGGCACCTGAAGCGGTCGCCGATGCCAAGCGCCTTGTCGATGATGTTTCCGGCAAGGAGATCACGCACAGTCTGATGGTTCACACCGCCAAGGCGATCGCCAAACGCCGTGCCAGCGATGAAGGCAAGGAAGGCCTGAGTGCCTTCCTCGAAAAACGCAAGCCGAACTGGGCGGATTAGGGCGCACGGGTAGTTTCATAGGGAATCAAAACGCTGAGTCGATACATGAATCCGCGACATTTTCTTCATGCACAACATGAAGCGATCCGCCGTTGGGCGGTGAGGGGGCCATGGTCGGGCGCGCTGTTTGAATTTATCAGCTTTGGTATCAAGCAGGCTTGGGCCTGTCTGTTTGGCGGATTGATGCTCGCCCTGCTGCTGGGCACGTTCCTCTGGTATCCGCAAGACGCCGCCCTGACGCGATATGACTTTCTAACGATCGCAGCACTCGCCATCCAGATCGCCATGGTGGCAACACGTCTCGAGACTTGGGAAGAAGTGCGCGTTATCATGGTCTTTCATCTGGTCGGGACCCTGATGGAGATCTTCAAGATCCACGCGGGCAGCTGGGTCTATCCGGAGCCATCCTTTCTGCGGGTTTTCGGCGTGCCGCTCTTCACCGGCTTCATGTACGCCGCTGTTGGTTCTTATATCGCCCGTGTCTGGCGCATCTTCGAGTTTCGCTTTGACCGCTTTCCACCGCTCTGGGCCCAGTCCTTGCTGGCGATTGCGATCTATATAAATTTCTTCAGCCATCATTACATGCCAGATGCACGGAACATTCTGTTTGCCGTGACGGTGCTGCTCTATGGAACCAGCGTCGTCTGGTTTCGTCCGGATCAGGCCCATCGACCTTTGCCTCTTGTGATCGGCCTGTTGCTGGTCGCCGGCTTCATCTGGTTTGCCGAGAATATTGCCACCTTTGCCCGCGCCTGGACCTATCCCGGGCAGGAGGTCAGCTGGCACATGGTCTCGCTCGCCAAGCTGGGATCGTGGTATCTTCTGATGATCATCAGTTTCGTCCTCGTCGCAGCTGTGCAATACCGGCGCAAGCCCAGACCTCAAACACCGGAATCACCATGATCAAGACGCTTCTGATTGCCAATCGCGGCGAGATCGCCCGCCGTATCATGCGTAGCGCCCAACATATGGGTATGCGTTGCGTGGCAGTGTATTCCGAGGCTGATGCGGCGGCCCCGCACGTTCTGGAGGCAGACGAGGCTGTCCTGCTGGGCCCGGCGCCCGCCGCCGAGAGCTATTTGTTGGCCGATAAGATTATCGCCGCCGCCAAGGAAACCGGCGCAGACGCCATCCATCCCGGCTATGGCTTCCTGTCCGAAAATGCCGAATTCGCAGAAGCCTGCGCTGCGAACAATATAATTTTCGTTGGGCCATCGGCTGATTCAATTCGCGCCATGGGCCTTAAAGACCAGGCCAAAAAACTGATGGAAGAAGCGGGAGTGCCTGTCACGCCGGGCTATCACGGCGAGGCGCAGGATCCCCAGCATTTGAAGAAACATGCTGGCGAAATTGGCTATCCGGTGCTGATCAAGGCCGTCGCTGGCGGTGGCGGAAAGGGCATGCGCAAAGTCGACGACGCGAAGGATTTCCTGTCATCGCTGGAGAGCTGCCAGCGCGAGTCCACCAAGAGTTTTGGCAATGACCAGGTGTTGATCGAAAAATTTATCACCAATCCGCGCCATATCGAGGTCCAGGTTTTCGGCGATAGTCGTGGCCGCGTCGTCCACATGTATGAGCGTGATTGTTCCTTGCAGCGTCGCCACCAGAAAGTCATTGAGGAAGCCCCCGCACCGGGGATGACCGCCGAGGTCAGGGCCGCCATGTGCTCGGCCGCCATCAATGCCGCCAAAGCGGTTGATTATGTCGGCGCGGGCACCATCGAATTCATCGTTGACGGGTCCGGCCCGCTTCGGGAAAACGGATTCTATTTCATGGAGATGAACACACGTCTTCAAGTGGAACATCCGGTCACAGAAATGGTCACGGGTATCGATCTGGTGGAGCTACAGCTGAACGTGGCTGCGGGTGGTTCCGTGCCGGATCAAGGCGATATATCGCTACACGGGCATGCTCTGGAAGTTCGGCTTTATGCCGAAGACCCCAGCAATGAGTTTTTGCCCAGCACAGGCCTTCTGGAGCAATTCAGCCTGCCGGATGCTCCCGAATTCGAGATGCGGTTGAGTGAAAGCGGGAATGAATTGCGTGTCGATGCGGCAGTTCAACCGGGCGGTGAGGTTTCGGTTTTCTATGATCCGATGATTGCCAAGGTTATATCCTGGTCCGCGCATGGTCGCGGTGAAGCCATTGATGATCTCGTCGACGCGATCGATCTGGAATGCTGGTCTTACCCTGTCCGGACCAATGCGGGATTCCTTCGCTCAGCGCTTAGCCATCCGCAATTTCGCGCCGCAAAAATCGATACGGGCTTTATCGAAACGCATGGCGCCGATCTCCTGAATGATCGTAGTGCAAACATGCTCAAGATTCTTGCCGCTATCGTCACACTTGAAGCGCCACGGGCCGGGTCGCATGGGTCTGCGCCGGAGGATGTTTGGAACCAACGCTCGGGCTTTCGTGTGAATGCGCCGGCCAGCCTGACATCACGTCTGGAGACGATAGGCGGCGCATTTAGCGTCAGCCTCATGCATGATGAAGGCGGACGTTGCCTGGCCCATTTCGACGGAGCCGACACAGTCCTAGATCGCCTTGAAGTATCCGCCGATGACGGTGGGGGTGAACTGACTTTCGATCTGGACGGAGAGCCAGCCTCCGCGGTGTATTCCTATCCGTCCGGTATGCCAGGTGGAATTCTTTTGAGTTTCCGGGGCGAGATGGCGCTGTTTACGCGGCCAAACCCCGAAGCCCACACCGACACCGCTGAAGCGGGTAATGTGATCAAGGCTCCCATGCCGGGGAAAATTCTCGCGGTGAACGTCAAGTCTGGCGACATAGTGTCCAAAGGTGACGCACTTATCGTGCTGGAGGCGATGAAAATGGAACATGCCCTGACCGCCCCGCGCGATGGCACAATCGCCGAGCTCTCGGTTATGGCGGGTGGCCAGGTGTCGGAGGGCGATATTCTCGTTGCCCTGCTTGATGAAGAGACGGCCGACTCCTGATCCATTCCCGCCTCACGCGAAACTGGCATCGATCCTGCTTTTGATTGGGGAAAGCAGGAGAGAAATTATGCGCGACACTTATATCGACCAGTTCACCAGCCAATGGTCCGCCGAAGCGCGTAAGGATTTTCGTCAAAAGCCAATGGCGATTCGCCATAATTATCATGAGCATCCAGCATTTTCGGATCTGGCATTAGCCGAATTGCTTGAGCGCCATCCGCGGGACATGGTTGATTTTTGTACGATGGGCGAGGATGCCACGGATCGGGACAGTTGGCGCGCGGGTGATCCCGGCGATCTTACCGGGATGGAGCTGATCGAGGCCGTCCGCAATGGCAAACTATGGATCAATATACGCGGTGCGATGAACCTCGATGCGCTCTATCGCCCGATCTACGATTCGATGATGGATGATATGAAAAGAGCCGACAAAACTTTTCGGCCGGGCACCGCGGAGGCGGGCATCTTGATCTCTTCGCCGACGGCTCAGGTTTTTTTGCATTCCGATATTTCCGAAACCATGTTGTGGCATATGCGCGGCATAAAACGCTTCCGAACGTACAAGCCGCAATTGCCGTATTTGCGCGATCTCGACATGGAGGCTGTGCTGCTCGAGGAGCAAACCGAAGACATTCCCTATAATCCTGAATGGGATGCGGACGCCTTTACCGTGGATCTGCACCCCGGCATGGCGACCAATTGGCCTCTGCACGGGCCTCATCGCATTGAAAACCAGTCGGGGCTGAATGTCTCTGTACCTTTTGAGATTTCCACCCCTGAATCCCGGGCCCGCAATGGCGTCTTATTTGCCAATGGAATTTTGCGTCGAAAACTTGGTTGGTCTCCGGAGACGCAATCGCCATATTCCCTGGCAGGCATGGCGAAGCGTCTGCTGAGCAAGTCGATCAAGTTGCACAAGAAATTGTTTGGCCGCAAAGATGTGCCCATGCCCTGCAGTGAGCAAACATTCGATATAACAAAAGACGCACCCGATGGTTTTGTTGATCGCAAGGTCGCTTAGCGTCGCCCGCCAAACTCTGTAAAACCCTTAACTTACGCGGGCAATTGTCGCGTGTTATCGCCGGATGATTGGCCTCATCCCGTGGAGTTGTCTATGCGTTCCTTGCTTGTCTCGATTACCGCTTTTTGCGCGATATCTGGTTACACGCCGGTATGGGCGCTCATGGATGATGTTATGCCCGCACAACTCGCCGATGCGGTTGCACGTCGACATGTGGAAGCGGGCGCAAGAGAAAACTGGCGCTTCACCCTGACAGTCGAGTCTGAAGTCGGCACAATAATCGGCCGTTATGACGGATCGCTATTGGCTGATCAGCAATGGACGCTTCTCTCGCCAATGCGGGCCGACATGACGGAAGAGCAGATGGATATCTGGATCGACACGATTGAGCCCGATGAGGGTGAAACGGCTGATGGCGGATTGTTTTTTAGCGATGAAGAGGCTGAGATATTTGGTGGCGATTATGTTGTCCTGCCTGCGGCGGCGAACCGTATCAGCTATGGCTTTACACCGAATTTGGGTGATGAGGACGGTGCACGAATGGAGGGCCATATCAATGGCGAAGTCACCATTGTGCAGGACACCGGTGTGATCGAATCTGTGCGGGTCTTCGCTCCGGAAAGTTTTAAGCCTCACCCGATCGCCCGACTCCATACCTTTGAGCTACGATTTGGCTTTGAATTGTTGGATGGCCAATCTGTCCCCCACATGACGAGCTTTTCCACGCAATTGTCCGGGAATGCCGCATTTCAGGACTTTTCCCAGGATTTAACGCTCCGCTTCTCGGATGTGGAATATATCGGTCAATAGTCCAGTCAGGCTTTGACGGCTCACCAGAACCGTCCTATTGCCTCTCCATGATCATGAATATGGTAAAGCTTTGTGTGGGTGTATCCTCTGTTGAGCAATTGGAGGGTTATCGGGCCGAGGAGTGCGCGCGACGGCGGGCCAATGGCGAGCCAGAAATGATCGCTCATGTCACGCGCATGATGCCGACAAAGAAGATCGAAATTGAGAGTGGTGGCTCACTTTATTGGGTGATTGCCGGTGTGATCCAATGCCGATCCGAAATTATTTCGTTGGAACGTGTCGTTGGCGATGATGGCATCAAGCGTTGCGCCATCATGATGTCAGCGGATGTGATCCGCACGGCACCGGCGCCAAGACGGCCGTTTCAAGGATGGCGTTATCTGAAACCGGAGGACGCGCCTCGCGATCTCTCAGGGCCGTCTGACGGCGATGATGACTTGCCCGACGCCCTGCGCTCAAAATTGATGGAAATCGGGGCCTGGTGACACCCGACGACGCTTAATCGTCAACAATCCGGATTTCATACAGGGCTGGCCACAGCTTGCCCGTGACATAGATTTGCCCGGTCTGTGCATTGTAGGCGATCCCGTTAGCCACCGCATCGCGGCGCCCAAGGACCTCCGACGGTATCAAAGTGTCGAGAGCGATAATGCCGACAACCTCGCCGGAGCGCGGATTGATCCGGGCGATTGACCGCGTCATCCAGATATTCGCCCAGATCTCACCATTGATCCATTCAAGCTCATTCAGATTATTCATCGGGCGACCGTTATAAGTCACCTCGATTGAATGATCCCATTCCATGCTCTCCGGGTTGATGAAGCGGATTTCCGGCGTGCCGTCACTGAGGATCAGATGACGGCCATCATATGTCAGCCCCCAGCCTTCACCCGGATAATTGAACCCATCCACCTGTTCCAAGGTTGCGGCATTGTAGATAAATCCGCGCTCGGCCTGCCAGGACAAGACAAATATTTCGTCCCCCACCTGTGCACTGCCTTCGCCGAAAATGGGGCGGGGGATATCCACTTGCGCTTCAACGCGACCGGTTTCCAGGTCGACGCGTCTCAAAGACGATTCGCCAACCTGTCCGGTGCTCTCGTAAAGCACGCCTTCATGGATAAACAGGCCCTGGGTAAAGGCGCGCGCATCATGGGGGTAGGTCGCGACAATTTCCGCATGCTGGTCGAAAGCAGCTTCCTGACTACAGGCAGATAATGGAAGCAAAGCAAGGGCGGCCAAAGCTGAGGACAGGCTCTTCATGGTGTGATCAACAATTCTGGCTGCTAGATATTTTCGGCGAGTTTAACCCGGAAAGGACCAATAAATAGTGTGAAAATGTTCACGAAGCCGGGACAGCGCAATTGTCGATGAGCCGTGCATCACCAAGGCGGACGGCGGCGAGCACGCGCGCCGGGCCAGTTACCTTGCCCGCGTCAAACGACTGAAGTGTTGTTGCGCAGCGCGCTTGGACATAATCCACGCCATCGAAAACGTCCTGAGCGGCCGTCATTGCCATCGCCTGGGCCTCGGTCAAATCGGCACCGGAATGCAGGGCCCCACCGAAAGATTTCAAGATCTCATTGAGCTTGCCGGCGCGTTGGCGTTGGTCATCATTGAGATAGGCATTGCGCGAGGACATGGCGAGGCCATCAGCCTCACGGATGGTTTCGCCAGCAATAATGTCGAGGTCAAAATCGAGATCTTTCACCATCTGCCGGATCACCAGTAATTGCTGATAATCCTTTTCGCCGAACACGGCGACATCCGGGCGGACCTGATTAAACAGCTTGGCGACGACGGTTGCGACACCGCCAAAGAAATGAGGTCGAAAATCGCTTTCAAGTCCAAGGGCCGGGCCTTCCAGTGTCAGCATCGTCGTGTAGTGGTCCGGATACATAATTTCACGGTCCGGTACGTAGATGAGGTCGCATCGCTCTTTTGCCAGCTTGCTCGCATCCTCAACTCCGTCGCGCGGATAAGTCGCCAAGTCTTCGCCCTGCCCAAACTGGGCCGGATTGACAAAAATACTGGTCACCACACGGTCGCAATGTGCACGGGCGAGTCGCACCAGCGCGAGATGACCGTCGTGCAAGGCGCCCATCGTCGGCACAAATCCGACTGTCTCGCCAGCCTCCCGCCAGCTTTTCACGCGGGCGCGAAGCGCCCGGATAGTCGTCGCGTGGGGGATTTGCAGATTGATCATGACACATCATCTCGAAGCACTGAAAGCGGGGCCAGTCCCGACAATATACGCCTATCATACGCCAAGCTGGACGCAAGCACCGCGACTCGCGTTAGACAGCGAGATATGAAAATCAATCTTTCCCACATTGCCCTATCCGTATCCGCTGGCCTGCTGGCAGGCTGTTCGTCCACCACATCACCCGATGTGAGCTTTCCCGAGCCGGTGGTCGCCGAAACCCGCACCGCGCAGCTTGCCGATGCGACTGCGCGCGAATTGGCGCACCTGGCGCGTTTCGAGCCAGCCCTGCTCGAAGAGGTCGGTCCCGAGCTCCGGGCCCTGGCGATGGCATTAGTGGTCAACGCCAATATGCCGGCGACTGAGGACATGTCGCGTTCAGATACGGCCGTCTTGCCACCACCGCCCACAGATATGGCCGAGGCGACCAGCCTGCGCCACGGCATCCATCTGGCTTCCTATCGCTTGCTGGAAAATGCCCAGTCAGGTTGGGCGGAGCTGCAGGTCCGCCATGGCACTGTGTTGGGCGATATGCATGCGCGTCTTGAGACCACGCATCTGGATGGGCGCGGCACCTATTTACGCCTCAAGGCGGGCCCGTACGACAATGCTCGCGATGCAGCCGAGGCCTGCCGCGTTATTCAGGAAAGCGACGAATATTGCATGCCCGTTGACTTTTCCGGGCAGCCATTGGCCGAATAGCCTATCATTGGATACTTATTGCAGCGACGCGTGTGTGAGCACCTGTCGCAAAAACAGCCCCCGGTCTAGTCTGTCGCAGGTATGAGAACGCACACCTCTTTCAAGCTTCCTATGAGGCCCCTCGGAAAAGTTCGCGACGGTGTAACCGCCGGACATCTCATCGTTGTGGGCAATGAAAAGGGTGGGGCCGGCAAGTCCACCGTCGCCATGCACCTGGCCATTGCTCTGCATCGGATGGGCAAGACGGTCGGCGCACTCGATCTCGATCTGCGTCAGCGCACATTCGGTCGCTATCTCTCAAATCGCGAAATTTGGTGTGAAAAGCACAAGGTCGAATTGCCGCGCCCGATTGAATTACGAGTCGCGCCCAGCGCCCATCGCGATCTTGATCTGGTTGAGGCGGAGGAGACGGAACGCTTCTCTGCGGTGCTTACAGAATTGAAGACGAAGTGTGATTTCATCATCGTCGACTCGCCCGGCAGTGACACATTGTATTCACGCCTGGCCCATTCCAGCGCCGACACCATCGTCACCCCGGTCAATGACAGCTTTCTGGACTTTGACCTGCTGGCCGAAATAGATCCGGACAGTTTCGAAGTGGGTAAGCCCAGCGTTTACAGCGAAATGGTCTGGGATTGTCGCAAGCGCAAAGCCTCCCTGCAAAAGCGTTCGATCGACTGGATTGTGATGCGAAACCGGATGTCGATGCTCGATGCGCGCAATAAGCGCCGTGTTGGCGATGGCCTGAAAATGCTGTCCCAGCGCATCGGCTTTCGCCTCGCGCCCGGCTTTTCCGAACGGGTCATCTATCGCGAGCTTTTCCCGCTGGGTCTCACTTTGCTTGATCTGACCGAAGACGGTTCTGCCTTGCCCTTCACCATGAGCCATGTCGCCGCCCGCCAGGAATTGCGTGATCTCCTGATCGTGCTCAAACTTCCCGGTCTGGAAGGCCAGGCGATCCCGTTCTGATATGGCCCTTTTAATTCCCGAATTGCTGCTTCTGATCGCCCTGGGCTCGGCCGCCTGGTGGATTTTTTCCAAGCCGGGCCGCAATTCAAAAAGCAATCGGGACAAATTGCTCGGCGGCGCGGCGGTATTGGCCGGTGTCGTTCTCAGTTTACGCGGGGCACCAATTTTTGGGGCTCCGATCGGGCTTTATGGGCTGACCTTATTGGGTATTCAGGCGGGTGGCGCGCAGGGAAATCGCCAGGGAGGTCGGCAGGGGCCAAATCAGGGTAGAGAATACAACACACCGCCAACCTCCCATACAATGACCGTGCCCGAAGCGCGGGAAATACTCGGTGTTGATCGAGATGCCGGTGAAGACGAAATCCGCACCGCCCACAAAACACTGATCAAAAAGCTGCATCCCGATGCGGGTGGGTCCGCCGCTCTGACCCGGCAGGTTCAAGAAGCGCGCGATGTCTTGTTGGCCGATATCGCCTGACAAATTCAAATCGAGTAAATCTTGCAATTGCGCGCTAAGGTGGCATATTGATGAAAATCAATCTGGAAGCCTGACCATGATGACCGATCGAATTAAGCCGGATTCACTCGAAAACAGGCTAGACGGCCTGACCGATCACGCTCTGCACGACACCAATCCGCTCGAACGCGCAGATATGTCCGACATGATTGCCTCTCACCTCCGCGAGATGAGCGAGCACGCCATGCATGCAGGTTTGGACAATTCCAGCTGTCTGATTGAAGCGGCCGCCCTGGTGGTGGAGATGGAAGGGCGCAAGCCCCGCCACGGTTAAGTCGTCTGCGCCTGTACAAGCCCGCCGGGCAGGATCGTCGCGCAGCCGGTCAGCTCCGCCTCAAGCAAGGTCGCCTGCACCACGCCGATGGGCAGCGAGGCCTGCCGCGCCAATTCATCCATCGACACTGGTGTGGGTGACAAGAAGGCGAGCAGGCGTGCAGTTGGGTCGTCTGAAAGAGCGGGCGTGGGACTCGCGGAGGTCATAGCAAAGCTCGGGAGTACAGTTTCTTCAGGCACTGCGCGAGCCTGGACAGGTCGGCCCATGGTCCGTCCGCAGTCTCGTTCGTCGGGAGCGGTTAGTTCGGTCAATAAGTCAGCATCCTCGTTCAACCCGTTCGCTGTGACAGGGGGAGCCATGACTGGCTGGGCATTCTCCAAAATGGCCACGATATCGGTGACACTCTCGATCAGCGCCGCGCCATCGCGCAATAATTGGTTAGAGCCCCGTGCCCTGGGATCAAGTGGCGAACCCGGGATCGCCATCACTTCGCGGCCTTGTTCACCGGCAAATCGTGCGGTGATCAAGGAGCCGGAGCGCAGTGCCGCCTCGACGACGAGCGTGCCCAACGACAGACCGGAGATGATCCGGTTGCGCCGCGGAAAATCGCGAGCCGTTGGAATCGTTCCCAGCGGCATCTCCGACAGGACCAAACCCTGTCGCGCGATATCTTCATGCAAATCGCGGTGTTCGCGCGGATAGATATGATCAATGCCGCCGGCCACAACAGCAATCGTGCCGGTCTCCAGCGCACCGGTATGGGCAGCTCCATCAATACCCCGCGCTAGACCTGAAACCACGGTGATGTCCTGTGCGCCCAGCCCACAGGCAAGCTCCCGCGCAAACCGCAGCCCCGCCGCCGAGGCATTGCGCGCGCCCACCATTGCGCAGCAACGCCGACGAGCCAAAGAGAGATCACCCTTCGCGATAATGACGGGCGGAGCGGGCAGGGCGCAGCGCAGCAAATCGGGATAATCGGGCTCACAACTGGCCAGCAGACGGGCACCGCAGTGCGCGACGGCTTCAAGTTCGGACTCGGCCCTATCGCGGGAGGGGATGTGAAATTGTTTTGCCCCGGTCTCCAGAGCCAAATCGGGCAAGGCTGCAATTGCACTTGCCGCATCGCCGAAGCGGTCGATCAAACGGGCGAAGGTGACCGCGCCAATGCGCGGTGTTCGGGCCAGTCGCAGCCAGGCGGCTTTTTCGTCAAAGGCCAGGTCATGCGTGTCAGTCTCCAGGCCGCTCACAGCGCCTCCGTTTCTGCCCCTTATGCGTCGTCAGACGCGTCCTTTTTGCCAGACCCGATCTTGGGTTCCTCGCCCTTGAGGATGCGGCCAATATTTGCGCGATGGAGCCAGTAGATCAGTGCGGCGAGCACGCCGGTCATGATCGCCACATCAGGGCGTCCGAAGGCATAGGCCGCAATAGGAGCCGAGAGTGCCGCCATCAGAGCGCCCAGTGACGACATCCGGAATACGGCCGCCGTCACAACCCACACAGCGATCAACACAAAGGCTGTCGGCCAGTGAACCACCAGAATAGTGCCGACAAATGTGGCGACGCCCTTGCCGCCTTTGAACTTTAGCCAGACGGGGAAGCAATGCCCAAAAAACGCGGCCGCTCCAGCGATCAGACCGGCAATCGGTGAAAACAGCATCCCGAAGATCGCCGCGGCAATCCCGGCCTTGCCCGCATCCAGCAGCAAGGTTGCTGCCGCTAGATCCTTGCGCCCGGTGCGCAACACATTGGTCGCGCCGATATTGCCCGAGCCGATATCGCGTATATCCCCGAGACCAGCCACGCGCGTGATCACCAGCCCAAAAGGAATGGAGCCTAGGAGGTAACCACCGAGGGCGGCGATGAGATAAATTGCCAAATCCATGATTTGTCCTACGCGTTATAGTTGTGAATTGTGCAACCACCTACGATGGTTTGCAAGACCCGTCCCTGAAAACGCCGGCCGGCCCAGGCCGAATTGCCGCGCGGGCTGGCGAATTCATCGGGGTCACACACCCAGGGCACATCGCCATCAATCAGGATCAAATCCGCGGGAGTGCCCGGTGAGAGACGCCCTTGCGGCAAGCCGAGTATATCGGCGGGTCCAGACGTGACGACCTGCAGCGCGTCCATCAATTCCAGCTGGCCGTCATGTACTAGGCCAAGCAATGAGCCCAGCATCGTCTCAATGGCCAGCGTGCCCGGTACGGCCAAGGCAAATGGTTCACCCTTATCGTCAAAGGGTGTCGGTCGGTGATCGGATACAACGGCATTGATCTCGCCATTGGCGATTGCCTCGACCAGCGCCATACGGTCGGTTTCCGCACGCAAGGGCGGGGTCATGCGAAACGCCCCGTCCAGATCGCCAGCATCGATTTCATTCAGGACAAGATGCGCAATGGCGACCGTTGAGGCCAGCTCGATATCGCGCTGCCGCACATGGCGCAGCGCATCCAAACCCGAAGCGGTCGATAGCCGGTCGATCAAAAGCTTCCCGCCGGACAATTCTGCAAGGCTGGCATCACGCTCAATGGCGATGCGTTCCGAAATGCCCGGTTCCGACGGTAGGCCCAGGCGGGCGGACCAATCGCTCTCCAAAGCTACGGTGTCCGACGACAAATGCGCATCAGCCGGGCGCGCAGAGACCCACAAATCCAGATGGCTGGCATAGGCCAATACCCGGCGCATGGTACGCGTATCGTTGATCGGCTGGTCACCGCATCCGGCATAAATTGCGCCGGCGCGAGATAGAAGGCCCAGCTCGGCCATCGCCTCTCCGTGCAGGCCTTGCGTCGCTCCCGCAGCCGTCAAAACGCGAACCGGTGTTTCGGAGGAGAATGAAGGCAGACTTTCTGGGCGATCATTTGGCGTGACCGCGTTTGGGGCCAGTACCATCGTGCCAATACCGCCAGCGGCAGCGCCGCGGCAGAGTGTCTCTAGCGTTTCCCCATCCGGCGTGAGGCCGGGCTCGCGCGCAACACGCAGATCAATAAGAGCCGGAGCGAGAATGCGCCCCTTGGCATCAATGATCTCTTCGGCAGAAGTTGTATCGATCGTCTCGTCGACCTGGGCAATGAGCCCATCTTCGATCAAGACGCCCCCATGAAAGTCGCGGTCATTGGCCGGGTCAATCACCCGCGCATTGATGATGGCTATAGAACCCGTCATGCCTCGGCCTCCAGCCTATGCACCGCTCGAATATTGCGCCCGATCAGCTCCAGCACCGCCATACGCACGGCGACACCGCTCTCGACCTGTTCCAGGATCACGCTGATATCGGGGTCGTCCGCCAGTTTGGTGTGAATTTCCACGCCGCGATTCATCGGTCCGGGATGCATCACCAACACATCGGGTGAGGACCGCTCCAGCCGCTCATGCGTGAGTCCAAACAGATGAAAGAACTCCCGTTCCGACGGGACAAATCCGCCGGACATGCGTTCCTTCTGCTGACGCAGAGCCATCACCGCGTCACAACCCTCCAGCGCCGCATCCAGATCATGGAACACGTCAACGCCCCATTGATCGACATCCTGCGGCAGTAAGGTCGGCGGCGCACACAGGCGAACCTCGGCACCCAATATGTTCAGCAGGCCAATATTCGACCGCGCGACGCGCGAATGCAGGATGTCGCCAACAATCAGGATCCGGTGTCCGCCCACTTCGCCCCAATGGCGGCTTAGCGTAAAGGCGTCCAGCAAAGCCTGGGTCGGATGTTCGTGCATGCCGTCGCCGGCATTGACCACGGAGAGACCGGTCCGATCAGCCAGAAACTTCGGAGCGCCGGTCGCCGGGTGCCGAACCACCATGATGTCCGGCTTCATCGCGGCCAGCGTGCGGGCCGTATCCGACAGGCTCTCACCCTTGGAGGCCGAGGAATTGGACATGGCAAAATTCACCACATCAGCGCCCAACCGCTTGCCGGCCATCTCAAAACTGCCCTGGGTGCGTGTCGACGCCTCGAAGAACAGATTGAGCAGGGTCAGCCCCTTGAGTGCATCGCTGGACTTGTCCGGCGTACGATTGATCTGCAGCCAGTGCTCGGCCCGTTCAAACAATTGCGAAATATCAAGGGGATTGAGGTCTGCCACCGAGAGAAGGTGGCGGTGGGGAAACTCGTAGGAGAAGTCCGCGCGCGTCATCCGTTTTCCATACCTGAAAAGCTTGGCGCGGTATAAGGGCGCGAGGGCGCGAGGGCAAGCCTTGTGATGGATGGATATGTTGCAAAATTATTTGACTTGATCGGGATTGATTTGAACACTGGACAAAACGGTTCGCATAAACGGTCGCCCGACAGAGATTTTTTTGCTCAACCGATCGGGCTGATGCGGCCTAGATTGAACGTATAGTTCATCACCGGTGTTTTTTAGTCCATAGAAGGCGGTCAATCCTGCCTTGACGCCCGTGGCCAGTTAACGTCTGCTGACTTCCCATGAAAACTCTCGCAACCCTCGCCGCCGCTCTTCTCGTCTCCTCTGCCGCGATCGCTCAGGAGGCGCCGCCCCAATCTTGTCAGGTTGAACTGATCGTTCTTGGCGTCGGCCAGGATGGTGGTGCGCCGCAGCTGGGGCGTAATGACGATCCCGCCTGGGCGGACCCATCACTGCAGCTACGCGCGACATCACTGGCCGTGGCCGATCGAGCGTCGGGCGAGCGCTGGTTATTTGAGGCGACACCGGATCTTCGCCATCAACTACACCATCTTGATACCGCATTCCCGGTAGAGGAGAGCCCTGGCCTCACGGGCGTATTCCTGAGCCACGCCCATATCGGCCACTATACCGGCCTGATGTTCTTTGGACATGAGAGCATGGGCGCACAAGGCGTGCCGGTCTGGGCTCTGCCGTCCATGGAGGCCTTCTTATTCTCCAATGGCCCCTGGGATCAGCTGGTGCGCTACGAAAACATTTCTCTGCAGAATATGAAGCCGGGTGAGCCGGCCGTGTTTGATTCGCTTAGCGTGACGGCCTTCGAAGTGCCGCACCGGCAGGAATATACCGAGGTCGCCGGGTTCCGCATTGAGGGCCCCGATCGATCTGCGCTGTTTCTCCCTGATATTGATAGCTGGGAAGAGTTTGATGAGTTGGGTACACGCATCGAAGATCTGATCGCATCCGTGGACGTCGCCTATCTGGACGCCACCTTCTTTGCCAATGGCGAAATCCCCGGGCGCGACATGTCGGGCTTTCCACATCCGATGATCACGCACTCGATGGATCGGTTTGCGGATTTGTCGGAGGAAGAGAAGGCCAAGGTTCACTTCATCCACTTCAATCACACCAATCAGGTTCGTATTCCCGATAGTCCGGAGCGCGCGGCGGTGATCGAGGCCGGGTTTAATCTGGCCTATACGGATGAACGCTTCTGCCTGGGTGACTAGCCCAGAACGGCCAGCCAGAATGGAATGGTGATGAAGCAGAACAGTGCCGACGCGGTGATGTCACCAGCGGAATAGGGCGCATCACCGCCCATTTGTTTGGCCAGTACGTAGGCGGATGCGGCACCGGGTGAAGCACCCGTAAGCACCAGCACCATCAACGGTACGCCCTCAATGCCAAGCGCTATTCCAAAGCCGTAAAACACCAGCGGTGCGATCATCAGCTTCAAAAAGACCGAGAAACCCAGCAAGCGGGGACGGGCCTTCATCGCCGTGAAGTTCAGCCCCGCTCCCACGGCAAGCAAGATGAGCGGCAAGGCAGCCTGTCCCATCATCGAAATGGTGCGCCAGGCCGGTTCGGGTATTTGCACGCCGGACACATTGACCAGCCCACCTGCGGCCGAACCCACAATCAGCGGATTGGTGATAATGCGATAAAGGACCGACGACCATTTTGGCTTGGCTCCGTCGCCCCATACAGACAGCACAGCCACGCATTCCATATTCACCAGGGGAATGGAGGCCGCCATGACCAAGGCCACCAAAACTTCTCCCTCAGTGCCAAAAAGCGAGATAGCGAGTGCCATGATCAATAGACCATTCCAGCGCGCCGTGGCCTGGAACAGGCTCGTATATGTGGCGTCGGGAATACGCAGGATAGGCTTCATTGCGAGTGTCAGCGCCGCCATGCCCAAGAAGCCAAGAATGGCCGCCCCCATGAAGGGCCCCAATTGCAAGGAGGACAGATCCGCCCGTGCGATGGAGGTGAACAGGATTGCCGGTGATAGGCCGAGATAGGCCAGTCGCGAGATCGGTCCCCATTGCGCCTCTGGTATCATCCCCGAGCGTCGCAAGCCCCAACCGATCAAGATCATGCCAAAGACCGGGGCGAGGGCGATAAACAGGGACTCAGACATGGCATCTCCGGGAGCGGTTCAACATGTAGTCCAACCATAGGCCGGCTTCCCGGGCGCGACTATGCCCGAAAACCCAAACCTGCTTTCGATAATTGCCGGGCGACCATGGGAATGCGTCGCCTTGCTGCAAAACCGGACCACTCCTAAGCTTGCGATTCCCATTCGCCCGTCCGGAACCCTCTGAATGTCCTTCCAGCCCCGCTTTCTGCGTCAGACTGATATCCGACGAAGCGCCGTAATCGCGCTGGGGCTGACAGCGTTTCTGGCTATTCTACGTCCCTTCGATATCAACCCGCAGGGATGGGGTGGTTGGATGGCCTTGCTCGGCATCGCACCAGTGAACTTTGCGCTGTTATTGATGGCCCATCAGGTGCCCGCGAGCGTGCTGGGCCTAGAGCGTCGCATCTGGGTCTTTCCTGCGGTAATTGCGGGTAATGCAGCCTATGTCTCGTTGATCAGCGGGCTGGAGGCGCCGGGTCTTTGGCTGTGGCAGATATTGGCGGTCGGCGCGATTGTGCTCGGAGCGGTGACGATCTTCATTCGCCTGGAGACCTATCGTACGGAGCTCGGGGCCTTGCAAGAGGGAAGCGGCAAGCCAACCGAACACGAACCGATCCGTCTCACCGCGGAGACAGGCAGCGATCTGGTTCAATTGCGCACTCACCAAATTCTCACCCTTCGCGCCGAAGCCAATTATGTCGAAATTGTCTGGCGCGAAGAAACCGGCATCAAGAGCAAGTTTCTGCGCAATACCCTCACTGAGCTGATCGGGCAGGCCGGCGACAAGGTCCTGATGCGCGTGCATCGCTCCTGGGCCGTCAATCTGGACCAGGCGGTCACGATCTCAGGCACGTCTCATCGGTTGGAGATCGACCTTGGCGATGCCGTCTTGGTCCCGGTCTCACGCGCTTATGTGCAGCAGGTTCAACAAGCGGTGATTGACCGAAAGCCGGCATAAATAGCCCGGTCTGACCATCCGTCCCTGCCGGCGGTCAACCGTCCCGCACGCCTGTACCTGCGAGGAATAGTCTCCCAGAGCTGTCGCATCAGTTTCGACAGGAGATCACATGTCCAACCTACTTAAAATCGGCGGAGCCAGCATGTTTGGCGGTGCCGTCCTCATGTTCGGCCGCATGGCACCGATATTCGCCAACCTCCCGGAGGAGCTCGAAAGCTTCCCGCCGGTTGGCTCAGAGCAACTCGTCATTCTTGCGCGCGGGGTCGGCCCCCTTTGGCAGATGGCCCACGGGCTGGGCGCGCTGGCGCTGATCATGCTGGCCTTTGGCTTTTATGCACACTGGCAGACGGCTCGGGATCGCAATTTTGGTTTGGTCGCAAACATAATGATCGGTGCGGCGGCTATGGGGCTCGGGCTGTTCACAATCGCGATGCTGATAGATGGCTGGGGCGTGACTGGCGCAATTGCCGCCTGGGACGCCGGAATTGGTTCATTCGTCGCGATTGAACAAACCCATGCACAGGCTGTCTTCCTCTACACCTGGGGGAATTTCCTTATCTTTATTGCTGTGGCTACCTTGGGCTCACTGATCATACATCGCGCCTTCCACGTTCGTTTGTGGGGCCTTATTGGCCTTGCACTAGGCGTCTTGGCGGATACTGGCTTCCTGTTCGGCCTAATGGGCGATCACTGGAATGATCGACTGGGTATGACAGTTATGC
>Ga0315338_1000701_pt1 | contig 62406 bp, 53 predicted proteins | sample ASW8metaG_FD_204518 | JGI IMG/M metagenome (GOLD analysis project Ga0315338, IMG submission 204518) | Ammonia-oxidizing marine archaeal communities from Monterey Bay, California, United States - ASW #8 | ecosystem: Environmental > Aquatic > Marine > Coastal | place: USA: California | collected...
GTTGCGGTGCTGCATGTGCCGGGGGGGAATGAGAACTTGTTTGCGCGGGGGTTTGGAATGTCTGATGATGTCGATCAGGTTGTGGCAACTGTTGAGCGGGGTGCTCGGCGGGAAGTGGATGTGGCGACGGCCAACGGGGAGACGATGCTGCTGATGGCGTCGGTGGGGTTGGATGCAGAGATCGTGGCGGAGGTCGCGGCGCGGAGGGGGGGCTCAGTGTCGAACTGGTTGTATGTGCGGGCCGCCATCGCGTGCGCTCGGCGGTGTGCGCCGCCTCGGTGCACCGTGGTGGTGGATGGAGACGAGGTTGTCAGTGGTGATGCCGGGTGGTGTGTGGTTGCGAACTCACGCGAGTATGGCGGCCGCATCGATCCGGCGCCGATGGCGCAGATGGATGATCGGGTGCTTGATGTGGTGTTCTTCCCAGCGTCCTCGTCGCTTGGGGTGCTGCGGTGGATGAATCGGTGCCGCCGGGGAAGGCAGGTGGGGCATGCCGGTTTCGTGCACTGCGCGGCGGCGAGCGATGTTGAGATTGTGCTTGATGAGCCAGCGGTGTTTCAGATCGACGGTGACTCGGGGGGCGCGGCAGTGGGTCGTTTGAAGGTGTCGTTGTGGGAGAAGCGGCTCACGGTGCTGGCGCCGCCCGCGTAGGCGTCGTTTGCCGGGGACATCGTTGCTTGCCGATGGGCCGGATTCGGCGGCGGCGCTGCTTCGTGCCATCCGAAGGCGCCGCGGGCGCCGGTGATGATCATCTGGGCGGCGATGCAGATGAGCAGGAAGCCCACGATGCGGGTGAGGGCGTTCATGCCGTTCTGACCCAGGGCCTTGAGGATGAGTTCGGCCTCCCGCATGCAGAGCCAACTGATGATCATCGCGGCGATGGTGCCCACCGTGGCGGCGGCCCAGTATTCCCAGCCGTTGTCCATGGCTTCCCGGCCGGCGGTGATGACGACCGCGATTGCCCCCGGGCCGGCGATCAACGGAAGCGCGAGTGGGCAGAAGGCGATGTCATCGGCCTGCACCGCCTCGGCGTTCGCCGCCTTGCCCTGGTCCTTACGTTCTTCCTTGGCCTGCACCAGCCGCCATCCGATGGCGCCTACGATCAGGCCGCCACCGAGATTGACCGCGTGCAGGGTGATGCCGAGGAAACTCAGGATATAGGGGCCTCCGAACAGGAAGACGAGCAGCAGAATCGTGGCGTAAAGGTTGGCCTTGAGGGCCTGTGAGCGACGCTGCTTCGTCGTGTCGCCCGGCGTGAGGCTCAGGAAGATGCCGACGTTGCCGAGCGGGTCGGTAATGACGAAGAGCGCCACCAGGATGGCGATGAATTCGGTTGTGAACATCGGGGGAGCCTATCACTAATGGCGTGGGCGCATTGAAGTGCTCAGACGCACGGTCCCCATGCGGCCAGCAGTTCGAGCATGTCGTTGACGTTGACTGTGCCGTCACCGTTGATATCGCTGTTGCCGGCGCCGCCCCAGTCGCCGATCACCTGAAGGACGTCATCGACATTGACGGTGCCGTCGCCGGTGACGTCGCTTGGGCAGGCATTGAAGATGGGCGTGACTACGATCGTGCCTTGCAGGTACACGCGATCGATCTGCACGTTCTGCACACCCAGCGGCCAGCCAAGATCCACATAGATGTCACCGAGCATGATGTCGGTGGCTGCTGCGTAGCCGTGGCCCGTCTCGGTGATCTCCATGTAGATGTGCGCTTCGACATCGATGCTGCCATCATTGTCGGCGTCCGCTGAGATGGCATCATCGGCCATGACGACGGGAGGTGGACCAGAAATGGTGCCGTCGCCATGCCGCGATTCAGGATCAATGTCCTCGGTGACGTCAAAGGGGCCGAAGACCAGCCCGCCGAACATGACGTCGGCGGCGATGTAGGTGATGTCATAGACGTAGTCATAGTCCGAGGCGTCGGTGGCGACGGTGGCCGAACTTGTCCAGGACACGTCCCCGCCTCCAGTCTCAAGGTCGAAGGGCCAACTGGTGCTTCCTGCGGTGGCCATGCCGCTCGCGGAGAGCATGGCAATCAGAGCTGGTAGGCAAGACTGACGATATGACATGGCTGAGCCTCCTCGGTTCGCCGGTGGGATCACCCTGCATGATGCCAGATTGCAGGTTCGATTGGAAGTGGTGTGTCGTCGCTCAGCGGGCGTTTTTCCATGGCCGGGTGTTTGCCCCGCGCCAGATCCCGTACCACGAGTCCTGGCAAGTAGTCGAGGGTCACTGTATCTGCCGCGTTCTCCCTCGCTCCAGCTCACTGGCTTGTCATCCTGCTCCGGTGATGGACAGAAATCCGATGTCGATCCCGGCGTCACCTGTGATCGCCAGATCAGCGGCGATGTCACCGAGGACCGGCTGGAACTTGAATCCATGGCCGCTGAGCGCCCCGACGATGCTCACCCGATCGCATTCGGGATGCAGCCCGATCCGAAAGTGTCCCTCGGGCGAGTTGGCATAGAGACACGAGCGAACGGTCGTTACCGGGCCGGCAGCGGTCGGCAGCCAGCGAGCGACGTGCGGCGCGACGTCTGACTCGTCACCCGGCCGCACGGCTTTAGCGGCTTCGTCATCGGGGTCGATTGTCGGGCCTGCCCAGTGGCGTGCCGCCTTGAAACCGTCCGGTCCAGGTAGTCCGTTCATGCGAGGGAAACCGTAGAGCAGCGAGGTATCCGCCAACTCCAACGCCCAGACGGGCAGGTCGGGTGCATCGATCGCCGCGGAAGCGGGGGCGTCGAACCAGGCGAGGACCTGCCGCGATGGGCGTATCTCGAGGTGCTCGCAGCGGGCAAGCGCCGCCGCCCAGGCGCCCGCGCACAGGACGAGGCGATCGGCCTCGAGCGTGCCCTCCGACGTGTCGACCGCGACGCCGCCACTGACTTCGCGCCATCCGTCCACATGCACACGCTCGCGGAGATCCGCCCCTGCGGTGCGGGCGATGTCAAGGTGCGCGGCGATCGCCCGTTCCGGCACGATGAGTCCTGCAAGTGGTTCGTGCACGCCGATCATGTCGTCGGTGACCGCAAAGACGGGCCAGCGGTCGCGGAGGTCCTGTGCCGAGAGTGTTTCGTGGGGGATGTCAAATTGCTTGGCTGCAGCGATCGAATCGGGGGCGAGGGAGGCATTGGCGCTGGAGATGTACAGGCCACCGGAATTGATGAACACGGGTGTTTCTGATCGCTCGTTGAGCCGCATCCACCCTTCCCGCGCCCGACGCAGCAGCGGCACGTATCCGGGATGCTCGTAGTAGGCCAGACGAAACGCCCGTGACTGATGGGCACTGCCGCCACGCGTGTGTCCGAACTCAAACTGATCCAACCCAATCACCGCGGCGCCGCGTTCTGCCAGGGTGGCGCACGCGGCCGAGCCAGCACATCCAAGGCCAATCACGATGACGCGAGGCGGCATCACGGCATGCTAGTGCCCTGATTCGACTGCATCAGGTCGCAACGCGGTGACGGTGCGGCCCCCGACTTGTGTGCTCGACGCCCAAAAAACCGGAGATCAATGCAATGAACGCCGGTTTTTGAGATTGGGTGGGTGTCCGCGTTTGCGGCGGAGCCGCGGTCTCCTGCTCAGTTGATCGATCCCGATTGGATGGGTGTTCGCGAATCTCAGTCTCACGTGACAGATTCGTCCTCCCTGGGCGGAGACAGGGTGGCGACGCTTGATTCGCCACTGCAATGACCCAAACCCCGAGGAGGCAGCCATGTCGATCAACACCCACAACAGCTCAAAAACCCGCATTTCAACCCTTCTGACAGCCCTCATCATCGGTGGGTTGTCTTCTGTCGCCACAGCGGCTCCGGCCAATCCGGTCGGGGCCTGTTGTTATGAAGACTCCGAAATCGGGGCGCTCGTATGCGGCGAAATGCAGGCTTCCGTCTGTGATTCCATGGGCGGCTACTTCTATGGCGCGGGCACGCTGTGCTCCGATGACGTCGTCGAGTGCACGCCTGCGGGCGAGGCAGCGGCCTGTTGTGTTGAGGATGTCGACCTTGGGTGGTACTGCATCGACGCCAGCCTTGCCGAGTGTCAACAGCACGGTGGCGTGTGGTACGGATTCGGCGTGCACTGCGGCGATCCCGGCGTGAACTGCCTGCCGCTGGACGACACCGGCGCGTGCTGCATCGATGACCCCGATCTGGGCTGGTACTGCGATACGTTGACCCAGGCTGATTGTCTGGATGTCGGCGGATACTTCTACGGCGCGGGCACGATCTGCAGCGATCCCTTCGTTGAGTGTGACCCACTGAGCGGAGCTTGCTGCTATGAAGACCCCAACCTGGGTTGGATGTGCATTGAGGTCGAACACTACAAGTGCAACGACATCGGTGGCACGTGGTATGCCGGCCTGACGTGCAGCGATCCGGCCGTGGACTGTGATCCAATTGGTGAGACCGGCGCGTGCTGCGTTGAAGAGGAGCCCGGCGCTGGCTACTGGTATTGCATCGAGACGACCGAAGTTGATTGCATCGACCACGCCGGCGTCTGGTATGGCCTTGGTTCACACTGCACCGACCCCGGTGTCAACTGCGATCCAATCGATGACTGCCACGACGTCTCTGGCAGCGACTGCGCCGGACGTCCCCGGTACAACAAGCAGGACTACTTGGGCTTCGGCCCGGGCCGTGTTGCGGTGCAGACCGTTTCACCCGGCATTCCTGGTGACCGCATGCTCACCGTCTTTGATCTCACCGGCATCGGCGCTCAGCCCTTCAACACGGCCTTCCCGATCGGCCGCTACAACCACCCAAGTTGGACCGCCGCCAATCTCGGCAGCATCATGGGACTGGCCATCGACGAAGCCGGCAATATCTACGTAACCGCATCGCAGACTTGGAACATCGATGTCATGGGTCCCTCCGGCTGGGGCGCGGTATATCGCATTGATACGAACACTGCTGCGATCAGCACGTTCGCCGTGCTTCCCACTGCCAACAGCAGCCTTGGTTCCATTACCTACGACTGCGAGCATGGCCAGTTCTTCGTAAGCAGTTTCGAGGATGGCCTGATCTACCGACTCGACTACACCACCGGCGCGACTCTGGACACCTTCGATCACGGCGTCCCGTGGTCCGGTGCGCCCGGCCCTGCCGCGCTGGGTGATCGTCCCTTCGGCCTAGAAGTCAATGGCGAGCGTCTCTACTACGGTTTGTGGAATGAGGACATGAGCAACGTATCCTCGGACAACAATGAGATCTGGTCGGTCAAACTCGACGCCGGCGGCGCACCGGTGCCTGGCGCCGAGGAGCTTGAGATTACGCTCACGGACCACTACGTTGACGGCAACTACGCCTTCTCATCACCTGTTGCGGACATCGACTTCAGCGATGAGGGCACGCTCGTGCTCGGCGAGCGGACTCAATACGGCATCAACAACATGTCTGCCCACGCAGCTCGCGTGCTTGAGTACGAGTGCTCGGTTGATGGTTGGATCCTCACCTCGCACACCTTTGACATTGGCATCCCACAGTCCGCCGCCGGTGGCGTGGATGCCAAGCCAAACCGCGTCTGGGCCTCAGGCGACGCACTGCACCTCGGTTCTGGCGACAACATCTATGGATTCCAAGGTCTGCCCGCGACGGGTGGCTCGATTCTGGACAGCTGGCTCATCGACTACAACGACAACCTGACCATTCAGGACAAGACACTCCTGGGCGATCTGGTGGTCACGCGAGTCTCTGATGCGCCTGTCCCCGTCGCCGACTGTCCTGTCATCCAGGTGCTCGATGTCGAGTGCGGCACCTGGTTCGCTCCCTTCGAGTTCGATCTGCACCTGGGTGTAAGCAATATGGACGCGAGCCACACCGTGACCAGCGTCACCATGACACCACCGTCGGGCATCGCGCTGACGCCCGATCATGTCTCAATGGCACTGCCCCCACTGCACTCATGGCCCTTCGACTCGGTGCTCACTGGCGCCGCGCAAGGTTCCACCGTGTGCATCGACTTCGAAGTCACGTTCAGCAACGGCGCCGTGTGCACCGAGACGATTTGCATCGACCTGCCGATCTGCATCATTGTGCTGCCTGGTGACTTCGATCTGGACGGATTCGTGACCGTCGATGATCTGATGTTCATGATCGGTCTGTGGGGCGAAGTGTGCGACGGCCGGGACGACGACTGCGACGCGGCCGACGCCGACGACAGTGGCGTCGTCGACCTCGGCGATCTGCTGATCGTGCTTGACAACTGGTCGTGAATTCCGCGGCTTCGCCGCTGCGGGAGTCGGAAATCGGAAGTCGGGAGTCGAGCAATCGGCTCCCGGCTTTCGTCTCGGACTCCCGTCCCCCGCGGGCGGGGGAGCGGGCTTTGCGGCAAATGGAGTGCTCCACCGCAACTTTCAGGGGTACAGAGCGTGTGTCTCGGAAAAGTTCATCAATTGAGCCTTTAGAAGTACCCCTAACACTGATAGGGTCGGCAGCCCGGAGCGAGTCGATTGTGGGTGGGTATCTCAATCAGGGGATACTGCAAGGACCGCCTGACAGATCGGAGGCTCGCCCGCGGATACACGGTGGCGAACGCACCGTTCGTTGATCGTGAGTATCCAACCTCGAGGAGACAGCCATGTCCAACAACACGAAACCCCGTACATTCAGACTGTTCGGCTCGCTCGGTCGCGCCGCGTTCGCCGTGAGCAGCATCCTCGCAGTCCAAAGCACTGCATCTGCTGCGTTTGTTGAGCTGCACCTGGAACAATTCGCCATCAACGGCCCGTCGGGGTCGGGTACGACCACTTGGCGGCTGTACGCCGAGTTCGACGACCCGAACGATCAGCTCACCCGTGTTCACGGAGATTCGCCATACTTCAGCCTGTGCTACGCCTCGGGGGGGTTCTACCAGAACGCATACGGGGGTCCAACGTCGTTGTATAACAATTCCGCCTTCTGGCCCATGATTCCAAGCTTGGCATACGACAGTTATGTCACGATCGGAGGGGAAGATTCCTTCGAAAGCCAGACCTTGAGCAGTACGGGGATCGACTTCACCATGTTCGAGAGCGGCGGCCCCCTTGCCTTCCAAAACGGCGAGTGGACTAGGCCGCAGAACGACCCATATGCCTTCGGCGAAGTCCTGCCCGGGATGCCGAACTGGCAGGTGCTGGTAGGGCAGTTCACGACCTACGGATCCGGACCCAGCAGCGCCCCCTATGGCGTGCTGAACCTGGATGGATACCAGGATTTTTTTGGCTTCAACGGCGTCGAGACCATCCCGTGGTCCGCTGAAGCGGTGCCGTTCGGCACGCCGCCGGACGAGCAGGGCGCCTGTTGTTTCGAGGATCCCAACTATGACCTGATCTGCGAGGTGCTGGCCGAAGAGGTCTGCGCCGATCTCGGGGGCTACTGGTATGGCCCCGGCACCGTGTGTAGCGATCCCTTTGTCGAGTGCGAACCACTCGACTTGTCGGGCGCCTGCTGCTACGAGAGTGCCGCCTTCGGGCTGGTCTGCGACGTGATGATCGAAGAGCATTGTGCCGATCTCGGTGGCTATTGGTATGGCGCCGGCACGAACTGCAGCGACCCGATCGTCGAGTGTGATCCGCTGCCCGAGAATGGCGCTTGCTGTGTCGAGGAAGGACAGGGCAGTGGCTTCTGGTACTGCATCGAAACGACGCTGTTCGACTGCCAGGATCAACTCGGTGTCTGGTACGGCCTTGGCTCGCACTGCACCGATCCCGGCGTCAACTGCGAGCCGATCACCGATCTCGGCGCCTGCTGCTGGCAGGATGCGGATGGCAGCTGGCTGTGCATGGAATTCGACGAATACGAGTGCGAAGATCTCGGTGGGACCTGGTACGCAGGTCTCACCTGCGTCGATATCGCCGACGATTGTGGCAACACCGATGAACCCGGCGCCTGCTGCATCGATGAAGATGGCGATGGCATCTACTGGTGCAGTGTGATCCTGCAGGTGGACTGCCAAGCAGCCGGCGGCGTGTTCTACGGCCCTGGAACGATCTGCACTGACCCGATGGTCGAATGTAATGAAGAAGACGGCGCCTGCTGCATCGAAGAAGGTGGCCAGGGGTCGGGTTACTGGTTCTGCGTCGAAGTCAGCCAGCAGGTCTGCGACAACGCCCTGGGCGTCTGGTACGGCCCCGGAACGCTCTGCACCGATCCCGGCGTCAACTGTGATATTGGCTGCAGCAGCGTCCCAGGTGCTGATTGTGCCGGGAAACCCCAGTATCAGGATCCCGACTATGCCATCTTCGGCAACGGTGACATTGCGGTACAAACCGCCTCCCCGAGCATCATCGGTGGCTCTGTCGTCACAGTCTTTGATCTCTCTGGAGTCGCGACAGCACCCTTGGACAGTTGGTTCGCCCTGAACCGATATGCCCACCCAACCTGGAATCAGGACAACCTTGGCAGCATCTTCGGATTGGCCCTCGACGGCGATGGCAACATCTACGTCTCCGCTACCAAGACGTGGTGGAGTGATCAAGTGGGTGTCTCCGGCTGGGGCGCGGTCTACAAGATCGATACCTACAGTGGTGCCATCAGCACCTTCGCCCTGCTGCCCAACGCTCAGGACGCGAGCCTCGGATCAATCACCTATGACTGTGACCATGAGCAGTTCTTCGTCACCAACTTCGGCGACGGCAAGATCTATCGCCTCGACATGTCCGGTGCCATCATCGACTCGTTCGATCATGGCACGCCGTGGAACGGCAACGGCGGATGGGTTGCACTGCGTGACCGCCCATGGGCCGTCGAAGCGCATAACGGCCGCCTCTACTACAGCATGTGGAACGAGGACACCGTCAACTACAGCATCGCCGACTTCAACGAGATCAGGTCCATCGAACTCGACGCTGCCGGCGGCTTCGTGCCGGGTACGGATACGTCCGAAATCACGCTTCCGGATCTCTACCAAGACCGCTCGTCTCCGGTTTCTGACATGCGGTTCTCCAAGACCGGTAGCCTCCTGCTGGCGGAACGCTCCATGCAGGGCGACGCCGGCGTCGGTGCCCACCAGTCACGCCTGCTCGAGTACGAGTGCGTCGCCGGCAGTTGGGTTCCTTCTGCCAACACCTATGAAGTCGGTGGATCCGGATACATCAATAGCTCAACCGGCGGCGTGGATGCCACCTACGATCACACTTGGTGCGGCGCCGACGCCATGCATCTCCCGCCGGCAGCTGCCGACCGGATGTACGGCATCCAAGGCCTTCCCACAACCGGCGGCTCGGTCGCCAATAGCGTCCTGATCGACTATCAGGATAACCTCACCAACGGTGATAAGACCATGCTCGGTGACGTCGTCGTTGCAACGCACCACGAACCTGATGTCTCCTGTCCGACCGTGCAAGTGCTTGATGTGGATTGCATTGGCATACTCGCACCCTGGGACTTTGATATCACCATCGGTGTGAGCAACACGGATCCGACCGAAACCATCATCAGCGTCACGATGACCTCGCCGACCGGCACCACCCTGACACCTGACCATGTCACGATGGCACTGCCCCCACTGCACTCCTGGGCCTTCGACACCGTGCTCGAGGGTGCCGCACAGGGCTCCGCCGTGTGCATCGATATGGATGTTCAGTTCAGCAACGGCGAGGTCTGCAACGAGACGCTCTGCATCGATCTGCCCACCTGCAGCGTCACCGGTGACTTCGACTTCAACGGCGTCGTGAACGTCGACGACCTGATGATCCTGATCGGCCTCTGGGGGGAGGTCTGTGATGTGGACGACAACGACTGCGACGTCGTCGATGTCGACGACAGCGGTGTAGTGGACATGGGCGACTTGCTGGTCGTGCTGGGCAACTGGACGGTATGAGTCATCAGTCGGGAGTCGAGCAATCGGCTCCCGGCTTCAGTTGGGGGCCAGACACGGTGATGGGTCCTGCCCGTGTCTACAGGTCGACTGCTCCCATTCGCTATTGCGGTGGAGGCGAAGCAGCGTCTGGGACCTGACGCCCTGTTGCCCCAACGGGCGATTTGGGGAAACTGTGTTGCCTTTTCAGCCTCGGAGAGTAGGGTGGTGGGCAAGAGATCGAGATTTGGGAGTCCCTATCCATGCGTGTGAGAATTGAGTGCAGTTTGGTCGCTGCGGCGGCCTTGGCGGTATCTGCGACGGCTGGCCCCATCTTTGATGAGCCGCCGGGCGGTGATGCAGGCAATTCCCTCGATACGGCCGCCGACGTGAAGACCGACGATGGACAGGGGTCCATTGGGCTGATCAAGGGCGAGATCAAGGGATCCAGCGGCTATGTCGGCGGGTTTGGCGACTATCAGGATCTCTACCGGATCTACATCGCCGATCCGCTTCAGTTCAGCGCTGAGACCTTTGCATTGGATGGGGATGACGGTCTGCGTGATCCAATGCTCTTCCTCTTTGATGAGCAAGGACGCGGCATCGCGGCGATGAACAATCTCAACGGCGACGACTTGCAGGCCAGACTCCTCAACGATGATGGCGGCGGAGACCCGTTGTTCAGCACACCGGGCATCTTTTATCTGGCGATCACCTCAGCCATGAGCGAGGCGACCGTGCTGTTTGGAAACGAAATCGTGCCCCTCTTTGAGATGGGGCTGCCCGACCATCAGGTCGGCCAAGTCGTGCCACACGGTAACTGGGGCGGCGAGTCGCTCGCTGGTTGGACTCCTCCGACGGACTTTGAGAATGTTGGTCGATATGAGATTGGCTTGGCCGGCGTCGTGTCCCTGCCGGTGCCGGCGCCAGCCGGATTGGCGGTACTTGGTCTGGCCGCGATGGGGCGGCGTCGACGACGCTGAGACGCGGCTTCGCAGCGGGGTTGTCGGGAGTCGAGGTTGCGGTACGACGCTCTTGACCGATGGATATGTGACGACGTCACTGCGGCGGTATTGACAACTTGAGATATCGATCCGCTTTGTCGGTGTTGCCGGCATCATGGTGGAGTCTTGCCAGATCGGCGGCGATCTTTCGGCACTGAGGACTTCGCTCGCCGGCGGCGGCGGCATAGGTGTCCCAGGCCTGCTGCAGCAGCTGAAGGGCTTCGCGGGGCTGCCCTTCGGCGGCGGCGAGCAAGCCCGCCAATCGCAGCATGGCGCCGCGGGCGGCGGGGGACTTGGCCAATTGTCGACGCTCAGTCCAGAGCCCCCGTGCTTCGGGCAGATGTCCGGTGCGGAGCAGGATTTCGATCTCAATGACCGCTTCGTCGCGTCGAGAGGGATGCCCCGCGGGCAGGCGGTCGGCTCGCAGGGACCGCGCCGCGTCGAGATGGGCCCGGGCCGCCTCGACCTGGCTCGATCGAAGTGAGAGCCTCGCCAAAGCCGCTTCGGTGTTGGCCGTGGACAGCGGGTTGCCCTGTATTTGTTTGATGGCGAGCGCTGCGGTGAGTTCGGCCCGCGCTTCATCCAGTTGATCGAGGCGAGCAAGGCAGTCGCCGATGTTGTGGCGAAGGGCGGCAATACGCCAATCTCGCGCCGGATCCGCTGAATCGATCTGGAGGAGCTTCAGCGCCTCCTGCAGCAGCGGCAGCGCGACTTCCGGTTCATTGACCATATGACCGACCGCCATGCTGTTGAGAAGATTTCCAAGCGCGGCTCTGCGGCGACTCGTGTCGGTGTCGCCTCGGGCTTCGTCAAGCAGGGCGCGGTGGCGTGCCACCGCCTGAGCAAACATGCTTTCCGCCGCGTTCAGTTTGCCCTGCGCCCGCTGGATGGCAGCGAGGTGGTGCATCGTATCGGCGGTCTGTTCGCTGTCTGGCGCGATGGCGGTACGGTGGGCTAACGCCGCGGTGTAGTCGGCTTCCGCGAGGACCATGTCCCGGCGTTTGTAGTGCAGCCGGCCTCGGTCGTGCAGCAGTCGTCCCGCTTCCGAGGACGGCATCGACGGATCGAGGGTCAGCGATGCGGCGGCCTGCTCAATGGCTGCGGCCGCTTCATCCCAGCGGCCTGCGCTGATCAGGATCTCGGCCAGATCGAGCCGGACCGCGGCCGCAATTGTGGGGTAGTCGCTGAGATCTGTATCGACAATCGTCAGCCACCGCTGCATCATCTCGCCCACGCTGGAGGCGGCGAGCGGTTGATTTGGATTTTCGGCATCTGCTGAGCCAAGCACATTGGAGACCATTCCGACCGTGCCGGTCAGGCGGCGGTTTGCCTCGGTCGCGCGGTCCCACGCAATGAACATGGTGATGCCAAAGGCGATCAGCACGGCGACGGCGGTGGTGACAAGGCTGACGGCCAGCCAGTGCTTGCGAAGGGTCTTGTGGGCGACATACCAGGCATCGTCTCTTCTGGCCTCGATGGGCTCGCGGACGAGCCAGTGCCGAAGGTCTCGCGCGAGGTCCGCCGGGCCCTGATAGCGGCGTTGGGTGTCGCGGTCGAGGGCTCGAAGCAGGATGGTTTCGAGGTCACGATCAAGCGACGGGTCCACGCTGCGAGGCGGAGTCGGCACGCCCTCGGAAATCGTCTTGACGACATCGGCGAGCGACCCCTCCAAGAGATAGGGTCGCGAACCGAGCAGCGCTTCATAGAGCATCACGCCAATGGCAAACACATCGGTCCGCACATCGATTCGGTCCTGATCACCTGACACCTGCTCAGGCGATGCATAGGCGAACGTTCCCATGAATTCGCCGGCATTCGTCACTTCCAATTGCGATGAGTCCCACTCCGAGGCGTCGACTGGCTTGGCGAGCCCGAAGTCGAGGATGTGGGGGATGCCCTCGGCATCGACGAGCACGTTGTCCGGCTTGAGATCGCGGTGAATGATGCCGCGTTGGTGGGCGGCAACGACCCCGTCGCAGGTTGCGGCGATCAGCATGGCAATCATGCGCCGCCGCGCTTCGACACTGGGCGGCTCGTTCCGGCCAATCCAGCCGTCCATCGGCTCGCCATTGATGTATTCCATCGCAAGCCACGCGCGGCCATCACTGGTCAGCCCGCTGTCGTAGATGGTGACGATGTTGGGATGTTTGAGCGCTGCGACCATTTCGACCTCACGCTCGAAACGGACAAGTTGCCGATCCGATGCGAAGGCGCCGCGGAGAAGCACCTTGAGCGCGACCGGCCGCCTTGTGGCGATCTGTATTGCTTTGAAGACGGCGCCTTGGGCGCCGCGGTTGATTTCGTGCTCGATTTCGTAGCCCGCGGCTTCGGGCGCTTCGACGATCGAACTCGATCCAAATTCACCGGCCTTGTGCGCTTTGGCAAACTCGTCTAGAAACCGTTCATCGCTCGGATCCCCGATGGGCTGCGCCAAGGTGACATCCTCGTCACCGTGGCTGCGAAGCCGCTCGAGTTCTGCGGCCACGCTGCCATCGTCTTCTTCTTCAAGCCACCGCATGACATCGGTCGAGACGGTGCCGCCATACGCGATGGCTCTGAGTTCCTCGGGCGTCGGTTTCCGGGGGGGGTGCTCGTCGCTCACGGAGCGTCTTCTTCGTAGCACGACTCAAGCTGCTTCACTGTGTCTCTCAGTTTTCTGGCGACCCGGCTCTTGGCGAGGTAGACGTCGTTCTCGCTCATGTCCAGTGCACTGGCCACATCACCCACGCTGCGGCGATGAAAGATGAGCATCTCGAAGGCGCGGATGCTGCGGTCGGCGGTCTTTGATGTGGCTTGCAGTTCAGCGAGTGCCTCGCGAAGTACGACTAGGCGTCGCTCGGTCGACCAGATGTCCTCGAGTTCCTGTTCATTCGGGATGGTGACCATGGCCGACTCACCCCGCGCTTCCCGCCGGACGGCTCGTTTGCGGTAGACATCGGCGATCTTGGTGCGGGCGATCGAGAGCAGCCAGGACCGCATGCGGCCCCGCGATCGGTCATATCGTCCATCGCGATACTCGGCGAGCACTCGCACCATCGTGTCCTGCGCGACGTCCATCGCGTCCTGTTCACTGAGCCCCAGGCGGCGTGCGAGCCCCGTCACGATGGGACGGTACCGTCGATCCAGCACCTCCCACGCAGCATTGCCACCATCGCTGTGGAGGCCTTGCAACAGGGCGGTCGTAGTGTGCGTGACATCGAGCATTTGGAGGCACCAAGGTACTCGAAATAGGGCCCGGTACCGCCTCGGTACCTGACTCGCTACAAGACGCCTTCGGCGCGGGGGTAGGAACCCAGCACTCGCAGCAGGACGCAGTGGGCGGTGGCCTCGGCGACGGCGGCGACCATGGCGGGATCGTCGCGGTGATGGTCGGCGTCGATGAAGAACGTGTATTCCCAGTTAATGCGTCCGCTCGGGCGTTTGTCGATGTGACTGAGGTTGATGCCCGCGTCGCGAAGGACGGCCAAGACGTCGACCAATGCGCCAGGGGCGTGCTTGGTGGTGAACATGATCGACGTGCGGTCGGTTCCGGTGGGTTCGGGGCGTTGTCTGCCGAGCACAAGGAAGCGGGTGATGTTGTCGGGCTTGTCTCCGATCCGTTCGGCCAGTACGTTGACCGCGTAGATCGAGGCGGCAAGCCGCGAGCCGATGGCGGCGGTCCCGGGTTCGGTGGCCGCTTGCGCGACACCAGCAGCCGATGAGGCCGTTGGGATAAGTTCCACGCCGGGAAGATGTCGTTGAATCCACTTGCGGCATTGCGAGAGGACTTGCGGCTTTGAGGCGAGGCGATTGATGGCAGTGTGCTCGCAGTTGGCAAGCAGACAGTGTGAGACCTCGATGAGCGACTCAGCGCATACGCCGATCTCATATTCGACGAATGCGTCGAGTGTGTCGGTGATGCTGCCCACGATCGAGTTCTCATACGGCACCAATCCATAGTGGCACGATCCAGTCATGACACTTCGGAAGACGGCGTCAATCTCATCTGCCGCTGCAACCTCTACCGATGAGCCAAAGTGCCGCAGCGCCGCCACATGGCTGAACGAACCGGCCGGCCCGAGGTACCCGATCGTCAGCGGTTGCTCCAGGCCGAAACTGCCCGACATGAGTTCTCGCCAGATCGCTTCGAGTGTTCTGCCCGAGAGGGGGCCTGGATTGAGCGATCGTATTCGATCAAGGACGGCTCGTTCGCGATGCGGGGCGTACACGGGTGTGCCGTCGTTTCGTTTGACTCGACCAACCTCCTCAACCACGCCGGCCCGCTCGCTCAGCAGGCGTACGAGTTGCTCGTCGAGCGAATCGATGCGAACTCGCAGGGCTTCGAGATCGATGGGCGTGGGGTCGTCTGTGTTCATGCGAGGGTCCCTGTGTGCACGAAGCGCAGCATACCGACGGCTCCGCTGACTACGAGGGTGGCCAACGCGATGACGGCCGCCTTGGCGGCCATCGAGCAGACGATGCCGAGCGGGCGCATGTCGACGAGGATCTGGGTGGTGGCGATGGAAATGTCACGAACTCCTTCCTCGCCCTCCCGGGGCGGGTGGCGAGCACGATACCTTGCCGGCATGCCCATGAATGGTGACACGGATGGCGTCGACGCGGTACTCGACGTAGTACGACACGTCTGGGGGTGGGACTCGCTCTACCCCATGCAGCGAGAGGCGATCGACGGGGCGTTGGCTGGGCGGGATTCCCTTCTGGTGCTGCCGACCGGCGGGGGGAAGTCACTGTGCTTCCAGGTGCCGCCCCTGATCAACGAGGGCTTGGCTGTGGTGGTGTCCCCGCTCATCGCCTTGATGAAGGATCAGGTTGACGGTCTTCGACAGGTCGGTGTCGCGGCGGCCAGTTTGCACGGGGAGCAGGACACGGGCGACCAGGCGGCGGTGCTGGCTGCGGCGGCGTCGGGCCAGCTGCGGCTGTTGTACGTCACGCCCGAGCGTCTGGTGATGCCCGGCTTTCTGTTCATGCTCGCCAAGATGGCTCCGAATTGGATCGCCATTGACGAAGCGCATTGCATCAGCCAGTGGGGCCATGACTTCCGGCCCGAGTATCGGCGACTTGCGGAAGTTCGCAAAGCGATCCCGGATGCCTCGATTCATGCGTGCACAGCGACGGCAACAATTCGGGTGCGCGAGGACATTCTTCGCCAACTTGGATTGCGTGACCCGCTCGTCCTCGTCGGCGATATCGATCGACCGAACCTGACCTACCGCGTCACGCCACGCACGGACGCTCGCAAGCAGGTCAAAGAGGCGATTTCGCGGCACCGCGGGCAGGCGGCCATCGTGTACTGCGCGACGCGAAAGCAGGCCGAGTCGATGGCTGCGGCCTTGTCGGCAGATGGATTCGTCGCAGCGGCCTACCACGCCGGTCTCGATCGGGCCAGGCGCACGCGCGTGCAGGATGACTTTGCGGCCGAGCGGGTGGACGTTGTGGCCGCGACCGTCGCCTTTGGCATGGGCATTGATCGATCCGACGTGCGGTGCATTGTGCATGCGTCGATGCCGGACAGTTTGGAGCGCTATCAGCAGGAGACAGGCCGGGCCGGACGGGACGGATTGCCATCAGAGTGCGTGTTGTTGTTTTCCGGGGGTGATGCAGCGCGATGGCGGAAACTGCACGAGCAAGGGGAGGATCCGACCCTGTTGCCATTCCGAAGCGCCATGCTCGAGCAGATGCAATCCTACTGCGCGACTGCGGTGTGCCGCCGATCGATGCTCGCGAAGCACTTTGGCCAATCTCGTCCCGCAGACGGATGTGGATCATGTGATGTCTGCCTTGGTGACGTCCAAGTGTTGGCGGATGGGACGACCGTGGCTCGCAAGATTCTTTCGGCGGTTGCCAGAACAGGCCAGCGGTATGGCGCTGGTTATGTGATTGATGTGCTTCGCGGGACAGGCCTGGACAAGGTGATGCGGCGAGGCCACGATGAATTGTCAGTGTTTAAGCTGCTGGCGAACCTTTCCAAGGGTGAGCTGACCGATCTGGTCTGGCAACTGGTGCATCTTGAACTGCTGGTTCGAGCCAGCGGCGAGTATCCAATTCTGATGCTGAGTGAGCGGGGTGTGGCGGTGATGCGCGGCGAGGGCGATGTGTCGCTGATTGCGCCACCGCGGCGTCCGGTTCGCGGAGCGGCTGGCGAGGCGCAATCGTGGGAGGGCGTGGACCGTGGCCTGTTCGATCGACTCCGGTCGCTGCGGAGGCAACTGGCCGTTGAGCGGGGTGTGCCGGCCTACGTCGTCTTTGGAGATGCTTCGCTTCGGGAGATGGCGAGGACCAGGCCATCGAGTCGGGAGCAGTTGCTTGAAGTCAAGGGTGTGGGCGACCGGAAGCTGGCCGAGTATGGGGAGGCGTTTCTGGACGCCATCGGGGTGTGGCAGGTTGAAAACGGTTGAATTACTGACGGTACGCTTGCATCCGGGAGCGTCTTGAGGTCGTATGGAGGGTGTCTGCAGATGGCTGCGGACAGAGGAGTTTTCGGAATGTTCAAGATCGCCGCGGCAGTAGTTGTTGGTGCGGGCCTGTGTGGCGTGGCGCCGGCCGATGAGCCCGTTCTGCGGGACGGTGTCCTGCACTTCCCGGAGGGCGCCGAGATTCCCCGCTCGATGACGTCGATGGAGGCGTCCTATGTGGCATCAAATCCCCTCGGCGGCACGCGCGCCGCGACGGCACCGCCGATTGGCGAAATCCGCTGCGCCAGCGAATACGAGCCGATGGCCGGCATCCTGCTGGCTTGGGAGGGTGGCAGTTCCTACACCACGATTGTGCGGCAGATGGCCGTGTACATCACGACGGTCGGCGATGCCGATGTATTCGTCGCGTGTGACAGCAGCAGTGAGGCCAACACCGTCCACTCGACCTTGAATTCGTATGGAGCCGACATGAGCCGTGTGCATACGGTTGTTCGCAGCACCGATACGATCTGGATCCGCGACTACGGACCACGCTACATCTTCGAGGGTGAGTGTCGAGCGATTGTCGATCACATCTACAACAGACCTCGACCCAATGATGACAATTACTCGTCCTACTTCAAGAACACGGTGGGCCACGCGTACTACGAACACGATCTCGTGCACGGTGGCGGGAATTACCACGTGAACTCCACCGGGACGTCCGCGGCGACCGAACTCATTCTCAATGAGAACGGCGGGATGAGCCAGCCTCAAATCGTCGACGTCTGGCGGGACTACCTGAATGTCGAGACCTACATCCACGACGCCTTCCCGACCTCGGTCGACTCGACGCAGCACATCGACATGTGGATGCAGATCATTGGCGACACCGAGATCATCATCAGCGACTGGCCGCAGAGTTCTGGAAGCACGCAGGACCAGATCTGCGACGGGGCAGCGGTCTACTACGCCTCGTTGGGCTGGACGGTCCATCGGACGCCGGCCTTCACCAGTGGCTGGACGCACTTCACGTACACCAACATGGTGCTGTGCAATGGGCTGGTGCTGCTTCCAAAGTACAATGACATTTCCGACACCTACGACAACCAAGCGCTCGCGACGGTGCAGGCCGCGTTGCCAATGCGTCAGGTTGTGCAGATCACCTGCGACAATCTTGCCTACTCCGCGGGCGTCATGCACTGCATCTGCATGCACCTGCCGGCCCATGCCGGTGGAGTCAATCCAACTACCTGCGTCCGAGCCCCGTCTGGGGGCGTCTTTGAGTCCGGCGAGAGCGTCAGCGTTCAGTGGATTTCTGATGACGATGAATACGACGTGGTGAATGTGGACGTTGAATTCTCAAGCAACGGCGGACAGTCCTGGACCACCGTGACGTCGGCCACGGCCGATGATGGCGTGTTCAACTGGACGGTGCCGGACGTTTCGACCGACAACGGTGTGATTCGTGTGCTCGGCCGCGATGGCGACGGAAACGTCGGCGGGGGCCTCAGCGGCTCCTTCGAGGTAGTCGGCACCTTGGTGCCTGGTGATGTTGATGGCGATGGGCATGTGAATGTCAATGACGTTCTGCTCATCGTGTCGAGCTGGGGGCCATGCGGCGCATCCTGCCCGGCCGACCTCGACGGTGACGGCGATGTTGGTGTCAACGATGTGCTGCTGGTACTGGGATATTTCGAGGGGTAGCCGACTTGGTCGGTCTGGAGTCGCAGACCCGCGTCTGTGCCGCCGGTGGTCCGCCCGCTATTCCACAATCTCGACGATCTCAAACGTGCGTTCGCCTCTGGGAAGATCAACGCAGATGGTTTCGCCCACTTTGGCTTTGAACAGCGACTGTCCGAGGTTGGAGCCGCTGGTGACTTCGACGTAGTCCATGTCAAAGCGGCCCGACGACTCGCCGACGAGTTTGTACAGTTCATCTTCGGCGGTCTCGACGTCGCGCAACTTGACGGTGTTTCCGATGAAGACCAATCCATCCGGTGTTGCGGACGTGTCCGTGACGACGGCGGTGGCCAGCTTCTCGCGAATCATCTCGATCTTGGCTTGGTTCATGCCCTTGTCCTCGCGGGCGGCGTGGTACTCGGCATTCTCTTTCAAGTCGCCCATTTCGCGGGCGGTGGCAATTCGTTTGGTAATGTCGGAGTCGGCGGCGAGTCGTTGGGCAAGTTCAGTCTCGAGTCGGACCTTGTCATCTTCGGTGATGTATTCCATCGTCTGGGGCTCCGTGAGGGCTTGCCGGGGGCAAAAAAGGATCGCCCCGGCTCGGGCCGGGACGTAGGGAGCCGAGTGTCGCGAACAATCGCTGCGGCGTCAACCCGATTTCGCAAAATCCCTCTAGCCCCGCCAAAACGGGCGGTTAGAGAGTGGTTGGTGTTGAACGGCGTTCCGCGGTGCGGGGCAGACCTGCACGCAGACGCCGCAGCCGGTGCACGCGGTAGGATTGATGGTAGGCCGTGCAGATTCGTCGACATCGATCGCGCCGGCGACCGGACATTGATCGATGCACAGGCTGCAGGGTTGCCCGTTCCACGGCAGGCAGGCGGTGGTGTCGATGCGGGCGTCTGCCATGACGTGGGGCAGTTCCATCCGCAGCACACCCGGGTCGCAGGCCGTGATGCATGGCGTGTCTGTGCACATGACGCACGGCTGGCGTATGGGGTCGATATAGGGCGTGCCGGCGCGTTGCTCGCCGGACGCTGGCGGTGCCCATTGAATCGCATTGGGGGGGCAGGCAGTGACGCAGTCACCGCACCGAGTGCACGAGGCGAGGAATTGACCTTCGGCCACCGCGCCTGGAGGACGTTGGAGCAGGGTCAGTGAGCGGTCTCGGCTGGCCTCGGCACGAGCAGCCGCAACGCCCCGCCGAGTCGCGTCCCGGATGGGCTTGAACACCTTGCCGTGGAAGAGGTCACGGCGGCTCATTTTGGGGTCATCGGCCATTTGAAGCCATGGTAGGGGGTCAGGTGCCGCGGCGGTCCCTGACCTCTTTTCGGGATTGACTGGCTCGATGAGCATGTCATACTGGCTTCTGTGGGAACGAGATCGAGGAGCCTGCCATGAGAAGCGTGAGCGCCGCCGTGATTGGTCTTGGCTGTTGTGTGGGGGCCGCGACCGGCTTCGATGCTGCTGAGACCGAAGAAGTTCGACTTGAGTCGCTGAGCCTCATGCGTATTGTCCTGTCGCCCTCGCTCGGAGCCTCAAACGTGTCACACGTCCGGGGAGCGTGCCCGCCGGAAGTTGCGAGTCTGACCGACTCTGATTTTGGACCGGGGCAGTACGTCGTGCAGGCTGGCTTTGCGGAGGACGAGGCGGCCGCTGCGGCGTGGATTCTCCCAATCGATCGGTTTCCGCTGCGGTTTGACATGGCCGAAATCATGTTCGCCACGTCGGGTGCCACGCAGGCCACGACGACCGAGTGGGGCGTTGAGATCTGGCAGGGGACACCGGGAAACGGAGCATTGATGGCAGCGTTTCAGTCGGACGATCTCATCATTCCCCACTTGACGATGCCGCCGGGCACATCGGGCACCATCATCCAATTCATGATTGACCCAGGCGACCCAGAGCAGATCTATATCGACGACGACGGCTCACACACCTACTCCATCGCCTTTCGGATCATTCAGCACAATCAACCGGGCAACCCCTGCATTGAAGCCCCTCCGACGACGGCGAACGCCTTTCCGACCACCGACGTTGGTGGGCTGAATTCGCCGAGTGGAAACTGGATCGACATGGTGACTGGCTCATTCTGCGTGTGCGGCTCTGGTTGGACGACGTTCCAGCAATTGCCAGGCATCTGCACGCCCAGCGGCGACTGGGTGCTGCGATCGACCTATACGCCCTTCGGCTGCGCAGCCGCTTCAGGCGCGTGCTGCCTTGATGACGGTTCGTGCGAAGTCAACACCGAAGACGCGTGTCTGCTCATAGGCGGTGTGTACACCGGAGACGACTCGGACTGCGCCGATGTGAGTTGCCCGCAGCCGACCGGCGCCTGCTGCCTTGAAGCCACTGGGACCTGCGTGGACTCACAGGCCGATGTGTGTGTTGGGTTTGGCGGCGTCTGGCACTTTGGCGAAGACTGCGGCAGTTATGTGTGCTTCCCGGAGGGCGCGTGTTGTATGCCGGACGGCTCTTGCCTCGACGCGGTTTCGCCCGAGGACTGTAGCGGGGCGGGCGGGACATTCCGCGGCGACGGCACGCTGTGCGACAGCGAAGACTGTCCGGCGCCGACCAGTTGGTGCTGCGTGAGCGATGGCTCCCAGTGCTTTGATGAACTTGAAGAAGCGGACTGTCTGGCATTCGGCGGGATTTGGGGTCCTCCTGGCTCAGACTGCGACGCCCCAGATGCCTGCGATCAGGGTAACCCCTGCCCTGCGGACATCGACGGCTCGGGCGATGTTGGCGTGGATGACGCGTTGGCGGTCTTGGCCGATTGGGGGCAAACGGGCGGCTCGCCGGCCGACGTCAATGAGGACGGTATCGTCAATGTCGACGATCTGCTTGCGGTGATTTCTGCGTGGGGTGGTTGCTAGCGTCGACGACGGCGCGAGCCGAGTCCAGCCACTGCCAGAATGGCAAGCGTCGCGGGGGATGGAATCAGGATCGTGGCTTCCACGACGATGTCATGTTCATCCGAGAAGGCGGCGGTGCCGGCCACTTCCCACGCTCCGGAGTCTCCGAAGGTGACCAGTTGCAGCACCTGCTCATCCATGTTGAACAAACCGAGATCGAAGAGTTGCATTTCGACGGTCTGCATGTTGATCAATGATGTCAGGGCAAGCGCTTCGTAACTCAGTCCTTGTTGCCACTGAAAGGCGCCAGCCCCGATCAGATCATCGCCTGCGGGGGAGACCGTCCATGAGCCTCCGGCGTCCTGGTTCACCAGGCTGGTGTCCTCACCTTGCCACATCAATTGGACGCCAAGCAAGGACGTGGGAGGCTGGCCGGGAGAATTCCCGTCGTCCCCATCAAACAGTGTGATGAGGGAGAGGCCTCGATTGGTCTCGGCCAGAATCACGGACACATGGCCAATGGTGTCGATGCCTGCGCTGACCAATGAGTCGTTCAGGGCGGTGAGATCATCTGCTGTGATGGAGTCGGTGGGATCGCCAAACATGCTGGGAAGCGCTCCGGACATCAGTTGGTGCTGGATACCACCGATCGTCAGGTCTGCAGATCCTCCCATGGCCATTCCAGTCCCGCACAGAAAGCCTGCGGAGACGACCCAGCCAGAATTGCGTGTTATCTGCGACATCCGGATCTCTACTCTTCCCTCATGGCGGCGTCACTTCTTGTGCGAAGCCCGCGCTGCGCACCACAGCGTACCTCCTGCGGCCCTGTGGTCCAAGCTTCCTTCCGCGTGATTGGGTTGTTTGGATCCGGACAACACCAAAAAGTGCCCTGTTAGAGCCAATTTCGATGGTTTCTAAAGCAGCGGGCTGAGGAGACCGGCCATGTTGTAGAGCAGCCGGGATGGGGCGGGTTGCTGGAGCCACCGGGCGGTGTCCACCGGCTTGGAGTCGTTCAGATAGGACATCTGAAGGAAGTGCAGCCGGCTGGCAAAGTTGGGGCACCATCCAAACATGCTGACCTCGAAATTCAACTCCAGAGATCTGCGGTCGAGATTGGCCGATCCAATCATGAAGACTTGATGATCGACAGTCATCGTCTTGGCATGCAGCAGGCCGGATTGATACTCCTGAATCTCCACGCCTGCTCGGATCAGGCTGGCGTAGTGGCTGCGACTGGCCCAAGCCACGAGGCAGGAGTCATTGTGCGCCGGAACGATCAACGTGGTGTGTACACCACGAAGGGCTGCAGCGCGAAGGGCCGCCTCGGTGGCCGCATCGGGCACGTAATAGGGCGTGGTCAGGACCAACTCGTCCTTGGCGGCGTGGAAGCAGGCGTGCAGTACCTGGGTGAGCGCCTCATTGTTGAAGTTGGGGCCGGTTCCAACCACTTGGCAGCATGCAGTTCCGTCCAGTTCGGTCGGCGTGGCTCGAAGATACTCATCGTGCGATTCACCGGTATTCACTTCCCAGTCTTCGAGAAAGAGGCACTGCAAGTCACCGACGACTGGGCCGCGGACGACGGCCATGCAATCGACCCAGGGCGCAAACTTCGCCTTCGGGGCGAAGTTCGGCGATGCGATGTTGCGGCTGCCGACCCACGCGAATTCGTTGTCAAAGATCGCAATCTTCCGGTGGTTTCGAATGTCCATGCGAGAGAATGCAGCTCGCAGCAACTGTGCAGGGAGCATTTCAGCGATCTGGGCACCACTCGCGGCGATCTCTCGTCGCAATGTGGACTTCAGAAATTTGCTGGAACCAACCGAGTCGACTTGCAGGCGGACGATGACTCCGCGGCTGGCTGCCCGGATCAGCGACTGGCCGATGCGCTGTCCGACTTCATCGTCGAGATAGATGTAACTGAGGAGGTGGACAGACTCGCGGGCTTGGTCGATGTCCTCCTCGATGCGATCAGCGAACTCTCCGGGCCGGCCGATGAGGTCAAGCGAGTTGCCGCCGAGCACATCCGTTGTCGTGACGGCTCCGGCCAGCGAGAAGATTCGGTCGTAGGGCGCAGGAATGTCCGTCTGGGAACCCTGTAGATACTTCGCGTGCTCGCCGCGGCTGGTGGCGTACGCTCCGTGGATATGGGCGTGTCGTCGCCGCCGTTTTCCGGCAATGCGGGCTCCGCCCAGAAAGACATAGGCAATGGCGCCAATGAAGGGCGCCAGTACAACGAAGACGATCCAGGCGAGTCGCGCGTCGCTGGTTCCGTTTCGTCGCAGCAAGATGACTACCACGAAGAAGAGAATGAGCCCGACGTGGGCGATGAGCAGGGTCGTGGGGCCAATCCAGTTCATGTGGCCATGGTGGTCAGGTCTGGACCGTTGTGCAAGTCAGCGGGTGACCAAATGTGAGGCGTCCCGCAGATCCAGCGTGCCGCGGTAGTGTTGGTCGATGCGGCCGGTGGATTGAAATCCCTTGTCCAGCCGCATCAGTTTCCGGTCGGTCAGCGTCTCCAGCGGGATCTCCTCTCCAGGGGGTGAACCCCAGACGATCCTGGCTTGGCTGGTGAGGAGCACCAAGCTGCCATCGTGATTGAAGCTCGAGAGGTCGATGGATGTGATCTGGTCCAGCCAGTCCCGATTGCTCAGCACCGCATGCAGGCGGAGGGCGGCCGCGACATCGTCGCCTAGCCACGCGTGTCGTGGACGCGCGGGTCGGTCCTGTCCTGGATTGGTAATGCGCAGGTGGTGCGCGTCACCGCCCATGCGGGTGCCATGGGGGAGCGGCCGGGCGTGCGCGTCCACAAGCACATCGCCGTGGGCATCGGTGACGATTGCGACGGGATTCAGAAACACAGCCTGGATTTCGATGTCGCCCGCGGCCGTGCGGCGGACTTGTCGCACGGTGTCAAACCAGCCAGACTGGTCCAGGGCGGTGTGCATGTTGATGAGTTGGGATTGGGTTGGCACATCGGTTCCGATGTGGCGTGTTGCGATGCGTCCGAGGTGTTCGATCAGTGAGTCGCCGATCCACTCGGGTGTGTGGACGAATCGGACTTCACGCGGGCGCGGTGCCGTGGCTGAATTGGCTCGTTCCATGGTCGGGTATGCAAGGGCAAGCCCGAGCGCCAGCAACAACAGCACGCACCAACCTCCGGCGTCACCGCGGAGCAGATCGACCATGCGGGCCAGGGTCGGCGTCGTGGCCGATTGCTTACGGCGTGATTGGGTTGATCGAGCCATCGCGCAGGGATCCCTTCTCGTGGCGTAACAGGCCGCTGAATGGTGTATCGGTCAGGCAGGGGGGCGGGCCGCAGTTCGGCTGTCACTGGGTCAGCCCGGCGAGGCTTCGCCGCGACCGTGGTCGCTCACGAGATGAGGCAGGCTCCGGGGCGGTACAGGACCCCTGCTGCTATCCAATGGGGTCTGGCACCGAGGCGGAACCAGACCGCTGGGCCGCCCGAACCAGCCGATCACAGAGCGTCGGCATGTCCCATCCCACGGCCATGGCGGCCATGGGCAAGAGGGAGTGATCGGTGAAGCCGGGCATGGTGTTGATCTCAAGAAACCAGGGGCCATCTTTGTCAAGCAGGTAGTCGACCCGAGCCACGTCCTGGACGCCGGCCTGCTCGCAGAGTGCGACGGCCGACTCGATCATGTGTTCGGCGTGCTTCGGGTCAAGTGGCGGATGGACGATGTACTGCGTGTCGTCACGGTGGTACTTGGCTGCGTAGTCATACACTCCTCCATGGGGGACAATCTCGACGATGGGCAGCGGGTCTCCGCACACGATGCCGACCGTGAGTTCTCGGCCGACAATCCATTGTTCCACCAGTGCCGCGCCGCGGGCCTGGACCATGGTGTTGACGGCGGCGTCGGCCTCATCCGCCGTGTCGCAGCGTTGGAGGTCGACGCTCGATCCGTCGTCATTGGGCTTGACGACCACCGGGGGCGTGATGGGGCACCCGTCGGCGGCATGTATCAGCGCCCAGGTCGGCGTCGCGATGGACAACTCGGCGGCCAGTTGTTTGGCGCGTCCCTTGTCCATGCACCGCGCTGCAGCCTCGGCGGGGGATCCGATGAATGGGCGGCTGTCCTGCTCAAGCAGGGCCTGCAGGGGACCACCCTCACCCCACGGCCCATGCAGGACGGGAAAGATGATGTCTCCGGCGAGCGAACCCAGTTGCCGGGCGTCGGGTTGGTCGATGACGTGTTCGTGGACGGTCCAGCCGGCACTCCGCAGCGCCGCTGCGACGGCCGACCCAGATCCGATGCTGACGGCGTGTTCGGCGTCCGGGCCTCCCATTAAGACCGCTACAGCAGCGCGGCTCATGGCACCTCGCTCCGCTTCCAAACGACGATCTCAGGCTCCATGGTCACACCCATCCGTTCCTGGACCAGCGATCGGATGTCATCGATCAGGCGGCGGACGTCGGAGGCGCTCGCCCCTGGCTCGGTGACGACAAAGTTGGCATGCTGGTCGCTGACCATGGCCCCTCCGATCCGGCGGCCCTTCAACCCGGCCTGATCGATGAGGGCGCCGGCGGACAGGTGTCGGCCCGTGTCCCTATCGACCGGGTTGCGAAAGGCGCAGCCGGCACTGTGGTCGGCCATTGGCTGCGTTGACCGCTTGTGCTGAAAGATCTTCATCACTCGCTCCCGTACGCGAATGGGATCGTCCTCCTGGAGGCTCAGCGTGCACTCCATGATGATGCCCGAGGGAAGATCGCTGCCGCGGTACCGAAAGTCCAGATCGGCGGAATTGAGCGTCTGCACAGTGCCATCGTGCGTCAGCAGCGTGATGGTCCGCAGCGCGTCGCTCATCTGCCCCCAGGCGCCCCCGGCGTTCATACGGACCGCGCCGCCAGCGGTGCCCGGAATGCCTGCCATCATTTCGAATCCGCGCAGACCGCGCCGCCGCGTGTCCTGTACCAGTCGGAACAAGTCCGCCCCAGCACCCATTGCCGCTGCGGTGATGTCGCCACGCGCCGTATACCGCACCCGCCGGAAGTGCTCGTGGTCGAGTTTGATGACGACGCCATCGACACCGCCATCATCCACCAGAAGATTGGCGCCGCCGCCAAGGACTCGCACAGGCGTGTCGTTGATGCGGCAACGCGTGACCAGATCAATCAGGGCCTTGTCGCTGCGCGGGCAGGCCAGCAGATCGGCTCGTCCACCGATGCCGTACCACGTCATGGCGCCGAGTGGCGCATCCAAGGTGATGTCGACATCAAGGTCGCCCAGCAGCGAGGAGCGGGCTGGCGTCACGGGCCCGTGTCCATGAAGTCCCGCCCGATGGTCCAGACTGGTCCGGCGCCCATGACGACCAGAAGATCGCCCGCCCGCAGATCTGCCTGAAGCACCGAGACGATGTCCGAAAAGTTGGCCACATGGCGGGCGGTCACGCCCCGCGCCTGCAGCCGCTCGACCAGATCCATGGCGTTCACCTTCTTCTTTTCGGCCTCTGAGTCTCGGACAAAGTAGATCTCCGGGACTATGACCTCGTCGGCGGCCGAGAATGATTCGGCGAACTGATCGAGCAGAAAGCGGGTGCGGCTGTGCTGGTGGGGTTGAAAGACACACACCAGTCTGTCAGGGTCTTCGGCCGCTCGCAGGGCGTGCAGCGTTTTTTCGATTTCGGTGGGGTGGTGGCCATAGTCGCTGTACACGGTGACGACACCGTCCGGTGCGGTGCGGGTGCCCAATCGCTCCATGCGGCGATCCAGCCCTCGGAATCGGGTCGCTGCGTCGGCGGCCTCCTCCCATTCGACCCCGAGCTGATGGGCCAGAATGACCGCAGCGGCCGCGTTGAGCGCGTTGTGGGCGCCGGGCATGGTGTTGGTCCACTGCGTGACCCACATGCCGTCTCGCAGGATGCCCGCGCGGCGCGCTGCGGCGTCCCAGGCCACTTGGTAGTCGGCCTCTGGATGAAATCCGAAGGTGCTGACGCGACACTTCAGCGGGGACGTGATGCTTTGCCGTCGGGCGCCGTCGTGGGCGATGAGCAGCGAGCCGCCGTCTTCGGCGGGTGGCAGCAGGCTGGCGAATCCGGCGAAGGCTTCGACAATGGCGTCGAGGCTTCCGTACATGTCGAGATGATCCTCTTCAACATTGTTGATCAGCCCAATGGTCGGTCGGTGGTGGTGGAAGGAGCGATTGAATTCGCAGGCTTCTGTAATGAGGATGCCGCCCTCGCCGCTGTGGGGGCCGATTGGTGTCACCGCCGCCCCGGTGCGGCTGCCGCCCCCGATTTGCTCGCAGTTGGCACCGATGATGTAGCCCGGGTCCATACCCGTGTCGAGCAGGATCCACGCGAGCATGGCTGCGGTCGTGCTCTTACCGTGGGTGCCGGCGATGCTGACGCCAAGCCGATCCATTTGGACCATGCCCAGGGCCTCGGCATAGATGGCCCGTGGCACACCGCGGGCGGCGGCTTGTTGGAGCTCGGGATGGTCGTGCGGGACGGCGGCCGACGCGATGATCAGGTCAAGATCCGCGGGGAGGTCATCGCAGCCACCCGTAACGTCAATGCCGTGTTCCTGGAGCGATCTTGTCGTATCCGAGGGCATGCCATCAGAGCCTGCGACGCCGATTCCACGCCCCACCAGCATGCGAGCCAGCCCGCACATACCGCACCCGCCAATGCCAATCATCCAGACGGATCCGCCCGCTGCGGGCAACTCCCGTGGAGCTGCACACTGCGGATCGGTGGGTAGGACTGGCTGAGATTTGGGCATTGGTGAAGTCTACGTTCTGACGAGCACTGGGTCGCCTGGCCCATTGGACGTATCCTGCGTCCATGAGCCAACGCGATCTCCATGATGTTGTTCATGCCCAGATCCTCGTGGTGGATGACGAGGCAGACCATGCCGACACGATGGCGGAGGCGCTCCGCCGTCTTGGTCATGTCTGCACCATCGTCACTTCGGCCAAAAAGGCCGAAGAAGAACTGAAGTACGGCAATTTCGACGTGGTGATCACTGACCTCTGCATGGAGACCGAGGATGCGGGTCTCAACGTGTTGGAGTGGACGCGGTCGTATCAGCCAGATGCCGAGGCGATTATGGTGACCGCCCATGGCGACATTGCGACGGCCAAGGCGGCGCTGCAGGGCGGCGCCTACGACTTCATCGAGAAGCCGCTGGACCTGGACGTCTTCCGTAATCTGGTGCAGCGGGCAACGGAAACGGTTCGCCTGCGGACGGCTAATACCAAATTGCAGGATCGCGTCGAATCAGCCTGGGGGTTCGAGGGCATCATCGGTGAGTCACCCGCGATCCGGAAGGTGATCTCCATGATTCGGCAATTCGGGCCGAGCATGATTCCAGTCTTGATCACCGGCGAGTCGGGCACCGGCAAGGAACTCGTCGCGCAGGCGATGCACAATCAGTCAAAGCGGGCCGGCAAGAGATACGTCACGTTCAATTGTGCTGGGCAGAGCGAGAGCCTGCTGGAAGATCAGTTGTTCGGGCATTCCAGAGGCGCTTTCACCGGTGCTGACAAGGACCGTGAGGGTGTATTCGAGTACGCGGACAAGGGCACACTGTTTCTCGATGAGATCGGAGACATGCCGCTGAACATGCAATCCAAGCTCCTTCGGGTCTTGGAGAGCGGGGAGGTGATTCGCCTCGGCACGAACGCAGCTCAACATGTCGATGTTCGGTTCGTAAGCGCTACCAATCGCGATCTCAAGGCGCTCATCGACGAGGAGGGCTTTCGCGAGGACTTGTTCTTCCGCATCAACGGCGCCGAAATCCGTTTGCCGCCGCTGCGAGAACGCCGTGAGGACATCCCGATGCTCGTGAATCATGCCGCCGGACGGTACGCGGCCGAACTTGAGCGATCTGCGCCGGACTTCAGTGAGCCGGCGATGATGCGGCTGCTGTCCTACAACTGGCCGGGCAATGTCCGGCAACTCTTCAATGTGGTGCAGCGGATGATTGTGATGACGGATGGTCCGCACGTGGATGTGCGTGACGTGCCCGATGACATTCGTCTGCACGAAGACGATGAGCACCTGCACTTGGGCAGCTTGGCGGGCATCGGCCTCGATCGCCTCGAGAAAGAGGCCATCCGCCAAACTCTCATCATGACCGGCGCCAATCGTGAGCAGACCGCCGAGATTCTGGGAATCGGGGAGCGGACCCTTTATCGAAAGCTGAAGGAATATGGGCTGAAGTAGTGTGCGGCTTCCGTCACATCGGGGGTGAAGGTCCGGATGTGAACACTACGCTCTTACACGTCAAACTGCCCTCTGCCTTGGCCAGTTCGGTGGAGTCGATCAGCACCAGCGTGAACCCTCTTGCTTCGAGCCGGCCCGCGGTGTGTGGAAACTGACTCGAGAACAACAACGCATCGCCGATGCGCATGGCGTTGCCGGCCATGGGCTCATCGGGGTGGACTTCGATGATGTCCATGCCTGTGAAGGACGCCACATCGATCCAAGCCGGGTTGGCGAGCATCTGTCCGTCACCGAGATAGGTGGCGGCGGTCTTGAGGTGCAGGGCGCCGGGGACGGGCACACCGATGACGTGGTAGCCGTGGGGGCTCAAGGCAGCCTTCAACTGCTCAAACCCGTGTTCATTGGTGCGGGTGGACAGCCCGACGAAGACGGTCCGCTCGGCCATGCAGACATCTCCACCTTCGAGCGTGCCTGGGGCCTCGATGCGGACCAGCGTCCGATGAGGCTCGATCGCCTCGACGATGCTGTCGACCTCACCGCGGCGTGACTCGGCACCGGGCCTTGTCAGCACGGCGATTTCGTCGGCGACGACGATGATGTCCTCGACAAAGACCGCATCCGCGTGGGCATGCAGCGGGTCGATCTCGATAATCGTGACACCCATGTCTTGCAGGGCCTCGACATAGGCCTCATGTTGGCGCTGCGCTGTGTTGTAGTCGATGTCGCAGCGATCCAGATGGGTCAATTCACAGTCTTGAATCGATCGGCTGACCGGGCGTGTAATGGCGTACTGCATTGATCCCCCATGATAGGGTGCGGATCGAAGTGCCCCCGAGGCGGTCATGATCTGGCACAATGGCGCCATGCATACTCGGATGATGGTGACGTTGGCCGTTCTGTTGGCCTCATGTGTGTCTCGGTACGCCTGCGGGGCCGATTCAAACGTATCGGTGGGCAAGGGTGATGCCATCTTGACCAATCGTGCTGTCGCGGTGCGGCCGCCTGTGCCGGTCGAAGACGACGCCTTTCTCTTTGCGGTGTATGGCGACCGCACCGGTGGTCCCGCCGAGGGTATTGAGATTCTCAAGCAGGCCGTGGCGGATACGAATCTGATAGATCCGGACCTGGTCATGACCGTGGGCGACTTGGTGCAGGGTTACAACACGCGTCCGGCTTGGATTCAGCAGATGACCGAGTACCGCTCGGTGATGTCCGAGCTGAACTGCCCGTGGTTCCCCGTCGCTGGCAACCACGACATCTATTGGCGTGGTCCGGGTCGTCCACCGGAGGAGCACGAAGGCGACTTCGAGGCGTTTTTCGGGCCGTTGTGGTATGCCTTCGACCACAAGGGGTGCCGGTTCATCGTGTTGTATACCGACGAGGGCGATCCGGTGACCGGGCGGCGGACGTTCTCCAAGCCCGCCTCTCAGGTGATGAGTGCGGCGCAGAAGTCATGGCTGCAGTCAGTGCTCGACACATCTGGCGAAATGCGGCACGTGTTTGTGTTCTGCCACCATCCGCGGTGGCGTGGCGGCCGATACGGCGACGATTGGGAGCAGGTGCACGCCCTGCTCGCCAAGGCTGGAAACGTGCGGGCGGTTTTCGCCGGGCACGTGCATCAGTTGTTGCATGACGGTCAACAGGATGGCATCGAGTACATGACGTTGGCAACGGTCGGTGGCGGAATCCGAGGGGATGCTGCCGCTGCGGGATATTTGCATCATGTGAACGTGGTCATGGTTCGGGACGATGGCATCGCGATGGCCACGATTCCGGTCGGCTCGGTGGTGGATCCGCGGGCGATGACCGCGGCGCATGCCAAGGGCGTTGCAGCAATCATGGCGGGCGGACCGAAGCCTGTTTCGATCGTCACGGTGGACGCCGATGGCGAGGTGGACGCCACGGTGCCCGTGCTGCTTGAAAACCCCACCGGCGTCGTGGTGACGTGGACGGTTGCGTCATTGGCCGATGACCCGCGTTGGTCTCTTCGACCAGATCACCTGCACGAGACGCTTGAGCCGGGGGCGTCGATCGAGATTCCGTTTGAGCTTCATCACCCCGGACCGCTGGATGCGGACTGGTCGATTCCACGCCTGCGTGCGACGGCGACCTTCTCCGATGCGGCCGGAAGCTGGGAGATTCCAAATCTGAGCCACTCGTTCGCGATGGCGGCGAGTTCGCTGCCAACTCGTGCCGGCCGGGGCGCCCTGCGAACAAGTGGCGGTGGCGATGCCACCCTGATCCCATCGGAGGCGGTCCCACTTGATGATGGCCCCTTAACGTTGGAGGCCTGGATCAAGCCCCGCGCGCTTGATGGCCGTCGCGGTGTGGTGACCAAGACGGAGGGGTCGGAGTACGGTTTATTCGCGACGGATTGGCTTCCATCCTTTCACGTCTTTCTCGATGGGGACTACCGTGAGGTGAAGTCTCCGGCGCCGCTGGAGCCCGGGACATGGCAGCACCTTGCGGGCGTGTACGACGGCGCCGAAGTGCGGCTGTACGTTGATGGCATGCTGGTTGGCCGTGCCGCCGCTTCCGGGGCACGTCGTCGCAACACCCACCCGCTGGTCGTTGGCGGCGATGTTGACGCAAATGGAAGGCCCAGTTCGGGCATGGACGGCGTTCTGGACGAGGTCCGCCTCTCGTCGACCGCGCGGTACGTCGGCGATCAGTTCAGGCCGGCCCAGCGGCATGTAGGGGATACGAAGACGCTCCTGCTGCTGCACTTTGACGGTGCCACAGGCCCATTCGTGCGAGATGGATCGGGCCGTGGTGCCGATGGCATGCTCGCCGGCTCAGCGAGCGTGGATGAATCGATCACTCGAGAGTGATGAAGCCGGTATCAGGATCCACGCTGACCAGCGTGGTGGCCTCGCCGGCCTGGACGGTCAACGACTCGGCGTCGCCGCCTGGGATTTCCAGACCACCGAGCGAGTCGAAGACGATGAGCCGACCGCCTGGCGTGATCGTGACGCCTTCGCTGATCGAGGCTCGTCCTTCACCGAGTCGAACTTCCAGGAGGCGTCCAATGTGGGCGTCATCGTAGGCATCGACAATGGTCACGAGGGGGGTGTCTGCGTCGACGATGCGCCATCCACGCCCGTCGGTGTCGACGGCCAGCGCGACGCGTTGGTCGGGGCGGGCGAGTGCCAGTGCTTGGGCGTGTTCCAGGTCGGACGAGAGCAGGCGGGCTGTCGCGGTCGCGGTGACCGATTCCTGCTCAATGAACAGCGGTAGCACCATGGCACTGGTGATGGCCAGGATGACCACGACGATCATCAACTCGAGAAATGTCATGCCGCGCCGCATCATGGCGTGCCCCAACCTTGCTGGTCAGCCGCCGAGACGGCCGCTTCTTCCCATCGCTGCACATCACCGCCACAGCGTGTCATGGCTGATTCGACTGGGAGCGGCCGGTGCATCCACCATCCGTCGACCGGTGCTGTGGCGGTCGTGCCACGCGGGCGATCGAGCAGACTCTCAAGCCGCGCAATCATCTCCTCGCGGGCGAACTGGTCCAGTCCGCCGGGGCGGAGGTCCATCAAATCGAGCCGATCGACGACATCGGTCAGCGCCTTGAGACCCTGTCCAGTTGCGGCATGGTGATCGAAGTACAGTCTGGCGCCCCGACGCATCGAGACGTGCCCCGCGGCAAGCCGTCCCAGGATTGTTGCGCGATTGACATCGATGTCGGCTGTCGGCGCTTCAATGACGGCTTGTACGAGGCTGCGATTGGTGATGGACCACGAGGCATCATCGGCGCCGGCGGCAGTGACCAGCCGGATGCGCTCAGGGTCAATCCACTCAATGTTGTTGGCTTTCCACAAGCCCCACCGTGGTGGGTCGTCCTGCGGGCCGCCGATGACGGCTCGGTCAATCTGCACATCGCCGCCGATCACCATTGTCAGCGTGCTGCCGGGGGCGAGTTCGAGCCTGCTGTCCTGATCCATGATCAGATCACCCGCGATGGAGAGGGTGGCGTCTCCTTCAATCCGCAGCACGGCATTGCGGCTCAACGTGAGATCGCCATCGGCCTGCAGACCATCTTCGATGGTCATGGACTGGTAAGCGTCGATGGTCATGTCTGCGGCATGTTCGCTGTACCAGTCAGCCCGCCTTCCGGTGCGGCCATGTCGGGTGCCCCTTGCATTTCCGCGATGCCAGTCCTGCTCGGTGTCTTCGGTCTCCCCAGCGTCGATCGGCACGGGCAGGCTCGGCAGGTCCACCAGCTCGAGTCCCATCGGGCCAAGCAGTATCGGCAGGGCCGAGGCCCCGTAGGCATTGTCCGAGCCCCAGAACGAGGCTTCATCAACGTGCAGGCACAACTCGCCGTGCTCAAGATCACGCTTGGTGCGTCCTGAAAATGAAGTCGATCCCAGCGAAGCGAGCGCTCGCCCGCCGATCCCGGATCCGTTCCATGACTGGATGCGAGCCGAGCCTGACACGCTCAGGCTGCTGCTGCCAAAGGCCGCGTAGCCAGACAGATCGGCCATTGAGCCCTCGTCGAAGGGATGCACCGTCGCCAGTGCCGAAGCCGTTTGCACCATCGAGTCGGTGCGGGCCGTTGATTCGATGCGGACCAGATGGGTGGTTTCGTCGGGGGGCAAGCCGGTAGTCTCGTCGATCAATCGCAGATCGACCAGTCCCTCGCCCAGTGGATGGGCCTGCAGGATCCAGCCGTTCTGATGGGCTGTTTGCCACGGTGCTTCCGATTGCAGCAGGGCGACGGCCAGTTCCAGGCCGCACTGAGCGGACGCTCTGGCCGAGGCGGCTCGTGTCGTGTTCGAGGCGACGAGCGCGGAGTTGTCCTGTGCTGAGAGCCATCCGACGACCAGCGTCATGGCGGTGGCCATGGTCACCAGCACCATCAGCATGGCGGCGCCGCGGTGATCAGTCGCGTGTCGGTGATTCATGAATCGCCTCCGCCCGGTGGGTCGTGCATGCGAATCGAGTCGCCAAGGCAGTGCTGGATGCGGGTGTCGGCGATCTCAAGTTCATAGGTGGCTTCTACGGTGCGGCGGGACATGGCGGCCAGCCGTCGCGCAGTGGGGTTGATCAGTTGGTCCGTGGAAAAAGTCCAGTCTGCGACGCCCCCGACGAGATTGAGCGAACCAACGGTCATGCGGGCCAGTTGTTCCAGCTGCGTGAGTTCCTGCCACCAGTCAACGCTGGTCGGATCGCCGTAGGGGCTTTCGATCGGGTCACCTTGGGTGTCGAAGACCCATTGAATCACCAAAGCATTGCTCTGGACGTCCCATGAAATCCACCGAACCTCGGTGGCGTCGATGACATCGTCGCCGTCGGCATCTTCCAGCCACAGCACCACCCGAGTCTGTTCCAGATCGAGCAGGCATCGGGACATCGAAACGTATGAGGAAAGCCTGGCCTGAGAGAGTCCGGCTCGTAGTGTTGATGAGCGGGTGTCGTGCTGCTCGACCATTCCGGTGGTGAGCGCCGACATCATGCCGGTCGTACCGAGCCCGACGAGGCTCATGATGGCGATGGCCAGCAGTACTTCCAGCAGCGTCATGCCGCGCGGTGATCGCTTCATGGTGCGGCCTCGGCCAATGTCTGAGGCATTGGGAGGAATCGCACCAGTCGGGTCACGGGACGGTCGTCAAGTGTCCGGGCCTCCACGGCGATTTCCACGCCGTCGATGGCGATCGCGATGGGGGGCGCGATGAGCTGGGTCTGTTGGGTCGTGCGTACTTGCAGGGTCAGTTGCTGATAGCCATCAGGGAGCAGGGGCAACGCAATGTCGCGGCCGGCGCGAATCTCGCCAGCCTGCTCTGCATGTCCGTCCCATCCTCCGTTGCTGGCTCCATTGGTGAAGTGGCCGGTCCAGGCCTCACCGCTCGGAAATGACTCAGGCTCCACCGACGTGATGCGGGCCATGAGCATTTCCGCGGCCAACGTCGCTGATACGACCTGTTTGGCGTTCTCTGATTGGGCCCGGCCCGCTGCCAGTGCAGACATGACTGCGGTCACCACGATCAGCAGGACCGCCGTAGCGAGTAGGGTCTCCAGCAGCGTGATTCCATGAGGTGGACGGGGAATCGGCGATAGAGAGACCAATGCGGGAGCGGGAGAGTGACACGCCATCACTTCAAAGTCGGATTGACGGCCCTCGCTGCCCAGTCAACAGCCCGCTTCATGGCGAGATCGCCAGATGTACAGCCCGCACAATCGGCACAGGCCCATCGGGCGGGATCCCCACGGGAGGGGCCGGTCGGAGATACTACCCATATGCCTCTCCGGCTCTACAAGCACAGTGTGGCCGAGTTGCTCCGCGTCATCCTCTTTACGGCGGTCCTGCTGGCCGTCGTGACGGCCTTTGGGGCGGTCATCAAGCCCCTCGCCGGTGATGCGCCCATCTCGGCTGGGCAGGCCCTTAAGTACGTCGGCCTCTCGTTGATACCCATGATGCAGTACGCCCTGCCCTTTGCGGCCGGCTTCGGGGCGACCATCGTGTTGCATCGGATGGTCACGGACAATGAGGTTCAGGCGATGGCAGTAGTTGGACTGCGGTATCGGACCATTCTCACACCGGTCATGGCGATTGGTGTGTTGTTTGTCCTGATCATGGTGCTGCTCGTGCAGGTGGCCATCCCACGTGTGTACGCCGTCATGGGGCGGGTTCTTGCCGGGGACATCACGGCGCTGCTCTCCCATGCTGTGGACCATGGCAAGCCGGTTCGCTTTGGCGACATGGAGATCTGGGCAGAATCGATGCGGGTGCTCCCCAACCCCGCCGACTCTGAAGCCGATGAACGCATTGAGTTGAGACGGATGGTCGCTGCCAAGATCGGTCCAGGCGGCGGAATTGAGTCCGATGTGTCCGCGGCGGGGGCGGTGCTGGACCTCTACGAGCGTGAGGGCATCGTGTTGATCCGGCTGGCCATGGATGATGCCGTGTCGTGGGACTCCGCCGCTGGGAATCTACGGGGATTCCCCCGGCTGGAGCCGACGCATGCCGTGCCTGTTCCGCTGCCGGAGCGGACCGAACCAATGGCCATGACCCGCGCCGAGTTGTTGGCCGTGGACGCGGATCCATCTCGGTACCCGGCCATCCACCGGTTGTACGAGACGCTGGCCGATGAACTCAGGCAGGCGACGCAGCGAAAGTCCATAGGTGATCAGATTGCGACGATCGGGCACATTGATCTACCGACCGCAGATCAGACGGGGCACTCGTGGCGGATCGAGGGCGCCCGCCTGAAGAACGGCTCGCTACAGGGCAGTCCCCAGCGTCAACTCCGAATCAGTGAGCGCGGCGCAGACGGCAAGACGATCCGAGTTTTCGCGCCCGCCACAGCCAGCATCTCTGTGGAGGAGGGCGGGCTCGGCGGGATTGACAGGCGATTGGTCGTGGCCATGCAGGATGTGTCCGTCGAGGACCCGCCGGGTGCGACCCGGCTCAATCACCGCGCGTCCGTGCTGGTCGGAAACCTCCGCCCGCTGGAGGGTGTCGTGAACGATGATGAAGAGACCCCGATCGCCCTGCTTGAGCGGGGACGCCGAGTGGCGGACGCGACGCCCGAAGTTCACCGCGTGCTGTACCAGATTGAGCGGCAAACTGCGAGTCTGCACGGGCAGGTGGTGAGCAGGTTGTGGCGACGCTGGGCTGTGGCGGCGACGGCGGGACTGTTGCCATTGCTGGGCGCCGTCTTGGCGCTCAACATGCGAAGGGCGCAGCCATTGTCCATTTATCTTGTCGCCTTCATTCCGGCGCTCCTGAATCTGGTCTTGATTTCCGGCGGTAGCGGGTTCATGCGCCAAGGCGATGTCGGAGGCGGTATCGCGCTGATGTGGAGCGGAAATGTCGTGTTGCTGTTGATCATTGCCTTTGGATGGTGGAGGCTGGCGCGGCACTGAACCCATGACTCGCATCGATCGATACATCGCAGGCCGCGTACTGCTGAACTTCGTGTTGCTGTTCGCGGTGCTGTATCTCTTCGCCGCGACGATCGACATCATCTTGAATCTGGACGAATTCACACAATTGGCCGTCAAGAAGATCGGCGAGGACTCGTCGTGGATTCGAAGATTGCTCGTGGCGATGGGATTTGCGGTCAACTTTCACCTTCCGCAGATCTTCCAGTTCTACGCGTGGCTGTATGGAATTGTCACGGTTGGGGCTGCCTGCTTCACGCTGGCGCAGATGAGCCGATACCGAGAACTCGTGTCGATCGTGGCCAGCGGCGTGAGTTTGCGTCGGATCGCCATGCCCTTTGCCGTCGTGTCGGTTGGCCTGGGCGTCCTGCAGGTGCTCAACCAAGAGTTGATTCTTCCACGGATCGCGCCACTGCTATTGCGGACCCACAAGCACGCCAGTCAAGGGGCGGTGGACGCCTTCCCGATCAAGTTCACGGACGATGCTTCTGGCATGTTGTTGCAGGCGGCCTCCTTTGATCCTGGCACAGGTGTTCTGGTGCGGCCCAGTTTCATTCTGCGGGACGATTTGGGGCGTACGACCAGCAGGTACTGGGCCGACGCCGGTCGCTGGGACCCGCCAGCGTCCGAGTGGATTCTGGACGGCGGCTCCGTCGTGCACATTGCTGCCGATGGACGTGGTTCCACGACCGCCAAGCCGGCCGAGCGGGTTGGCACTGATCTCTCGCCCACCATGCTGACCATGCGGCGGTATGGACAGGTGGCCGGCATGCTCTCCATGGGGCAGATCAACGAAATGTTGCAGTGGCCGGACTCTCGTGACGCCGACTCGTTGCGTCGGAGTTCCGTGTCCAGATTTGCGGTGGTGCTGCTCAATGTATTGATCTTGATCATCGCATTGCCATTCTTTCTGGACCGATTGCCCGCGGGGTTGTTCCTCAAGGCCATCATCTGCGCCGGCGTCGTGTTGCCGATCTACTTCACGGCGGCCGGCGTGATGCTCGTTCCGATTCCTAGCCTGAGCCCGCTGCTGGGCTCGGCATTGCCTGTGTTGGTGCTGCTGCCGGTGGCGCTGGCGCGGCTTGGGAGCTTGAGGACGTAGCGTGGGAATCCTGGCATGTATTTCGCGCCCCCGCAGGCGGGGGAGCGGAGTTCGTGTATTTTCGGACCTTCGGCGAAGATCGCGTATGGTTGGAGCGCAACCGACGCTCAGGCCGAAGAAGGATCGCCGGCAGGTGGTGAACCGCTCGCCGACGTTGCCTCGGATTGCTGTGGCTGGATTCGTGGCGAGAGACAGGATGTCTGCCCACATGCTTGAGAACGGCGTGCGGGTCGCAGGAGGCGCTGGCCACGAGGGACGATCCATGGACGTCCAGACAACGCGATTCGGAACGGTGGAGGTTGGGCAGGACCGATTGATGGACTTCCCGGCGGGCTTGCTGGGGTTCTCGAGCTACACGCGCTTCGCGTTGCTGCAGCCCGATGAGGATGGCATCTTCTACTGGCTGCAGTCGGTGGACTCACCTGAGCTCGCCTTCGTAGTGACTGATCCCGCCCGGTGGTGTGATGACTACGAGGCCACCATCCGCCGCGAGCACATGGACCTACTCGACCTTGAGTCGATCGGTGATGCTCGGGTCTTTGTGATTGTGAACAAGTACGACGACACCTTGACGGCCAATTTGCAGGGTCCGTTGGTGGTCAATCTGCGGAATCGTCGAGGCATGCAGATTGTGTTGTCCGATCAGCGATGGACCACTCGCTGGGAAATCGCCCGGCTTCAACAGCCGGTTCAGCGAGAATGTGTGTCCGCCTAGGCGATCCCCCCACAGAGGAGACGCAGCATGCTTGTGCTGTCACGACGCCGCGACGAGAGCATCGTCATCGGCGAAGACATAGAGATCACCATCGTCGATATCCGCGGCGACAAGGTTCGGATCGGCATTGATGCGCCCACGACCATTTGCGTGCACCGCAAGGAACTGCGGGAGGCAATTCGCAAAGAGAATGAGCAGGCATTGGCGATGCAGGAACTGCCGCTGGCGCGGGGACCCGCGTGAGTGCGGAGGGGGTGGGGGTCAGGGGCTGCAGCCACACCCGCCGCCACAGCATCCGCCTCCACCCGGTGACTGCTGAGGCGGGGCATCAACTGAGAACACGCTCTGCACGCGCTCGAATGTGCGGTCGCGGCCTTCTGGGTCGGCCAGCGGATCGTCGGCCTCGCTCATGGACCGCAGCTGGGTGATCAGCGAGCCATCTTCAACGCATCGGTATTCATACAACGGCATGGCGGTCCTCCAGTCCGGTCAGATTGCATCAAGGGCAGATCGCAGGTCACGCTCCAGATCGTCGACATCCTCGATGCCAACGGAGAGACGGACCAGCGTGTCACTGATGCCAAGGGCGGCGCGACTCTCGGGAGATACCGAGGCATGAGTCATGATGGCGGGATGATTGGCCAGCGATTCGACACCGCCGAGCGACTCTGCCAGCGTGAAGACCCTCATGGATTCCAGAAAGCGGCGTGACCCGTCCAGATCGGTGTCGAGGTCGATGGTGATCATGCCGCCGCCGGCGTGGGTGCCGTCAATCTGCATCTGCCGTGTGGCAACAGCATGGTGCGGGTGACTGGTCAGCGTCGGGTAGATCGTCCGAGCGATCTTGGGGTGCGCTTCGAGCATGGCGGCCAAGGTGGTGGCGGCACGGCAGTGCTGACGCATTCGCAGATCAAGCGTCTTGATGCCGCGAAGGACGAGGTATGAGTCAAAGGGGCCCAGGATCGCACCGACTGCGTTCTGGTGGAATCGAATCTGCTCAGCCAAGGAGGCATCTCCGGTCACGAGGATGCCCCCAACGACATCACTGTGCCCGCCGAGGTACTTCGTGGCCGAGTGCATCACCACGTCGAAGCCGTGTTCCATCGGTCGCTGCAGGATGGGTGAGGCGAAGGTGTTGTCACATGCGGTGAGGATGCCATGCTTTCGCGCCACGGCAGCAATGGCCGCAAGATCCGCCAACTTGAGCATTGGGTTGGTCGGCGTTTCGACCCAGATCAAGCGGGTCTGGTCGGTGATGGCCGCCTCGAGGGCTGCAAGATCAGACAGGTCGGCAGTGATGAACTGGAGTCCCTGCGAGCGGCTGCGCACCTTTCCGAACAAGCGGTGGGTGCCGCCATAGAGGTCATCCATTGCGACGACATGATCGCCGGCCGTCAGCATGTCAAGCAGGCAGGAAATGGCGGCGAGCCCACTGGAAAAGGCGAATCCTCCAAAGCTCACATCGTCGGACTCCTGCAGCGTCGATCCTTCAAGTCGGGCTATCGATCGTTCCAGCGCATATCGAGTTGGGTTGTGGCTGCGGGTGTATTCGTAGCCCTGATGCTCGCCGGGGGCGTATTGCGCGTAGGTGGAAGTGAGGTAGACCGGGGGCATGACCGCCCCAGTGGTCGGGCATGGCGCCTGTCCGGCATGGACAGCCATGGTCGCGAGTCGGTGCGAGTCGATGTTCATGGTCAGGTCGCCATCTTCTTGCGGAGGTAGTTGATCAGGTCGATTCGGGTAATGAGTCCAAGATAGGCACTATCGCTCACCACGATGGCGATTCGATCTGCTCGAAAGATCGGCAGGAGTCTGTCGATTGAATCTTCCGGCGCCACCGTTTCGAGTCGCCGGCTCATGTGCTGGCTGACCGGTTGGGAGAAGGCCTCCTCGTTTCTGGTGATAGCCAGCAGCACATCAGACTCATCTAGGATGCCCTGTAGTGCACCTGACTCATCGAGCACGGCCATCTGGCTGACGTCGTACAGACGCATCATCTTGACGGCCTGCATGAGTGGTGTCGATGGTGTCAGCGTGAAGTCTTCATGCTCGGCGTGCCGGCGGGTGATGAGATCTCGCAGATCGTTGGTTGATTCTCGCTTGAGAAAGCCCTGATCACGCATCCAGTAGTCGTTGAACATGCGGCCGAGGTACTTGGAGCCATGATCGCAGACGAAGGACACGACGGTCTTGGGTTCGGTTTGCCGCCTGCACCATTGCAGCGAGGCTGCCAGCAGGGTGCCGGTTGAGGATCCGCCCAACACGCCTTCCAATCGCAGCAGCTCGCGACCCGCAAGAAAGGTGGATCGGTCATCGATCGCAATGGCCTCGTCGATCAGGCTGAGATCGGCGACATCCGGCACGAAATCTTCGCCGATGCCTTCGACCAGCCAACTGCCGGCTTCGACGGTCTTCCCCTCATTGATCAGCGGCGTCAGCATGGAACCGGCGGGGTCCGCTAGGACAATGGTGATGTCTGGGTTCATGTCTTTCAGGTAGCGGCCCGCACCAGCGAGGGTGCCGCCGGATCCGATGCCACCGATGAACGCGTCGATGTTGCCTTCCGTCTGCTGCCAGATTTCCGGGCCGGTCGTTTCGAAATGGGCCTGAGCGTTCGCCTCGTTCTCAAACTGGTTGACATAGAGGCCGCCGGTCTCCGACGCGATGCGGGCGGCGACGTCCTGATAATAGTCGGGGTGCCCCTTCGTGACATCGGATCGGGTGATGACGACCGAGGCGCCGAGCGCCCGTAGGTGGGCAATCTTGGACTCGCTCATCTTGTCCGGTACGACCACCGTCACGCGGTACCCCTTGAGGCCGCCGACCAAGGCCAGCGAGATTCCCGTATTGCCGGCCGTTGCCTCAATGATGTGCCCGCCAGTTGTCAGTGCGTCCGTCTTTTCGGCCGCCTCGATCATCGACACCGCAATTCGGTCTTTGATGGAACTCCCTGGATTCTGCGACTCCATCTTGAGCAGCAATCGGCAGGGCCCCGTATCGATCTGGTTGACCTCCAGCATCGGCGTATGGCCGATCATGGAAATGAGTCCAGCGAAGACGGTGTCGGAACTCTGGAGTTTGGGAGCGATATCCGTCATGGGAGGGGCATTGTAGTCGGCCGCCACCTACCCGGCAGCGGCCGCCGACGCCGGGCTTCCAACACGCCACTTCCGCATGGCGCAGCGGCGCACAAAGAACCGGGACGAGCATGCTCGTCCCGGTTCAAGGGAATCAAGGGTTGGGAGTGGGCTCACTCGCCGAGGTAGTCTCGGCCGTAGATGCCGTTCTTGGTGTGGGTATGCGCACCCGACGATGAGATGCTGCCGGCATCCCAGTTCCCACTGCCGGTGGTCCAACGACCGTGGTCGAGATGGTAGGCGGCAGCGCCGTTGGGGGAGCCGCGGAACCAGAGACCACCAGAGGTCTCGGCATCTCCCTGCCGCGTCTTGTGCATCGACATCGTGCCGGTCGAGCCGTCCATCATGGCGACGACGGGCTCCGAGTCATAATGGGCATTGAACAGGTAGGGGGCGCATCCGTTGTAATGGAATCCATCCGGGTTCAGCGGATCCATGGAGGTGCCAGCGAAGCTCGGAGGTGGCGCACAGTCCCAAGAGTTGTTCTGAAGCATGTGATGCTCGCAGAGAAAGGTCTTGAGATTGGAATACTTGGCCATGCCCGAGTTCGGTTGGCGGAATCCGCCGGCAAACGTCATCGGGTCCCGGAAGCCCTGATCGCCGTAGACCTTTGTCGACATCATGTTCGCCGGCGAGAAGTGGTAGCTCGACGGGAGGCCATTCATGGTGCCGTCGCCGCCAATATTGAGTACGCCGGGATTACCGGCCCAGTGAATGTCCTCGCTCACGTCGCACATGTCCATGACCTGATCGAAGCACTCGTTCTTCCGAAGAATGTCCGTCATGGAGGTGTCCTTGGGGGCGTAGTACATCTTGGCCGATGGGCCGCCCATTTCTCGGGACATCTGGTAGGTGTTGGGGAACCGGTGGCTGCCCAGACTGCGGTTTTCGACATTGTCTGTCGCAGTCTTGACGGTGAGCCCACCTGGCATACGGGGATCCGACGGGTGGTAGCAGTACGGGAGGATCATCTCCACGCAACCGGACCCGGCCCAGGAGAAGCTCCAGTTCTGGCCACCTTCGCCCCAGTTCACGCCGATGCTCTGGTCGACATAACCGGTGCTGCCAGCGGTGATCTGAACCCATCGGTTCAGGATTTGAGCGGCCGTGAGGCCCATGGTGAAGGCCGGACTGGGCGCGGCGCCTTGGGCCATCACGTTGAAGTCATATTCGGCCAGGTTCTCAGGGACCCCGGTCCACAACTTGCCATACTTGGACTCGTATGAGGAGGCCCCCATGTGAATCTGCTTGGCATTCTGCTTCGAGGTGTTGAGCTGGGCTGCGGCTCTGGCCGACTGCACAGCTGGGAGAATCAGGCCGATGAGCAGGGCGATGATCGAAACCACGACCATCAACTCAACGAGCGTGAAGCCAGTTCGTTTGCGAGTGTTCATGAGTGAGAAACCTTCCAGAGGTGACCCCGCGCGACCATCGGGCGGGCGTGTCGGGACCGAGACCAACAATTCATCTGAGCGTGTCGCGCCAGCATACCGGCAATTGGGCCCGGTGTGCCCTGCAATCAGTGCATCATGACGCCAGAAAGCGACCGATGACCCAGTCCCGCCCCACGCGTGACGTTGTCAGATCCATTGGTACGGACCCATTTCGGGGGCGAAAGACGTGCGACCAGTGCCCGCCGAGTTGTATATCTTCGCCCTGAAGGGCGAAACTGATCACGCACAGCATGCAGGAAGTCGACCCTGAAGTCAACCGTGGGGGTCAAAAAGGGCGAAAAACATCCGTTTTTCACGGCCGTCGATGCGGCGGGGCGTTGGATCCTACGCAAACAGATTGCCGCCCTTCGGGGCCGCTCCGGCAAGCGTGTGGCCTGCTGCGGTCAGTTGTCGCCCCTGCCGGGTCCGGGCCAAGAGGCCGATTTGCAAGAGGTAGGGCTCCACGACGTCCTCAAGCGTGCCGGCATCCTCTCCCAGGGTGGCGGCGATGGCCTCGAGGCCTGCCGGACCACCCTCGTAGGTCTCGGCCAGCACTCGGAGATAGGCCCGGTCCAAGGTGTCCAGCCCCAAGTCATCGACGCCCTCAAGCCGCAACGCCTCTGCCGCGACGTCGGCGGTGATGCAGCCCGAGCCGCGAACCTCGGCAAAGTCCCGCACCCGTCGGAGGAGCCGCAGGCAGATGCGAGGTGTGCCGCGGCTTCGCTGCGACATCAATTCTCGGGCGGCGTCTTGGCCGAGATCGATGCCCATCCGAGCCGCGGCCCGCTCCAGAATTAGGATGAGTTCGTCGGGCCCGTAGAAGTCGAGCCGGTGTGAGATCCCGAATCGACTGCGCAGGGCGGCCGAGAGCAGGCCGGCGCGGGTGGTGGCGCCGATGAGCGTGAACGGCTTCAGCCGGTAGGTGACGACACGGGCGTGCATGCCACCGTCCAGCGTGAAGTCGATCTTGAAGTCCTCCATTGCGGGGTAGATGTACTCTTCTACCGCGGCGGGGAGGCGATGGATTTCGTCGATGAACAACACGTCGCCGGGTTTCATGCGGGTGAGCGTTCCGACCAGGTCAGCGCCCTTGGTCAGGGCCGGCCCGGATGTGACGAAGGCTTGTGTTCCCATTTCCGCGGCCACGATGTGCGCGATCGTGGTCTTACCAAGTCCAGGTGGCCCGTGCAGCAGCAGATGTTCCATCGAGTCCCCGCGGGCCTTCGCGGCCGAGAGCGCAATCGTGAGTCGCTCACGAAGCTGCGGCTGACCCACGAACTGCTCAAGCGTGCGAGGTCTGGGGGCGGGGCCGCTGGACTCGGTGGGGTCCAGCGCGTGCTCCTCCGCCGTGACGATTCGCTCTCTGGTCATGGTGCGTGGCTGCCGTCCTTTGCGGCGGGGATGTCCTCGGAGCGCCGAAGCGCATCATCTCGCCACTGGAGAGCCAGTGTACGCTCGCCAGAGAGCAGGGGCTCCAAGAAGGATGCGACAATGTCCTGTTGCCATGGCGCCTTCCCGGGCGTCCCGCTTCGTTGCCCGAGATACCAATTGGCCAATTCTGCACGGGAGATGGCCAACCCCGGCGAGACCCCGGCGGCAATCGAGGTCGCGGAGTAGGCGTGCCACAGGCCGTCAATGGCGACCCGATCCATCGGTGACTCTTCCCTGATCCGTCGCGGTTGCGGAAGATCCGAGTCTTCACGTCCCGCTTCGATGGCTGCGATCAGCTGGTCGCCGTGCCGCCCGGCGATCGGGCGGGGCATGCCCTTGAGATTGGCGATTGCACTGCTTGAATCTGGACGATCACGTGTGAGTGCCAGCAGCACGTTGTCGGGAATTGCAGAGCGTGGCGGAAGATCTTCGGCGCGAGCAATGTCATCTCGGCTCAGCACCAAATGGCGCAGGATGCGACGCTCGACGGGCTTGAAGCGTCGACTCCCTTCGATCTTCCGCTGCTGGCTGGTGAGGTCGGTGAGATGCCACTGTGGATCTTCAAAGACCTCGCACGCTGCGATCGCCCAGGCTTGATGACCAAACTCGGCAATCCTGCTGGTGAGAAAGTCGTACAGGACTGGCAGATACCGAACGTCATCGGCAGCGTATCTCAGTTGGCGGCGCGAGAGTGGCCGCGCATCCCACGCGGTAAAGGTCATGCCGGGCGGCATGGGCGCATCGATGGCGCACTGGACCGACTTGGTCAGCGAGCACGGCCAGGGCAGTCCGGCCAGCCCGCCGAGAATCTGAGTGTCTACGACCGACTTGGCTGGGCGGCCAAGCAGCCGCGCCATGATTTGCAGGTCTTGTCGCCCGGCGTGCACCAGCATGACCCGGTCTGGGCAGGCGAGCACCTCAAACAGTGGGCACAAGTCCTTGACTGTGAACGGGTCGACCAGAAAGACCCGCTCACGCGTGCCAACCTGCACGAGGCACAGCTGTGGGTAATACGTTTCCTCGCCGATGAACTCGGTGTCGTAGGTCACCAGATCATGTGAGGCCAGATGCGATACGGCCTCGGCAAGTCCTGCCTGATCCTCAATCAGGAGGGCCGGTTCACCCGGGACATCCGGATGGTCAGGAATCGGACTCAGTTTCCCGGAATCGGCATGCGAGTCCCGATGGTGCCGATCCCGCCGACTGCGGCGTCCGCGTTGGCGGGATGGTTTCTGCTCGTGCGAGGACATTGGGTACAGGGTAGTCGTTCGGTTGAAGTCGGGAGTCGACGATCGCCCCCTTCCTCGTGAAGCGTCGGGCGCGGGACGCGATACACGAAAGCCGGGAGCCGGACATCGGTCATCTTTCGACTTCCGACTCCCGACTCCCGACTCCCATCAGGGCCGAAGGGCCGTGATCACATCATGTCTGGACCGCCAGCCGACTCCGGCTTGTCGGTCTTGGCGTCGGTGATGGCGCAGTCCGTTGTGAGCAGCAGGCCCGAGATCGAGGCTGCATTCTCAAGGGCGACTCGCTCGACCTTGGTCGGAACGATGACGCCGGCGGCGACCAGATCGCCGTACTCACGCGTGAGGGCATTGAAGCCGAACGAAACGTCGTTCGAGTCTTCGACCTTCTGAGCCACGATCACGCCTTCCATGCCGCAGTTCTCTGCGATCTGGCGAAGCGGGGACGTCAAGGCGCGGTGGATTATGTCGACGCCGAGTTTTTCGTCGCCGCGAGCCTTCTTGCGCGTGGCATCAAGGGCGGTGCGGGCTCGCATGACGGCGGTGCCGCCACCCGGGAGGATGCCCTCTTCGACGGCTGCGCGGCAGGCGTGCAATGCATCCTCGACGCGGGCTTTCTTCTCCTGCATTTCGATCTCGGTTGCCGCGCCGACGTTGATTTGGGCGACACCGCCGGCCAGTTTGGCCAGTCGTTCCTGAAGTTTCTCGCTGTCGTAGTCGGACGAGGACTGCTCGACCTGAGCGCGAATCTGATCGATGCGGCCTGTGATGTCACTTCGCTTGCCGCCGCCTTCAATGATCGTTGAGTTGTCCTTGTCGATCGTGATCTTCTTGGCCCGGCCGAGGTCATTGATGCCAAGGCTTTCCAGATCAATGCCAAGTTCTTCCATGACAGCTGTGCCGCCGGTGAGCGTGGCAATGTCCTGCAGCATGGCCTTGCGGCGATCGCCGAACCCTGGCGCCTTGACGGCGGCCACCTTCAGCACGCCACGCAGTCGATTGACGACCAGTGTCGCGAGCGCTTCACCGTCGATGTCCTCGGCGATGATGAGCAGGCTCTTGCCAGCCTCGGCGACCTTGCCCAGGACTGGCAGGAGATCCTTGGCCGAAGAGAGTTTCTTCTCGTGGATCAGCACATAGCAGTCTTCGAGCACGGCTTCCATGGTGGTGGTGTCGGTGACGAAGTGAGGGCTGAGCCATCCCTTGTCGAACTGCATGCCTTCCACGAGGTCCACAGTCGTTTCAAGGCTGGAGCCTTCTTCGACGGTGATGACGCCATCCTTGCCAACCTTGTCCATGGCCTCGGCGATAATGCGGCCGATGGTGACATCTTGATTGGCGGCGCACGTGCCGACCTGAGCGATCTCGGTCGAACTTTTGACCGGCTTGCTCATCGAGGCCAGCTCATCGCAGATGGAGGTGACGGCGAGGTCAATGCCACGCCTGACCTGCGTCGCGTTGGCGCCGGCGGTGATGTTCTTGAGACCTTCGGTAAAGATGGCCTCTGCATAGACCGTGGCGGTCGTGGTGCCGTCGCCAGCGTCCTTGGAGGACTTCGAGGCGACTTCCTTCACCATCTGGGCGCCCATGTTCTCGTAGGCGTCTTCGAGCTCGATTTCCTTGGCGACGGTGACGCCGTCTTTGGTGACGGTTGGGGCGCCGAAGGACTTCTCAAGTACCACGACGCGGCCCGAGGGGCCCAACGTGGTCTTGACGGCCTTGGCGAGTTTCTGAATACCCCGGAGCATGCGCTCCCGGGCCTCAATGTCGTAAGCGATCTGTTTGACGGTCATTGTGTTGTTTCCTTCCTGTCCGCATGGTGCATGCGGTGATTTTTCATTCAGTCGAGGTCTACTCGGGCTTGCCACATGGCCGACACGTGACTCGCGTCAAGCCAGATGGTGTTGGACTTGGTAGTGACACGGATGCCGTGCGAGCTGTGCAGTCGCTCAACCGCGACAACATCGCGCAACTCGATCGGTTCATGGTCGCCAGTCAGCGCCATGTCCAGTTCGGCGGCCGTGCCGACCATGTCCTTGAGGACGTTGAGTATGGGTCCGCGTTCCATGGTGTGTGTCTCAGTCGATGATGCCGAGAATGTCATCCTCGGTCATGATCAGGTAATCGGTTCCCTCGATCTTGACCTCTGTCCCTGCGTAGGACGAGAAGAGAACGTGGTCACCCTTCTTGATGCTAAACGGCATGTATTCGCCCGTCTCCTTGTTCAAGAGTCCGGCGCCGATTGCCATGATGGTGCCTTCACGGGGCTTGTCCTTCGCGGTCTCGGGCAGATAGATGCCGGACTCGGTCCGGTCGGCTGCCTCGGCTCGCTTGACGAGCACCTTGTCTCCGAGTGGCTTGACTTTCATCTGAGAGCTCTCCTTCTACGTGCCGGTCAGACTGATCCGGCGACTGTTGTGTCATCGCATTGGGGGCCATGCGTCCTGATAATGACGACGGAGTACCCGCCGCAGTGTGTCGAGAATGGTTTCGAGTTGCAGGGGTCGATCGATCACCGCGAAGGCGCCCTCGCGGAGTGAGGCCATCAATTCGCGGACATCCTGACGGTTGTTCGCCTGGCGTGGCCGCACCACGATGGTCGGTGGAGGCTGATCGAGTCGCCTGAGCAATTGAAGAATGCGGGCGCCGCCCGGAGTCTGCTGCCGGCCGGTGCGGCTCAGCGGGATCTCCAGATCGACCACGGCTATGTGCACCGGCTGATGCTGGATAAGCGAGGCGGCTTCTTCGCCGGTGTCGGCCTCCAGGGCGCAAATGCCCATCGGCTCGAGCAGCCGAGGCAATTGCCGGACGGCCGCATGCTCGCGCCATCCACCATAGGACAGCAGGAGGTTGAGCCGGGCACCGGGATGAACGGAGGCGTTTCGCATGATCTGCAGGGGGTGAACCAAGCAGTTACTGCAAGCGGCGTGCCGGAATGCCCCCTGAGGTGCCGCGGTGAGGGGAATGGGAGCCTTTTTGGGCTGCCGATTTGGCGGAAGGCCGTTCCAGCACGTGCCACGCGATCAATCCCTCCTCAGTCGGCGGTGTGTGGCGAACTGCTTTACTGTTCCCACCCCCCCCTTCAAGGAGCGAGACCGTCATGAGCGAGCACCCACCCCTACTGAGCGTCAAAGACCTGCTGGCCGCTCGCGGCTGCTCGGTCGGCGAGCGGGTTCGGCTGCAGGGCTGGATCCGGACACGCCGTGACTCCAAGGCTGGGCTGTCCTTCCTGCAGGTGCATGACGGCTCCTGCTTTGATGCGGCCCAGATTGTGGCGCCGGGCGAGTTGGAGAACTACGGTTCCGAGGTGCAACGGCTGACCACGGGATGTTCGGTCATCTGTACCGGTGTGCTGGCCGAGTCACAGGGCAAGGGGCAGGCGATTGAGATGCAGGCGGATCGTATCGAGCCAGTTGGCTGGGTTGAGGACCCGGACACCTATCCCGTTCCCGCCAAGCGGCACACCTTCGAGTATCTCCGGGAAGTGGCGCACCTTCGGGTTCGCACTAATACTTTTTCGGCCATTGCCCGGGTGCGGCACTGTCTGGCCCAAGCGGTGCACCGGTACTTTCACGAGCACGGGTTCTTCTGGGTTCATACACCGATCATCACCGGGAGCGACTGCGAGGGCGCCGGCGAGATGTTTCGCGTCTCAACGCTGGATCTTCAGAACGTCCCGCGGACCGAGGACGGCGGAATCGATTGCTCCCAGGACTTCTTCGGCTGCGAAACCAACCTCACCGTTTCAGGTCAACTCAACGTCGAGTCGTATTGCCTGGCGCTCAGCAAGGTCTACACGTTCGGACCGACCTTTCGCGCCGAGAACTCCAACACCTCACGCCACCTCGCAGAGTTCTGGATGATCGAGCCGGAAATCGCATTTGCCGATCTGTCCGATGATGCCGACCTTGCCGAGGACTTTCTGAAATACATCTTCCGGACACTGTTGGAAGAGCTGCCGGATGACATGGAGTTCTTCCGGGCCCGCATCGACAAGACGTGTATCGATCGGTTGGAGACGTTTATCCAGTCGCCCTTCGAGCGGATGGAATACGGCGACGCCATCGCCTGCCTCGAGGCAGCGGTTGCCAAGGGTCAGTCCTTTGAGTTCCCGGTGTCGTGGGGCATTGACCTTCAAAGCGAGCACGAGCGGTGGCTTACCGAGGACCACGTCGGAAGGCCGGTTGTGCTCATGAACTATCCGCGGGATATCAAGGCCTTCTACATGCGGCAAAACGATGATGGCCGGACGGTGGCCGCCATGGACGTGCTCGCTCCGGGCATCGGCGAGATCATTGGTGGTGCCCAGCGAGAAGAGCGGCTCGACGTACTCGACGTCCGCATCGCCGAGATGGGCCTGGACGCCGAGGACTATTGGTGGTACCGCGACCTTCGGAAATACGGCACCGTTCCACACGCCGGGTTCGGCCTCGGTTTCGAGCGAACCATCGCGTATGCAACAGGAATGGCCAATGTACGGGACGTCATACCGTTCCCACGGACGCCTCGATCCGCCGCATTCTGAGTGTGGGCCCGCATCGAGAGAAATTCTCGGACGCACGGGGGCGGCCTGCGCAGGCTGTGCGCGAATGATCCGATAAGTGTCGAATTCCGGTGGATTGAAAACTCCTGACTGCTCCGGGCTTCTCTTCTCCGATGTCGCCCTCTGTCAGGGGGAAAACATCGTGGCACGGTCGCTGCGAATCAGACATGACCCCGGACTTGTTCCGGACTAGCCCAAGGAGCCCTCCAGTGAATACTCAGGCGATGGTGGAACGCCTCTTCCCGATGCTCATCACAGGTGATCGCAATGGTGCTCGCAGTACCGTTCGCGACTGGATGAACGAAGGGTTGGCCCCCGAGATGTTGACGCAGGAGGTCTACTGGCCGCTGCTGGACATGGTGAACGACCTGTTCCGGCGTGATCAATTGACGACGTTGGCCCATCATTACGCCACGCGCCTGCTCCGAAGCCTCGTTGATCAGGCTCAGGCGTGCTACGAGCAGCAGGATCGCAACAGTCGCTCCATGATGCTGTTCTGCGGTGACACCGAAGCCGATGATCTGGCCGCTCAGATGGTGGCCGATCTTGCAGAGGCTGGTGGCTACACCGTGTCCTTCGGTGGCGGTGGCATTGCCTACGACGAGTTACTGGCGGCCGTGCAGGAACAGCAACCGAGCGTGCTTCTGATGTTCTCATCCGCCGCAACGGATGCCCCCAACATCCGGCGGCTCATCGACACGATTCGCACCGTTGGGGCCTGCCCGAACACGCAGATCGCAGTCGGTGGCGGCGTCTTCAATCGCGCCGAAGGCCTCGCTGAGGAGATTGGCGCCGACATCTGGTCAGACACGCCGGCCGGCATGATTCACAGCATGAATTCGCAGCCCGAGCGGCGGGCAACCGAGGAGCAGCGAACGGTCGGCCAGTCCCGCAACGCCGCCTGAGCATTTCTTCCCGCGCTGGGAAAAACTTCTTCACCAGCGCGCTCACGACGATTCTTACGACCACGGCGGGCCCTGCAGGGCCCGCCGTGGTCGCCGTTTGAAACCCTGGTGACGCGTGTCCCTTAGAATCTGCAGAGGCAGAAGAGGAGATCACTCATGATCAGGTTTGGGCGTGTGTTCGGATTGCTCGCGGCATTGGTGATGCTGCCGTCGACTGCTTCAGCGGAGGAGTATCCATTCTTCGTGCAGCCCATGACGGTGAAGGACGTCCGGGTCCTCGCAGAGGAACTCGACTTGTCACGCGAGCAGTCGCTGGCGCTGCTCGGCCAGTATGAGGACTACAACCTTGCCTTCGGGGAGTTGCAGGAGACCGAAGTTCGGAAAGTCATGGACCATGCCATGGACCTGGTCATGCAGTTTCAATTCTGGGGGGGCAACGCGGAGATGCAGATTCCGCCACGCGACGAGATTACCGGCATTGTGGACGAGACGCTGCGAGCCATTCGCGGCTTCGGCCGCATCGACGAGGAGTTCTTCGACTCCATCGTGCCACTGCTGAGCGATGTGCAGTTGGCCCGGCTCGAACATGAGCGACACCGCCGCGCGCTGGCACGATTGGAGTTGCTGCACGGCAACATCATGGGCGAGATCAACAGCGGCGGAGCACCCGACTTGTTCGGCATCATGCGGCGAGTCGAGATTGACGGTGAGACCGAAGCGCTTGTGGACGAGATTCTCGGAGATCATGCCAAGCGATCGCTTGCCGCCATGCGAAAGTTCGAGCGGGCGGGCCGGGAGGTGATCGAGAAACTTCTTGACGAGATCGACCGCCTCGGGCTTCGCGACATGCAGATGATGGAGATGGTCGCCGTCTTCGCTGACGAGGTGAAGCAACAGGAACTCAAGGAATTGTTCAATGTGCTCAGCCAGCCGATGCAGGAGGCCTCTGCCGCGCTGAGCCGGGAGAATCTCAAGGCCTTGCGAGCGATGCTGGAGGTCCTCCCTGCTGAGGCGAGGCGAGATGTCCGCCGCCGGTTCATCAAGAGTGGTTACTTCCAGGTTGGTGAGGGAGTCTTTGAGGCCCGGAACAATCTGGTCCGATTGCTTGAATTGCATGCCGACCAGCCTGAGGCCGTTGAGCTTCAAGATGGCATCAATGCATTGGACACCTCCTTCGATTCGCTGGCGCTCAACTACATGCAGGCACTCGCGACGCAACGCAAGTTGCGGTCCTTTGCCCAACTTGAGGGTGCCGAACCCCTCGAGGCCATGGATCAGGTCGACAACTTCGACCGCCGGCGCGAGCAGGTCGTCGAGCGGGCCACAGCGGTGTTGGCGCCCTTCATGCAGGCCAAGATCGATGCGGAAGCGGAGAAAGCCAACAAGAGCGGATCAAGCGGCGACAGTGGTGAAACCATGTCCCGAGCGAGTGCCATCGCTAAGAGCGGTTCCGCGCCGCTGAACGCCGACCAAGTGCAGCAATTCGGCCGTTGGCTTGGCGCGGACGCGGCGGCGATTGATCTCATGGTCGTGCTGCACGGCGATTATGAAGACAAGGCCAACACGCTTCTGGAGACACAGGGCCGCGCGATTGCCGCGGTCCGCAAGGATCCGGACCTCAAGTATGTGGCGCGGCGAACGATCCGCCGCGAGAAGGCGGCCGAAGCTTCCAAGGCCGTTGACGAATTGGAGGCGGCGCTCTTCGAAGATTTGGCGCTCGCCCTGCCAGAGTCCATTGAACGCTCCAGAATCTCGCGGATTCGCGCCGCATTGCAGCGATCCCGCCGACGGCACCTGTTGACGCAGGATCAGTGGGCGATGAGGCAGCAGGGCGAGGCAACGATCGATCTGGCTGCCATGATTCTGGCCACCGATCCTTCCTCAATCGATCCCACGCAGCGGACGGCCGTGCTTGATGCGTTGATCTCCTATGACGAGGCTGTCGTCGCGCTGGTTGATGAGCTCGCCGATCGAATTGAGGCGAGTCGTTCATTGGAGAGTCGGATGTGGGGCCAGGACTCCAAAGATCTCGACCCGGAAGTACGGCGCGCCATCCGCAAGCGGTGGCAAGAACGGCGATCTGAGGTCACCGAGACGGCCAATCAACTGGCCCAACTGAACAGATCGATGGCCGAAGAGATCTTCGACACGCTGCCTGAAGAGGCGGGTGGCACACTGCGGGACGCGTATGAGCGGGCGGCCTATCCCGAGATATTTGGCACAGATCGCGTCGTGGACCTGGCCGTCGAGGAAGTGCTCGCTGGCGAGTTGACTCCGGAGCAGCGACAGAAGGTCGAGTCACGGGCCGATTCCTATCGGCAGGAGTGGCACACTCTGGCCCGAAGCATGGTGGACGCCAAACGAGCGGCTGGCAGCGGGCGGATGTTCCCCCCGACGCGGCCAGCCATGGAGTCGCAGTTACTGATTCAGCGACTGCGGTATCGCCGAGCCCAGTTGGATGAACGCACCATGGTGCAGATCGAACTGATGTTGGATCCAGCGCAGGCCGCCGTCATCGCGGCCTTTGTGGACGGCTCAGAGGAAGAGCAGTGAACGCTTGGCTGTCGGGCGTCTGCCTGATGTTGGTTGGCTGCGGTGGCTCTGGCGGGAGTGGCATCACCTTGGCGGAAGGGCCAGATGCTGCCATTGCGTCGACGCTGGACGCAGGTGGCGAGTTGGATTGGATCGTCGCTCGCCCGGTGCATGATCGCCGTACAGGCGGTGGAACGACGATCGACCCGCGGACGTTGATTGCAGTTGAATCTGCGGACCAGGCGACTTGGCTTGTGGCGGCGCGGGTCGATGCCGAGGCGGGTCTGTTGCTGAGCAATGCCATGTCCAGCACGCTGCGAACAGCATCCCCGTCTCAGGACGACCGACTGGAGTTGACAGTCAATCGACCGCTTCCCGGCTCGGCCACCTATGGCCAACACGTTGTTGAAGGCGGGGAATGGCGATGGATGGGACTCACGTCGACCAGTGGCCAGCCGGCCTACACGATGTGGCTGCTCGACCAAGACGGCAACCAACTCGCGGTGGTCGATATGGACGCTGCAACTGCGATCAACCTGCACCAACACCTCAGCCGAACGATTCGCGCCGCGCCGGCGCGGTTTGCTGGCGCTACCGATACGGAGCCAACGCCATGATGTGCGGAGTGATGCTTGTTCTCAGTGGACTGCTTGCAGGTCCCGCTCCCGGTGCGGTGATGCGCGTCTGGCAAATTGAGCCGGCCTTGTCGGCGCTGGCGCCGCTTGTGCCGGGTCAGGCACCTAATGCGTGGGTCCGCATTGACACGATCGATCTGGATGGAGCCGATGGCGACTTTCTACCCTTTGAGGATGACTTCCTGGTCATGGTGGATGGTTCGTTTGTCATTGACACCCCCGGCGACCACGAGTTTCGCCTGACCAGCGACGATGGATCGCAGTTGTGGATCGATGGCCGTACGATCATCGATCACGACGGTTTGCATGGCGCTGAGCCGAAAACAGGCGCGGTGACCTTGGCCAAAGGCGATCATCCATTCCAAGTCAAGTTCTTCGAGCGCCTCGTGAATGAGAAACTGCTGCTCGAATGGCGACCTCCTGGTCAGACCGAGTTCGTCGTGGTGCCGAAGTCCGCAATGCGGTCCGAGTGGCCGGACGAGCGTGTCATCACCTCTGGTGTGAAACGGGTGGCGCCGGCCTTCCGTGTGAAGCATGATGTCGGTCCGGAGCCGAGGGGGCCGCACAACTGGTTGAGTGACTCGCAGGCGGCTGATGGTTGGATGTTGTTGTTTGACGGGACGACCGCCACGGACGCGTGGCGGGGATACCGCAAGAAGGATCTCCCGGCCGGCTGGGTCGTGCGTGATGGGACGCTCATCCGCGAAGGTGGCGGCGACATCATCACCCGCGAGCAGTTTGATGACTTCGACTTCTTCATTGACTGGCGGGTGGAGGCGGGCGGTAACAGCGGCATCTTCTTCAACGGCACTGAAGACGGGAACTACATCTGGGAAACGGCGCCAGAGATGCAGATCCTCGACAATATTGGCCACTCCGACGGGGTCACTGGGCTGCAGTCGGCCGGCACGAACTATGGGCTGCACGCGCCGCCGGTTGATTCAAGCCGCATCGCGGGCCAGTGGAACCGCGCCCGCATCCGCGTGCAGGGCGATCACGTGCAATACTGGCTCAATGGCGTACAGACCGCAGATTACGTGATCGGCAGCGACGACTGGAATGCACGTGTCGCGGGCAGCAAGTTCACGCACATGCCCATGTACGGAACGAAGTCGAAGGGGCATATCGGCCTGCAGGATCACGGCGACCGGGTGTCCTTCCGAAACATCCGCATCCGCCGGTTGGACGCGCAGCCAGCCTCATGAGCGGAGTGCCGATGGGAGATGGATCGGGAGCAGGCTTCGGCCAAGGCCACACGCCCTATGAGGCGTTTGGTGGCGCGGCCGCTGTCCGCGGGCTGGTGGATGCGTTCTACGACACGATGGACGCGGACGAGTCATTTGCGACGATTCGAGCCATGCATGACGACTTGTCTTCATCGCGGGACAAGCTGTTCTGGTTTCTCAGCGGCTGGCTCGGTGGACCACCCTTGTACGTTGAGCGAAAGGGGCATCCACGTCTGCGCCAGCGGCATGCGCCCTTCAAGATTGACGCGGCGGCGGTGACGTCCTGGCTGAAGTGCATGGGTCTGGCTCTCGATGCGCGAGGGATCAGCGGTGAAACGCGGTCCTTTCTCGACGCCCGCTTCGACCACTTGGCGAATTTCATGCAGAACTCGGCATAACCGGCGGCGCAAGCCCCTGAATTGCAGCCAATTCGCGTCCCCACGCTTCCACACGCGCCAGCAATTGTTGGTCGCGGCTGGTGGCGTGGTCTGGATGCTGAGCCAGTTCCTGCACGTGGGCGAGCCACTGGGGCCACTCCAAGTCGCCGCGGCCAGGCGGGCGCGTCAATCTATTGGCGCATCGCTGTTTCCAGTGCGCTGCTTCTGCATCGTCCAGCGTGGTTGGGTGGTTGCGTGCTCGGTAGTGCAGCAGCAGGTCCGCGAGCCGGCGGTCGTGGAATCGTCTGGCCAGGCTCACCAACTCATCAGGCTCGGTGGTATGGACCGCGCCTCGGAGTTTCTCATCCTGCTTGCCGACGAATCCTCCGTACAAGGCATCATCGACATCGGCGGGGGGGGCCGGTGAAGAGGCGTAGACGGTTTGGATCCGTTTAGCCAATGCTTCGGCTACAGCGGAGTCTTTGGTGAGCATGGTGTAGTGGGCCATACATGCGTCGACGTCCAATGCGATGCGATCCCGATCGATCGAGTCGAGCACTCGCAGGTCGTCGACGAGAACTGGAGCTCGGTTGCTCTTGATGCCCTTGATGAGAAAGCGGTCCACGCCGTCCGGAAGATCATCCTGACGCACAAAGGTGCGGGACGCGATGGTCTCAGCATCGGAGGCGAGCAACTCAGTTGGGTCCTGCCGCAAGTCCCAGGCGATGAACTCACGCTTGTTCCTGGGATGTTTCCCAATCACATGCACGAGGGTCGTGCAGCCATGCGATGCTGGAATGCGGGCGCTGCTGTGCAGCAGCGGCGCGCCGCTGCGGAGCAGAGACTCGACGAAGACCCGATCGGTGAGTTTCAGTCCCCATGTCCAGAGTTTCGGCTGCGACGCTTTGAGAAGGTGAGCGAATGCAATGGTTGCCCGCACATCGGCCAGCGCGTCATGTGCATCGCCGTGTTCGATGCCGTTGGCTGGGGTCAGGCGATCGAGCTTGAAGGTCGGAGCGCCGTCCTCGTGCCGAGGCCACTCGATGCCTGTTGGACGCATGGCATAGCAGGCGCGTGTCAGGTCGATGAGGTCCCAGGCCCGGCAGCCATCCTTCCAGCCATGCGTATACGAGTCGAGAAAGCTACGCCAGAATCCAAATCGGCACACCTCGTCATCGAAGCGAGTGGTGTTCCAGCCCAATGAGACCGTGCCGGGAGCGTTGAGCAGCGCGTGGATTTCTCGGAAGAATACGTTCTCAGCGACGCCCTCTTTCTCGCACCGCTGCGGCGGTACGCCCGTGACCAGCACAGCTTCGGGCGCCGGCAGCCTGTCAACCGGCGGCTTGCACCATCGCACGATGCCTTCGCCCTGCGGTCCCTTGAGGGGATTGAGATCCATGTCGGTGCGGATGCAGGCGAACTGCGTCGGCCTGCAGCAGCGTGGGTCAATACCGTCTGTTTCGAAGTCGTAGAAGAGGAGTGTCCCGGCCATGGCCCGCAGGGTACCCGCTCAGAATGAGACGCGGCCGTCGGCGTCGATGCGCATACCTGGGTTCCAGGCGACTTCCCAGGCATGGCCGTCAGGGTCGGCGAAGTAGCCACGCAAGCCTCCCCATGGCGGCTCCGAGGCCGGCCGGAGCTGCCTGCCGCCGGCATCGACGGCTGCGTCAATGAGTGGTTGCACTTCTTCGCCCGTGGCTACGTTGTGTGCCAATGCGATGCCGCCGAAACCCTGCGTCTGTGAATGCAGGCCCGCGTCTTCAGCCAACGCTGCGGCGGAGAAGAGCCCGAGCACCTGACCCGACAGGTCGAAGAACGTGATGTGCTCGTTGCTGCGTTCATGGCGTTTCAAGCCGAGCGCCTCATAGAAGCGGGTACTCGCTTTAACGTCCGCCACGCCGAGGGTCACGAAGGAGATGTTGGGTCGCATGGGCGGGGTGTGTCCTCAATGATGCGTTGGCAGCCGACGGCCAGCAGCACGCCGGCCACTTCGCCGAGTCCGTACATCCACCACGTGTGCCAGTGGATCTTGCCGGTCACCGCCAGCGAGAGCCAGACGGCTGGGTTGAAGGCGGCGCCGCTCACGGTGCCGACCGCATAGGCGCCACCTGCCACCACGAAGCCGATCGCCACGCCGGACCAGGCGTTGTTGCGGCTGTGTGGGGCGGTGACCTGCAGAATGACCCACGCCAGCGCGAAGGTGAAGACGCATTCAGCCAGGATGATGGCGCCCGCCGAGGGTTCCAAGACGATTTCAGCGGGCCCCCGCAGGGCCAGCGCGACGCCAGCGGCTGCGAGCGCAGCCACAACCTGCGCGATGAGATATGGACCGCACTCCCGTGCCGGGAACTTTCGTCCCAGTTTGAACACCAGCACAATGGCGGGGTTGTACATGGCCGCCGAGACCGGCCCACCTGCATACACCAGTGCCGTGAGCATCAGTCCGACTGCCAGCGGCGCAAATGTGCCCAAGTCGGGCGCTCGCAGCACGACCAGCTGAATGGTCAAGGCAAGCAGGAAGGTCCCGATCGCTTCGACGAGCACGCGGGCGGAGAGTGATCCGTTCATCGGCCCGGCATGATACCGATGCCCTCAATGATGGCTTTGAAGATGCCAACCATGCCCGTTCTTCTCACCGCTACGAGTCACTCCTGGGTGAGTCGGCGGACTCTTGATAGTCGTCGGCGCTGACGCCGCGGGCTTTGATCGGTCGGGCGGGGCTTCCGACGCAGATCTGCCACGGTGGAAGATCTTTGAACACCGATGAACGGGCGCCCACAACCGTCCCGGCCCCGATGGTGACTCCGGGGGCAACATACACATCTGCGGCAATCCAAGCCCGCTCGCCAATAGTGATTGGCTTGGGAATGAGCGTGAACGCAACACTTTCCGAGTCGTGTGTCGCTCCACAGAGGTACGCGAACTGGCTGACCGTTGCCCAGCCGCCGATTGTGATGGTCGCCACGTTGTAACAGTTCGAGTCATCACCGAGGCAGGCATAGGGCCCCATGATCAGATTGCCAGGAAGCCAGACTCTCGCCTTGGGGTACACGCGGGAAGTGCGATGAATCTTGGCGCCAAAGAGTCGCAGCAAGAAGTTCCGCCACCCATGCATGCATCGAGGAGTCCATCGGAAGGCGAGTACGTACACGAATCCCCACAACAGTCGACTCAACTTGTTTCCGAAGGAGTGCGGGCTGAACGTCTCTGGAGGTTTCGAAATTGATTGTTTCATGGCAGCGAACCTTGGCTTGAGTTAGCACACATGACCTGCAACGCACTCACTGCTCCGGCCATCCATCGGGATTCTTCCGAAACCAGTGCCACGCCGACTCCACAGTCTCGTCAAGTTCGGTGACCGTGGCTTTCCAGCCGAGTTCTCCTTGAATCTTGGAGACATCTGCATAGAGTTCAGGAGGGTCGCCAGGTCGTCGCTCACCTTCCTCGACGGAGAAATCCACTCCCGTGATTCGCTTGGCGGATTCAATGCACTCTCTGACAGAGAAACCCTTCCCGATTCCGACGTTGTAGTGTCGTTCGTCGCCATCCTGGAGGGCATCGATGACGCGAACATGGGCGTCTACAAGATCGTCTACGTGGACATAATCTCGAATACACGTTCCATCGTGGGTTGGATAGTCGGAACCAAAAATGGTCATTCCAGGCCGCTTCCCGAGTGCGGTGTGAAGGCAAATCGGGATCAAGTGAGATTCCGGCCGGTGATCCTCACCGACATGGTGGGTTCGGTCACATCCAGCCACATTGAAGTACCGGAGGGCGGCGTACGAGAATGGGCGATCTGCCCGGCGGTATGCCTCGGCGATATCACGCAGCATCCGTTCGCACTGGAGCTTTGAGGCACCATATGGATTGATTGGATTCTGCGGCGTGTCCTCGTTGATGGGGATGTGTTCTGGCGCCGGCTCGCCGTAGGTGGAGCATGAGGAGGAGAACACGATTCGGTGCGTGCCGGCTGCGTCCATCGCTCGCAACAACGACACCGTCCCAGCGATGTTGTTGTGGTGATAGCGAAGGGGGTGGTCGACCGACTCGCCCACTTCCGCGAAGGCCGCAAAGTGCATGACGACGTCAATCTGATGCGACGTGAGCAAGGCCGTGAGTTGTTCAGTGTCATGCAATCCGCATCGAATCGCCTGATACCGCCCATCCCCGATGCTGGCCAGGGTATGTTCGGCCTGAGCGTGCCCTCGGGAGAGATCATCGATCCCGACAACACTGTGTCCATGCCGAAGCAGGCACAAGACCGCATGAGATCCGATGTAGCCAGCACCTCCAGTGACGAGAACGTTTGCGATTTTGTTACTCCTGGCTTGCCTGGCTGTGTGCTTGACTTGAAGCGGGATCATACCATCAGGTACAGTGCCGGGCTCAGGCCGAACGTGCAACATCGCGTGTGCTCGGTCAGTCAAAGCAAGGGTCGGCAGGTCGGAGCGTATGAACGAGCCTTTACCCATTCCAATCTCCGTCGTCATCCTCACACTCGACGAGGAAATCAACATCGCGGAGTGCGTGAGGAGTTGTTCCGACGTTGTCGATGTGCATGTGCTTGACAGCGGATCCAGCGATCGCACCCGAGAGATCGCAGCGTCAATGGGGGCAACTGTTTGGGAACATCCCTTTGAGAGTTTTGGGGCGCAGCGGAACTGGGCGATCGACGAGATTTCAGTCAGCACCGATTGGATTCTTCATCTCGATGCCGATGAGCGTATGACCCCGGAGCTCGGGGCGGCCTTGCGTACATTGATTGCAACCGATCCAGAGGAAGCAGGCTTCTACCTGCCCAACAAGTTGATGCTGATGGGCCGCTGGCTGAAACGATGTGGCGGTTACCCGACCTACCAGATGCGACTCTTTCATCGCTCACGAATGCGATTTCAGGACTTTGGCCATGGACAACGGGAGTTGACCAATGGAGCAATCGGGACGATTGACGAACCGTATCTGCACTACGCCTTCAGCAAGGGGGTCTCGGATTGGCTGGCCAAACACAACCGATACTCCACTGATGAGGCTCATCAGGCCATGGAATCCGGTGGCCGCACTCGCATTTGGGACGTATTCAGCAGCGATCGCATTTGCCGAAGACGCGCGATGAAGCGGTTGAGCTTTCGCCTGCCAATGAGGCACCGCCTTCGTGTGATCCAACTACTGTTCCTTCAAGGCGGCATTCTTGAGGGCCGTGCGGCGATGCTGTATGCGAAGTTGATCGCGATCTACGAACAAATGACGTATGTGAAGTACCGTCTCCTGCGTCAAGGGACGTCTGACTTCGAGTCAGACTCCCGGTGTCGGTGACAATTCGATCGGAA
>Ga0315338_1000702_pt1 | contig 62372 bp, 61 predicted proteins | sample ASW8metaG_FD_204518 | JGI IMG/M metagenome (GOLD analysis project Ga0315338, IMG submission 204518) | Ammonia-oxidizing marine archaeal communities from Monterey Bay, California, United States - ASW #8 | ecosystem: Environmental > Aquatic > Marine > Coastal | place: USA: California | collected...
TGGGTTGTTATCGACTGTCGATTCCGTTTGACCCGTCCTGAGGCTGGGCAAGCCTTGTACGAGCAGGGACATATTCCTGGTGCTCGTTACGCCCATCTAGATGATGACCTTGCTGCACCACCGCAATCCAATGATGGGCGGCATCCTTTGCCTAACCCAAAGATTTTTGCGACTACTCTTGAGAGGTGGGGGATATCAAACTCAAGTATTGTTACCGTTTATGACGATGCTTCCGGTGCTATCGCTGCGCGGTTGTGGTGGATGTTACGTTGGGTTGGACACGAGAGCGTTTTTGTTCTTGATGGGGGTATCCAAGCATGGGAGCAAGCTGGGTTACCCTTAGAAACAGCGCAACCTATTTGGGAGCCCACAGAGTTTTTATTGCACGATGTACATGAAAAATGGGTGGTCAAGGCTGATGAGATTCTGAGCGAAATGGAACAGGGGGCAATTCTAGTTGATGCTCGCTCACGTGATCGTTTTTGCGGCGTATCTGAGCCTATAGACCCAGTCGCAGGCCATGTTCCTGGTGCGGTTAACTACCCGTTTTCAAAGGCATTGAATTCAGCTGGCTACATGCGTAACTCGAAGGAACTACAACAAGATTTAGAGGTGTTTGCAAAGACTGATCGAGGGTTAATCGCCATGTGCGGCTCCGGGGTGACAGCCTGTCATTTGTTACTAGCTCTAAAGGTAGCTGGGTTAGGGGACGGGCGCGCGTATATTGGTTCTTGGAGCCAATGGATACGACATAATAATGATCTAATTGCAACCGGCGACGATTTTCACACAGCACCACCATGAACTTAATTGTTGGCCTTTTTTGCACGATGTGTTAAATGCACATAACTTTCATGATTTGAATTGGATCTAAGTGGTGTCTCATCCGGAACATATTAAGCCTAGCCGTGCACTTTCGGGTGTTCGTTATGAGATTCGTGGGCAGCTTGCTAGGCGAGCCTCAGAGCTGGAGCGGCAAGGGTATGAGATTTTATCACTGAATATCGGGAACCCAGGCTTATTTGGATTTCGCACGCCTGAGACTATGCGCTTGGCCATGATCGAGAATCTTTACTCTAGCGAAGCGTACTGCAATCAAAAAGGGATTTTTCCGGCCCGCGAGGCGGTGGTCATGCAGCAGCAGGATCGCGGCGTAATGGATATTACAGCCGAGGAGGTATTTATCGGCAATGGTGTCAGCGAACTCATTGATCTCACATTGCGAGCTCTTCTGAATCCTGGGGATGAGGTTTTGATACCGAGTCCCGACTATCCGCTATGGACAGCTTCAACGGTTCTAAATGGTGGTAAAGCTGTCTATTACCCGTGCACTGAAAGCCAAGACTTCGTACCTGATCCTGATGTGGTAGAAGCGTTGATAACATCAAAGACGCGCGCAATGGTGATCATCAATCCAAACAACCCGACAGGTGCGGTTTACAACCGAAAATGTTTAGAACGACTGGCGCAGATTGCGGAGGAGAAAGATCTCGTTATTCTTAGCGATGAGATATATGACCAGATGGTGTATGAGGATGCAGAGTTCATTCCTATGGCCACCCTATGCCCCAATACACTATGTGCAACTTTTAGTGGGCTTTCAAAAGTGTATCGTGCTTGCGGCTATCGAGTTGGGTGGGTTGCATTCAGTGGGGCACTGGATCGTGCAGAGGAACTGATCAACGCTATGGATTTACTCGCAGCGCTACGGTTATGCAGCAATGTACCGGGCCAATGGGCCGTCCAAACAGCTCTTGGAGGCTATCAAAGCGTGCGTAAGCTATGTTCCGAGGGAGGGCGACTGCATTCATCTCGTAAGGCCGTCATTGATGCCGTAAAGGTTAGCGAGTATCTCACCCTGGTAGAACCAAAAGGCTCGATGTATGCCTTTATTGGAGTGCAAGCTCAACATTTGCCAGGATTTGATGATGAATTATTTGCCATGGAGCTTCTTGAGGAGAAACATGTCTTAGTAGCGCCAGGGTCAAGCTTCAACACTGATGATCGGCATCACTTTCGGATCACAATACTGCCGGACGCGGAAGTTTTAACTGAGGTTTTCGTGAGAGTTAATGAAGTGCTCGAACATATGGCAAATCGCCCACCTAAACTAGAAACTGCTTAATATATTTAATATAACGTATTCTTTTTATGAGTAATAATCCATCGGACCGCTTGGCCGACGGGACTACTATTGTGACGGCTGATGGGGTGGCCGCTCGGCAGATCGAGATTTACTTAGCGCAGCAGCATTTGGTTGAGGGTCGAACCGCTTGGACCGCCCCGGCCGTTTTGAGCTACAAGGCCTGGATTAAAACGCTGTGCGCGCATAACCCTGATACCGAGAACAGTCAGCTGCTGAGTCCGGGCCAGGTTCGGAGCTTGTGGCGTCAGATCGTTGAGAATTCTGAGGTTGCGGATCGGCTAATTGGAAGTCACAACGTTGTCCAATGGGCACTTGAAGCTGCGCAGCGTCTGCGTAACTGGGAAATTGATGTCAGCAAGCTTCGCGCTCGGGATGATGATCTGGATTTTGCTAGCTTTCTGGATTGGTCACGAACGTACACTAAGATTCTTGCTAATGCAGGCTGGGTGGACCCCGGTGAGGCAGAGGTCGCGCTTAGAGCCCATGTGAAAGGGTTGCGCAAAGATGCGGGGGAGTTATCGATTTGGGCTGATTTTGATCCAATGCCGGCACAGTCCAAGTTGCGAGAACAACTCCGTCGACATGGGCACAGATTCAGATCGTGGAAACCCTCAAATATCAACGAGACGTGCTGTCGAGTCCTACTTACGGAAATAAATGACGAGATACGGGTGGCCAGCAGGTGGGCAGCTGAGAAGCTATCTAAAAACCCTGATAACAGAATTGGGATTGTAATACCCGATCTTAGGAGTAGGCGCGATGAAGTTCACTGCATTTTGGGTGAGGCACTGAACCCGAAGCAGAGCTATCTTGGTGACAAGACTGCCCCGGGGTTTATCAATCTTGGTGGCGAGCCGTCTATCCAGGAACCGCTGATTGGCTCAGCTCTGACAGCGCTGGAATTATTTTCGTCACGCGGCCGCTTTGGAACGTTCAGCCGTTGGCTCCGGAGTCCGTTTTTTGTAACTCAAGCGCAAGAAGCGGAGACGCGAGCTCGACTAGAGGTTGATCTGAGAGCTTTGGTCAGCGCGCAACTACGTTTTTTAGACGCTATGCAAACCGGTGAATTAACAAGCCGTATACAGACCAACTCCCCGGCACTGGCAGCTACTCTTACGGAAGCAGTTCGGCTAGTGGGGAGAGAAGCCGAGCGCGCAACCTTAACCCAGTGGATCGATGTTTGGCGACGACTATTGCGCCATTTGGGTTGGTTTGGTGATTCTGTGAGTTCGTTAGCATTAAGTGCATGGGAGTCCACGCTTAATGAAATTATTCTACTAACACCCGTAGTTGGAGAAATTTCATACACTCAAGCTTTGAGTGAACTTCGAAGCAGCCTTACGCAACCGCAATACGTGGGGCCTACTCCATTGTCCGGCGTTTTTGTTATGGATCGGTTAGAAGATATCGGTCCAGGGTATGATGGAATCTGGGTTGCAGGGTTAACGGATTCTCGTTGGCCACAACCCGATCAACCGAATCCAATATTGCCTCTTGAGTTGCAGCGCGCCCATGGGATGCCGTTGTCCTCCCCAACAACGGCTCTGGAGCATTCGCAACGTGCAACACAGCGGCTTGTCGAACAAGGCCGAGAGGTTATTTTGAGTTATCCGCGGCTATTGGATGAGCATCCTACTCAGCCCAGTCCTTTAATTCAGCAGTATCCAGAAGTTACAGAGAGAGAGCTTCTTAGAGAGTCGGATCCTCGGGCTTCATGTCAATTGTATGCGTCGAAATCTCGCCAAAGTATCGATGATAAGGTTCCGCCACTACCTGATCGTCAGCTTCGTGGTGGTGCACGCGCACTGACTCTACAAGCCTCCTGCCCATTAAGGGCATTTTTGGAGATTCGCTTGATAGCTAGACCCTTGGAAACAGTTTGCCGAGGCCTAAGCGCTAGGCACCGCGGGATTGCCGTTCATAAGGCCATGGAGCTTTTATTTCTTCAATTGCCTAAGCAGAGTGAGCTTGGGCAGTGGGGCTCACGAGAACTGGAGACGCGAATAATAAGCAGTGTCGAGCAGGCGCTTCAAGAGAGATTTGGACCTTCACGCAGTTTTCTCAATGCATTATTTCGACTTGAGGCGGAGCGACTATGTTTTCTCCTCTCTGATTTTTTAGTACAGGAGTTGGAACGCACTGAGTTCAAAGTAAGTGCGACTGAAGAGAGAGTCTCTATTCAAATTGGAGGATTAGACCTGCGCTGCCAAGCTGATCGGGTGGATTTGGTGGTTGCAGAAAATCTGGACGCAGGGGTTGCGATTATTGATTACAAAACAGGCAGCAGCAGTAGTCCGACAGATTGGCTTAGGGACAGGCCACGCGATGTTCAACTACCGTTATATGCATTGGCCATGGGGGATGCCGTGACTGCAGCTGTTATCGTTGATTTGCAGCCAGATGGAGTTCGTTACAAGGGTTTGTGGCCACGAGGTGTTTTCCCTGGACGTTCAACACGATTGCCTGAGGGGCGAACTTGGACTATGCAACTTGATTTGTGGCGCAGACAACTTGAGCTGCTTACGCAAGAATTTTCTGGTGGTGATGCCCGAATATTTGAGTCTGAAAAAAAATACGCTGACGGGGTATTTGCACCACTTACGCGGATATATGAACAGGTAGCTCTTGTGAAAGGTCTGTTAGATCGTTGGAGATCAAAGTGAGTGACAGACAAGCTCGTAAAAAAGCCCTGGATGTTAGTCGTTCTTTCATTGTGCAGGCTCCTGCAGGATCGGGGAAAACAGAGTTATTGATTCAACGTTATCTGGCTTTGCTGCCCACAGTTGAAGAGCCTGAGCAAATTATTGCAATCACCTTTACGCGTAAAGCAGCTGCTGAGATGCGGGGACGAGTGCTGGAGTCTTTAAGAAATGCTACAGCTGGGAAGATGCCAACAGAGTCTCACCAGCAAACAACTCATAGGCTTGCTCTACAGGCCCTTACTCGTGATAAAGAAAAAGATTGGAACCTGATTAAGCAGCCTCAACGACTCAGAATAAATACACTGGATGCGTTAAATGTGTGGTTGGCCCAAAAACTTCCACTGCTCTCCGGAGGAGTCGCTGGCGCAAGTCTCTTAGAGACTTCTGCCCAAGAACTCTACTCACTTGCCGCCCAACGGGTGCTATATCAACTGGGAGATTTAACTCCCGTGGGGAAAGCTCTTGAGGAAGTTTTTCGATATGCCAACGTAAGTGTCGAGCGTCTGGAAGACCTTCTGTCTCAGTTACTTCCCACACGTGACCAATGGCTTGGATACCTCATGACAGGAGATGAGAATGAGCTCGTAGAAAATTTGGAAGGAGCGTTACATCGATTAATTGAGGACGAGATTCATATTCTTGAGCGCTCTCTTCCACACAAGATTTCTGATGAACTCGTTTCATTGCTTCAGGATGCTTCTCTAAATGCGGATAAAAGCAGTCTTGATAAATTTGTTCCTTGGCAGAATCTAAATAATCTGCCCTCAGCAGATTGGAGGCATCTAAAGGCCTGGCAGGCTATAAGTGAGCTTCTTTTGACAAAGAAGGGGCATTGGCGAAAGCAGGCAGGGTTTGCAAGCAAACACGCAGATGTCCAACGCAGACTATTAGATCTTCTGACTTCGCTGTGTGATGCGGAAGATTTTAGACTTGCTCTTTTGGAGGTGCGAGCACTGCCTAGCGCAGAAATCGAAACTGCTCAGAGGGAAGTGTTGAGCGCACTGAGGTCGGTTCTCCACTATCTGGTTGGTGAATTGAAATTACTGTTTGTTGAGCGAAATACGGTAGATTTCGTAGAGCTGGCACTTGCTGCACAAAAAGCATTAGGCGATCCGGAGGCTCCCTCAGAGTTGCTACTCACACTAGACCAGAGGCTCCACCATGTGCTTGTGGATGAGTTTCAAGACACCTCTCATACGCAATTGAGATTACTGGAATTGCTTACTGCGGGCTGGGAACAGAAGGATGGACGCACTTTATTCTTAGTTGGAGATCCAATGCAATCGATATATCGATTTCGTAATGCAGATATGTCGTTGTTCTTGAATACAAGGCATCATGGTATTGGGGATATTCGATGTGAGGCATTAGTTTTAGAACGAAACTTTCGTAGCCGACCAGCCATCATCAGTTGGATCAATGAAACCTTTGCTATGGTTTTTCCGCAAACAGATGATCTCAAGACGGGTGCGGCAAGCTTCAGTCCTTGTGAAGCAACTCGAGACCCGTCAAGTCATCAATGCGTGGAAATTCACGCACTTCGTGGCACTGATCCAGCTGAAGAAATCAAGTGTGTCGCTGATATTGTGCGTAAAGAGCACAGCCACTCATCAACGAGGACTATAGCAATTCTCGTGCAGAGTCGTCGCCACTTAGAGGGGCTCGATGAACAACTTAGAGAACTCGATTTGCCCGTTCACGCTGTACAGATTGATGTGCCCAAACATCAACAAATCATCCAGGATCTCATAGGATTGACTCGGGCACTGACGCATAGAGGGGATCGCATTGCTTGGCTTGGAATACTGCGTGCACCATGGTGTGGATTGACGTGGCAGGACCTTCATGAACTGTGCTGGGATGATGAAAAAAGCTCTCTCTGGGCGTTGATGAACGAATCTGCAAAGGTTGCACGATTGAGCCCTGATGGGCAAAACAGATTGTTGCGGACCCGTGGAGTGCTTCAATTGGCCTTTCAGTCCCGCGCTTCACAATCCCTTGCCCGTTGGGTTAAGCGTACCTGGATGAGTTTAGAAGGACCTGCATGTCTAGATTACTCGGACGAGCTAGATCAAGCAGACCGATTTTTCTTGACCCTTTCTGCGTATGAAACAAATGGTGACCTGGATGACCCGATTCAGTTAGAACAGCGCTTCGCGGACCCGCGAATAGGTGCCGACGCTCCCCGGGCGAGTGGGATCGAAATTATGACAATTCACAGCGCAAAAGGGTTGCAGTTTGATACGGTTATATTGCATGGGCTTGGTCGTGTCCCGCCTACAGACAGGGGGAAGGGGATGTATTGGCTGGACCGATTAAATACTGATGGGGTAACCGATACTCTGTTGGCCCCGCTGGTTAAAAATTCTCAGAAACACGATCTATTAACTGAATGGCTGAAACGTATGGACCGCCTCAAAGACCTCTCTGAGCGGGCACGGTTGCTCTATGTTGCAACGACTCGGGCTAGGGAACGTCTGCACCTAGTCGGACATCTTCCTCTAAACAAGATGCCTCCATCACGCAGCCTTCTTAGTTATCTGTGGCCTTGCGTGTCGCATGCTTTTGAGCAAGTCGACGGAGAGGAAAAGGATATTGAAAAACAACAAAACGTGATGATCAATTCGACTCTCAGACGACTAGATGAGCCGGCACAAGCTCCGGCCTGGGCACATGTAGAACCCGATGTTGAACCCCGGCCAGAGTTTGAATGGGCAAGCCAGACTGCCTTACAGGTAGGTACTGTCGTTCACCGCTGGTTACATCTGATGGGAGAGGAGGGGGAAAAACATTGGGATGTCGAACGTATAACTGCCAGCGCAGATCAATTTCGTGCAGAGCTTGATCTATTAGGTGTCGAGAAGAGGGACTTATCAATAGCTACAACTCGTGTTCTCAAAGCACTTCAAAGTATTCTCGAAGATTCTAAGGGTCGTTGGGTGTTAGCGGACCATGCTGAAGCACAGTCTGAATTGGCAGTGAGCCTGGTTAGCAAGGAGGGGCTAGAACATCTTCGTCTTGACAGAACGTTTATCGATGATCGCGGTGTGCGTTGGATTATTGATTATAAAACCAGTATTCACGAAGGAGGGGATATCGAAAACTTCCTCAACTCTGAAGTTGAACGCTACCGCTCACAACTTGATCGGTACGCGATTGCTATGTCTAAGCTTGAGGACAGACCTGCTCGCGTTGGGCTCTATTTTCCCTTACTCCAGGCTTTCAAGGATTGGGAACCAAACTTGTTAAGCTAGCGATAGTTATAATCCTGCAGTCTTCATTCTCTAAGGGGGATATGGATTTGGTAGAGTTCAGCCTCTGGCCCGGCATAAAGGGTCGAGTAGCTTTGGTAACTGGCGCCTCACGTGGGATTGGTAGAGCCATTGCTCACGCTCTAGGCATGCAGGGTGCTGTGGTAATTGGCACCGCAACAACGCAAGAAGGTGCGGATGCCATATCTCAGAGGCTTGCGGCTGAAGGGATAGACGGCCGAGGATTGATATTAGATGTGAGCGATTCAATCTCTATTAATGAGCTGTTCGCAGTGCTTGCAGAGTCGGATCGAGCGCCAACTATTCTTGTGAATAACGCTGGAATCACTCGTGACAACTTATTGATGCGGATGAGAGAAGAGGACTGGGATCAGGTTATATCCACTAATTTGTCTTCGCTTTACCGAGTTTGCAAGGCAGCTCTTCGCGGCATGGTGAAGGCACGGAGCGGAAGGATTATCAGTATCACGTCTGTGGTCGGTTTAACTGGCAATCCGGGTCAAACGAACTATTCTGCAGCTAAAGCGGGGATGATTGGTTTTAGCAAATCTCTCGCAAAAGAAGTGGCTTCTCGAAATATTACCGTAAATACAATCGCGCCAGGGTTTATAGAGACCGACATGACTGCAGAACTAAATGAAAATCAGAAAGCGCTTTTAGTAGATCAAATACCATTAGCACGATTAGGGTTGCCCGACGATATTTCTGCGGCGGTGGTCTATCTAGCTTCTGACGGAGGAGCCTATGTGACTGGTCAGACCCTTAATATAAACGGTGGACTCCTTATGAAATAAGAATTTTGAAATAATTCAACTAATTGAAATTAAACATAAAAATAGCCTTTTTTGCCGTATTGTAGATTGCCCCTGTTGATTCCAATACAATACGCGCCTGCCGGTAGTCCGTGAGCCGGTCTTTAATTAGTAAGGGGTGTATCACGAATGAGTAGTGTCGAAGAGCAAGTAAGAGCAATCATTGCAGAACAACTCGGCATCAAAGCCGACGGGATCAAGAACGATGCTTCATTCGTTGATGACCTGGGTGCTGATTCGCTAGATACCGTCGAGTTGGTTATGGCATTAGAGGAAGAGTTCGAAACCGAGATCCCTGATGAAGAGGCTGAAAAAATTACGACGGTTCAAAACGCCATTGACTATGTTAATGCTGCGAAAAGCGATTCTTAGTCTGCCGTCAGGCTACCAAATCACCTTAATCTTTTTATTCCAAATCGGAATTGTTCCATGTCTGGACGACGAGTTGTCGTAACTGGTCTCGGCTTAATTTCACCGACCGGAAATAATGTTGCCACGGGCTGGCGAAACGCTCGTGATGGCGTCAGTGGGATCAGTGTCGTTAATTCTTTCGATACCACAGAATTTGCGACGAAGATTGGAGGAGTCATCAAAGATTTTGATGTGACCGATTACATGTCAAAAAAAGAAGCTCGGAAATCTGATAAGTTCATACACTATGGTATCGCCGCCTGTATTGAAGCTTTTGAGGACTCAGGGCTTGAGGTAGTGGAAGCTAATGCGCATAGATTTGGTGTCATCATGGGATCTGGAATCGGTGGCATCCATACCATAGAGCAGAACTACGAAAAGTATAGAACTGGAGGGGCGCGACGAATTTCCCCATTTTTCGTTCCCGGCAGTATTGTCAATATGGTATCTGGGCAGGTATCCATAAAGTACGGGATGTCTGGGTTCAACCTTGCTTTGGTTAGTGCTTGTGCAACCTCAACTCACTGCATCGGATTGGGTGCGCGACTTATAGGGAGCGGGGATGTTGATGTGGTTCTTGCCGGAGGGGCGGATTATGCGACAACGCCTCTGGGTATTGGCGGGTTTTGTGCAGCACGCGCGCTATCCACACGTAACGATGATCCTGCTGCTGCAAGCCGCCCATGGGACAGAGACCGTGATGGTTTTGTTCTTAGCGATGGCGCCGGGTGTCTGGTTTTGGAAGACTATGATCATGCAAAAAAACGAGGTGCTCCAATTTATGCTGAATTAATTGGTTCAGCTATGACGAGTGACGCTTATCACATCACCGCTCCTACGGAGGATGGCTCTGGAGCAGATTTGTGTATGCGTATGGCATTGGAGGATGCCAGTATAAATTTGACGGACGTCGACTACATTAATGCGCATGGGACCTCAACTCCATTAGGCGACCTAGCTGAGACACTAGCCATAAAGCTGACTTTTGGTGACCATGCAGAACGTCTGGCCATCAGTTCTACAAAATCGACTACAGGCCACACGCTAGGTGCTGCGGGGGCTGTTGAAGCTATTTTCACCGTCATGGCTATTAAGGAGCAGACAATCCCTCCAACCATAAACATCGAAAATCAAGATCCTGCCTGCGATCTAGACTACACAGCAAACACCGCACGGGAGCTCAATTTAAAGGTGGCATTGTCAAATTCATTTGGTTTTGGTGGAACCAACGGTACTGTTATTTTTAAGCGGCTTGATTGATTCCTCCGCTCACCAAGAATCTGCTCTGTTACTTGTCTCGAATTCTGTCATTCTTACAACCTAACGGTTCAGAGTCGAGGTACCATAAGCCTCATTAGCACCTCCTGAGCGGGAGTATTGAGGTTCGTCAGGGTGTATAGGTCACTACAAAGATTTTTCCCAGGCGTGCTCCTCGCAGGGCTGATTATTATCTTAATCACTGCGGCGGTAAGTTGGCGCATTCTGGGTTCACCAATGAATGTTTCAGAGTCCAATGAATGGCTCATTGTCCCACCAGGAACGACACTTACGCGGTTGGCAGATGATCTGAGTGAGCGTGGAGTCCTGAAAACTCCTTGGTTGCTGTCCTTATATGGGCGCTTGACAGGCGAGGCGACGCGTATTCAAGCGGGCGAATATATAGTTCACGATAAGAGCACTCCCAGGCAGTTGCTCACGCAGCTTGTGAACGGCGAAGTTTATCTACATCAAATAACTATAGTAGAAGGTTGGCGTTTTAATGAGTTCCTCGTCGCATTACGGGAACACGATGCAGTTGACTCTAATAGTCTAGATATGGATACCGTTATGGCTTCTCTTAGTCATGAGAGCCTTCAACCAGAAGGTCTATTTTTTCCAGATACTTATCGATTTTCTAGAGGTACTTCTGCACTTGAGATTTTAAATCAATCACGTGAAGCGATGAGAGAACGGCTAGGGTTGGCCTGGTCCAGGTATCGTGCGACGAGTGTACTGAAAAGTCCTTATGAGCTGTTAATACTCGCATCTATCATTGAAAAAGAAACCAGTTTGGGTGAAGAACGGCGTCGAATAGCAGGAGTATTTCATCGCCGACTTGAAAATGGCATGCGCTTACAGGCAGATCCCACAGTGATTTACGGTCTAGGAGATGAATTCGACGGAAACCTGCGCCGGAGCGATCTTACTAGGGATACGCCTTACAACACTTATACGCGTGCAGGGCTCCCGCCAACACCGATCGCGCTTCCGAGTGAGGCCGCCTTAGCTGCAGCGGTTGACCCAGAGCCGGGATCGGAACTCTACTTCGTGGCAACTGGCCGAGGCGATGGTAGCCACTACTTCTCGACCACACTAGAAGAACACAACGCTGCTGTCGAACGCTATCTTCAACAAGCCAGAATGTCTCTCGCTGACGAAGGAGAATGATGAGGGGCGGATTTATCACGCTTGAGGGTACCGAAGGGGTTGGAAAATCTACCTGCCTGGGAATTGTCGAAGAATTAATCTCGGCTGAGGGATGTCGGGTGTTAGCGACCCGAGAACCCGGCGGTACGTCGCTTGGTGAGAAAATCAGAGAATGGATTCTCGAAGGCCAACATTCTTCACTATTGGCAGAAACGGAAGCTTTGTTGATGTTTGCAGCCCGCTCGCACCACCTCGATGAGGTGATCAGACCGGCCCTTTCTCAAGGATATTGGGTTATCTGTGATCGATTTACCGACGCCACTTTTGCGTATCAAGGGGGTGGTCGACAGGCTGACCTTGAATGGCTTAAGACCTTAAAGACCTCTGTGCAGCGTGGTTTGGAGCCTGATTTAACCTTACTGCTTGATGCCCCAATCAAGGTTGGATTAGAGCGAATATCAAATCGTGATTTAGATCATTTTGAGCGAGAGGATATGGTGTTTTTTGAAAGAGTGCGTGAAACGTATCTAGATCTCGCTCATAACGATTCCACCCGTATCAAGGTCATTGATGCCGCACAACCGATAGCAAAGGTGCGAGCCCAGATCTCTAAGGAATTAAAGCGGTTTCTCCGGGACTTCAGAGCGTCAGAATGAACGCTACCAGGAGCCTTAGCAGAAAAATCTGCCCCTGGCTTTTAGAGCCGCTAGAACAACTTGAACAAGCCCGGCTCGCAGGCCACTTTGCGCATGGCTGGTTGCTATCTGGGCCGACAGGTGTCGGGAAGATCAATTTAGCTCTCGTAGCAGCCCACCGATTGCTGGACGCTCAGACTGAGCCCCCTCAGGAGCTTGGGCCGGAAGAGGGGAGCCGCGCAATGGAGGAGCGGCATGAGCAAGCTGATCATCACCCCGATCTCCATTGGCTTTTTCCGGGCGGGAACGAAAACGAGGCTGATCCTCCCGCTCGAAAACGAAAGCGTCGTACATTAGGTGTGGATCAGATCCGAGACCATTTGATTAAACCGCTCGCTCTAACAAGTTTGAAGGGCGTGGCAAAAGTCGCCATTTTGGAGCATGCGGATGCGATGACAGCATCGGCCGCCGGCGCGCTGCTGAAAACCCTTGAGGAACCAACGGCTCAGACCTATCTGCTACTTGTTAGTCACCAGCCAGGAAAGTTGCCAGCTACGATTCGTAGCCGCTGCCAGAATATTCCTATCCCAAAACCACCGATGCCAGAGGCTTTGAACTGGTTGAGCCGCTATGATGCTGTGACTAACGAGTCCGACTGGCGGCAGTTGCTGGTTCTTGCGGAGGGATCACCTTTTCGGGCGATGACATTTCATAGCAATGAATATATATCTAAAAACAAGACACTAGATGATCAATTTAATCTTATATCTAAAGGTGAAGTAGACCCTCAAACTGTTGCGGATCAATGGGTAAAGGATGATCTAGAACTGGCTCTCAGCTGGCTCTCAGCACGCCTCCGGGAGTCGATTCAAGCCCGAATGGCGCCTGTTGAATCCCCTAACTCCACCACAGATCAAGACCCAGATAGGCTACATAATGCCTGGCAGGGCCTACCATCCCGAGCTCTTTTCCACCAACTTCAGAGCACGGAAGTGTTGTTACGACAATTGGAATTAGGTAAAGGAGTTAATGCGGATTTGGCGGTGCGTGCCTTATTGCTTGGACTTCAGAGAGAAATGAGGATCTGTAAACCTTGAAAACGGAGAGCAAGAGGGTCTCTTTGAGTGGTTCGACGAAGACGGAAACTTGACTAGTACAAAGACGTACAGGAACGGTGAACTGGTCGAATGAGATTCACCACAAACATGCCAGTTCAATCTACTAATAAGGTAATCAGATCCCTGAAAGAAGCTTTCTCCAGCCGGGGTTAGGTGTGAAACGTGGCCCGAAATTTGCTGCAAGACGCTCGAGTCTCGCAATAATGGATTGGACGCCATTTTGGCGAGCATAGTGGATCGGCCCTCCCGTAAACGGGGCGAATCCAGCGCCAAAAATAATGCCTGCATCTAGTAGGTCTAATTCATCTACAACCCTATCTTCGTAACATGCCATTGCTTCGTTGATTAGAGCCAGTATCAGGCGATCTTGCAGTTCGGCGTCAGGTTGAGTGAATAAAGTGGCCTTCTGTGGGCGATGCCCTTTGAATTTATAGAATCCGAGACCAGTCTTTGCCCCGAGTTCTCCAGCATCTACCTTGCGCTGTAGTAAGTCTGGGGTGGAAACGCCTTGTGTTCCATTCAAGATTCCCGTGACATGCAGTGCAATATCCAGGCCAACACGATCGGCAAGTTCTACGGGCCCGGTAGGCATCCCGAAATCCTCTGCCGCTTTATCAACAGTCTCAGGAGCATGTCCTTCCTCAAGGGCAAGGAGGGCCTCCAACATGTATGGGGCAAGAATTCTGTTGACAACAAAACCAGGGGCACTTCGACAAGGTAAGGGTAGCTTTCCGATCTGGGAAACAAATGCCATAGCTTCGTTCAATGATTTTTCAGTAGTTGAATCACTGCATATCACCTCAACTAAAGGAAGCCGAGATACGGGGTTAAAGAAGTGCAGGCCAAGGAATCTCGTAGGATCTACCAACACCTCAGATACTTCCTCTAGTCTTATGCTGGAAGTGTTGGTTGCCAGGATCTGTTTTTTACGAACCTGGGCTTCCAGATCACTAAAAAGCGCCTGTTTCGCATCAAGCTGCTCACTGATTGCTTCAATGATTATGTCAGCTTCAGCAATTCCATCGCCTTTAAGGTCGACGATTAGTCGTTTATTAGCTTCAGCTGCAGCTCCAGGCGTCTTGAGGCGACGTGCAAACAGGGCAGCTGCTTTTTTTAACGCTGGCTCAACAAGTTCGATTGTACGGTCTTGAAGTGTGACAGTTAAATTTTTAAGCGCGCACCAAGCCGCTATATCCCCTCCCATCACACCTGAACCCACTACATGGACACGTTTTACTGTTGAAGAGTGTGTTGCTAATTTTTTCAGGCGTTCCCTCAAAAAAAATACACGCACAAGATTTTTGGATGTCTCGGTAACTAATAAAGCGCCGATCGATCGTGCCTCAGCCTGATACGCATTTTTACCTGAAGCCCCACAACTGACCCATAAGTCCACAATCGCATAGGGAGCGGGGTAGTGCTCAGGTCGTGCGCGGCGAGCGACTTGGGCACGAATACGCTTACCAAGCCAGTAACGAAAGGGTTTCAAATTCAGTACTCGCAAATGGAGTGGTGCTTTGCGTTTTGGTGGGCTACGTTTTAACAAAGCACATACGGATTCATTGATGTGAACTGAGTCAGAGAGTTCATCAACCAGCCCTATACGCAATGCTTCTATTGGGGAGATCGGTTTGCCATTGAGCATGAGGTCCAGAGCCAAAGGGGCTCCTAATAAGCGCACACTGCGGACAGTACCACCGAAACCAGGGTGAATCCCCAATTGAACCTCCGGTAGACCAAGGCGTCGATCATAGCTTTTGACAGCAATCCGATAATCGCAAGCTAAGGCAACCTCTAATCCACCACCCAGCGCAAAACCGTTGATTGCTGCCACGGTGGGGCAGGGCAACGCTTCTATTTTTTCTAATAAAATTTGCCCATTTTTAACAAATGTTTCTGCCTGTTCTGTAGTCTCGATATGGGCAAATTCAGAAATATCGGCACCAAGAATAAATCCGGAGCTTTTAGCGGATCTGATGACGACTCCATTTGGTTTGTCTATCTCGATTTGGTCAATTAGGACTCTGAGTTCTTCTAGTACTTCTTGGGATAGCACATTCGCACTGCTATTAGCTTTGTCCAGGGATAACCAGCGAATGCCGTTAGAATCGTTATCGATTTGCCAATGATTGGTCATAACTTTAAATAACGCTAAATAGTCTGAAAGTGATTAAAATAGATATATGCCTGCTGAAAACCTCAAACCAAAAATAATCGCGCATCGTGGCGCAAGTGGATATCTGCCAGAGCATACACTGGAGTCTAAACTAGTTGCTCATTGGCAGGGAGCGGACTACCTTGAACAGGATGTGGTAGCCACTCGAGATGGGGAATTGGTTGTATTTCACGATATCTATCTGGATCCTGTAACCGACGTCGCAAGCCTCTACCCAAATCGGCATCGGAAGGATGGTCGCTATTATGTTGTGGATTTTCAATTATCAGAAATCCGTGAGCTAACAGTAAGCCCGCGGCATGACAATCTGGATGAACTAGATGACATCTATTCAGAAAGGATTCCAGACCTAGACAAAGAATTTTCGATCTCAACCTTGATAGAAGAGATCGAGTTTATTCAGCAGCTCAATAGATTTACCGGACGCAATGTAGGAATTTACCCTGAAATCAAGAATCCTGCGTGGCATAGGCAGCATGATATTGATCTTTCTGAGAGACTTTTAAATGTGTTATCAACAACTGGTTATGACCGTGCTGCTGATTTAATTTTTGTGCAGTGCTTTGATTGGAATGAAATTCGACGCTTGCGCGAAGAGTTTGATACGCAAGTAAATCTTATTCAACTGGTCAGTGATAACCAGGAGTACGCTGATCTTCTGACGTTGAGCGGATTGGCAGAATTAACCGAGTTCGTGCAGGGTCTTGGGAGTAGTTACACTCAGCTAGTTGATTTTAGGCCTGATGAGAGCATAAGACCAACACTGCTAGTGAACCAAATAAGGGCTGCGGGACTTGAGCTGCATCCGTACACGTTCCGTCGCCAAAATTTACCGCCGTACGCAGAATCCCTGGAGACACTCTTAGAAGTATTTTGTAATGTTATCCCAGTGGATGCAGTGTTCTGCGATTACCCCGACGTTGCTGTGCGTGTTCGCGCCTCCGTTGATGGTAGGCGCAAATAACTCGGTGGGTGACCAAAAAATTTTTGAAAGGCGCGACTGAAACCTGCGCTTGAACTATAACCAGATCTCTCTGCAATTCTCTTTATCGATGTCGTTGTACTCTGTAGCTCGCGATAGGCTTTCAGAAGACGCCAAAGTCGCGCATAGCGGGCTGGAGGTTCGCCAACGTATTGATGGAATCGTTCAGTAAAAATAGACCGTGACAGTCCGACCGAGGTTGCTAATTCCGAGACTTGCCAGTGATAGTCAGGTTTTCCGTGAATGTATTGCAAGGCAATATGCGTGACAGAATCAGCTAATGCTGCAAGAAATACGTGCTGTGTCTCTTCAGACTGACAGCGTCTTAATAATTCTACAAGAATAATCTCCGCAAGTTTTAGAGCTACAAAGTCAATACCAAGACGAGCATTAACTAGCTCATCATCAAGCAATGAGGCAGTTTGGCCAAGCTCAGTTCTATCGGTTAAATCATTAGATCTTAGAACTAGCAGGGCCGGAAAATGGTCTATGAATGGGTGGGGGAGGTTGGCCTCAAATGAATAGTAGCATTTCAGGAGATGGGCAGAGTTCCCTCTGGAAATGACCTCGAGTTCGTATTGTTGAGCGCCGCACAAGAGAAATGAGTCAAGCGGGTATAGCGTTAAATTATTTTTTTCACCATCTACATGCAAAGTACAACTGCCCGATAGCACAACGTGGGCAAGCGTATGTTGGCACGGCACCGTATTCTCGTAGTGACTCTCTACGACTAAAGATTCCGCATTCGTAGACCGAAGTTGGAGGGTATTTAAAACATCGCTCAGTACATCCATAGTAGGACTGAAGTGTTTCGCCAGATGCCAGCTAACTTGGCGTAAGTCAGGACTAATGATTGCCCTTTACCAATTATAGAGTTTATCTAGGGCAGATATTGCGAACAATCTACTGCTTGCCCCTGTTCTTGCACCTCATTTGAAACAATTAATGCTGGCGTCATATTTTTAATCAGGTCATTCATCCGACGATCATCCGCGGGGTGAGTAGATAGAAACTCTGGATTTTCTTGGCCCTCTCTAGCGTCCACCATATTTTTCCATAGATAGATGCTTGAGCGTGGATCAAACCCGGCTCTAGCCATGTAGTCTAGGCCCACAACGTCTGCGTCGGTTTCTTGTTTACGGTCGAAAGGCAAAGAGAGCCCTATTTGGACACCTTGTCGAACGGAGTTACCAAAACCTCTGACGGCAGCAGTGCCAAAGATCGTTGCGAGTTCGGTCCATGTGCCTCTTCTGGCACGTTCCATCACATGGTCTTCTGTAAGATGTGCGATCTCATGACCGATAACGGTAGCCAGCGCATCTGGGGTATCCGCAACGGTAAAGATACCGGTGAAAACACCGATTTTACCTCCTGGCATGGCAAATGCGTTAAGAGCCTCTCCATCAAAAACAATGATTTCCCAGTCCATATTTGCATAAGGCTCCTCTAGCGTCCTAATGATGCCGTAGGATATGCATTCCACGAACTGCTGAACATAAGGATTACTTGGCCTAGGGATATCTCGCTTCATAGAGAGCCATTGAAGGCGAGATTGCCTCAAAACCTCACGTTCGCTGGTAAATATGCCTTGCGCAGTGCCTACGGTGCTACCCAGCATCAACAGAGTGATACAAGCTGCCGTGGCCGTCAGCAAGGGTTTTCTCGATGGGAGCAGGTGCATAATAGTCCTCAGTGGTGCTAGTTCAATCAGTTAGATCTTAATGACCCAAAAAAGTTCGTGTTGACATAGAACGATAGCACACAGCGCCCTAATCTCGGAGAACTTGTCCAGCGTTGCGAATAATGCTCTTTAAATCCAACGATAAGGAGTATTTATTTTGTAAAACAACATGTTAAGCATTAAATCTCGAAAGGCTAGAATTGAGATTCTTAGCATATCACTCCGCTAACGTTTAAAAAGGGGTAAGTTGGGGGGGGCTATGGGTTGCAGGAGTTAGAGGCTTAGCCAGAAAAGTTATGCATAAATGAGGAGAATCTTAGGAGGGGGAGGGCTTAGCACGGAAGATCGCTATATAGTCAAGGATAGTAGAACCAATAAGGTTCACGGGATAGATTACTTACAGAACATGAGTTTTTTGGTTATTAGATGAAGAACACAAAGCGTATTCTAGTGACAGGAGCTGCCGGTTCCATCGGTTCTGCTTTTATTTTGAAGGCTTTAGAAAAAAACTTTTCGATCTTGGGTATTGATAATTTTAGCAACTCGCATGAGAAAACTATTGAAGCTATAACAAGCCTATACCCAGATCGATTTATATTCGAAGAATTAGACATAAGTAAGAGGGGCGAGGGCCTTACAAGTCTGCTGAAACGATTCCAGCCTGGAGCCATATTGCACCTAGCTAGCCTAAAGAGTGTGGCCAAATCAGATGAGTTTTCAACCCTCTACTGGCGAAATAATCTCCTTGGCACCATTAATTTGATCGACTCCATGAGCCATACTGAGTGTAAGAAAATATTATTTAGTTCTTCAGCAGCCGTTTACGATCAAAAATCGCATAATCCTATCAGCGAGGACTCTCATTTAGATGCATTATCAACTTATGGAAAAACGAAAATAGCCATCGAAAAACTTCTTACCAGGCTATCCCAACTTAATAAAATAAAGGCTGTAATACTCCGTTACTTTAATGTAATTGGTACTTATAAATTGAACCAATTAGAAACAAAAGGCGATGGGAGCTTAATTTCAAACATTCAAAACGTTATCCAGGAAAAAGAGAAAACGTTAGAGATTTACGGTAATACTTTCCAAACTAAGGATGGTACTGCTGAAAGGGACTTCGTACATATCGCAGATGTCATTGAAGTTAATTTTAAAGCTATTGAGTTTTTGAATGGCGTAGCAACATGCAGTGTATTTAATGTTGGAACAGGTACAGCTACGTCAGTTCTTAAAATGGTAGCAACCTTTGAAGAAGTGATTGGGCGTAAAATAGGTGTTCAAATAAAGCGTCCTCGAGATAATGAGTTGCCAAGTAGTTGTGCAAATATAGAAAAAGCAAAAAATGAATTAAAATGGACCCCATCAAAATCACTTTCACAGATGTGTGAGGACTCGTGTCGAATAAGATAGAGCGTAGAGTAGGCGAGAGGAATAAAATTGAGTAGATCGAGTTTTATAGAAGATGTATACGTTGTAATTCCTTGCTATAACGAGGGTGCAGTTATAGCAAGCGTCATAAATATTCTGAGCAACAGCTTTAAAAATATTGTAGTTATAAACGATGGGTCCACCGACGATACTGAAGAGGTTTTAAATGGCCTTGATGTGGTGCAAATAAAGCATCCACTAAACTTGGGGCAAGGCGCTGCAATTTTTACTGGATTTGAATTTCTAAAGAGAAATACTGATGCGCTTGCCTGTGTGACATTTGATGCTGATGGTCAACATTCACCGTTAGACGCAGTGCTTTTTGCAGAAGAAATTAAGAAATGTGAGGAAGATGTTATTTTTGGTAGTAGGTTTCTCGGCAATCAAAATGAAGTGCCACTACTTAAGAGATTGGTTTTAAAAGGAGTAATCAAAATAACTAATTTTCTAACCAACATGAGTTTGACGGATACTCATAATGGATTGAAGGCCTTTAAATTGAAAGCTTTAACACAATTACAAACTAATCTTTACAGGTCAGCTTTCGAAACTGAACTTATCATAAATATCGCTAAAAGCGACCTATCATACAAAGAATTGCCGTCACGAATTGTCTACACGGAGTATTCAAGAAAAAAAGGCCAGAAGCTGGTTAACGGGTTTATAATTGTTGAGGATTTAGTAAGGATGTTGATGAAGAAATGATATTACAATATGTGTTTATATACGTGTTCGTTTTGCTTTTTGTATACAGTTTCATAAGACCTTTCACTTCGATAGCAGCTAGAATGTTCCTCACAGTAGGTTCTCTACTCGGCCTTTTGAGTGTTTCTGGTCTAGGATTTAGTACTTTTATTGCTGAGGCACTTGGTGTTTCAGGTTCTAGAGATTTATTTTTGTACCTCGGCCTAATGACCATTTTTATATTCGTTTTTGTCACCTGGGAAAGACACAAAAATCTCGAAGATAAGATAACTAAATTGTCGATAGAAATATCGCTCAATCAAGCCAAGGAGTAGTTGGTAACTTACTTAATAGGCCCCAAATTTTGAGGCAAAGTAATGCGCCTACAAGATCTTTCTAACAAACAAGTAGTGCTTGGAAGCGGCATAAGCGGGGTTGCGGTTGCCCGTGAGCTGCTAAATGCAAAAAAATCGGTAGTTATGATAGACGCTGGGTATCCGAGGAATATTATTGCGTCAAAAAAAGAGCGTCTCAGCTATCAAAGAATGTTTGTCTCTCTGAAATTTAAATTGCAGGAAATGTCTTTTGCATATGCAAATTATAAAAGCCTTGCAAGAATCAAAGAACAGGGATTTAATTCAATAGGTTCGCTAGCACAAGGTGGCTTGTCAAATTTATGGGGAGCGAACATCGATCCTTATGAGGATTCAGATCTAGACACGTTCACTTATAAAAAAGATGACATCAAAGAAATCAGCAAAGAACTCACGAATTATTACACTAATTATAGTAATCAAGGTGTAATTGCAGGCCGAAAAATACAAAGCATTGATAACAGATGCTTAGACCTCATTTCAAAAAGATTGGATGAAGATTCACGTGTTTGCTTTAAACCAGCAACAATTGCACTTGCTCGTAAAGATTTTGACTCTAAAAGAGAATGCAGCTTTCACAGAGATTGCGGAGCTGATTGCCCAAATAAAGAAATATTTAATGCCAAATACGAATTAGATGATCTACTGAAACATAAAAACTTCACTTACATTAAAGGGATTTATATCAAGTCAGTTGATAAATTATCTGATGGATATTTGCTTCGAACAATTCGATTAGAAAATCAATCAAAAAGTTTATTTAAAGCAAAATCGGTCTTTTGCTGTTTAGGGACACTCTCCACGACAAAGCTTGTTCTTTCAATGAAAAAAGCTATAAATGTTAACTTGCCTTTGCTTTCCACTCCTGCAGCAACTTTTATTTTATTTTCTCTAAAGAAAAAAAAAGAAACCATGGAAGTGCTACCTTTTGCTAATGCAGTTTTTCAAATTTCTATCTCAGGTCAAAAAGTAGGAGGGTGCCTGTTTCCCTTTCCAAGTGATTTTTTATTAAATTACTTGCCAAAGATGAAAATTATCAACTGGCTCTTGAATATAGCTAGAGCCTTGATTTTTGACAGACTGATGATAGCGTTGGTTAATTTTTCTAGCGACTACAGCTCTAACACTTTACTTTTAGATAAAGATGACAACTTAGTCATCAGTTCACTAGGACACAGTGCTAACCTCAAAAATACTTTTAAAAACTGCATGAACTTATTAAAGCAGGTTTTCAAAAAAGAGGGGTATTATGTATTCCCTTTTAAAGGAAAGTTACTGGATGCGGGAGAAGACATACATATAGGAGGAACGCTACCAATGGAACAACAACCATCGGAATACGCATGCAATCAATATGGCGAATTATCAGAGTGTAAAAACTTCTTCATCACTGATCCATCAGCTCTAAAAAGACTAGCTGGTAAAGGTCATACATTTAATTCAGTGGTTCAATCTATTTACGTAGTAAGGAACTATCTGAAAAGAGAAACTAAATAACAATTTCTTTTTCATTGCTGCCCAGCTCATCAATATCTATCAGATAGGTAAGTCCGAGCACTCTCTCTTTCAAATAAAAGCAAAAATTAACATTTATCAACGACAACATTCGTATGATTATGCGAACAACAAAATTTGGCAAGTAGAAAGATTTTAATCCATGATATCTCGTCAGAAATTGATCTAGGCGCATTTTTTCTTTTCCAATCACTAGATATGATCCCTCTGTTTTTTCTAAAATTTTATCGCTACAAATTAATTTAGCTAAATCTGCGGCTAATATTGGCGCTAATCTACTGTCTACTTTTGGCAAAGGTATCGGAATACCATATTTAGACAAAAAATAAAAAATCCTATTCACCCCCTTATCTTTTGAAAAAACAAAGCTAGGTTTGAGTATTATTGAATTTCTTTTGGCGCATATTTTTTCGCCCAACCATTTTTGTTCTTGATATAGGGTGTTTCGTAAGTCTTTTTTAATAGGGGTTGAGAGAAATACAGTTCTAAATGATCTGAAATTCTCAAAACTTGCTAATAAAAATCGCAGTCCCTTTGTGTTAATGTTTTCTGGACCTATCCTTGAGTCCGAGTAATCATGCGCGAGATGTATGAGAATAGAATGTTCATTTTTGCAATTGATAGAAGCTGAGTCCCCAAGTTGGTATTCTTTTAGCGTCTCATTTGAAAAAGGTTTTAAATAACTTCTGGTCAACAAAACAACCTTTATTCTTTTTCTATGAAAAATCTTCCTTACTGAGCTTCCTATTTGACCAGATCCTCCTGTCAAATAAATACAATAACTCCCGTTATTCATAATTAATGCCGGACATATTTTTCATAGCTTGCCGTCAGAGTATCAAAACGAAAAATATCAATCAGAGTGTTGATGAGCCGAAAGTGTCTACCGCTATGAGCTGCATAGAGGGTTGCGTAAATTCCTTGTTTTTTGAAGAAGCGTTTATTCTCATTGCTGGGGAAAGCCTCAAATGGATGGAAGAAATAATTAAAATTTAGCCCTTCTCGGTTGAGTTTTTTAAAATAATTAATTTGGAATCGAAGAGGTAAATAAGCGTTATAAAATCCGCCACATATAGGAAATGCAGTGCCTTCCAATATCGAGTAGACAGTTGGTGGTATCACCAAGAGCTCCTCCAAATAATAGAAGGGGACTAAATCGCTTGCTGTCTTATTTAAGAATTTTTTGAATTTCGGCATAGCGCTATGGTCTATCTTATAGCCAGCTTTAATAAGCGTGTCGTATGCCCACGGGGTGTATTTATCTAAGCTCCACATGGGGGCTTTATAAATTGACACTTTTTGACCACTTATTTCCTCAAGAGTCTCTTTGCTTCGGCTAACACACTCTAGAAACTCGTTCGCTTTATATAAGCGAACCTTTTTATGAGTGGTCCCATGCGACGCAATCTCATGGCCACGTCTATAAATTTCTAATACTAGACTTGGAGAGTTTTTGGTAAAAATTCCTGGTATAAAAAATGTAGCATTAATCTTTGCTGAATCTAGAAAATTAAGGAGCTGATCTGTCTCCTTATCTACAAAATAGCTCTCCTTTGCTTTGGTTAGACTGGCCTCTCTTAAAGACCAATACAAATCGTCTACATCTATACATAGAGCATTTTTCATATGAACTTGCCAACCTTCTTTCTATAATTGATCCCATCAATTACAGACGGTTTACTAAAATAGCTCCTCCGACGATTTTTTTGGAGATGGTTCTGAGGTTTTCCTACATCTTGCCTTTCTAGAAGCTCGTTATAACTATCAAATGCTTTGGTGAATAACATATCCAGCGTCGCAAAGTAACTTATATTCTTATTAGGGAATTGTTTTTGGACCACTACAGGTCCTGAATCGAACTTTTCATCCATAAAGTGAATCGTGAACCCAACATATTCCTCTCTATTGTTAAGCATCCAGAATGGCGCGTTGATTCCTTGGTATCTTGGTAACAATCCAAGATGCAGGTTTAACCATCCTATTTTAGCTAAAGATAGTTCCTTAGGTTGTATTAAATGAGTCACGGATGCCAAAATTATATCGGCATCATGCCGCTGCAAAATATTAGAGAGCTCTTGTGGAGTGGTTATTTTAAAAATTGGAGTTCTAGTTTTTTTCGCCGCACTTGCTAGATTATTTTTTTGATTCAAACGGCAAAAGAGATGGCGTAAGGATATATAGCTGAATCCTTTTAGCCCAAAAAAACAAAAAAAATAATGAATTTCTTTGAGAGCTTTTATGAGGCCGTAGCCAAGCGGGCTAGGCATTAAGATGATTCCTTCAATTTCATGGTTCGCTAGAAGCTGGCAATAGAGCTTCTCGTAATAAATGGGATCTCTTATCGTCACGATCCAGAGTTTCTTTGTCTTTGATTTTTCAATCATGGCTTTGACTTTTATTGGGGCCCATTACAAGGAAAGCAAAGCACAATAGAGAGGTTATTACATCCGATAATATTTTCACATAAATAATGCTGTACTCAAATATCCACAAGCCTGCAGATAAAAGTGATGTTGCTAGAATTGGCGCTGCACAAATCACAAAAATATACTTTGTGTAAAAATGGCCGGTGTCTCTAAAAAAGAAATTTTTATAAATAAGACCCGCAAAAATGCTGAAAATGAGCCTAAGAAAAAAATTTACTAAAATAATGTTTCTGGTAGATAAGAATTGCAAAACCGATATTAAACCGATTTCTAAAAAGTAAAGAAGGAGTGAGGTTCCGTAATATCCGATTAAACGCTTCAAACGATTAATCCATATAAACTCAGGGATGATTGGTTCTATCTGACTCTTGAGAAAAAGAGGGTTCTAGTTTCGAAAAGATCGTAATTGCTGAACTGAAGCAAAGTACGAATGCGCCAGAGCTAAACATAAATCGAGCGTAATCAGTTCCATTAGCACCTATGGCCATAGCCAGAACTATAACTGTAACCCATGCGAAAGCATTCGCAAGCAACAGATTCTCTGGGACTTTTCTAATTGAAAAAACCCCAAGACATATAAGCGGGCCGAGAGTCAGAAAAAATTTGGCAAGAGATATTGCAAAAACACTCCAAGGAACTTGTCCAGGCAAATCCGGTTCTTGGGAAAATATTCCTCCAGTAGACATAAGAAGAGTTTCGATTAAAGCCCACGGCAGAAAAACTGTTCCGGTTTGAAGATAATTGCAAAATAAGATAGTACTAAAAGAAACAAGGGTAAAGAGAAGTAAATAAAATAAATTAATCGGAATGATTTTCCTAGACCGAATGTACTCGTATGCTAGAAAGCCAACTACTATACTCGATCCCACAGGCCAAAATACTTCTTTGGTAATACATCCAATGAAACCAAGTAGAGGTAAAAATATCCATCTCCTCTTATAGAGTGCGTAAGTTAATAACAACAAAAGAAAACCATAGCCTGAATCAATCGAACCGGAAAGATATGAATTCGCTACGAAGAAATTTAGCAGAAATAATAAGCTGGCTACATGAGAGACGTGTTTGAGTGAACAAAGTTGGTAGGAAAACTTATATATCAGAAGGGCGGTTGCACTCGTAAAAAACGCATTGATAATAAGGAACGAAAAATTAACCATATTCCACGTTCCTAGCGGAATAGACAGCGAATAGAGCAAATGCGCCAAATATGGAATTAGGATCCGAGATCCTACATTTGGCTCAATCGTCCCGCCCTGAACAAAGCCATTCCTGATTATGTTTTCATATTGAACAAAGTCGCTCAAAGCTTGTAGATCGAGAGGATCGTATCTATTGAGTGTTGCGTAACCTAGACCTGCACAAATAAAAAAATAGAAAGTGAATAAAATAGTGTCTTTCATGAGGTTTTTGGCTCATGCCAAAGTGTGAGACCTCTTATTTTAATCCATGTAATTTTGATTGACCCATTGAGCTTGAAGGGAAAATTGCTTGAAGCGATCATATTAGGGCTAGTATTAGATTACTCTACTGCGCATAATGTATATTATGTTAAATAACATATCTATAGCACCACCCTATTAGGACAGCAGGCAAAATAAAACGCGAAGGTCCTTAGGACCTTCGCGCTTCAATTGTTGTGGAAACAGCTCGTTCCCACAACCCACTAGTGCTATTAGCGGTTATTACTCAGTTAGCTGTTCTTTTACCGCCATCACGACCACTGTAACAGCCGCTGCAGCTAAGAGACTACCGAGGTTAGCTAAAATGTCGCCAACATAAGGACCGACTGTTGGTATGGCATTCACAGCACCGGCAACGCCGCTATTAAGAGCGATCACGGTAACTAGCAAGGTTGCTCTGTCACCACTACCGACGTAATACCCTGCTCCCAGGCCAAGAATTGCCAAGCCTAGTCCTACCATAGGTATATTTGGAATTAGTGCGGCTGCAACTGCAAGCGCAACACCAACTATTCTAATAATTTTCGCTGGGCTCATATGTAGCTCCCCATTTTTTTAGTACTACAATAATAGACAATCACACCGTCGTGCGATCGATCACACAATAGTGATGGATGCATTTTAGCATGACAACTTGTTCATATACGCTAACACTGTATTTTGTGTTAAATAGGCTTGTTTTCAATATAAAACAAAAAGATAACGCTGAAACTTAAAAAATAAATGAGTTCAAAAAAGTTGAAGGATAAACATTGACTGCGCTGATTCGCCTTGATGATGTCTCGTTGGCGTTTGGGGATCAGGCAATCCACAAACACGTAAATCTACAAATTGAATCGGGAGAACGGCTATGTCTAATCGGGCGTAATGGGGCAGGAAAATCCTCAACCCTTAAGCTACTGACGGGCGATGTAGAGCCGGATGAGGGAAAAATCGAAATTTTTCCAGGGGTAAATATTGCAATGCTCGACCAAATTTTGTCAGCAGGTTCTGAGCATGAGGTTTGGCATGTAGTTGCGGAAGGTATGCATGAACAAACTGCGCGAATTGAGGCATTCCGAAAAATCTCAGCTGATTCTAGGAAGCAGAAAACAAAGCTACGGGAGCTCGAAATGCTTGAGTCTGCTATTGAGGCTGGCGGCGGATGGTCCATTAGCGTTCAAGTGGACGCAATGATTACACGGTTGGAACTGCCCTCTCGGATGAAAATGAACGAACTATCTGGTGGTTGGCGTAGACGTGTAGCTCTTGCGCAAGCATTAGTTGGAAAGCCTGACCTACTCCTGCTAGATGAACCTACAAACCACCTCGATATCTCGACTATTGAGTGGCTCGAAGAAGAAGTCCGTCGTTTCAATGGGGCTGTGCTCTTCGTGACCCATGACCGTGGTTTTGTTGAGCGCCTAGCAACCCGAATAATTGAAATCGATAGAGGACATCTAAGAAGCTGGCCTGGAGGCTATCGGGACTATTTAAGACAAAAAAGCAAAGCGGATAGAGAGGAGGACCGTAGGAATGCTCTGTTCGATAAAAAATTAGCGGAAGAAGAAGCTTGGGTGCGTCGAGGGATAAAAGCGAGGGAGAGTCGCAACGAGGGGCGAGTGCGTGCGCTCAAAGTTATGCGCAAAGAACGCTCGGAACGTGTAAAACGAGCTCGTAACGCCCGAATTTATGTTAATGAGTCCGATCAACTCTCTGGGAAAAAAGTAATTGAAGTAAGAAATATCTCGCATGGATATGGGAGTGAAGTTCTACTCAAGGACTTTTCTCTCCGCATAACACGAGGTGAGCGCATTGGTATCATCGGGAATAACGGCGTAGGGAAAAGCACCCTACTCCGTATTTTATTAGGCGAGCTCAAGCCTGATTCCGGATCAATAAAATTTGGTACTCATTTAGAAGTTGCCTACTTTGATCAACTTAGGCGCGAACTCGATACAACAAAGACAGTAGCCGATATCGTGGGAGAAGGCCGTGACTACATTCACATTCAAGGCAAAAAAAAGCACATCGTTGCATATCTTACGGATTTTCTATTTTCTGCAAAGAGAGCTATGACTCGTGTTGCAGCTCTATCAGGCGGCGAACGTAACAGAGTTATTTTGGCAAAGTTATTCACCCAGTCATCAAATCTTCTTATTTTGGATGAACCTACCAATGATCTTGATGTGGAAACTTTGGAGGCTTTAGAAACCCGTCTTTCGCAGTACAAGGGAACATTGTTAGCCGTGAGCCATGATCGTTATTTTTTGGATAAGATTGTGACTAGCACATTGGTTTTTGAAGGTAATGGCACTGTCAAGCGCTATGCGGGTGGATATAGTGACTGGGCAAGACAGCATAATAAGCTTGCAGTTGCTGATGGATCGGAAACTAAGCAAAATCCAAAAAAATCAGGAAGAGCTCCGATACCCTCTCCCTCTAAAAAGCTCACTTACAAACTACAGCGGGAGTTAGATGCTCTGCCTGCTCAAATTAAACTCTTAGAGTCTGATATAAGTACAATCCAAATAGAGGTTGATACAGATGGTTTTTATCTTCAACCACATCAACGGATTCGCGATAAGCTGGAAAAATTGAGTCAATTACAATATCAACTTGAAATTGCGGTCGACCGCTGGGCAGAACTCGAAGGACAGGCGGCAGACATCTAAAGATAGTTAAGGCTCGCTCTTATCAAGAAAATCAAGATTAGCTACTAAATCAGCGCCCAGCGCGGTTTTAGGATCACCGGCACGATGAACAGCATCTTCTCCAAAACGTTCTGCGATCTTATCTAGCGTTGACTCTAGTCTGCGGTTACGCCCATCGCGGTTTAACAAACTAAGCTGCAACGGGCCTTTTGTAGGTCTCAGGGCGAAAACCGTCACGCCAACCAGTCTAAATGGTCCTGAATGCTGGAAAGCTGAAAGTAAAACATTAGCTTTTCTGTAGAGAACATCTGCGATGTCCGTAGGTTCATCAAAATGTTCTTGGCGTGTAAGAATTTGGAACCCACTCGTTTTGAGTTTAACCCTTACACCAGCGGCAATAAGACCCTTATTTCTCAACCTCCTAGCGATGGCGTCCGCAGATCTGCGGAGATAGCTTTTGATTTCACGGGGGTTTCGGGTATCTCTATCTAAAGTATGTTCTGAGCCAATACTCTTCGCTGTGTGTTGATTATCAACCTTACGAAAATCCTCTCCGCGGGAAAGCGAATAAAAGTGAGAACCAGCATTTCCGAGTTGTTTAACCAGTAGTGAAGGATTGCTGTTTGCAACATCTCCAATAGTCTTAAGCCCCATTTTTGCGAAAAGAGCTTGGGTTTTTTGCCCAGCACCCCATAGCTTCGACACAGGCAACGGTGCAAGCCATTTACACGCGGTAGTTGGTGGCACAATGGTTAAACCGTCGGGTTTTGCAAATCCGCTGGCCACCTTGGCCACGTACTTGGTGTCAGAGATTCCAACCGAAACTGTCAACCCTTGCGTTGCACTTTTTACAGCTTCTTTTAGTTGACGCCCCATATTTTTAGGTTCACCAAATAGCCCTTCTGAGCCGGTCATTTCAAGAAAAGCCTCATCAAGACTCAGCGGTTCCACAATGGGGGAAAAGTCCGAGAAAACCGCCATGATGATGCTGGAAAGTTCTTGGTAACGCTTGAATCGTGGAGATACGATAAGAGCATCAGGGCAAAGTCTTCGTGCCTGAACCATTGGCATTGCGCTCCCGACTCCGAATGGACGTGCCTCATAGCTAGCAGTCAACACAACTCCACGGCCACTACTGGACCCAACTAAGATAGGGCGACCCTGCAAGCTAGGGTTATCTAGCTGCTCAACGGCCGCGTAGAACGAATCCATATCTGCATGAATAACGATTCGATCCCACTTGTGTAGGGCGTCATGCATCGCTTAAGTGCTAGTACAGGATATGCCTTGCGATTGAGCGTTAAAGCAAAAGAGGCACATAGCCCTCAGGTGGCCACCAAACCTCAAATGCGTCCGCCTCGGGAAGACCCAGCTCCTCAGAACCCTTGGCTCCAGGAATGCCGAGTTCTTGAAACATTGTAGCGGTAATGGCCTCTAACTCTGCAGCCCGGCGATCTGCTTCTTCACCGATCAATACATCAACAAGAAGTCTCTGCTGCTCGGCCATCCTTTTGAATACATTTGAGTTCACAGCTGCTAAAAAAGCTTCTTGTACCTGCCGAATAATCTCGATGGGGGTATCGCGACGAATGCCCACATCGTAAGTTCCGTTTGGAGGCAACTGTTCCCTGACTTCTGGTAGAAAATTGACTAAAGACGGCATGATCTTTCCATTCGTAGTGATAATGTCGACTGGGCCCGTCTGCTGTAACGGGATGAGATCCCCTGAATCAACGAATTGAATATGCTCGTGTACACCACCTCCGGCAATATGTACTTCGGCGTTAAGTCCAGCAAGAGTTGCTGCCTGCCCACTTCCATAAGGAACATACTTCAATTCAATACCCGCTGCCTTCGCAACGCTTGCAGCCATCTCATGCCAGAGCCCCCCAGAGCCGGAGGTCGATATCGTAATTTCTCCTGGATTGGTTTTTGCTGCTGTCAGGACATCGGCAAACGTTTGGTATGGAGAATCTGGACGCACCGCCCAACTCGCCAAATTCGTGGCCGCTTGCATAAAGTACCAATCACGCCACGATTTGGATTGGCCATTACCACTGACTCGTGCAAATTTTCCAAAACTAGATGAGCCAAGCAAGGTGTAGCCATCATTAGGCCTATTGAGAACAAAATTTGTGGCCAATGTGCCTGCTGCGCCTGGTCGATTGACGACATTAATCCGCCAGCCAGTCACGTTAGACATCTCCCCTGCCAATGTGCGCAATACCATATCTGTACCCCCGCCTGGGGCATACATCACCACGAGTGTGATGGGTCGTTCTGGCCACTGCGCGTAGGCGAGATTACTTATGGATAAACATCCAGCAGCTATAAGTACACTAACTTTCAGCTGCTGTATTCTTTTCTTAGTCGGACTCATAAAGTTGGGGCTCGATAAAGATTGCCGAGAGTCGCTAACTATACCTCTCGAGGTATTCGGATCGTATCCTCTCGACAGTGGACTTGAGAATTCTTATCTAGCAGAATGCCTCCGCTCATTAAATAAGTAATAAAACCCGCATTCAAACGCTTCGAAAGACTGCGGCGTAATTGTAAAGGGCCTATCCACCATAGGGGAGCAACATGACGGATTCTGAGCAACAAAACCATCTGCTTCCCCAGACGTTATGGCATCGACTCTATCTGGGCTGGTTTATTCTTTGTTTCCTTATGGTCTGGGTTGGTACCTGGGCTGTCAATGAGCCTATCGCTGTAATGGGATTACCCCTCGTTTATGCCTGGTGTAGCGGCTGGGGAATAATCTGGCTCTGCGGCTGTCTGTACTTCGGCCTGAAGATCGAGCAGGAAGACGCGGCTTCCCGGGGAGATTAGTTTTGGAATCTTGGCATTACACAGTTGCTATCGTAATTCTCTACGCGCTGCTCATTCTTTGGGTCGGGACTGGTCGCTGGACAAAGGTTGGCCGTGTGGCCATGGACGACTATTTTAAGGTTGCACCAGGATTCGGATTCCTTGTTCTGTATCTTGGCATTGCAGGGGGATTTCACACAGCTTTTGCGATTCCGGGATCTATGGGGTTTTACCACGCGCATGGCGTGGCTTTTGCAGCAAATATCCTATGGACTGTATTCACGCCGTTGGGGATGATCTATTTTATTGGTTCTCGCATCACTTGTTTGGGTAGAAAATTCAACTACATCACGCCGGCGGATATGCTCGTCGATTACTTTGGCGACGGGAAATTCAGAGTTTTTATTGCGATCTATACACTTTCCTGCTGCATTCCTTTAATGACGGCGAATGTAACCGGTCCTGCCCGGTTACTTTCAAGTGGCACAGAAGGCCATATCTCATACATTGGTGCACTGCTGATTATGGGCTTCATGGTCATGATTTATGTTACTTCCAGCGGCATTCGGGGTGTTACGTGGACAACCGTTGCCCAGGCCGTGTGGATGTTCGTTGCCGTATGGGCAGCCGCCTTCTGGTGTTTAAGCCTAATTGACGGAGATCTGCTGACCCTTTTCAACCGTATACAAGAAACCAGGCCAGAGTTACTTACGTTACCAGGGCCTCAAGGATTAGCTACACCGCAGTGGTGGGCCACCTTCCCCGTCTTTGGTATAGCTCTTTACTGGGCTATTTTGCCCAGGGGATTTATGTTTTTTTACTCAGCACGCGATGTTAAAACCACAAAAAAGATTGGTTTAACTGTTGGATTTTATCTTATGGCCCTATACCTGCCCGCCATGGTGATCGGCTTCACAGCTTTTTATTACTTTCCTGAGCTCGTGGGGTCTGACGCAGATAACTCGTTTCCACTTCTGCTTGCCACTTACGCGCCTGCTTGGTTTGCAGGCTTAATCGTCGCAGGTGGTTTAGCTGCCGGCATGTCTTCACTCGATGCTGATACTAACGCAAACTCTGCGATGCTTACGAAAGATGTGTATGCAAGTTTTATCAAGAAAGATGGCTCAGATCGCCATTACATTACTGTTGGGCGAATTTTTGTCGTTTTCTTGGTTGCGATCACAGTACTGGCAGCAGCAAGAGACTGGGGCCTGGTTGTCCTGATGATCGGTGTCACCGCATCTATGATCACGCAACTGCTGCCAGCTGTCCTAGCCGTCACTGTGCCCATGGGTATTAGATTCACGAAGGTTGGTGTCACATCGGGGATCATTGCTGGGCTTACAGCATCCATGCTGACGCGCTTCTATGGTGGGGAAATCTTTCCATCGGGGTGGCGTTTTGATCCCTCTTTCTGGGGGCTGGTTGTTAATATTCCGGTAACCCTTATTGTCAGTCGTTTCACCACTCCACCTGATGCTCAGGCTGTTGCAAGGATTCGTGCAGCGCTGGATGAAGAATTTCGCAGGTCCAAATAAGCCACCCCTTAACTCTATGCAATATATTAGAAATATATAATAACTGACTGTTTAATAAGATATTTATATGTTTTTTATTGTTTTTTGGATAGATACGCGCATATTTCGCTAACAACCAACCTCCGCTGCAACGTTCCTGATTCCTTGACGTTGACCCTGTTAGTACGCGCATCACACGCTTGTTTGCTGTCGCGGGCTCGTTTAGAACCAGTATAATGCCCGGCTAATTAGCAGTAATGAGTTCAAATTTCGAGGATTTTTTAAATGAGCGAGCATCCCTGGAAGACCGACGACTGGTTTAGTAGTGCCTGGAACTACGATAAGGAAGTCACAAAGGATCTGAATTTTGCCGATACGATCAAAATTCATGACGTCACCCTTAGAGACGGCGAGCAACAAACCGGGATTGCTTACAATTTTGACGACAAATTAAGGATAGCGGAAGCGCTTGCTGAGGCCGGTATGCACCGAATTGAAGCGGGTCTGCCAGCAGTCTCGGAGGCTGATAAAAAGGCTATAGCCGCAATTGTTAAAAAAGATTTCGGTCCAGACATTTATTCGTTCTGTAGATGTATGAAGGAAGATGTTGACGCCTCTGTTGACTGCGGAGTCAAAGGGCTGATCATGGAAGTGCCTGCTAGCACTCATCTAATTGAATATGGCTACAAGTGGCCTCTTCAAAAAGCAATTGACACATCGGTCGAGGCGACTGCTTATGCCCATGAGCAAGGGCTAGAAGTTGTTTTCTTTCCGATAGATTTTTCTCGTTCAGAGCTATCTTGGGTCCTAGATCTTATTAACACAGTTGCTAGTGACGGCCACATGGATGCGCTCGCCCTCGTTGACACCTTCGGTGTTATATCTCCTCACGCGATGAAAACTTTTGTGAGAGCAGTAAAAGAAAAATTTCCAGAAACACGCCTTGAGGCGCATTTTCATCAGGATTTTAGTTTAGGTGTGGCAAATACCTTGCTAGCCCTAGCCGAAGGTGTAGAAATTGTTCATTCAACCGTTCTTGGAATCGGAGAAAGGTCAGGCAATGCCCCCACTGAAGATATCGTAATGGCTCTATTGACAATGTATGGAATAGATCTTGGTATCAAAACAGAAAAACTCTACCCTCTATCAAAGCTAGTTGAAGAATTATCACTTATTAAGGTGCCAAGCAATAAGTCTATTGTTGGAGACATGCTGTACCAAGTTGAATCCGGAATTATTGCTAATTGGTTTAGAAATTGTGGTGAAGAACACCTAACTGAGGTGTTCCCAATGAGACCGGAATTAGTAGGTCAACCTTCCGCAGACGTGGTAATGGGCAAAGGCAGCGGCATCGATTCGGTACGTATCTGGCTCGAGAAGATTGGCTCGGAAGCCACGGACGAGGACGCGATGGCGATCCTTAGGGAAGTCAAAGCTCAGGGTGCTTCGACCAAGCAATTGTTGACGGTCGAGCAGTTCAAGGACATCGTCGATCACACCGTATCTAAGGTGGCTTGAGTTTGAGAACACTTGACTACATCGCGCCAGAGTCTGCAGCAGCTGCCGTCGCACTGCTCGCTGAGCATGGTGAAAAGGCTTGCCCCTTAGCCGGTGGTACGGATCTTGTCGTCGATTTAAAACATTCTCCAGGTAACATTCATGTCTTGGTTGATGTTTCGGGTCTGGAGGAATTTCGTGGCATCGAAGAGACGGATGAGGGACTACGCATTGGCAGTATGGTGACCTACGCCGAGATAATGGAAAACTCTATTTGCCTTGAAAAGGTCCCTGAGGTGGTGGCAGCCTCTCATACCGTTGGTGCAGTGCAAACTCGAAATCTAGGTACCATTGGCGGCAACCTGGTTACCTGTGTTCCATCTGCAGATAGCGCCCCTGCGTTAATGGTTTTGGATGCAGAAGTCACTGTCACAGGTGCCGACGGCGAGCGGCGCATGCCCATCGAAGAGTTCTTTGTAGGTCCTCGCAAGACCATCCTTGAACCGCATGAACTGCTGGTTGATATTTTGATACCTAAAAAGAATCTTGGAAAACCTTCTAGCTTTTATAAGTTTGGACTGCGTAAAGGACAGGCTCTTGCGCTAGTCAATGTTGCCGCAGCCTTGGAATTGAAGAGCGGTAAAATTCATGAACCTCGAATTGCTTTAGGAGCTGTTGCACCGACTCCAATCAGGATTCTAGAAGCGGAAGCGTTGCTTGCTGGCAAAAAACCTTCCATAAAGAATATTGAGGAGGCTGCACGTATTGCAGTCACCGAATCTAAGCCTATCGATGATTTTCGAGCATCAGCAAGCTATAGGCGTCAGCTGATCCAAACACTAACTCAGCGGGTGCTTTCCCGGTCGTTGGAAATCGCAACTGCGAGCTAATCGGAGAACCAAACGTTATGTTAGTAGAGCTTAAAGTTAACGGTGAACCAAAATCTGCGGATGTTCCACCAGAAACAACGTTGCTAAAAATGCTGCGAGAATATCTAAACCTCACTGGCGCTAAGCTTGGCTGTGATGTTGGAGACTGCGGTACATGTACCGTCATCGTTAATGGCGTGTCTGTCAACTCTTGTCTGATGCTTGCCGCTAGAGCAAACGGACATGAAGTAACTACTATTGAAGGTCTTGCGAACTCAAATGAGTTACACCCGCTCCAAGAAAAATTTGAAGAGCATGGTGCTCTCCAGTGTGGTTTCTGCGGTCCGGGGATGCTGATCTCAGCAAAAAACTTATTAGATAAGAATCCAGACCCTACTGTCTTTGAAGTCCGGGACGCACTTTCTGGCAACCTCTGCCGGTGTACTGGCTACACTAAGATCATTGAAGCGGTTATTGATGCGGGTCGTGTAATGAATACGGAACAGGCAAACTCGTAACCACTGGGTCTCTTCAAGGAGAAAAGTTGATGGCTACTAGGAATAAGGATATCCAGCAAAAAACCGAGGAACTCATTACAGTTGAGGAGTCCAAAGCTCCTGCACAACAGCCCTTAGCTATTCCGACAGATAATCCGGTGGCCTATCCGTTAGAGCTACCACAGGGCGAAGCGCGCCTCCGGACTCCTGCCGTGGGGCAACGAGCTCGTAGACCGGATGGTCGCCTTCACGGGCTTGGCCAAACCCAATACATTGATGACATCACTTTCCCGCACATGCTCCATGCTAAGATCTTGCGCAGTAAGTACCCTCACGCCCGAATAGTTAGCATTGATACTAGTGAAGCAGAAAAGATGCCGGGTGTTATGGCAACGCTCACTGGCGCTGAAATACCGGAAAATTCTTTTGGGCCAACATACCAAGATCAACCGGTCCTTGCTTATCCAATAGCACGACATTGCGGTGATGGTGTTGCTGCAGTTGCAGCTACAAGCGAACAGCTTGCGACAGAAGCATTAGAAAAGATCAAAGTCGAATACGAGCCGCTTCCCGCGGTTTTCGATCCATTGGAAGCTTTGGAAAAAGATTCACCAAAAGTACACGGTGGCGACACTAATATCTATACAAGCAAGGTCATCAAAAAAGGTGACGTTGAGAAAGCGTTGAAGGAATCCGAGCACGTATTTCATCGACAATTTCGCACCCAAATGGTTGAACATGTGCCTCTGGAGCCCCATGCATCGATTGCATCATGGGATGGTAATGGCCGCGTGACGCTTTGGACGAGTCTCGGACGGATCACTCTTGGCCGCGAAGATTTATCACGCACACTCAAGATGCCGCAAAGCAAGATCAGATTAATCGGAACTGTTGTAGGTGGAAATTTTGGTGGTAAAAATGAAATTACTACCGAGCCTGTTCTAGCGCTACTATCGAAAAAATCCCGGCGACCAGTGAAGTTGGTTTTTACTCGAGGAGATGAATTCATATCTTCTACGATACGACACCCCTTCGTCATGGATTACACTACCGGCGTTAACAATGATGGCAAGATCTTAGCTCGAAAAATTCGACTGGTACTTGACGGTGGTTCATATTGTTCCTGGACTGGAACAACAATTGGTAAAGGTTCGATTCTAGCCCCTGGTCCTTACGATATAGAAAACGTTTTGGTTGAGGCGTTTGCAGTCTATACCAACAAAACGACGACTGGAGCTATGCGCGGATTTGGTGCGCCACAAGTTTGCTTCGCGTATGAATCTCAGATGGACGATATTGCTCACAAATTAGGGCTGGACCCATTAGAAATTAGGCTGCGCAATGGTTTTTCGGAGAACTCTTTGAGCCCGACTAGTCAGACTCTACAAAGCGTAGCGCTAAAGGAATCACTCGCACAAGCGGCCGAACGCTTTGGTTGGAAGGAGAACCAAGCATGAAAAAGCGCGGGCGTGGTATGGCATGCATGTGGTATCCCATCGGGTTCACCGTTGCAGCAAATCCAAGTGCAGCCACCGTAAAGGTTAATACGGATGGTACGGCAACTCTACTCACCGGAACAGTTGAAACTGGCCAAGGGGCGCTGACAGTCCTCGGGCAGATTGCAGCTGAGACTCTTGGGCTTGCAACTGATGATGTTCATGTGGTCTCAGGTGATACGGACGTCACCCCTATGGATACGGGTGCGATCGCAAGCCGAACGACTTATGTAACGGGAAACGCGATTGTTCGTGCTGCAGAAAAAGCTCGCGAGATCCTTTTTGAGTCAACCGCCCCGTTGCTGAATGTGAAACCTGATCAGCTTGAAGCAAGGGATAAGCAGATCCAGGTACTGGGATTTCCTTCCAAGTCAATTTCAATTGCTGATGCTGTCCAACACAGCGAAAGTATCGTGGGTAATCCCGCAATTGGTAGTGCCACTTACAATCCTCCGACAGTGGAAATGGACCCTGAAACTGGGCAGGGTAAGCCTTTCAATACCTACGTCTACGCAACACAAATTGCCGATATAGAAGTTGATGATGAGACCGGCGAGGTAGAGATTCTAAAAATTGTTGCTGTACATGATTGTGGAACACCGATTAACCCAATGCTCGTTGAAGGGCAGATACAGGGTGGCATCTCCATGGGTGTGGGGTTTGCGCTACAGGAAGAGATCCTTTTCGAGGAAGGTCGCCAGATCAACCCAAACCTAACAAACTACATTATGCCCACCAGTCTGGATATGCCCGAGCTAGATGTTGGGCTGGTTGACAACTACGACCCTACTGGGCCTTTCGGAGCAAAAGGCGCTGGAGAACCAACTGCCGTTCCTACCGCCGCGGCCATCATGAACGCTATCCATGATGCCGTCGGTGTGCGGATCACCACTCTCCCGGCCACTGCCGAACGCGTATTGGGGGCAATCATGGAGAAACAAGAACTCGAGCAGGCTGCTGGTTAGCGGTCGATAAAGTCTGTAAAACGCTACACAGTAGCCTCAGCGACAAATAAAAATGAGCACCTTCGATATCCCAGAAACCATGCAAGCATGGGTCTTAGGTAACGCGGATGAACTCACACTCGTTGAAAAACCCGTTCCTCGCCCTGGATCTGCAGAAGTGCTGGTTCGCATTGATGCGGTAGCGATTTGTGCGACTGACCTAGAAATAATTAGTGAAGGCGCTCCTGCATTAATTGAGGGAGAACTACCATTTAATAAGAATTTTACACCTGGTCATGAGTATATGGGGACCATCATTGAACTCGGGCCTACGGTGGATGAGTATGCTGTGGGAGATCGTATCGCTGTGGAAATACATGCGGGCTGTGGCCGCTGCGAACGGTGCCGAATGGGTATGTATACATCGTGTCTAAACTATGGCGCTAACTACGGCGAGCACAACAAAGGCCATCGCGCGAACGGATATACAACGGACGGCGCATTCACTCAATATGCGGTTAATCACGTCAATACACTTGTACGAGTACCTGATTCCATAAGTGATGAGGTTGCTACCCTAATTGTCACCGCTGGAACCGCAATGTACGGCTTGGATGTACTTGGTGGGCTAGTTGCCGGTCAGAGTCTCGTTGTGACAGGTGCCGGACCTATTGGCTTACTAGGAGTTGCCGTCGGGAAAGCCCTTGGGGCCGGCCCAGTTATTCTCACGGATATTGTTGATGAGAGACTGGAGATTGGGCAGAAACTAGGAGCCGATCATACAGTCAACGCAGCTCAAGAACCCGTGATTGAAGCGGTACACCGGATCATCGGTGATAGAGGAGCGAATTTTGTGCTCGAGTGTTCAGGCGCACCAAATGCGGTGAATGAGGCTATAAAAATGGTGAACCGCGGGGGGCGCGTCTGTCTAGCAGCCTTTGCGCATAAGCCTGTTTCTGTTGATACCAAGCACATCGTGGCCAACAATATTTACCTTTACGGAATTCGTGGCGAAGGACGAAGTGCTGTACGTCGTGCAGCCGCTTTAATGGCACAAGATAGATTTGATGCATCATTAATTCACACACACACGTTTCCATTGAGCGAATTACCTTCAGGTCTTCGATATGCACGAGAAAAAATTGATGGCGCAATTAAGGTTGTTATAAAAAATCAGGAATAGCTCCATAGCGGAATAACCTATACCGCTTTTTCAACTGCTCACAAAAATAAAAAAGGATGACCCATGCCCGCTTACTGGCTAGCACGATCAAAAATATATGACCCGGTTGAATATAAACGTTATACGGATTTGGTCCCCGACATAATCGAGAAATTTAATGGGAAAGTTCTTGTCAGGGGCGGACAACACGAACACCTTGAGGGTTCTCTTTATTTTCAAAGGCACGTAGTCATTGAGTTTCCAAGCTTCGAAGATGCGGTAGCCTGCCATCACTCTCCCGAGTACCAAAAGGCTCGACTGTTCCGTCTAAACGGGGCTGGTGATAATGAGTTGGTAATTGTTGAAGGTGGTGACTCCACGCCCCCATAAATGAGATGTGAGATAGAGGTTCAGGCTATTTTAGTATGATCAAAGCTGCGATCGTGGGGCTCGGTTGGTGGGGCAAGCATATTTTGCGGAGTACCGCGGAGAGCAGGAAACTTCAAATCATTAGAGGCATTGATTTGCGCTCCGATGCGCTGAGTGGTGTAACCGAGGCAGAACGACTTCCTCTAAGTAACGATTTCGAAGAAGTTCTCCGAGATTCTGAAATCGACGCAGTTATCCTGGCAACGCCGCATTCACTTCACGAAGAACAGATTGTTCAGTGCGCGACTGCTGGTAAGCACGTTTTTGTCGAAAAACCCATGACACTGACCAGAGCTGGTGCAGCTATCGCATTGAATGCTTGCGAAGCCGCTGGCGTGGTACTCGGAGTAGGTTTTGAAAGGCGCTTCGAACCTGCATTAAAAGCCATTGAGAAACTTATACACAATGGCAGTCTTGGCACACTGATGCACGTCGAGTCCAATTTCAGTCATGATTTATTAGCTGGTGTTGATTCCACAGACTGGCGTGCTTCTCCACAAGAGTCTCCAATTCCTGCGCTCAGTGCGATGGGGATCCACCTTACCGATACCTACATACATCTGTTTGGACCTATCAGTGAAGTTTTTGCGCAAACCAGTAAACGTTGCGGCAATTGGAAATCCGGAGATACGCTTTCTGTCCAATTCCTGTTTGAGAGCGGCTTGACGGGCTATCTTAGTACAATCTTAGTCACATCAATGTTTGTGCGTTTTCATGTTTTCGGCTCACAAGGTTGGGTGCAAGCAAGGAGCGATACCCATCCTAGTCAAGACGGCGTTACGCGACTGAGCTTCTCACAAACAGGACAGGCCATACAGACTCAAGACTTTGCGTACCGCGATACTGTGCTCGAAAACCTGGAGGCTTTTGCAAGTGCGATCGCCGATAAAACTGATTATCCGTTTACCTATGAAGAAAAGCTGGGGAATGTTTCTACTATGGAGGCGATCATTGAATCTGCCCAAACCGGACGATCTGTAGCTGTCAAATAGTGGTTTATTCTTCCACTTGATCGATGATGAGATCGATCACACCGTTTCCCTCAGATGGGCGATAGAGCAGCTCGCCGTAGAGGTCTCCCGGAGTTGCTATTGGCTGGCCAGTCGCTGAAAGGCGAGCAACGATTGTCAGAGCCTCAAAATCGGCCAGCGAGCGCCCTGGCAACATTGCATTAGCGTCGCTTAATACAAACTCTCCAGGTACTGTGGAAGCGGCCTGGCGAATTACGGCGAGCGGTGGTCCGCCCTCCAGCGCTCGTGCAAAAATAAAGAGCGTTGCGGCAGGACCAAGACCCTCTGATGACATCCCTGCGCCAAGAGTTACTTGAAGTCGCAGCGCAAGTCCTGCGGAAGATTCCGTCTGGGCAACCTGAACCGGCTCGTCCACAGTGTGTGCGTCCGTCTCGGATTCACCCAGCAAGTCAAGCTGTTGCCTCAAAACATCTGATACTGGCGCCGGTGGTCCCAACGCAAGCAATGCCGTCCAACGCTCTCGCGCTAAACGGGGGCGTTCTGTTTCCAGGGCAGCTAAGCCCCCATACCAAAGCGCTTTGGGGTTTGATGGATCTGTTGCCAACACTTCCTCAAACAGCTGCCCGGCAGCTCCATACAAAGCTTGGCGGTCAGTTAGAGTCTCAGCTTCCCCAAGCGCAAGCTTGAGATCATTATCGGGGCTGGGACTTCTCCCCCACGCTTCTCTGAGGGCTTGACGGGCATCCGGATAACGGCCGAGAGTTAAGTAACTCTGTCCTAGTAAACGCCAACCGATCACGTCATCTGGATTTTCCCTCAGCCGAGTCTCAAGTCCGGCAACCAACTCGACCATTGACGGTAGTGGCGATTGTTCAGCAATCTCGCCATTCCATGTACTTAGCCCAACATAGAGTGCAACAGTTGAGGGAATGAGCAACCCGGCCGCTGTCATACCGAGTACTGACCAACGACCGTCAAGCTGGCGCATTCGCCATAGCGGCGTAAGCACAAAGCTTAGGGCACAAAGAGATAGGACAGCGGCGCCGATCCAAAAGCCGATCATAAGGTCATCTCATCAAGAGAGTTGCTCTCCTCTAAGGGTTGCTTCGTACGTACACGCAGAATTCGAGCAAATACTATGGCTCCTATCCCAAGTAGTAACACGGGCGCACCCCAAAGCAACCAGGTCGTAGGCTGGAAAGGAGGTCGGTAGAGCACAAAGTCGCCGTAACGGGTAATGAGAAAATCAATGACTTCAGCACGTGATGCGCCTTCTCCCATCATTCTTCGAATTTCGCGCCGTAAATCAGCGGCCAGCGGTGCATTAGAGTCTGCGATAGTCTGATTCTGACAAACAAGGCATCGAACCTCGTTAATCAGTTCCCTATAGGCTGACTCAATCACAGGATCTTCAAGGGGCGGTTCTGGATCAATCGCCGAAGCTGTTCCGACAAATAACAGCCACACAAATGCTATAAAACTACGTCGATTCATTCGCTACCAACCGGTAGGCACGGAAGAGCTCCGCATTCTGCAATGATTCTCGGTAGAAATTCTGTCGTCCAAACCTCGCGAGTCAAGGGTGCGATGTGTTTATAGAGTACTGTTCCATCCCGGGCCAGGAGAAATGTTTCTGGTGCGCCGTAGACACCCCAGTCGATTGCTACCTCACCGAGCTCATCAAATGCCGACGCCACGTAGGGATCGCCAAGCGAGGACAGCCAACTCATTGCTGTAGGGCGATTATCTTTCCAGTTTAGTCCATAAATTGGCAAATCATTTGCCTCGGCCAGCTCAACAAGAAACCCGTGCTCCTGTCTACAACCGACACACCAAGTTGCCCAGACATTCAATAACACCACGTTACCAGTAAGGTCTTGCGTTCCAACGACTATCTCGGGGTTTTTCAGTTGAGGTAGCTCAAACTCAGGTGCAGGCTTGCCTATCAGTGGCGATGGCACGTAGCGTGGATTCAGATTGAGCCCGCGTGCAAAGAATGCGGCTAACACTGCGAATACGCTGATAGGGATCAGGTAGCGCCACATCAGGCTGTCTCAACCAATTCTGAACTGGGCTGAACTTTTTCTTGTTTACGTTGTGTGCGATAACGTGGATCGGTAATAGCGAGTAAGCCTCCGAACGCCATAATCAATGCACCGAGCCATATGAACCTTATCAACGGCTTCACTTGAACTCTCAGGCTCCATGCGCCATCACCGAGAGGATCACCGAGCGCTACGAAAAGATCCCGCCCCCATCCAACGTCAATGGCAGCCTCAGTCATAGGGCTGGTTTGCACACGATAAATACGTTTCTGAGGATTAAGAATTGTAACAAGCCGTCCGTCACGTCGGACTTCAAACTCTCCTTCTGTTGCCTGAAAATTCGGTCCGTCGACTCGGCGAATATCCCGAAAAACCAACTCATAACCGTCGACTTCCCAACGGTCTCCTGGGGTAGCGCTCGTGTCAGTCTCAACGTTATAACTAGACGTGACTGTCGCACCCAAAATAAAGATACCTACACCCAAATGCGCAAAAGTCATTCCCCACTGTCCCCGAGTGAGTGCTATCGGAGCAGAACCTCGTCGTAGAATCCGCTTGACAGGGTCTAATAGAGCAGCCGCAACAACCCATAAACCAACGCTAACCCCAATCATGGTCAGTGCACTTGCTCTTCCAAAAATGATCCAAGGAAAAATTACCCCTATCCCAACTGCCACTCCTGCGGGGAGGATCAGGCGGCGAACTAGAGATTCACTCGACATGCGAACCCATGTGGAATGCATCCCTACCCCCACTAATGCAGCAAGCGGCAACATAGGAATCAGGAATACAGTATTGAAATACGGCGGCCCCACGGAGATCTTGCCTAATCCCAACGCATCCAGAAACAGTGGATATAGTGTTCCAAAAAGCACGGCAGCCGTTGCTACCACCAATAGGATATTGTTCATCAATAGAAATGATTCGCGAGAAACCAGGCGGAAGCCACCCTCCACTGTTAAGTGTCGTGCGCGGGCTGCGTACAGGATCAACGCGCCACCAGTAATTACGCTGAGCAGTAGCAAAATAAACAGTCCACGTGCTGGGTCTGAGGCAAATGCATGCACTGATACCAAAATTCCGGAACGAACCAAAAATGTTCCTAGTAAGCTCAAGGAGAAAGCTGCAATGGCTAGTAGCAAGGTCCAACTTTTGAAAATTCCCCGGCGCTCTGTGACAGCTAGTGAATGAATTAGTGCTGTGCCAGCTAACCACGGCATGAAGGAAGCATTTTCCACCGGATCCCAGAACCACCAACCTCCCCAACCAAGTTCGTAGTAGGCCCACCAGCTACCAAGCGCAATACCAACCGTTAGAAACATCCACGCTGCTGTAGTCCAGGGCCTGGTCCACCGAGCCCATTCTGGGCTGAGTTTCCCCGTTAGAAGCGCTGCCACAGCGAATGCGAAAGGTACTGCAAGGCCTACATAACCCGCGTAGAGGATCGGGGGGTGTATGACCAACGCTGGATCTTGCAGGAGCGGATTCAGATCGTTTCCATCCATAGCAGCCGGAAAGAGTCGCTCAAACGGATTGGATGTCAAAATCGTAAACAGCAGCATTCCGACGCTGACGATCCCAAGAACCCCGAGAACCCGTGCAGCGAAAGCCTCTGGCAAACTGCGACTACCTGCCGTTACCGCTAACGTCCAGGCAGATAGGATCAAAATCCACAGTAGTAGAGAACCTTCATGAGCACCCCATACGGCAGCAAGCTTGTAGGGGGTTGGGAGCGCTGTATTAGAATTTAGTGATACGTAGAGAACGCTGAAATCATCGTTTAAAAAAGCGTGACAAAGAACCAAAAATGCGGCCAGCACAAAAACGAATTGTCCCGTGGCTGCGGGACGCGCCAGCGCCATCCAATCCTTCCGTTCTCGGGTAGCTCCAAGTAGTGGCACCGATGCTTGTATAAGCGCCAGACCAAGTGCAAGAATCAGAGCGAATTGCCCAAGTTCAGGGATCACTGTGAGGCAGCCTCTTCTGCCCGAGCTAAGGCATCGGCAACTTCCGGCGGCATGTAATTCTCATCATGCTTTGCAAGTATTTCTTCTGCAACAAAACCACCCTGATCGTCCAGCCTTCCTCTGGCCACAACGCCCTGGTCTTCACCAAAAAGATCCGGCAGAACACCCGTGTAGTGTACGGGCATTGAATGCGCGTAGTCTGTTACAACAAAACTCAGCGTCAGGCTGCCAGGTTCGCGCTCAATGCTGTCTTGCAAAACCATCCCGCCAAGTCGAAAAACCCGATCATTTGGCGCCTCCCCAGCAGCTATCTGTGACGGGCTGAAGAAAAATAACAGATTTTCTTGAAAGGCTCGTAACGCCAGTACAGCTGAGATAGTCACGCCGACTGCCACAAGCCCAATTAGGATCATTCGTTGTCTACGTGGGGTCATGTAATTTGTTTCACCATAGGTTGCCGCCCTGATCTCTCAAGTCTATTTTCACGCTGGGCTCGTGCCAGCATTTTTGCGTGGTTCCGAAACGCTGCCCAAATATTCGCACCAAGGACGATTAGTGTAATCCCGTAAGCAGACCATACATAGGCTGCGTAGCCACCCATTTGCAGAAACTCGCTCATCGCGTGGTCCCTTCTAGCAATTGTTCAACCCAGCGAGCATGGCTTTCACGGCTCAAAATCTCGCCCTGCAAGCGCTTGCATAGCAGCCAAGCAAAGAAAATAGTAAAGCCCAGAATCATCACCAGCAAGGGGGTGAGCATATCCATTGTAATAGAGGGTTGGTCCAGCTTTGCAATAGTCGGGCCCTGGTGGAGAGTGCTCCACCACTCGACGGAGTAATGAATAATAGGAATATTGATCACGCCAACGACAGCAAGGATTGCGCTAACGCGATCTGCTTTCTCCCGGTCATCAAAAGATGCGCGCAGCACCATATACCCGGCAAAGAGAAACAACAACAGCAATTCGGACATAAGGCGTGCATCCGCCCACTGCCAGTAGGTGCCCCACATCGGTTTACCCCAGATTCCACCCGTCACCAACGCTAACAATGTAAATGAGGCACCGAGAGGAGCAGCACTCACGGCTAAGCCGTGCGCCATCTTTATTCGCCAGACAAACCCAACGGCTGCGCTTGTTGCCATGATCATATATGCCAACATGCTCAAATACGCGCTAGGGACATGCACATAGATGATTCGAAATCCATCGCCTTGCAGATAATCTTCCGGAGCCAATACCAGCCCGCCATATGCCCCGGTCAGAAGCAACAGCCCCGCAGTAACTGCGAACCATGGGGCTAACTGACCCGCCAAACGATACACATAAGGCGGTGACGCCAATTGATGAAACCATCTTACTAACCCCATTGATTGTTCCCTATCACTTCGTCATTCCATTGCCACCCTGATTGCCGCTGATGCGGCCATTGGCCCTACTGAAATGGCAAAAACTGCTAGCGCTGCCAGCAGATACAGCGGCCCTAAAGCAGACTCTCCGTTTATTGCCATTTCTGTGGCCTGGGTTCCAAAAATCAGGACCGGCCCCGTTAGGGGCAGAACCAGCAGACCGATGATCGCTCCGCCTCCTCTAAGCGTCACTGTCAATGCGGCACCTATTGCAGCGAGCACGCTTAAAGTTGGTGTCGCCAACGCCAGTGCAATGATTAGTGTCGGCAAAGCCTCCGCGGGCAAATAAAATGATATAGCCAGCAAGGGTGCAAATAGAAGTAACGGAGCGCCGCTCACAGCCCAATGCGCCAAAATCTTAGCCAGGACAATAAGGCTCAGCGGGGCCGGGCTTAGAATTAATTGCTCCATGCTGCCATCCTCCGCATCAGCGCGGAATAAGCCGTCCAGGGCCAATAGCGAGGATAGCAATGCTGACATCCATAAAACAGCGCTTCCTGATTCCCTGAGCTGAGAGGCTTCGGGGGACGATGCAAGCGGAAATAAAGATGCAACGATAATAAAGAACATCAGCGGAGTTGCTATCTCACTCCAGCGCCGAAAGGCTAGCCTCAGGTCGCGTTGCAGAATGAGCACAAATGCGTTCACGTTAGAGCTCTATCTCAATAGATGCGGACTGAATGAGATGTTCACGTTGATGAGTAGCCACCACAGCAAGTCCACCGGCAGCGGCATGTTGCGCCAACCAGTCCGCAACAAGCAGCGAGCCTTTTCGGTCAAGATTAGTCAAGGGCTCATCAAGCAGCCAGAGCTGAGCTGGCTTAATTCTCATGCATCCCAGGGCAACCCGGCGGCGCTGCCCGGCCGACAGGTACCGAACCTGTCGGTCTCTACAGTCGCTCAGACGCAACTGTTCTAGCAGATAATCCATGGGCTCAAGGCTGTTCCAGAAAGCTCTGTAGAAGTCTAGATTCTCCTCAACCGTTAGATCTTTCTTTAGCCCGTCCAGATGCCCCTGATAGGTGACCTTACGGCGATCCGGCGCCTCCACGCGCTGAATAGCTGTCCCGGCCCAGGTTGCAGCCCCAGCAGTGGGAGTAGTTAAACCCGCCAATACCCGCAACAGCGTAGTTTTCCCTGAGCCGTTAGCTCCGGTCACTAAGGCTACTTGGCCGGGGTGAAGTTCGAAGTTCAGCTCGGAGAACAGGCATAGCCCACCCCGCCATATTTCTAGTGACTCAGCCCTTAAAACGGGTTGATTACCAGTGAGTGAGAAACAGTCCATTCCAGATGATTTATCTTACTAATTAAGTTTAAGTAAACATTATAAATAAATGATTTTTATATAAATATTTTAAAATATCAGTAAGAACTCCTGCGAGGATCCTCCGCATCTTCCCAAACCTGCACAATCTCCTTCCGGGTTAACACCATGTAGGGGTCTATATGGCCCGTAAGGTGTCTGCTTACCCAAACTGCTAACAGGTCGGCCGTCTCGGCATCCTTACCATGAGCTTCCCTAAAGAGCTTCATCTGAGCGGCTGCCAACAATAACCGCTCCTCGTATTGCTCGGCCTCCTCTGCAAGATGCATCATACGCTTCAGTGCAACTTCGTCAGTCATGGCATGGCTGATATAGCCAATCTCCTGGTTCCATATCACTCGACAGCCGAGTAGTTTACCGAGTCATCCGCTAGATCCGAAACTATGCCTTACTCAGGCCGGAATCCCACTATGGAGCCGGATCTCTGAGTCAGGTCCCAGAATCAGCTCCTGCTCTTGCTCCAAGAAGAACCTAGTGCGCGAAACCATCGGATCACCCGCCACGGTTTTTACTAGATCTAGATAATTCAGAAAATGCCGCGCTTCGGATTTCAGCAGTGATGCGTACAATTTGGTGACATCAGGCTCGCTTGATCCCAACTTTAACCCGAGTGAATAAAAACGCTCACAGGAGCGAGCCTCGATGATTGCACCGACAATAAGGGTATCCACAAGCCTATCAGGCTCAGCTTTACTAACGTGCGTATGCAGAGCTGCTGCGTATCGCGAAGCGGATACCGGACGGTACTTAATTCCCCGATTCTCAAGAATTACCGACACCTGTTCAAAGTGTCGGAGTTCCTCACGCGCAAGCTGTGACATTTTGGTGAGCAAATCGAAATTCGCGCCATACCTGCGTATCAGAGTTTGTGCTTGCTGTGCCGCCTTCAACTCAAGAGAAGCGTGATCCAATAACAGGAGTGGAATCTCTACTACCGCCCTAGACACCCAGTTATCAGGTGTTCGACACAGCAGGAACTCAAGAACTGCATCGATTCCAGCTAGAGTTTGATCCGACGAGGTGTCGTGCATAGTAAGGAAGAAGCTTTGGTTTATCGTGATGGACTACGGCACAAGTCCGTAGTCAGGCGCCTCAGTCAAGAATCTCCCATAATGGTAGCGACTCGCCATTGGCAGTAATGATTTCTCTGATCCGAATGGAGCGCCCACCATTTCTGGCAATTTGCCCGCTAATTTGAATTTGATCCGCAGGCCTTAATGTATTTTTAGTCCAACCCCCTCTGGCGAGCTTGTTGGGTGCGGTCAGTTCTGCTTGCCAGTGCTCAATCTCCCCGTCGGCATTCGTGACATCGAAGTAGAGCTGGACGTGGGGGTTTACAAAACGAAGCTCCGTCATAGTGGCTTGAACCGTTATCCTCTCATTCGAGTATGCGGCAAAACCGTGATGCGCAAGAGTCGGGACCCAGACAGCCAGCGCCGCCAACCCAGTTGTCATAAGAATAATTATCTTCATTTGTAGCGGCTCCAATTTCTCATCACGCTTAATGAGTCTCCCACTGAGGCTCACTTACAGTCAACCCATATGTTAAGGCGGAGTATGAACGGGTTTTCTTTCACTATAGAATGATTTGCACCAATGCCCGGGTGGCGGAATTGGTAGACGCAAGGGACTTAGCCACATGTTGAGCACCCAGGACGGAAACGCTTGGTGTGAATGGAGTCAAATTCGGGGAACCCTCAGCGCCTTGGGCGGTGGCAATCCCGAGCTAAGCCTCGTACCAGAAAAGAGTGCTGGGTGAGGAAAGTGTAGAGACTTGACGGCTCCTGCCTAACCCGTACTCGCTACGGCATGGTAAAGAGAAAGTCCAGACCACAAATGCACCACAAGGTGTAGCAGCGAAAGCTGTAGCGGGTAAGAAAATCCCTCGGAGGTAACTCCGTGCCGGTTCGAGTCCGGCCCCGGGCACCGATCTCTAGACCTTTGGGGGTTGCAGACTAATTAGTGGTGAACGAAGGCAACTTTTATCTTGGATGAGTTGGAGGTTCAACGCACACTCAGTTGCTCCAACCATACATAAACTTACTAATTGCTGGGCATCGTTGGTACCCATAGCCCAGTTCTTTCACCAGGCGCCATAGGGCGTCGCTCACTGTTTGAAGATTGCGGCAGCTGAGCCTCGCCCGTCACCGAATCTTCCACACCAACGTACTCATAAAGTGTCTGAACGCGGGTATAGTTGCCCTCGTCGTCGCTCTCGAACCGAACCCGCCTTCCCTCCTCGTCCAAGATACCTAAGGACTGCTGAAAGAGCCCAGGTGGTGGGTAGTTACCAGGTACCGTTCCCTCGAGAACATAAAGGCGGTGCTCGTGCATATATATCCCAATAAAGGAGCGTGACTGATCGGGATGGTTGATTTGCAGCTGGTGTCCGTCAATCCCGTCCACTTGCCCAAAGGCGTCATAGGTGACCTCACCTCTGCCTCGTCGACGAATATTCCACGCCTCAAATGCAATAGAACCTCTAATGTCGCGCAAGTGTCCGCGACCGTTGCATAGATTAGGGCTAATCTCCGCCTCAAGCGCGAGTTGTCTGCAGTATTCCATGTGCGCAGTGTCAGCCGCTGTATAGTCCACTACAGTGACTGCGTAACGACTGTTTGAGTCTTCGACGTTATAGACGCGGGCTGGGATCGCGACGCCTGACTCAGAGATGTAATCGATCTCCTGAAAAACGGGTTCTCCAGGAAAATTGACAATAAATCGATCCGATTCGCTAACGTATTTGATCCAGCCTTGCGCATAGACAGCCCCCGACAGCACCAGGACGAATATCATCTGCAGGAATTTTTTCATCATAACCAGATGCATAACCTTTCCTCAAAAATTTGCGTCAAACATTTAGTCGAACTCTTTCTCAGAGCCATCGTCTAGAGTGATGAAACCGAGGAGACACCCAGGAGAACGATCCTTTAGCGGGTGGCACCTCAAGGTAAGCTTTTCACCGACCTGTATGCTGTCCTCAGTCCAGCCGTCTCGCCGAAGCTGAGTGATACTGGCGCCCTCAAGAGCCCATGCTTTAGACTGCCCATCCGCATCCACAACGTCGAGATAGATCCAACTGTGCGGATTCATCCAGTGTATTTCACTCACGCTACCTTCCAAAACTATCCACTCTGACTCCATATAGTTCGCATGGGAGTGGTGCCCCCACGCCAGCGAATAAGTCGCAGTGAGTATCGCAATCGCTAAAGTTCTCGCCATCCTTAATCTCATCGCCCCTCCTCAAGTAACGATAACTTTTACTGTGCGAGTCCCTCACTACCCCAGATCAGATTGCGATCTAGTGAGGAGAAGTGGACTAAACTTGCATCGAGGTTCGTGCGGTCAAACCCGGCAACTCGATAAAGCGCCTCGAAGGCTGACGCGCCTCCTGCTGAATTCGATATTGTTCTTTCAAGCAACTCAACTCCATCAGAATCACTGACCAAATGTGCCGCCTCCAGCACACCGGCATCACGGGTCCCAGCAATAATTAGAAACTGGTTGCCACTGGGCCCGGGGAATGAAGAAATAAGACCGTAATCCTGATACTCACTTCGTTTCGGAATTCCAGCACCGCTAACATAATGCTCGCCTGTCTCGAGATTAGATAATTCGTCATAAGTTTCACCCACACGTAAGTCAGAAGATGCCGAAAACACAAAATCAATGAGCATCCCCAACGCGCTGATGTAACCCAAGTAGATAATATTGTGAGATTTCATATCAGAAATTCTGAATTCTGACGTCGATGTGATTTGGACAGGAATATTTGACGCATGGATGATTTGAAGCAAATTCTCTAATCCGAGCGCACTGCTACGCGGCAAATAGGTAAGATCAAGATCAAAATAGTTCTCTGCAAGATCTGGTTCATACACCAAAAGATCGCCCAGATCACCGCTTGAATTAATTTCAAAATCTCGAATCAGTCGCTGAACTCTACCTGCCTCATCAAGTTCACCAAAAATATAGTAATCACCAACAACCACCATTAGCGGTAATGCATCATTCAGAACACCATCCCAAATCTGGGACTGGGCTACCGCTTCGTAAACACTAGCTGACCGTTCATCTTGAAAACCGGGCATGATCACCAGATTCAAAATAAGCAGGCCGATAAGCGCTCCAACCCAAATCGGTGGGGTACTGCGGTTCACTCCTTTCTCAACGGGAGGCGCGATCGATTCAAAAATAAGCCGATACTCACCTCTGGGGATACTTAATTGCAGCCCATTATTGCTCGGGTTCTCGGAGTAATATTTTTCAAACTTTTGGCGAAGGTTGTGAACAGAGACACGAACAACGGAATCATGATTTGAGTCGAACGCACTACCCTTATCAAAGACATCAACAGCGATCTCAGCCTCTTTAGGGGACCGGCCTTCGCTGGCGCATAGAATCAGATAGCTTAAAAGTTTGCCATAAACCCGGGACCGGCCAAGAATCCCACTCTCAGCAATCTTTTTAGCCTCCAGCAAAATAGCTTCAGTCTCTGGCACTTTAACGTTCCTTAACCGCTTTACCACGAGTCCCGCTATATTAATCTACCTTTAACGGTTAAAAAACCGTACATAACTAAATGTTTTATAAAATTTTGTTTAAAAGAACGCACTCTGTTCCTTTAAATAGCAGTTAGTTATATGTTGAAGGCGTATGTCTCGGGCACCGGGTCGATACGAAGATAAAATGGACTTCTTTCGTAGTGCTGAAAAGTAGCCTTTTTATCGCACCAGTACTTATTGCGAGTTCGCTATTCTCGCAACTCAGTTTGGCGCAAACCGTACCCGACGAAACACCCCCGATGGAAAACATGGTTGTATTTGGCCGTAACACTGAACTTTTGGGGACTACGAATACAGCAAGTGAGGGTACGGTCAGTGGTGCAGACATGCTGGTGCGCCCAATGCTGAGGGTTGCAGAAATACTTGAGGTTGTCCCAGGAATGGTTGCAGTCCAGCATTCTGGCTCTGGTAAAGCTAATCAATACTTCCTCAGGGGCTTCAATCTGGATCATGGAACCGATTTCACAACTTACATCGATGGGGTTCCATGGAACTTTAGGAGTCACGGGCATGGGCAAGGCTACTTAGATGTTAATGGACTATTGCCAGAAAGCATTGAGCGTCTTGATTACAGGAAGGGCCCTTACCGCGCCGACGTGGGCGATTTCTCGATAGCTGCAGCTTCCTTTATTACTACCATTGATCGGTTGGAGGCGAACTTCGTAGAACTCGAATCTGGACAAAATGCCTGGGCGCGCGTTGCTGGAGGCTCTAGCACTGAACTGGGCGGAGGAACGCTGACTCTACTTGGCGAGGTAAAGTCATATGACGGTCCTTGGCAGCGTCACGAAGGACTTGCGCATGCCTCAGTTTGGGGAAAATGGCTTTCTCCAATACGTTACGGAGATCTTTCTGTCACGCTGTCTGGTTACGAGGGTAATTGGCATCCAACAGAACAGATTCCGGAACGTGTTATTGGGAGCACGGTTTGCTCAAACGCGTACTGCTCACTCGACCCTAGTGCAGGCGGAGACACATCGCGTTGGATTTTGAGTAGTCAGATCACAGCTGCGGAGTGGAATGCCTCTGCCTACATCCAGCATTACGACTGGTATATGCAATCGAACCCAACATATGACTTTCAAATTAACCAGTTTGATAAACGCATAACAACGGGTGGACGATATGACCGAACACTCATTCAGGAACAAAATATTGAGCTAGATATAGGGCTTGAACTCCGCCATGACGATATTGGGCCAGTGGGTGTAGATCACTCCGAGAACGCTGCTTTTGTATCAAATATTAGTGACAACAACATTACTGAAACGTCATTAGGTATGTATGCGGAAGCTACGTGGTTTTCGACAGAGCAGCTTCGATTGTTTACAGGGTTACGCGGAGATTATTACGATTTCAATGTCAGTGCACGAACGAGTGGGAGTGCTGCAGGCAACCAAACTGACAGCATAGCTTCGCCGAAAGCAGGCCTCGCATATATCCTTAACGATAACGTTGAGCTATATGGCAGTTGGGGGCGAGGGTTTCACTCCAACGACGCACGGGGCGTCGTAAATCCTGTCACACCACTACCTGGCCTGGCCGAGGGCGTTGGCTATGAGGCTGGTGCTCGCATTGAGTACGGACTTTTTAAGATTACGGCAACTCATTGGTGGCTAAATCTCGACAGCGAGCTCATTTTTGTCGGTGATTCCAACTCAGTGGAACCGCGAGGGGGATCAAAACGCAAAGGCACCGAACTAACCCTCTTCTGGCAACCAAGACCTTGGCTGGGAATTGACGCAACCTGGACCGATAACCAAGCCTTCTATACGGACCTCTCAGAGGGTCGTTACATTGAAGGATCAATGGAAAATACGGGGCAAATTGGAATTGCCATAATCCAAGATAATTGGGAAAGCAGTTTTCGCTTAAGATACCTGGGCTCCTATCCGTTGTTACCAGATAACACCGTACGGGCTGGCTCTCATCTACTAGCCAGTCTTCGGGGTTCATATGCGCTGGGCTCAGCAACGATTTACGCAGAACTATTTAATCTACTGGATACAGATGCCAAAGATATTACCTACCTGTATGCAGCCTATGTAAGCGGTTTTGATCCACCCGGCCTGACGGCAGATGGTATTGATTGTCTCACTGTAAATTGCCGAATGAGTCGAGCTACTGAGCCGAGGACACTTCGTGTTGGGATAAAATGGTCGTTCTAATTAATCAGCTCTAGTCCCCTGCCCTCTCACCCTCGCCGAAGGAGATGAAATGGCAAACAATGCGCCTTTTCGAGCCGACCATGTTGGGAGCTTGCTGAGGTCGGAATCTGTTCATGCCGCTCGGAGGCATTATAACGCTGCTTCAGTAGGTCCCAATGGGTTTACCACAACCGAGGAATTAGGCGCTGTTGAGGATGAGGCCATAAAAGATGTTGTTGATTTACAAGAGAGTCTAGGCCTTATGGCGGTGACGGATGGGGAGTACCGACGATGGTTTTGGCACTTTGACTTCATGGGGGCATTGTCAGGTGTAGAACTGGTTGAGCGTAATGAGGGGGTTCAGTTCCATGGAATTCAGATTCCGCCAATACATCCCACTATTACCGGACGCATCAATTTTCCGGACAATCACCCCATGTTAGGTCACTTCCGCTATCTAGCATCAGTTGCCAATGTCCAACCGAAAATTTCCATTCCTGGCCCAAGTTGCTGTCATTTTCGGATAGCAAAAGCAGACATTGCTCCACCAGAGTATGCGGACGTGGAGGTATTGTTCTCCGATCTGACAAGGACTTATTCAAAAGCTGTTAAGGAGTTCTATAAGGCGGGTTGTCGCTACCTACAAATGGACGATATTTTCTTTGCGTATCTTTGCGATCCCAATCAACGGGAGCAGAAGAAAGCTGAGGGATTCGATCCGGACTGGCTTATTACCCAATACGCAAAAATGATGCACGATGCTATCGCAGATCGCCCCGACGATATGGTCATCGGAATGCATCTTTGTAGGGGCAACTTCAGATCTACGTGGGCTGCTGAGGGCGCTTACGACCCAGCGGCTGATGCTGTTTTCAACCAGACTGGGGTCGATGTCTATTTTATGGAATACGATAGCGAACGAGCCGGTAGCCTGGAACCTCTTAGATTGCTACCAAAGGGTAAGAAACGCGTCTTACCTGGATTTATCACTACAAAACAGGGAGAACTTGAATCAATTGATGACCTAAAGCGTCGAGTTGATGCAGCATCGAAGTTTGTAGATCTGGATCAACTTGGAATTGCTCCTCAGTGTGGCTTTGCTTCGACGGAGGAAGGCAACGCGCTGACCATGGACGAGCAGAAACGCAAGCTTGAGTTGGTTGTAGAAACAGCGGAAGCTATTTGGGGCGGAGTTGACACCTAAACTAGGCAGCTGCAGCTCCCCCCTCTAGCACCACTAGCAGAGGTCAGGACTCCTTGACCGCTGCACAATCTAGTTCTGAGGAACCGGACGAAAGTAATAGTTGTACGGCATACTCGCATTACCACGCACGATGAGCATTTGCTCAATCGCTTGTGCTGAGGAGATATCTCCCATATCAACCACCTCAAAACCGATACCGGTCACAAGATCCGCGATCACGGCTTTAGCACCAGCATCGTTACCTGCAATTGGGATCGTCACCGGTCCACCTGCGCTTCCTGGATCCGCCATAGTGGCAGCACTCAGAGTATTGAACGCCTTAACAACCATTGCGTTTGGCGCCCAATCCTGGATCATTTGTGCGGCCGAGGTTTCAACGCCATGATAGCGTGTACCGGAGTTATCAAGACGCACCGCATTATTCGGATCGAGAATAATTTTTCCCGATAGATCCCCAAGACTCTTGAGCGCCACCTCTGCCTGCGCCCACTTCGTAGCCATAATAACGATGTCGGCAGCCGCAGCCGCCTCAGCCGGTAACATCGCCGTTGCACTATGACCCGTCCTCGCAATAAGTGCCTGTACATCCTGGCGTGCAGGTTCGCGTGAACCATAAATGATGTCATGTCCGAGCGTTGCAAATTGTGGTCCCAATGCGCCACCTACATTCCCGGTACCAATAACAGCTATCGTCTCGGCTAAAACAAGGGAAGAGCCAACGAATACTCCGACCAAAACCAGCAACCCCTTTGCTAGTAAACCCCGGATTAAAAGTTTCATGTTATTCATCTCTTTAATTAAGTTAATTGCCTCTATGCAATGCGCACAATTTATTACCAGCCGGATCTCGGAGATAGGCTAGATAGACACCATTTTCCCTAACTCCAGGAGGATCCTCGCAAGTTGTGCCGCCATTAGCAATACCAGCTGCGTGCCACTCATTCCCTGCTTCAATACTTTCTACCAAAAACGCAATGGTGCTTCCATTACCATGAGATGCTGGATTGTCATCAATAGGTTTTGTGATTCCAAAAACCCCGGTTTTTGATCGATACCAAACACGTCCCTTTTTGTCGGTATATCCAGGGCCATGTCCTATTACTCCCAATGAAGCATCGTAGAATTTTTTAGATGCTTCAATATCGTTGGCACCAACCATAATATGATTAAACATATTTTCTCCCCATTACAAAAACCAGGCCCATATTTCATCGATAGCACACCAATAGATTTTACTAGCCGCCAATGTGGGTGTCGCGATTTAAGCGGCATGGTGCTGACCTCACCAATGAACTTATTCATTTGCTGGTTGTCATACTTAGTTAACGTAGTAGGAATAACTGATCATGAATATTTTGAAACAATGCATCTTTGTGGGGTTATTCTCGTTTTTTTTAGCCCTAAAGGCTGTTGGACAAGTAACCGTTAACGTCAGTGATGATCTTAACAATTTGATTAGTGTGCTAAGTGAATACCCGCAAGTAGAAACTCCAATCATTGAGACTCTTGCCAAGCGTGGTATTGTGTTCACGAATGTGCGCTCGTCTGACACATGTCGTCCCCGAGAGGCTCATGAAGGAACTCGAGCTGTTATTGAATATTTGCGGAGACGAGCCAGCGGTATCTAAGAACCCTATATTTATTAGGATACGAAAGAAGAATAAATAATGGCATTTTCAGGCTGAGAGCAGTGTAGTATCTGACTCATTCGATAATTCAAACAATTAAGGGAACCAGCGATGCGTATCAATAATAAATTCGTATTAAACAGTGTAATGTTCTGTGGCCTCCTTTTCGCAGGCTTGGCTCAAGCGCAACCGCCGTCGGGGCCAATGTCCTTCTTCGTCACAAGTCAGGGTTCCGGCAACGGAGGCGATCTGGGCGGTCTGGCGGGGGCGGATGAAATCTGCCAGAACCTGGCAGAAGGCGCCGACCAGGGTCATCTGACCTGGCGTGCGTATCTCAGCACCCAGGGCAACAATGCTGTCAACGCCCGCGACAGGATCGGACCTGGTCCGTGGTTCAACTTCAACGGCTATCGGGTTGGTGCGGATTTAGAAAACCTCCATAACCTCGGCCACCGCGTTAGTGCTGAGACGGCCCTTGATGAGCGTGGACGCGTCATCCCAGGGTCGTTTGCCGTGCCTAACCGCCATGACATTCTGACTGGCTCAACGTCCGACGGTATGGCCTATCCGTCGGGTGAAGATATGACCTGTAATAATTGGACGAGCAGTGACGAAGGCAAGGCACGGGTTGGTCATCATGACTTTGCAGCCTGGGCGTCAACCCATGACTCCAGAGGTTGCAGCTCAGCTGCACTGAATAGTTCGGGTGGTGACGGCCTGTTGTACTGCTTTGCTGTGAGGGAATAGCCTCGCAAGCAAGCGACGCCTTGATTAAGACAATAACTGTCGCCACTGTTGCAGCGTTCGCGATCGGTAACACGTTCGCGTTCGCTCATCATGGCGGAAGCATGTACCCCGATCGCGAAGCCGAATTAATTCTAGACGACGCGATCGTTGGCGACTTCTTCTTCGTTAACCCACATGCTCGCTTAATTTTTAGTTGGACGGACGCCGACGAAACTATCACCGAATGGGAAGGAGAACTTAGCGGCTCAAACGAGTTGGTGAGATCGGGGATCTATGCCGATCTGGTCAAACCTGGCGACCGTATTACGGTGAAGGGATTCCCGCATAGTTCTATCCCTCGAAACTTGCGTCTAAGCACGATCATCCTGCCGGATGGCCGCGAGGTATCACTGCCTTGACACTAGAACTCATTGATATCTTGCGACGATCAAGTCAGTGGGGATGCACGATCATCGCTGCGATGCTGGTAACGCATGCCAATGCGCAAGAAGGGACCCTGTCAGGAGGATGGATGATGGATGCCCGCGGCGTCTGGGAAGGCCTCGCGACAACCAGTTCAGTACAGGAAGCGCTGGATAAATTCGATCGTTCGGTCGATGATCCGAGCATGCGGTGCATCGCGCCGGGACTCATTCGAGCAGCCGAAAGCAGAGCTCCGCTTGAGATTGTCGAACAAGACCATCAGATCCTGATTATTTACGAAGCCTTCAATGTGGTTCGCAGAGTGCGCATGGATGGTCGGAAGGCGCCTGAATGGATGCCGCTCTCTCCTGTCGGGTATTCGGTTGGCACTTGGCAAGGCGATGAACTCGTGGTCGAAACATCGCATTTGACGCCGCTTCTGTTAAATGATGATGGTTTTCCGTTTAGCGGTACCCCAGACGCGCGGATTATCGAACGGTATCGCCCTTCTGGGGATCGCCTGGAGCTTGAGTTTAGTGTGGAAGATCCGGTCCATCTACGTGGACCGGCAACCCGGACCCATACCTTCGATCGTGCGTCTGATTCGATGCTTCTTCATTACTTCTGCGACCCTCTTGACGCGACTGGCTGGCGGTTACCTGCAACTGAAAACTCGCTGAGAGATCTACTCCGGTGGCTCGACCTTCGCCCCCCGATAGCCGATGGAGACTAGGCACGGCATCTCTGCGCCGTACATCGAAAAGGCTACAGCTCTTCCAGCATACGCGCCAGGCCATCTATGTCGGGCTCAGAATCCCGGGGGCCAAGACTGAAGCAGCCCCATGGGCGGACCTGTTCATCCGGCGACCAAACCCACTGCCGTCCTAGCCTGACGGTCTCGGTATAGTTGATTGAGTCGTCGACCAAAATTTCCACCTGCAAGTCGTTCTCGCCAGGCTCTCGCCAATATCTTTCCGTGATTCTAGCTCCCTGGCTGATCGGATAGCCGTCACTGCCAAATATGACACCACTCACCATGTGCGTCGTCTCAATAACCAGCACATCTCCGTCCCAATGCCCGATGGAATAACCGAGTCGGGTAAGCGGCTGCTCCTCCGATGGAGGAGTTCCGTTCATGATTATGGAGCGACTAGTATCATTCTCCTCGAAGCGCATCAGAATTCTCCCATCCTCCTGCACGATTTCCATGGGATTGGCTGACCAAAGCAATTCGGGCACGGGATCTCCCACGCAGTCGTCTAATTGCCTGGGGTCCAGAGTGAACCGGTCGTAGGCATTGTGCGTGCGCTCTCCCTCCTCGGTAAACGGATACACATCCGGTTCTGCCACCCGGGTCGGCACGCCTGTATAGACACCCACCGCATAGATACCTGAGAAATTCACTTCAGAATTTACGGCACCGATCTCCTGGGCACTCACATTCGATTGGCTGAGAATACCTCCGAGACCTGCGAAAAATATCAACACTCTCATCAATATCTTTGTTCTTAATATTTGCTTAGTGAGGATGCTGTTCGTAGTGCTGGCGCAGCAGGTCCTTACCGTAATCGTTGCCGTTCGGTATGCGCATCACTGTATGAATATGCTCCCGAATCGGGATATCCGAACGCGCATTGGGCAGCGCAATGGCACCCTGATGATCAAACTCTATGATGATAACCGGGCTCTGAATCCGGAAGAAGAACAAGTCATCCGGGCCAAGCGACGGATCCCACTGATCCCAGCCGAAATAAGTCTCGTCCATGTGCGCCATGACCTCTTCCATCCTGTCCCTGGCATGCACCTCGCGGTCGAAGAAAAGGAACTCCTCGATCAACTCGATCACGAGATCCCGCTGCACAGCAGACAGATCTTCGACGCGAATCCCCCGATACGGGATGACGGCGTTGTCTTCCATCAGTTCGATAGAGCCGCGGCCGAATGCCCTGCCGCCACCATCCGCTACCAGGTCCTCGCTCATCAACTCCGCCGTCTTTCTTTGCTCGTCCGTCAACGACGCGTAAACAGCGTTGGCCCTATCACGCTCCGGCTCCATAACACTCATGCCTTTGTAGTGACCGGACTCAGCGATGACCGGCTCGGACCCCGTAAACAAGGGCGACATCACCACCTGGTTACCCAGCACAAAGTAGTTGACGACCAGATGGTGTCCATCTATCTGCCAGCCCCAGGGCTCAGTCTCGGAAGGCTCGCCCATAAACGTCAGCCAGTAGAACCATTCCGAGTAACGTTCAGGGTCGCTGGTGAGCTCACCCAGGGTGCGATTAAGACGCATGATGTCGCGGGAGAGCTTGAAGCCTTTAGCGCTGAAGGCTGTCCGCATCAGATCAAATGCCTGTTCTCGCTGTCCTGCCGTCATTTCGTCGAAGCTAATGCCGTTGCGCTGGTAGGAACTCGTATTGCTCCACTGCCGCCATTCCGGGGCAGCCACCGAGAACATTACCTTGTCGTGCTGCTCCTGGGTTAACGCCGCCAGGAAGTCTTTCGCCTCCCGGACCAGCTCCGAGTTGGACGCGCCCCGGTCCGGGTCGATGGAATAAAGCCCCTCGATGGCTGAACCATCGGTGGTGACACCGACATAAGGCGTCACGGATTGAGTCTCCACCATTCGGGTAATTCGGTTGGCCCCACCCTCAGCCAGTGACATTGCACCAACAGGTGATACGGCTTCTTGGCTAAAAGCATCGCTCGAAACAACAAAAACGAACCATCCAAAGTGCACCAGGAGATATCTAATCATTCGTTTTTCCTCCCCCAAGGGCGGAGTTATCGCCCGTTTGTGATGCTTCTACACCGACTGCATTATCAATGGCGTAATTATATGTGTTCTCACAACAGAATCTTCTATAATCGCAGGCATAACCGAGGAGAGCCGTTTATGCCTTTCCCACTAATAATTAATGGGCTTCAGTACGTCGTCGACGTAGAACCAGAAACCCCGCTGCTCTGGGCGATTCGCGACACGCTCGATCTGACAGGCACGAAGTATGGTTGCGGAATCGGGCAGTGCGGAGCGTGCACGGTACACGTGAACGGCCAAGCGGTGCGTTCGTGTTCCATCCCAGTCAGCGCAGCCGCTGGCGCCACAATTACCACCATCGAGGGGCTGTCGGCCGATGGCACGCACCCGGTGCAGCTGGCGTGGAAGGAGTTTGACGCACCGCAATGTGGCTATTGTCAGTCCGGGATGATCATGTCCGCCGTAGCGCTGCTGCAACGCACGTCTGCTCCCACGGATGACGAGATTGACAGCGGTGTGACTAACGCATGCCGATGCGGCGCCTATCATCGTGTACGCCAGGCAATTCATCGCGCTGCAGCGCTGATGTCCACCTCACCGGCAGGCTCTGGGGGGGGGAACAATGACGTCTAAACAAACCGTGTCAGACGCGATGACAGCCCAGATTGAGACAGCGGGGATGGATCGTCGTGAATTCTTTATCACAACAGCCGCAGTTGGCGGCACGCTAGTGATGGGCTGCGGGTGGCCGCGCCGGGGCGATGCAGTGGGAGTGACAACGCCTGCTGCACCCTGGTACCGAGAGTCTACAATCCCTGAAATTAACGCGTGGATCGTCATTGCCCCCGACGACACCGTGACGATTCGGATCGGCCAGACCGAACTCGGTCAAGGCGTCTGGACCGCCTGCGCCATGATGATTTCCGAAGAGCTTCAATGCGACTGGAATAAAGTGCGCGGCGAGTACGCATCCGCGAATCGAGATGCGAGAGAAGAAGCTCCAGCCTGGACGCTCAAGAACCCGGCAGGCCCGGAGCCGTCTCCGACCGACCCGCGCGGTGGTGGTGGAGAAGGCGACTTGCCAGCCACCAACGAAAGAATCAGCTGGACAGGCG
>Ga0315338_1000704_pt1 | contig 62006 bp, 63 predicted proteins | sample ASW8metaG_FD_204518 | JGI IMG/M metagenome (GOLD analysis project Ga0315338, IMG submission 204518) | Ammonia-oxidizing marine archaeal communities from Monterey Bay, California, United States - ASW #8 | ecosystem: Environmental > Aquatic > Marine > Coastal | place: USA: California | collected...
TGATCGGGATCTGCATCTGGGCGACGACCCTGACGACAATCACGCGCGGCTTGCGGTACTGCATGCATCCTCCTGCGATCGGCGTCCATGCCACGATTTGCTCGATGGCGGGACGGTAGCAGAAACCAGTCAGGAGCGGCCGGCTGACGCGGAACAGCCGCCAAGCGGCGGCCGTTCTGGTCGGTCCTGGAGCGGTCTAGCCGCTCAGGGTGTCCGGCAGGCTCGGGGGCGGCATCATCCGTCCAACGACCTTGATAGCGACCACGCGCGGCTTCCGGTACTGCATAGATCCTCCTGTGCTCGGCATCCATGCCACGACTCGGACTGGACTGCGCACGATATCAGGATCGTTCGCGCGATCCGAGAACTGTCGGCGAAACGGTGCCCGAAGTCACGCTGCCGACAGCGAGCAGACAGGCGGGATTCCGCTTGCAAACGATTGGCGATATAGATCATGCTTAGGGCATCTGCTAAGCGGGGTATGCATCACCATGACAACGTCAGCCGTCGCCGCGCGACGACACCGCATTCGGATCGACTCGGAAAGCCGGCAGGCGTTCGCTGGTACGCAACCGGTGGAGCTGACCGCACGCGAGTTCGAGGTGTTGCAACACCTGGTCGAGCGTCGGGGAGCGGTGGTCGATTTCGACGAGTTCGCCCGCGAAGTCTGGGGCTATGAGCTCGCCGGTGACCGACACTTTATTCAGGCTGCGGTCTGGCGGCTCCGGCGCACGCTGACATCGGCGGGCGCCGCCGATCCGATCGAAACGGTGCCGGGAGTCGGCTACGTCATTCGGAACGAGGCGCCCGATCTCACGCAGATCGACGGGTGGCACGACAGGGCGCCGGTGCTGATCGTGAACCGTGAGGGGCAGATTCGCTTCGCGAACGAAGCGGCATCGCAGCTCACTGGCTATCCGCTGGAAGAACTCTGCGAGATGAACGCGACGGAAATCTGGGAGCCTGGCGAGGATGATGTGCATCGCGCACTCCGTGAGGGGGCGCTCCAGAACTCGTCAGCGGCGGCCTCGGGTCTCGCACGGCTCGGAGGCGGAGCACTCGCGCCGATCGACATCTCACTCACCCCGCTCGCCCTCGGCACGGAGGAAGCGCTCTTCCTGATTACCGCGAAGCCGGCTCCGAGGTCGTCAGACAACTAGCGACTCGCCCTCGAACCACCTCAGCGCCGCGCATCCGGACCAGACGGCGACCAGCGGTCGGCCGCTCGGACCGTTCTGCGAATCTCTCCGGCCACCTGCACCGAACCGCCGCGACCTCACCAACCCCGGTTGCTACGTTACCTCCGCGCGAGGAGGCCCCAAATTGAGGACGTGGCTCGGACTCGTGCTGCTGATCGCGCTGATCGGCGCGGCCTGTGGCCGCGGCGGCGACTCGGATGCCGATCAAACCGCCACCCCGGGTGGCCTATCCGGGTCGAGGGGTAGCGACTCGACCGAAGGCGACGCGCCGATCGAGCTCGACTGCGACCGAGGCGGCTACCCGTGCGCCTGGGACGAGGTCGATCCGGCGGCGGTCGTGCGAACCGATCAGCTGCTCGCGTTCTCCTCGCTGCTGCTCACCGAGGGCGCGTCGGCGGAGGAGATCGCGACCCGACTGGAGGGCGCCGCCGGGGTCGCTGAGGTCGCCTACGACCCGATCACCGTCCGGTTCCGCGTCGACGGCGCGGTGCCTGTCTTCGTCTACGTCGACCCGACCGAGGGCGGGCTCATCGAATCGTCGATACCGACGCTCGACATGTCCCCCCGGGGTCACAGCGCCTCGCCAGCACAGGGTGCGACATTCTCCGGTTGCTCCGCGGGCGAGGATCGCGCGGACGGGGAACGCGGCCCGGTCGGGAAGACCGGGGAGCCGAAGAAGGCCCTGATCCTCGGGCCGTGGAAATGGCAGATGACCTGGGACGTGGACACGCTCGAGAGCTTGCTGAAGCTTGGGAAGAGCGACTACGAGCAGCCGGGAGGCAGTGTGGACATCGTCATGAGTCGCACCGATCTGCCGTCGGCATTCGGCAGCGGTAACGACGCGGTGCGACTGGAGCATTTCTGCGGGTGGGAAGGCTACGACACGGTCATCCTGAAGACGCATGGCCGGACGATCTGCGACGGCGGCAACTGCCACACCAGCCTGTCGGTCGGTCGATTCCAGGAGAGCGAAGCGGACCTCCGCGCCTACGCCGGCGGAGCGACCGGGGTCACGTTCGGCACGAGCAGCTACGGGAACCTCGAGAGTTCGCTGTCGCCGGCGGAGGTGAAGACCTGTATCGCGCGACTCGAGATCGCGGGGCAGGACGATGTGTCTGACCCGACGGTCGCCGACGATTGCCTCGAGAAGTTGCCGACCGGCGGGCACATGGAAGTGACCACCGACTTCTTCCGCGCGAACTACTCAGGCGGCCTCAAGGACCGGATGCTCTTCTTTAGCGCCTGCCAGGGGATGAAGGAGGGCGATCTCGCCAGCGCGTTACGCGGAACCGGCGACTCGTCGGGGGTGATCCTCGGGTTCGACAAGATCATTCAGACGTCGGTATCGAACCGAGTACTGGAGCAGTTCGCCGAGTGGGTGGGCACCGGGCGTGCGATCGACAAGAAGGCACTCGCTCAGCTGAACGATCTCGTCGATGACTACGGCGCGCAGGCAAACGTTGCCGGTCAGATCGAGGGCGAATTCAGCCTCGAGGAACTCGCCGACCTCGTGCCCGATGGGTCCGAGGTAACCCGGGGCGCGGACATCGTGTCACTGCACCCGAAGTTCCGAGGCCCAGAGCTTGAGGACGGCGGCACGGTCAAGATCGATGGGATGCCGGGCGACGACGAGGACGACAAGCTGAAGCTCGCGGCGCGCCTCACCGGGGTCAGCGAGGAGGGACCGGACGCCTACCCAATCGAACTCCGGCTCGACGGGCGGAAGCTGAACCTCGAGGACTACGACTGGAAACGTGGTGAGCCCGACGGCACGTTCGATGTGGAACTCGTCGCGGAGGTCGGCGGTGACCTGGTGCCGGGGATGCCGGTCGACCTCGAGATTCGCACGGTGCTCCCCAACGCGGGCGGCGCCATCAGCCGCTGGGAGTACGAGCAGATCAAGATCGGCAGTCCCGGCGCGGTGATCAGCGTCGGCGGACAGACCTGGGAGTTCCAACTAGACGAGTTCTTCGGCGGTTGTGCGGCCAGCTCGAACAACGTGATCGTCGCGGGCGCCGTCGACGGTGACTATCAGCTGGCCTCGTTCTCGGGCGACCTCCGCGTGGAGGGTGGCGAACTGACGGTCACCGATCCGGCCGGGGAGCAGAGCTGGATGGCCGCGTCCGACCGCGCGGGGATGACCGTCTTCCACCTCGTCCCTGAGGGCGACAGCCAGATCGATGACATCACCTTCGACGGCAACACGATCTCGGGTGGGGCCACCTTCATCGATACCGACGCCTTCCGCGCGGCCTGGAGCAACAAAGAGCCGTATCCAGGCGGCGTCGAGGGCACGTTCGAGATCACCTGCACCGAGTCGGTGGATGGCGTCGGCCCCTAGTTCGCGAGGTACCAGATGCGCGCAGCGTTGTTCGAGACCAGCGGTGAGCCACTGACGCTGGCCGAGGTGCCGACGCCCGAGGTCGGCGCTGATGATGTCCTGGTCGAGGTGAAGGCCGCTGGCGTTTGCTACACCGACCTCCGCCTGATCGGCGGCGCGAGCCGCGGCGACGCAGGCCCGATCACGCCGGGCCACGAGCCGGTTGGCGTGATCGCCGAGGTCGGCGCGAACGTAACGGCGTTCACGCCCGGCGACCGGGTCGCTGTCCACGCGCTGTTCTCCTGTGGCGAGTGCGACTACTGCCGGCGCGGCGAAGAAGAGGCGTGTGTCCGCGGGTTCACACGCCTCGCCGGCTTTGGCCTCGATGGTGGCTACGCCGAATACCTGCGGGCACCCGCCGCGCACGTGGTCCCGCTGCCGGACGCGATCAGTTTCGAGGATGCCGCGCCGTTCTGCTGCGCGGGGCTGACCGTCTATGCAGCACTCCGCAACGCCGGAATCGAGGCCGGGCAGCGGGTCGCGGTGATCGGCATCGGCGGGCTCGGCCACCTCGCGATCTCGATCGCGGTAGCGCTCGGTGCTGAGGTCTACGCGGTCACGGGGAGCGCGGATAAAATCGAGCTAGCGCTGGAGCGAGGCGCCGTCTGGGCCGGCGATGCGGAGGCGGCCGCTGCTGAACTCAAGGCGCGCGGCGGCGCGCAGATCGTCCTCAACACGGCGAACGCCCTCGACCCGGTCGGGACGTTGATGCCGGGCGTGGCGAAGCAGGGCGCGATCGTGCTGACAGCGGCGGACGGCGACGCCCTCCCGGTGCCGCTCGGCATGTTCATTGGCCTCCAACTGCGCGTCATCGGCAGCTTCTTCGGCTCGACGAGCGACCTGCGCGATGTCCTCGAGCTGGCCGATCTGCACGACATCCGGCCGCAGATCGAGGCGTATCCGCTGGACGCGGTGAACGAGGTGCACACGCGCCTCCGCGCCAACGAGGTGCGCTTCCGGGCCGTGCTCACCCCGTAAGGTCTGAGCGGGAACGCCCGCAGAAGACCCGAAGGAGCGGAGAGCACGATGGCGCGACAACTGCACCTGAATCTCTTCGTCCACAGCCGCGGGCACCACGAGGCGTCGTGGCGGCACCCGGACGCCTCGGCGCTAGCGCTGACCGACGTGGCCTACTACCAGGACCTGGCGCAGCGGGCCGAGGCGGGGCTGTTCGATTCCGTGTTCTTCGCGGACCAGCTCGCGCTGGGCGCGGACATCGCGCACGGGCCGCGGACGGGCCTGGAGCCGATCACGCTGCTGTCGGCGTTGGCGGTGAGCACGAGCCGGATCGGGCTGATCGCGACCGCCTCGACGACGTACATGGAGCCGTTCAACCTCGCGCGGCAGTTCTCCTCGCTGGACCACATCAGCCGCGGGCGCATCGGCTGGAACATCGTCACCTCGTGGTTGGCGACGGCGGCGCGGAACTACGGCGACGCGGCGCAGCTCAGCCACGCCGAGCGGTACGCGCGCGCCGAGGAGTTCGTCGCGATCACCGAGGCGTTGTGGGATAGCTGGGCGGCGGACGCGGTGCTGGATGACCGCGAGCGCGGGGCGTTTTCGCAGCCGGAGCGGATCCGCGCGATCGACTTCGCTGGGGAGTACTACCAGGTGGCGGGGCCGCTGAACCTCCCGCGCTCGCCGCAGGGACGGCCGGTGCTCGTGCAGGCGGGGTCCTCGGAAACCGGGCGCGACTTCGCGGCGCGACATGCCGAGGCGGTGTTTACCGCTCAGCTCGATCAGGCCTCGGCGCAGGCGTTCTACGCCGACCTGAAGTCGCGCGCCGCGGCGCACGGCCGCGACCCGGATCGGCTACTGGTGCTGCCCGGCCTGAGCCCGCTGATCGCACCGACTGAGGCGGAAGCGCGCCAGTTGTCGGATGACCTCGGCGAACTCGCCAACCCCGAGGCGGGGCGGCAACGCCTCTCGGCGCGCTTCGGCGGGCACGACTTCTCTGCGCTGCCGCTGGACCGACCGCTGACGCCCTCGGACTTCCCGGATCCCGACACGGTCGAGGCGGCGCGCAGCCGCACCGAGGTGATCGTGTCGCTGGTGGAGCGCGAGCAACCGACGCTGCGCCAGCTCCTCGCGATGCTGGCCGGAGCGCGCGGCCACTACACCTTCACCGGGACCCCGGAACAGGTGGCCGACCTGATGGAGACGTGGCTCAACGAGGGCGCCGCGGACGGCTTCAACGTGATGCCGCCGCTGCTGCCCTCGATGCTCGAGCTGTTCGTCTCCGAGGTGGTACCGCTGCTCCAGCAGCGCGGCCTGTTCCGCACGAGCTACGAGGGCGAGACGCTGCGCTCGCACTACGGGTTGGCGGAGCCAGCAAGCCAGTACGACTGACGGCGTGCTCGCTTAGTCTCAGACCGCGCTCTGGAGCCCGCTATGCCCGACCGACCCGAGAGCTCTCACGACGACGACGCTCCGGACGACCCGTCCCCCTCGGACGACGGCGACCGCGGCGAAGGTTCGCGCGCCGATGAGCGGGACTTCGGTGACGTGGATCCTCGGACACTCGACTCGCGGCGGGCTGATCACGTCAAGCTCGACGTGGATGAGTTCTTCGAGCGCGCGTTTCCGCCGGGCACCGACGAGTTCGCGAAGTTCCTCGAGGAGAGCGACCTCCTCGAGGGCCTCCCCATTCAGGAGGGCACCCGCGAGCAGCTCATCGAGCGGGCCCGAGCCAACTCCGAGGAGGCCTTGCAGTGGTGGAAGATCGGGGAGCGCCCCGACCTGCTCCGCGATGGCTACGCAGAATGGGTGCTCGGTCGCGCGCCCTCGGAGCGGGCCCCCAGCGAAACCACACCTGACGGCGAAACCGCAGACGGCGGCGCCACCACCGATCTGCCTGAGGCTGATGATCCCGTCGGACCGACGGACGAGGGATGGGCCGAACCGGCGCCACACAACGAGGTCACGCTCCCGGACGGGGGTCGCCTGAATGTGGCTGGACCTCCCGAAGAAGATTCGGAGGGCAACCTCACGCCGGGGACGGGGATCAATTGGAACCGCCCGCTGATCTGGATCGGCGGCTTCGGAGTGCTGGGGTTGATCCTGCTCGGCGGGATCTGGCTGGGCGGCTCGGACGAAACTGGAGACGGCGGTGCGGCCGGGCTCGATAGTGCGGCCTCCGGTTCCGTCGGGTCGAGCGACGCGGTCGCGGACCGCACCCCGTTCGGCGGGGTCTTCGCGACGCGTGGACCGGAGGCGGTCATCGTCCACCCGTGCGACGTGATCGATCAGGCGCTCGCGGCGAGTCTCACCGGCACCGGCAGCGTGCGATTCCACGAGACCGGGACCCGGACCCGCCGGGCATGTGGATTCCGTCCCGACGCCGATGGCGGGGTCGAGTTGACGATGGAGGTCTGGCTCAACAACGCGTCCGGCTCGTCGCTGAGCAACTGGCAGAGCCAGCACGATGACGCGTTGGAGGTCCAGGACGTCGCCTGGAGCAGCGAAGGCGAGCTGCGACTGGGCACCACGACGCGCGACTTCCCTCGCACGAAGCTCTGGGCGCGAGTGCTGACCAGGCCCGAAACGCGATCCGATGTCTACATCATCGTGTCCGCGACCGTCTTCAAGCCGCCGTCGTCCGTGTCGCAGGCGTCGCTGACCGTGGGCGTCGAGACGATCGCGGCGATGCTGAACGACGCCATCCTCGAGGCCCAGCCGTAGCGAGAGCGGCACGACCTGAGCGTCGGCCAGCGGTGCGCGAGAGTCTGACCAGGGCGGGGGCCGGGCAGTCGACCGCTGGCGGCACCTCCTCTGCGTCGCGGGTGCACCTGCCGCGCAGTATGTTCCGCGACAGCGGGCACCGGTCAGCGGCCCCGGCCTCGCCTGAAGGAGCGCACCATGCCCGACGCAGACCCTCCAGACGGCGATGTGCCGAACGGCGACGCGTCCGACGGCGAGCCGCCGGGACCGAACCTCGACGCTTGGATTGACGACTGGAAAGACCAGCAGGAGGCCGAGCAGGGAGACCAGCAGCAAGACGAGTTACCCGAGTCCGTGGTGGACCAGCTCACGGATGTGGTGGTAACGAGCTTCGGGAGCGATCCCTCTCCGCCCCTCGGAAGCTCCGACGAAGACGCCCGCCCTGACGAGGCGCTGGAGCATCTTCCTGGCCTCGAACCGGATGAAGCGGATTCGGACCAGTCCGATCCGGCGGAATCCGCACCCACCGAACAGCCCGCCTCGACACCACAGACCGAAGCTGGTCAGGCTGCTACGGCTCCCGAACCAGAGCGCTACGGCCGTGGTGATGAACAGTGGACGAACGAAGAACTCGACGACTGGTACGAGAACGAATTCCGGCACGACTTGAGCGCGGGGCGAGTGCCCACCGAGGTGTCGGGAGACCTCTTTGACGAATACAAGGGGCTCGAGAAGTGGAAGACGAAACTCGTCACCGGGCCGGATTTCGACGACGACTCACAAGAAGGGCTGCTCTCCAGGGCGTTTCTGTCCGATGACGTCGAGGTCACCTGGGCCACCCTCGGTGGGCAGATGAAGGCATCGGTCCGGACCCGCATGGAGCAGGCGCGCGCCGAGCGCGGCGCTCCCGACGCGCCCCCCGTGCTCCACACGATGGCGAGCGACGCCGGTGAAATGCTGGAGTCACCAGAGGTGGCCGCTGGCTTCGGTGGGTTCAAGAAGATCGTCATCGGTGGCGTCGCGACCGTCGTGGTGGGAGTAATCGCCATCCTCGCCTTTGGCGGTGGGGACGACGGCCCGACCAACGAGGACGGCGCTGCGGCTGGCGGCGCCGACTCGGCGGTGGCGACCGCGTTCGTGGCGGACCCAAACGGCGGTGGCGGTACTCGCGAGGCGCCGGTGATCGTGCGTCCGTGCGACGTGCTCGACGTGGAGCTCGTCTCGGGGGCCCTGGGGCCCTCCGTCGTGACCGACCGGGGTGGGGACGGGCGTCGGGACTCGGACTGCGAGTACGAGTCGGACGCCGGAGTGACGCTTTCGCTGCTGGTGCGGCGCAACAGCGCGCCGCGCAGCGGCGTCTTTCGGTCGTTCGAGTCCGTGAATGACGCTGGTGTTGGCCGTGTGGTCACGACCCGGACGCTCGACTGGGTCGAGGAGGGCGAGGTGCGGGTCAGCGAGGTCGGCACGAGCCGCTCGAAGGCGGCGTTGCTAGCCTACGTCCTCACGACGGATCCCCTGGGGCGCGACATCTACGTGTGGATCACGGCCAACGGACCGCCCGGCGATGGCATCGCCCTGGGCGCGACGATCGAGACGTTCGCCGAACTGCTGCGCGACGCAGTCCTCGAGGCCCAGCCGTAGCGACAGCGGCACTCCGACCGTCGTTGAGTCAGGCGCGAGGAAGCCCGGCAAGCCCACCCACCGCCGCGTGCTCGTGGCGTGGCCTCCGACGCCGAGCTATGTTCCCCGACATCGGCGCTCGTCGTGCGGTCCACCGACATCGCCTGAAGGAGCGCACCCATGCCCAACGACAGCGGCGATGACGGACCGGAGCATTTGCCCGGCCTCGAGCCCGACGATCCGGAGCACCTCCCGGGGCTTGAGCCGGAGGAGGCGGAGCCCGAAACGGAGCCAGAGCCGGAGAGCGAAGCCAGCCCCGACAGCGGTACCCCCGACGTTCCTCGATACGGCCCGGACGGGCTCAGCCTCGATGAACTCAACGAGTGGTTCGCCAACGACTACGTCGCCGGGCAGGAGGCGTCGCGCGCCGGGCGTGTCTACGAGGGCGCACCGAGAACCGTGCAAGACTGGTTCCGACTCTCGCTCCTGTCCCCGATCGCCAAGTCGCGCTTCCGCGACGAGATCCTCTGGCAGCGACACCGATCCACGACCCCGGATGATCGGGAGCCGGGCGACCCCTCCGACGGCGGGTGGGATAGCCCGCCGCTGGAACAGGTGTACGTCACGCTGCCGGACGGTAGCGAGGTGGCCGTTGAGTTCGATCGAGAAGCCGCGGCGCAGCGCGTCGTCGATGGGGACGGGAACGCCGGCGAGTGGCAACCGATCGAGGTCGTCCCCGACGACCTGATGCCTCCGCCGACCGAGGACGCTCCGGCCCCCGAACCAACTAGCCAGGTGGGCGCCGGCTTTGGTGGGTTCAAGACGATCGTGATCGGTGGCGTGGCGACTGCCGCGGCGGGGGTAATCGCCTTCCTTGCTCTCAGCGGTGGCGGTGGCGGTGCATCGGGACCCTGGTCCGTCACTGACCCACAGAACGACTTCGTGCCCGCCTTCGCCGACAAAGACGCGATCACGACTCCGAATAGCGCCGGCGACGTCACACGCCTTGATGTCGCGATCGCCAACGGGAACACCACGGTGACGGTGAACTTCGCCGGACCGGCCGAAGAGCTGATGACCGAGGGCGGCCAGGAGCTGGCCGCGGCGCTGCAGTTCATCCCGATCGGCGACGAACGTTGGATCGACATCCTGTTCAACGAGGATGGCAGCGTGAAGATCTCCGATCCGCCGTCGGGATCGCGGATCACGGCAACGTGGACCGCCGCCAACGTGCTGGTGTTCGAGATTCTGGGAGTCACGCCCGCCTCGGGTGCCACGGTGCGCTTCGCGACGATTCAGCGCTCCGGGTTCGCGCACTCGACCGACGAGGTCAGCCTCGCCGCCGGTGACGCCGACTCGGTGGTGGCGACCGCGTTCGTGACTGATGACAGCGGTGGCAGTGGTGGAGTTCCCGACGCTCCCGTGATCGTAAGCCCGTGCAGCGTGCTCGACGTCGAGACCGTCTCAGGCGCCTTCGGCCCCGCGGTGCGGACCGACGGAGGTGGGGACGGTAGACGAGTCGCGCGCTGCACATACGAGATCGCCAGCGAGGGGATCACGCTGCAACTGCTGGTCCAACGCAACAGCGCTCCGCGCAACGGCATCTTCCGGTCGTTCCGATCCGTCAACGAGGACGACCCCGAGACCACGGTCGAGATTCGGTCGATCGACTGGAGCGACGAGGGGGAGGTGCGAGTCAACGAATTCGGCACGAGCCGTTCGAAGGCGGCGCTGCTGGCATACGTGCACACCTCAGATCCCGTCGGACGCGAAATCTATGTGTGGATTACGGCGACGGGCCCGCCCGGCGACGGCATCGCGCTGGGCGCGGTGATCGAGACGTTCGCCGAAATACTGCGTGACGCGGTCCTCGAGGCTCAGCCGTAGGGCGGGCGGTTGGACCGACCAGGAGGTGCGGCGGACCCCGAGGCGGGGCGGCCACGCCGCAATCGAGATGCTCGCTTAGTCTGATACCGCGCTCTGGAGGCCGCCATACCCGACCGACCCGATCGCACCGACGACCACGACGACGCGCCGAGTAACCCGTCACCTTCGGAACGGAGTGAGGGGATTCCGGGCTCGCGCGCAGACGAGCGCGATCTCCGCGACGTGGACCCTCGAACGCTCGATTCGCAGCGGGTTGATTTCGCCAAACCCAGCCTGGACGAGTTCTTCAAGCGGGCGTTCCCAGAGCCGGGTGACTTCGTGAAGTGGCTCGAGGAGAGCGACTTCCTCGAGGACCACGACCTGGCGCCCGGCGACTACGACGGTGGCGAAGGCTCGATGTCACAGTCGGAGAGCGACGACGCCGACACGAGACATGATCGGTTCATGGACCAGGCGCTACGGGACCCCGGGGGCTTTTCCGCGGAGGTGCGGCAATTGGTGCAGGACGCCTACACCGCCGAGGTGTTCGGCGGCACCAACCCTGACACCCGCAAGTCACCACTGGAGCAGCGGCACGTCACCCTCCCGGACGGCCGCGAGTTGACCATCGAGTTCGACAGAGATGCTGGGACCCAGCGAGTCGTCAATGCCGACGGGAGCGCTGGGAAATGGCAGCCGATCGAGAAAGCGCCTGAGCCTGAGCCAGCGAAGCCCAAACCCGCTCCCTCCACCGAGAAGGTCAGCGAGGCGTCGTCTGGCCTGATCGGTGGCCTGCCGCGCGGCCTGGTATTCGGTGGTGGCGGAATCTTCGCGATGGCGATGGTCGGCCTCGTCTTCCTCTTCTCCGGAGGCGGGGGCGGCGGCGCGTCGGGTCCGTGGTCGGTCAGCGACCCACAGAACGACTTCGTGCCGGCGTTCTCCGACAAAGACGCGATCGCGAATCCGAGCGCTGCTGGCGATGTCACCGGCCTCGATGTCGCGATCGCCGATGGGAACACCACCGTGACGGTGAACTTCGCCGGACCGGCCGAAGAGCTGATGACCGAGGGTGGCCAGGAGCTGGCGGCGGCGCTGCAGTTCATCCCGATCGGCGACGAACGCTGGATCGACATCCTGTTCGACGAGGATGGCAGCGTGAAGATCTCCGATCCGCCCTCGGGATCGCGGATCACCGCGACGTGGAGCTCCTCCAACGTGCTGGTGTTCGAGATCCTCGGCGTGACGCCTGCCTCGGGTGCGACGGTGCGCTTCGCGACGATCCAGCGCGACGGGTTCGCGCACTCGACGGACGAGGTTAGTCTCGCCGCTGGTGACGCCGACGCCGTGGTCGCGACCGCGTTCGTGCCCAGCGGCGACAGCAGCGGCGGCGTGCCCGACGCCCCTGTGATCGTCAGTGCCTGCGACACGATCGACGGCGGGCTAGTCTCCGAGGCCTTCGGACCGTCCGAAGTCACCAGCCGCGGCGGGGACAAGGAGCGAACCTCGAGCTGCACCTATGAGTCGGCGAGCGGGATCAGGCTCGACCTGAGCGTCCAGCGCCGAAGCAATCCACGCAGCGACGCCTTTGGGGCGTTCCGCGACGCCTATGCGGACGCGAGCGAGACTCGGACGATCGACTGGGGTGTCGAGGGCGAGCTACGGGTCCTGGAAGAGCGAGATTCGTCCGCCGCCGCGTTGCTCGTGTACGTCCACAGCGGTGACCCCGTGGGACGCGAAATCTACGTGCGGATCGACGCCACCGGCGGGCCCGGTCAGGGCACCACCCTGGCTGCGGCGATCGAGCCGTTCGGGGAATTCCTGCGCGACGCGATCCTCGAGGCTCAACCGTAGCGGCAAGCGACGGCGCCTGTGCCTTGCCGCCCGGGGTATCCACGCGATGCCTCGATGTTGAGCTGCGCACGGCACGCCAGTTCGCGAAGCGAGCGGTAGGCTCCGAGGTCTATCCGCCGAACCCGGGAGCGCGCGATGCCTGACAAGCCTGACGGTGCAGACCTCCCTGGTCTCGAGCCCGACGAACCACCGTCAGTCGATTCCACACCCCCCGAACAACCTGATCCCCCACCTCGCGGCGAGTCGCCTGCGTCCGCCAGCAGCCCATCGCCGAGACGTTGGGGCGAAGGCAAGTGGACCAGCGAGGAGCTTGATCACTGGTGGCACAACGAGGGGGGTGAGGCGCGTTACGAGGCAGCCCGGTCGGACCTGAGCTTCGGGCAAGGCTGGGGGAAGAAGACTGAGTTCGGCAAGACCGTCGACTGGATCGACGAAGAATACGAAGCGATCGAGGAGACCGACCTCGACGACCATCTTCCAGAGGACCAGCGCTCAGACGAAGCGCGGCTCTCAGAGGCGTTTCTGTCGGGCGAGGCGACGTTCTCCAGGCTGCGTCCCAACGCGAAAGCGGCCATCCGCGACGATCTCGACGCACTTGACCTGAAGGCGAGGGCCTCCGGCCCCTCGAAGTCAGAGGCTGGGTGGGACAGCCCAGCCGATCTGGTGTACGTCACGCTCCCGGACGGGAGCGAAGCGGCGATCGAGGTCGACAAAGAGGCTGGGAGGCAGCGGGTCGTCGATCGGGACGGGAACGCCGGCGAGTGGCAGTCGATCGAGAAAGCGACAGAGCCTGAGCCAGCGAAGCCCAAACCCGCTCCCTCGACCGAACCGAGCAGCAAGTCGTCGTCTGGCCTGATCGGTGGCCTGCCGCGCGGCATGGTGTTCGGTGGCGGTGGAATCTTCGCGATGGCGATGGTCGGCCTCGTCTTCGTGTTCTCCGGTGGCGGGGGCGGCGGCGCGTCGGGTCCGTGGTCCGTCAGCGACCCACAGAACGACTTCGTGCCGGCGTTCTCCGATAAAGACGCGATCGCCAATCCCAGCGCTGCTGGCGATGTCACCGGCCTCGATGTGGCGATCGCCGATGGGAACACCACGGTGACCGTGACGTTCGCGGGCGCGGCCGAAGGACTGATGACCGAAGGCGGCGAGGAGCTGGCGGCAGCGCTGCAGTTCATTCCGATCGGCGACGAGCGCTGGATCGACATCCTGTTCGACGAGGATGGCAGCGTGAAGATCTCCGATCCGCCCTCGGGATCGCGGATCACGGCGACGTGGAGCTCCTCGAACACGCTGGTGTTCGAGATTCTGGGCGTGACGCCTGCCTCCGGTGCGACGGTGCGCTTCGCCACGATCCAGCGTTCCGGGTTCGCGCACTCGACCGACGAGGTCAGCCTCGCCGCCGGGGACTCCGACGCCGTCGTCGCAACCGCATTCGTGCCGAGCGGCGACAGCAGCGGCGGCGTACCCGACGCTCCCGTGATCGTCAGTGCCTGCGACACGATCGACGGCGAGCTGGTCTCCGAGGCCTTCGGACCGTCGGAGATCACCAGCCGCGGCGGGGACAAGGAGCGAACCTCGAACTGCACCTATGAGTCGGCGAGCGGGATCAGGCTTGACCTGAGCGTGCAACGCAGAAGCAACCCACGCAGCGACGCCTTTGGGGCGTTCCGCGACAGCTACGAAGCCGCGAGCGAGACGCGATCGATCGACTGGGGCGTCGAGGGCGAGCTGCGGGTCCTGGAAGAGAGGGATTCTTCGGCAGCAGCGTTGCTCGTGTACGTCCACAGCGGTGACCCCGTGGGACGTGAAATCTACGTGCGGATCGATGCCACCGGCGCGCCCGGGCAGGGTGCCACCCTGGCTGCGGCGATCGAGCCGTTCGGGGAACGACTGCGTGACGCGGTCCTCGAGGCTCAGCCGTGATCGCGCGCAGCGACGCGGCAAGCTCTCACTCCGCCGCGCCGTGACCGGAGCGCCCCGAAGCCCGATCGAGTACCGGCGGCTCGAGTTGGCAGAGCTACCACGCGTGCGCGAGATCGACCGCGCAGAGTTGATCGACGGCATCTACCGCCTCGTGGACGGGGCGCTGATCCTCGAGGAACTCCACCTCGACGTAGGCGGGTGGCCACCAGGCGAGCCCGAGGGCAGCGTCACGTACCTCGAGGGTTGCGTCGATCGTGGCGGTGCGGCGTGGGGTGCGTTCGACGCGGAGCGGTTGGTCGGGATCGCGGTGCTCGACGGCCGCCGGATCGGGCCCGCGCTCGACACGCTGGACCTGTTCTTCCTGCACGTCGGCAACGGCTATCGCGGACGCAGCATCGGCCGGGCGCTCGTCGACCTCGTGCGCTCGGCAGCCCTCGGGATGGGCGCATGGCGGCTCTACGTGTCCGCCTCGGAGACGCGGAACACCGTGGAGTTCTATCAGCGACTCGGATTCGGGTTGGCCTCGGAGGTCGATGCGGAGCTGTTCGCGATGGAGCCGAACGACATTCACATGGACCTCGCGCTCTCGTCCCGCCTGCCGACTGGGAGCTAGAGCCGCCCGGACCTACCGAGCCTGCGGCCGGAGGTCGACGAACCAGTACACGGCGCCGACGATGATGCCGCCGATCGTCACCGGTACGAGGTTGTCGGGGAGGAATCAGCCGACATCGAGGTGGGCCGGCTCCGCCGCGCTGAGGCCGCTCGCCTCGACGGCGGCGTCTTCTTCCTTCAGCAGCAGGCCCATCGGGATGAAGTACATGTTGGCAATGCTGTGCTCGAAGCCGGCGGCGACGACTGAGCCGGGAGTCGTTCCCGGCCGGGTGCCGCTGAGGTCTCACGATACCGTCAGACTCGACGATCCAGTCACCGTCATCAACACAATGGTGACGGAGGTGAAGAATGCCCAATGACGACGGATACCGGACGACACCCGAGGAACGGCTGCTGATCTCACTCGACCACTTCAAGGACTGGAGTAACTACCTCCTCGTCACATCGATCGCGGTGGCCGCGTGGCTGGCAACGAACAAGATTCCAGACATCAACGAAGCCGCGCACCTTGTCTCGCTTGGATTGCTCGTTGCCTCAGCGGGATACGGCATCCTGACGCTCTCATTCGTGCCACTGATCGCACAACAAATGAAGCCGAGCGATATATCGATCTACAACGTGGAGGTCAGATACAACCGCCTTCCGTTCGCTACCGGTGAGGAACGCGCCCCCTCCTCAACCCGCGCTCCGAAGGGCAGGGGGCGATCTTCTTCAACCCCTACCATCTGAAACATGTCTGCTGGCCGCAGCACTTCTTTTTGCTCGCCGGGCTCACCGTGATGGTCGTCGGTGTCGCCATCGGCTAGCCGACGCCCCTAGGCCGCGCGCTGCCGCAGGTAAACGAACCAGTACACCGCCCCGACGAGCACGGCGCCGCCGATGATGTTGCCGATCGTCACCGGCACGAGGTTGTCGAGGAGGAACCCGCCCAGATCGAGCTCGGCCAGCTCGGCCGCGTCGAGGCCGCTCGCTTCGACGGCGGCGTCTTCTTCCTTCAGCAGCAGGCCCATCGGGATGAAGTACATGTTGGCGATGCTGTGCTCGAAGCCGGCGGCGACGAAGGCGGTGATCGGGAAGACGATCGCGACGACCTTGCCCGGCACGCTGCGGGCGCTCAGCGCGAGCCAGACCGCGAGCGTGACGAGGACGTTGCAGAGGATCCCGAGCGCGATCGCCTCGAGGAAGCCGAGCTGGACCTTGGCGGTGGCGACGCGGAGCGCGGTGCCGCCGACGGCGCCGTTGCCGAGCTCCCAGTTCCGCGCGACGAAGACGAGCAGCGCGGTTGCGACGGCGCCGACGAAGTTACCGAGGTAAACGATCGCCCAACCGCGGAGGAGGAGCGCGGTCGAGACCTTGCGGCTGGCCCAGGCCATCACGACCAGCGTGTTGCCGGTGAACAGCTCGGCACCGGCGACGATCACAAGCACGAGGCCGAGGCTGAACGCGAGACCGCCGAGCAGCCTCGACGGTCCGAGGCCACCACCGGCACCGGTGATCGTGACGGTGAAGAGCACCGCCCCGAGGGCGATGAACGCCCCGGCGAGGCCGGCGAGCACCAGCATCGAGACCGGGTCCATCCCCGCTTTGCGCACCCCGACCGCCTCGGAGGCGCGGGCGATCTCGGGGGGCAGCAACGCGTCGAGTGATCGCGGGGCCTCGGGCGGGGGGATCGCCTCGGAGCTAGCGGGCGTGACGGTGGTCATGGGTCGCCTCCCTGGAGCTGGTCTTCCCCGACTGGCTTCGCTGGACCTGGTTTCGCTGGACCTGGCCTGCCGGGAACAGAGACCAGCATCGCTCCTCCCGAGCCCGAGGGGACGGTTCGGGCGTCAACGATCGCGATGACCTTCGGACCAGGCCCCGATCGATCGGCCCGGCGCAGTCTCTCACTCTCTTATGGCCCCGCAACGCCGCTGATATTCCGTCGTAACCGCGCCGATTCGACGATACGGCGCGCAGGGATGCGTCAACGATTCGAGTTGCGAGGCTCGGGAGCAGCCGCTGCGCGCGGCATGAGAGGCAGGTGACTTTGCACTATGAGCGACCGGCGGTTGACCGCCGTGAGGCCCTGGCAGGTCTAATGACCCGCGGTTCCGGTCACCACTACCACCATGGCGGTGGGGACTGGGACTGGGACGACTTCGACTGGGAGGACTTCTTCGGAAGCTGGCTGCGCTAGCGAGCGCCGATCCTCGCGTGGCACAACGCCTCGCACACACGGGACGGCGGCCCTCCGGGGCTGCCGTCCTGCTCACGCCTGCATAGGAAAGTCGCGAGCCGACGAGGTCGCAGCGTCCATCGTCTCGACCTCGACACGACCTCAATGTTTGCCTGGCGGTTCACCAAACCGCCGCTGACCGTCGGGCTGAGTGGCTGGACACAGTTCGTTCCGGCGCAGAACCGCGGCGACCCCACTACCGCAGAGGAGAGCGTTAGATCCGTGGCTGCGAGCGCGCCGGGCGGCGGTGTTAGTGGCCTGGTTGGCGCTTGTCCCAGGTATCCGCACCGGCTGCTATGGGGGCGGGTCCGGCTCGTGCGCGCGGCGGGCTACAGTGCCGCAACCGCGACCGCGCTCAGGGCCTCTACCAGGACGCTGACGCCTTCCAGATCACCGCCCGGTTCGGTGAGGTCACTCATCAGCACAAGGAATCGGCCGCCGACGTCGCGTTCGCCTGGCTCAGGAACCAGCTCGAGATCAGCGCCCCGGTCGCCGGCGTCCCCCGGATCTTCCGGCTCGAACAACTCGTCGAAGCCACTGGAACTGACCGTGCTCAGCGAGACGTCGCCTACCTCAAGAAGCGCGATCAGCCGGTCGAGAACCCGCACTCGGTCAGGGCCACGCAGCGCGGAGGCCACGGAGGCAGAGAGCGTCTGTCGTTCAAGGCCGGCCGACTCATAGGGGATCGTGGCGTTGTCGGTCGTCCGATCAGCCGCGTCGATCAGGTAGCCCACACCGCGGATGCTCTCGATCACGTCCGGGGCACCCGCGTTGCTGAGCGACCGACGGAGGCGCCAGGCGGTCGTATAGATGAAGTGCGCATCGCCGCCGAGGTCCTGGTCCCAGGCCCGACGTGAGAGTTCTTCGAAGGACACGACGCGCCCGCGCTCCCGGAGCAGGACCTCCAGGAGCTCAACCTCCCGGCGTTTCAATGGAACGGGAGTCCCGTTCACATGCGCGCGGCGCAGGTTCAGGTCAAGAACCAGCCCGGAGGGCCCATCGAGCCGGTCGGGAGGAATCATCAACGCACCCTGACTGCTGCCCGCCAGATCAGCCAGCGGGCAGCAAATTCATTGTGGTGAATGGCTGTCCCCCCATTCGCCCGGATCTGAGTAAGCAGCGTGCTGCAATAGCGCGCCAAGCGGGCAACGGCAACGTTCCCAGCGAGTGTTTGACAACCGTCAGATTGAACACCGACAGCGATATGAGCGCTGTTCCAGCGCGAGTCCGCGAGCTATCGATCGCGCATGATGGGAGGACCGGTCAGCACCCGGCTGACGAGGTGAGGGACGCCTGTGCTCGGTCGCTGGATCACCATCGCCTTCGCGGCTTACGCCGTGTTCGTCCTCGCCGCTTGCGGCGGTTCCGAGGCCACCCCGACGTCCGCGGCTCCCTCGGCATCCGTCGCGCCCGACGCCCCCACGGCGACGGCGACGACCGAGCTGACGCCGACGCCCACGCCGCCAGTCGGGATCGCGACGGTCACCGTGCAGGTGCCCGCCGGGCCGCAGACGCAGCGGCTGCTGCTCGTCGAGGGGCAAGCGCTCGTCATCCAGGAGATCGACGGGACCCGCACCGAGATCGTCCGCTTCGAGGATGGCACTGGCACCCCGGCGTTCGCGGTCTGGTCGCCGAGCGGCGAGACGATCGCCTTTGTCGTGCGGCACTTCTTCCGAGGTGACGCGGAGGCGGACTGGGGCGACGACGTCTACCTCGTGCCGGCCGTGGGCGGGAAGCCGAGCCTGGCACGGGCGCACGCCGTGGCCGGGCAGCAGGTGTTCGGACTCGCATGGCGTCCGGACGGCGCGCAGCTCCTGTTTGGCCAGATCGACGTCGAGCTGCGCGGCGGCGTCCCGACGGGCATCGAGGGTGCGGCGATCGTCGAGCTGGATCTGGCGACAGGCGCTGAACAGTCGATCGTCGACGGCGCGTACGACCCGTCGCTGTCCGCCGACGGTACCCGGCTCGCCTACGTCGAACTCGGCGCCCTGCCGACCGAGACCGCCATCGGCGCGGCGAACGCAGACGGCAGTGATCCGGTCGTGCTCGCTGAACCGGGCCGCTTCGAAGTGACCCGCTTCCCGCGCATCTCCCCGGACGGCAACACCGTGGTCTTCACGGCAGCCGCTCCATTGGTGCGATCCTTGGAACCGACGGGCGGGCGGCTGGCCGGCTGGCTCGGCGCGCTCCTCGGGCCGCTCGCACCGGCACGGGCCGAAGCCCACGGCATCCCGATGGATCTGTGGTTGGTCGATTCGCGAACCGCCGCGCTCACCCAGCTGACCGCGATCGGCGAGGACGATCCGTATCCCGCCTGGACTGCGGACGGCGGAACGATCGTTTTCCTCGGTACCAACGGGCTCTACGAGGTCTCCGTCGCGACCGGCGCCCTCGTGAGGACCGGTGACGGGCGCTTCGACGGGCAGGTGGCGGTCGCGCCCTCGGAGTAGCGATCGGCCGGCGAATCTGACTAGAATCTGCGCAAATCTCATCGGCACGGACGCCGCGGTACGAGGAGCACGAGTGAAGTACAACACGCCTCGGATTGAGCGCGCCCGCCTGATCGCTCAGATGGAGCCGAAGCCGTCATTCGAGTGCCCCAAGGGCGCCGTCTGCACTGAGTAGCCGTCAGATCGACGCTCGATAGAACGGCCCCGCTGGCGGGGCCGTCTTCGATCCTGCAATGATCAGCGACTTTTGGCCCGGTCCTGGTGTGACTGTTCCCGATTGCAACGCGCCGTGATCGAGCGGACGATTGAACGGTGAACGCCACATTTCGAGGTCGCGCGATCGATCGACTGGCGCAGTTGTTAGCGGCAGCCGCGCTGTTCGCGCTGCTCGCGCCGACCGCCGGGCTGCTCGTCGACTCGCAGCTCGCCGGCTGGTCGAGTGACCACGGCCACGCCGGCCGGGTGAGCGCCCTCGCGACGCACAGCCACCCCTACGACAACCACCACGCCGTCGGCGCGGATGGCCAGGCCGCGACCAACGACACCTCGGACGTGACCTTCACGCCCGCGGACGACGCCGGTGCCTTCGCGCTGGTGCTGGCTCCCGATCCCGCCTCGTTACCGGCAGCGGTCGCACCGACGCTCGCGACGCCGGAGTTCACGTCATCACCGCTCGGCGCGAGTGCCGAGCTCGTTCCCACGCCGCCGCCGCGCGCGTAGCGCCGCCCTCGATCCTTCGTCCGTTCCCAAGTTCCGAAGTCGAACTTCCTGGAGAAGCTATGCATCGCAAGCTGGTATTGCTGTTGGGCATCGTCGTCGCCGCGTCGGCGCTCGCCCTCGCCTGTTCTGATTCCGACGATGATGACGACGACGCGGGCCATGCCACGACCGACCATGTCGGCGTGCTGGCCGCCCTCGCCACCCTCGCCGACGCCGACCTGCACCACGTCGAGACCTCGCTGATCGGCGATGAGCCGGAGATCGACCCGACCTGGATCGCGCCGATCCTCAACGCCCGCACCGCGGTCGCGCTGATCGCGTGGCCCGACGAACTGCACACCGCGTCGGAGAACTTCCTCGCGGACTCGATGCCGCTGCTGATGGCGTTGCAAGAGGATGACCTGGACGCGGCGATCGAGGTCGCCCCGACCGCGCACGCCTCCTGGCACCTGCTCCGCGACCCCGGCTATGCCTACCTCGCCGAGGCGGCGGGCACGGGATCGATGGGCGACGACGGGCACGCGCACGAGGACGACGGCGACGACCACGAGGACGGCGACGACGATATGGAGATGGACGACGACGAGTAACGGTCTCGTTGTGCGTCAGCTCGCCTTCCTCGTCACGGCCATGGCGGTCCTCGTGACCGCCGTGGTCGCGCCGCGGGTCGCGCTCGCCCATGCCGAGCCGGAACGCTCGAACCCGGTGGCGGGTTCGGTCATTCCGAGGGCGCCCGACGCGCTCGAGATCTGGTTCACGCAGGAGCTGTTTCGCCGCGAGGGTGCGAACACCATCGTCGTCGAGGGCCCGGACGGCCGGGTCGACGACGGCAACGTCGTGATCGACAGCGACGACCGTGAGCACCTCACCGTCGGTCTCGAGGCGGACCTGCCGGCGGGCGAGTACCAGGTGTCGTGGACCTCGCTGTCGGCGATCGACGGCGATGCCGCCGAGGGTGAGTTCTCGTTCACGATCGACCCGACGGCACCGGAACCGACACCCGTCGGCGCAGAGGACACCTCCACTCCCGAGGCGACGCCGACGGTCGCGGGAACCGCCGCTCCCGACGCCACGCCGGCCACCTCGAACGACTCGGATGACGCCTCGTTCCCGACGTGGGTGCTGGTCGCCGCGGCGGCGATCCTCGGATCGGCTGCGCTCGGCGCCTGGGCACTGCTCCGAGGCGATGACGGGAGCGCCGAGGCGTGACCGACCGAACGCAGCGAAGCGCCATCCGCCGCAGGCGACGCCTCGCGGCGTTGCTGCTGATCGTCGCGATCGCGCCACTGGCGTTGCTCGCCTCGAAACCATCGGTGGCGATCGGACACGCGGTGCTCGTGCGATCGTCGCCGGAGAGCCAGGTCGCGCTGGCGGACCCGCCGCCGGTGATCGACCTGTGGTTCTCGGAGCCGTTGGAACCGGACTTCAGCAGTTTCGAGCTGTTCGCCAGCGACGGGAGCGCCCTCGAACTGGTCGGGATGCGCGTCGACCCGTCCGACGCGACGCACCTCTCGGCGCTGACGCGCGGCCTCGGGCCGGGCGTGTTCACGGTCGTCTACCGCACGCTGTCCACCCGCGACGGTCACGAGTGGGCCGGCTCGATGACCTTCACCGTCCTCAACGAGGACGGCACGATTCCCCTCGGCACCAGTTTCGCGCCCGACCTCTCGACCGGCACCACCTCGTCCGAGGTGACCGGTCGCTGGATGGTCTTCGCGGCGTTCGCCGTGCTGGCCGGCGGCACGCTCGTCTCCCTCCTCGCCGCCATCTCCGAGGGCGACCGCGGGCTCGGGCCGCTCGCGCGGCGGGCGGGACGGCTCTCGGTGCGCCTCGGGATCGCCGCGCTGCCGCTGGCGGTCGGGGGCTCGGTGCTGCAACTGATGGCGCGTCAGGACGCGCTCGGCGGCTCCGCCATCGACCTGCTCACGGACACGCGCTTCGGCACGATCCTGCTGTGGCGCCTGCTCGCACTGCTCGCGGTCGCGGCCGCCCCCGGGTTAGCGTTGATCGCGGCGAAGCGACGCCGCCACCGAACAGAGCAGATCCTCGGAACGATCGCCGCGGCGTCGACGCTCGGCGGGATCGTCACCATCTCGCTGCTCAGCCACGCCGCCGCCGCGCCCGGTTCGTTCTGGGCGACGCTCGGCGACACCGCACACCTCGTGCTCGCGACCGCCTGGGCCGGCGGCCTGCTCGTGATGGCGTTGCTGCTCGTGCAGCTCCGCCGCTCGGAAGCCCGCCGTCCGTCCCGACATGGCAACGTCGAGGTCGGGACGCTCGTCAGCGGCTTCTCGCTCTTCGCGACGGGCGCACTGGGCATCCTCGCCGCGACCGGACTGCTGCGCACCGTCGGCGAGGTGCCCACCGCCGACGCGCTCTTCAACACCGAGTACGGCGACTGGCTGCTGATCAAGCTCGGCCTGCTGCTCCTCCCGCTGGCGTTCGCGCTCAGCTCGCGCTCCGTGCTCGCCCGCTGGCGTCGAGGCGCCATCGAGCCGGCCGAGCTGAGCCTGCGCCTCCGCAACCTGCTTGTGATCGAAGCCGCGCTCGCCATCGCCGTGCTCGGCACGGTCGCCGTCCTCGGTCAGGTGCCAACGCCTCGAGGCGACACGATCCCCGCCGCCTCGTCCCGCGCCGCGTTCACCGACGTGAATCTGATCGAAGTCGTGGACGACCTGACGATCCACCTCCAGGTCAGCCCGGCGCTGGTCGGCAGCAACGAGCTGCGCGTGCACCTCTATCACGTCGACGGCAGCGACATCGGCGAGGTCGAGCGGGTCCAGCTCGAGCTGAGCGCGGTCGGCCTCGCCGCCAATGCCGGCGGCGACACCATCGAACCGAGCTATCAGGGCGCAGACGTATATATAGGGACAGCCGCGCTTTCCTCGCTGGGCGCGGAGTGGTCGGTCGACGTCGATGTCCGCCGCGCCGGCCTGGACGACGCCCGTCTCGACTTCACCGTCCCGATCCAGCTCGACGGCGCGACCATCGAGGCGCCCGATTCGTTCGGATCGCCAGCGCCGCAGCTCAGCCGCAACTTCCTCTGGGCGCTGCTGTTGCTCCCGGTTGGTGCCACGCTCCTGCTCATCGGCGTCAGCCGGAGCGGGGATCGGGGTCGCGACGAACGCCCTCGGGGTCGGCGGCGGCGAGGCCAGCCGGTCGCGGGCGGTGCTGCCTCGAAACCCGCGTCGCGCCGGTTCCCCCGCCCGAGCTTCCGAGTGGCCGGTACGGCGGCCGTATTCGCGGCGATCGTGCTCGCCGTCTCCGGATCGCCGCACAGCCACGGCGGGCAGCTCCTCGAAAACCCGTTGCGCGACGACCCGGCCTCGATCGTCCGAGGCGCGGAGATCTACGGTGCTAACTGCGCGAGCTGCCACGGCACCGAGGGCCGTGGCGACGGCCCGCTCGCGCTCACACTGACGCCGGCGCCCGCCGACCTCTCGCTGCACGTCCCGCTCCACCCCGAGGGCGACACGTACATCTTCATCGCGAACGGCTTCCCCAACACCTCGATGCCCGCCTGGGCCGATCAGCTCACCGAGGAAGAGATCTGGGACGTGGTGAACTTCCTCCGCAACGAGTTCGACCCGCAGGAATAACATCGCGCCGAGTCGTCACGACGAAGGCGGAGCGCTGATGTCCGACCCAATGCCGGACCTGACACCCGAGCCGGGCCACTTCCTCGTTGGCATCGCGGCGCTGATCCGTGATGCGCACGACCAGTACCTCCTGCTCCGACGATCCGAGGAGCGCGACGTCGGCGGCGGCGTCTGGGAGTGCGTCACCGGTCGCGTCGATCAGGGCGAGAGCATCGAGGCGGCGCTGCACCGCGAGGTGGCCGAGGAAACCGGACTGGCGGTGCACCTCGAAGCGATCGTTGGGTTGTCTCACTTCTACCGAGGTGAGGCGCGCCCGGAGAACGAGCTGCAGGGCGTGGTCTTCGACTGCCTCGTGGAGGACCCGGCCGCCCTCGTACCGAGCGCCGAGCACTCCGCGCATCGCTGGCTGAACGCGAGCGAGGCGCTGGCGTTCTTGACCGCTGACGACGCGGGCACCCGATGGTTCCGCCGTTCAATCGAACGCGCCGAGGCGCTGCGACGCATCCGCCCCGACGGCTGGGCCTCGATCCACGCGGATGGCGTGACGCTGGACGCGTAGCGGTACGACGGCGCATCACGCCAGGCGGCCGCCGGAACTGTCACGCAGCAGCGAGGCCGCGGCAATTGCCCAGCATGGGCGCCGCCCCTAGTCTTCGAAACGCCGGGCCGGGCATTCAGGACGCGGCCATCGTGAAGGGTGCGCCGTCATGTCTGAGGAGAGCCTGGTCGATCAGCTCGACAAGCTCAAAGCGGCCGTCGACGCGGTCGAAGAGGCCATCGACCAGGCCGAAGACATCGCAGACCTTTCAGACGAACTACTGGACCTGAACCGCCGGATCGACGAAGCGCGGGAGGATCCGGACTCGCTCGATCCGGACGTCTACGCGGATCTCGCCCTCGACATCATGCTCGTGATCCCGAACGACCTGCCGCTCCCGGAGGCCGCGAAGAAGACGCTCGAGTTGGTCGCGAGTGCGCTCACGTCGTTCATCCAGGGTGCGCAGGGACTCGCGCTGACGCTGCTCGCCCGACGCTTCCGCGACCTCCTCAAGACCGGCATGTCGCCGCAGGAAGCGGCGAAGAACGCCACCCTGCTGAAGCCCGAACAGGGCTGGCTCCTGACGCAGTACCGGCTTGGCAAAGTCACCGCCGCCGGCGACACGCGTGAGACGAAGGGCGCGGTCGAGTACCTGTGGGGGAAGTTCAAAGGCGTCTTCTCGATCTGGTCGCCGTTGGTCGTCGGTCCCCTGCTGGTGCTTCTGTTGGCGGCGTTCGTCTTCGTCTTGCTCGGCCCACTTGGGCTCTTCAGTAGCGACGACGCGGTGGCAGATGCCAACCAACCACTCGAGGACGTACCAACCGCCGCCGCCACCGAGGCAGACGCGGTCGCAACCAGCACCCCGAACGACGCGACGCCGGCCGGCCCGAGCGGCGTGATCGGCTGTGGCGGCATCGGCAGCGATGAGTATTTCCCCGTGCCGGCAACCGAGCAGTTCGTCCTCGGCGCGGTGCCGATCAACGACCGGTTCAGCTTCGCAGCGGTCGATGGCGGCATCAGCTTCTGCCTCGAGATCCCGGAGGAAGCCGGGCACGAGGCGGTGGTCGCGGGCGGCGGCTACTTCCAGTCGACGCTGTCGATGACGCTGAACGACCTGCTGGTGGAGCTGACCGTCAGTGACGGCGACGGTCTCGGCGCGTTCGGTCGGGTGATCCGGCGCGTCGGTGCGATCGAGGAGGCGCGCTTCCCGCTGGAGGGCGCCCGGATCGTCGACGGCGTCGTCATCATCTTCGTGCCGGCTGAGCGGCAGGGCGGTGGGCTCACATTCTTGCTCGGCGGCGGCAGCTACAGCGAGCTCTCGTTTATCGGCATCGGCGCTGGCACGTGGAGCGAGCCTGATGCCCTCGAGCCGGTCTGGGTCGGCACGGCCGCGGGCGACTTCGCCGCGTTCGACGCGGCGGTGAGCTGGCCCTAGCGCATCGCACTCGGTCTTCGCGGCGCCGGCCGCCACGAGGGCGCACGGCCGGTCTCGCGGGAGCGAGTTAGCCCTCGAGGCGGGCCCAGCGGTAGCTCTCCGCGGCGAAGACGATCAGCGTCGGCGTGCCACCTTGGCGGCCGCTCCCGGGCGCCTCGCCGAGATAGGCCTCCGCCTCGGCGCCGTCGAGGAGCCGCGCTTGCCCGGAAACGACGACGCAGGTCGGGCCGTCGGTGACCGCGATCGAGACGCCCGGGCGGCGGCGGATGTTCTTCACCTTTGCGGCGTCGCTACCGGTACTGACGACGATGTCGGTGCCATCGAACTGGTAGCCGACGATCGACTGCTGCGGCATGCCGCTGCCTCGCTCGGTCGCGAGCACGCCGAGGCGGTGGTCCTTCAGGTACTGCTCCGCCATCGCTCTCAGCTCGGGATAAGTCTTCCTCGGCTCGGTCGTCATGGGTTCGGCCTCCCTGTGGTCCGGTGCTCCTCGGTCACCGGAGTATGACGACTTCGGCACCGGCGCGAGGCTCGAATCCGCTCGGTCGCAGATACCCGGATGTTCACGAATCGACGGCTGGAGGCAGCAGCCCCAGCAGATCGGAGGGCGCAGCGGGCCCGCGTCTGGCCGAATAGATCACACGCAGGCCTCGGCGAAGCAGCCAACGCTCGGTAGCGGAGTAAGTCTGATCACAGCGCATGTCACCGCCCTGCCCTAGAACTCCGGCTTGAGCTGCGGAGGTCCCTGCGTGCGGAGAGCACTGTCTGTATTCGGCCTGGCGACGATCGCGGTCATTGCGCTCGCGTGTTCGAGCGACGACAGCAGCGAACCGTCAGCGACTGCCATCCCCGATCCCATCGCCAACTACGAGGCTGCGCTGGTCGAAATCGTCACACGCGTCAACGAAGCGTCTGATGAACTCACCGAGCCGCTGGTCGAGGCGTTTCAGACCGGATCGACGTTTACCGTCATCGCCCGCCTGCTGGACCTCGTCCCGCAAGACATCGCGATCCAGGAGGGCGGCATCGCGGACGTCGGGGCGCTCGACGCGCCGCCGGAATACGAGGTCGACCAGGAGCGCTTCATCGAAGCCCAGCGCGCCGCCATATCGATTTACGAACGGATGGTGTCAGCAGCGGACGCAGACGACATCGTGCAGATCGAGGCCCTGTTCATCGAGCTCACCGCAAGCAACCGCGCGATGGTGAACGCCCTGTCGCCAGAGTTCCTGCAGCTCGTGGCGGTCGATGACGAGACTGCGTTGTTCGTGTCGTTGAATAGCCGGCTGAGCAGCGAAGAAGCAGCCTACGTCGACGCCCTACAGGATGGCGTGAACGAGTTTGTCGTCCGCGCGGGCGCCTTTAGGCGCGCCGCACAAGCTACGTACCCCAACGCCGAGCGCCTGATGGTGGCATTGGGTGAAGCCGGGGCAGGCGAGGCGATGGCGGCAGCCTACGCCGTGATCGGCGAGATCGAACCGCCGGAATCGCTCGTCGCCGATCATGCACTCGTCATCGCCTTCTACGAGGAAGCGGTACGCATCGACCGGTTGATCGGGGAAGCGGCCCGAAGCGGCGACGCGGCGACGTTCCTGATCCTCGACGCAGAGCTCCAACGGAACGCCGAACTCGTGGCTTTCGACGTCCGATCGGCAGTTTGCAACGTCCTCGTCAACCCGAACCTCTGCGCGGGAGCCGTTGATGTTCCCGACGGTGAGTACGAGCGGGATCTGCGGTTCGCGATGCGCGAGCTGCTGGTGCGCTCCGCCGACTGGAACAGCTTCAGGTTGCTACCCGCGGGGTCGGACGACACGATCGTGGCAGCCGCCGCTCAGCTCGCTCCGCTGGCGATCGAGCCGCTCGAGGAGGCGCAGGCGATCGTCTTGGCCCTGGTCCCGCCGTCAGAGCTGGAAGCGGACCACGCGGTCGTCCTCTCGTTCCTGGAAGAAATGCTGGCTCAGCAGGAGGCCATCCTCGCCGCCGCTCTGAATGACGATGCGGACGGCGTGCGGGCCGGCATCGCCGCCACCGAGACGGCAACCTGCGAGGCCTCTTCGGGGCTCTCCGAAGCTGCTCGACCCGCCGTGGGCTTCATGTTCGGCCCCGGGTCTCTACCAGCCGTGGCCTGTACTCAGTAACTCTCGGCAGGAAGACGATCAGCATCGGCGCGCCGGTCGGAGCTCGACTCGAGACGACGTTCGGACACCGGCGCGGTTCGGAGCGGGGACCGTGACACGCCCTCGTAGCGGGCTGCGCTATCTGTCAGTTTCACCGATGTAAGGTCCTGATGCGTCGGCGACGCCGGCGGCCGAAGTGGAGGACCGACCAATGGCTGAGAGTCTGCTGGCGAATCGGGTGGCGATCGTGACCGGGGCGTCACGAGGCATCGGCGAGTACATCGCCAGGCACCTCGCACGCGCGGGAGCGACCGTCGTTGTGGCTGCGCGATCGGAGGAGGTCTCAGACCCCCGCCTGCCTGGGACGATCCACTCGGTCGCCGAATCGATCAATGCGCAAGGCGGCAGAGCCGTCGCTATTCCGGTGAACATGCGAGACCCGGAGAGCATCAACGAGTGCGTTACTCGCACGGTCGCCGAGCTCGGACGGCTGGACATCGTCGTGAACAACGCCGCGATCCTCGTGCCCGGGGACATCGAGACCGTTCAGGATCGCCACATCGACCTCATGTGGCAGGTCGATCTCCGCGGCCCGATTCTCATGTGCAAGGCCGCCGTCCCGCACCTCAAACAAGCCGGAGGTGGGCACCTCATCAACATCTCGTCGAGCGCGGCGCTGTTCCCGGGTCCTGGGCCGTACGAGAACCCATCCATCGGGGGATTGTTCTACGGGACGGTGAAAGCCGGGCTGGAGCGGTTCACCCAGGGGTTGGCCCAGGAACTACAGGACGACCACATCTCGGCCAACGTGCTTTCGCTGGGATACCTCATCCGTACGCCAGGAAACGTCTGGGCTCAGAACGACCCGGCGAACCCGAACCTGGACTTCGACGACGCGGAGTGGATGGGCAAGGCCGCCGTGTGGATCGCGTCGCAGCCGCCCAAGTACACGGGGCAGATCGTCTTTGATGACCAGATTCGCTACTGGCTCGACGCGATCGATTGAGCGGATCGCCGACGGCCCGTCCGCCGTATCGCTCACGGGCTGAACCGCGAGGTACCGTGGTGCGAGGCTGACTGCCCAACTCGCTGGTTGCGGCCGCCCAACGTCGGACAGCCGCGACGGCTTCGGAACGAGGAACACCCATGTCCCGACACCTGGTGCGATGCGATCTGGATGGCGACTACTTCGCGGAGGTGCTGGAAAGCGGGTTCCAGTCGCGCGAGGATCAGGCACGGGCGGTGATCGAGAGCGCGGGCGGCAAGCTGGAAAGCGCATTCTGGGCGCATGGGGACGATGACCTCTACCTCGTGATCGATGTGCCGGACGACGAGACGTTGAACGCGCTACTGCTCGGGACGCTGCGCTCGGCGCACTTCACCACCTCCACAACGACGGTCTTTACCAGTCACGAGATGGACCACGCACGAGCCCAGGTTCGCAGCGGTCTCTAGCCGGAACGCTGGCCGCGGCCAGCACGGCGGACCGCGGGACGGGCGCCCACACGCTCCCAGGCGCGATGAACGGCGCCGAAAGATCAACCTCGATCCGGCCTAGAGATCGCTGGCGCCGAGGCATACCCTGCGCCGCTCCGTCCTCAATGCCCGCGCAGTTCCGAGGAGCCCCGGTGCCCGACTTTCCGACGACGATCGACGCCATCGATGCAGCGTTCCTGTCCTCCGTGCTCGGCCACGAGATCACCGAGGTGGCCGCCGAGCCGGTCGGTGTCTCGGGGACGCTGTCGTCCGGCGCTCGGCTTCGACTCAGTTCGACAGACGCTGCCGCGCCAGCCGCGGTCTTCGCGAAGTGCGCGCACCCGTCCGAGGAAATCCGAGCGGTCGGGATGCAGACCGGGATGTATGAAAAAGAGGTGCGGTTCTACGAGACACTTGCGCGGACCGCGGGGCTGCCGATTCCGGGTTGCTCCCTCGCCGAATACGACGCCGCCAGCGGCGCGTTCCTGCTCCTGCTCGAAGACATGAGCGACAGCCGGGTGGGGAAGCTGTTCGCCTCGGACCTGGCGGACGTGACGCGGGTGATCGACGAGCTACCGTCGTTCCACGCGGCATGGTGGAACGACGCCGGGCTCGCCTCGGAGCCGTGGTTGTGGCGGGTCGACCAGCCGCCGGTCGTCGAGGCGTTTCACGCGGCGTTGCAGGGCACGGCCCCAGTCACGATCGAGCGGTTCGAGATCGGTGGCGCCTTCCGCGCGACGGCAGAGATCGTCATGGGCCAGCTCCCTCGCTTCGCGCAGCTCTGGAACGATCGCCCGGTCACCGTCGTCCACGGCGACCTGCATCTCCAGCAGGTGTTCTTCCCGACTGATCGCGACGGCGCCGCGGCCGGCCGCTTCGCCCTGTTCGACTGGCAGACGACGATGATCGCCAACCCCGGCGCCGATCTGGCGCGAATTCTCGCGACGAACCTCAGCGCCGAACTGCGCCGCATCCATGAGCGCGCGCTAGTGACGAGGTACCACGCGGGGCTGCTGGCCGCGGGCGTGCGCGACTACTCGCCGGAGGAGTGCTGGCAGGACTATCGCCTCGGTCAGGTGTGGAACCTCGTCATGGTCTTGAACGCCGGATCGGTCGCCGACCGGGAGCAGGCGGACCGGGCGGCCCGCGCGAGCGGGACAACCGCCACGGAGTTCCTCGGGCGGACGGGCGCAGCGCTCGCGGACCTCGAGGTGGCGGCGCTCCTCGAATAGCGCGCGGTGTCAGGCCGTCACGCATAAGATGTCTTGTAGCCACTCGATCCGGGCACGCCAGCGGGGGCGCTGTGCCTCGATTCCAGCACTTGGTCATCACGCGGTTCAGCATCCGCCCGACGATGACCTCAACCGATCGTAACGAGCTGCGACGCACGCTCGAGCCGCTGCTCGGCAGCTTCGATCCGCTCACGCCGAGGTCGCTCGATCACCGCTTCCGCGTCTTCGAGGTCGCCTGTCTTCCGGGAGTGTTGGCGCAGACGCTTCAGGAATTCACGTGGGTGATCGCGGTCGACCGCGATCTGCCCGCTCAGTACCGAGAGCGACTGGCGCGGCTGGTGAGCGAGCGTCCGCGAACGGTGATCCACAGCTACGACCCGCTCGAGCCGTTGGGCGACGTCGACTGGCTGCGGCCTTATGTCGAGCAACCAGCGCCCGACTACCTACTCACGACGACGCTCGACGACGACGACGCGCTGCCACCCCGCTTCGCGGAGTCGATCCAGCAGCTCGTCACCGAGCGCGGCGATCAGCTCGCGCCCGTCGAGACGTTCGGCGCGACGGACCTGTGGGAGTGGGACCTGGAGGTCACCGACGACGCGCCGCTGGGCTACCGCGCTCCGTGGCACCGCGATGCGATTCCCGTGGTCTCCGTGGGCTTCAGCCTGCTCGCGCGCTACCCGACGTACGAACTGACCGTGATGCGGCTCCCGCACAACGAGGCGCAGCACGTACTGGACTGGGACACGCCGCCTCGCGACCCACGGATCGAGGAGATCCGGTCGGTGATGCAGGCCGGAGCGGCACGCGACGGCGACTCGCTCCGCGATTTCGCCGCCAGCGAGACGTTCCACGACTGGGTCCCGCTCGCCGGGATGCCGACGATGACGAACCACCAGATCAACGTCGAGGGCACCCGACTGCACGAGGCGAAAGAACGGACCGCGGTCACGGGAGCGGAGTCGTTCCCGAACGCGGCGATCGACTGGGACGCACTCGATCGCCATGCACCGCACTTCCAGACCAACCGCCGCATGCGCGCCCGCTACTTCCTCGCTCGGGCGGATCGACTGAGACAGCGGGTGATGGCGCGCTTCCATTCAGCCCGGCAGCGACCGGCGGGGAGCTAGCGGCGACCCAGCCGGCGCGAGTCCCTGACGCCCCGGCTAGATGCGAATGGCGAGCCCGTCGTACGCCGCGGTCACTGGCCCCGAGAAGCCTTCCGAGGCGAGCCGCTCGAGCTTGTCCGGTTCTTCTTGCGGAAAGATCGCGGTCAGCGCCAGGCGTTTCACGCCGGCCGCCGCGGCGATCTGGCCCACCTGGCGAACCTCGCCGTGCGTCGCTGGAACGACCTCTGCCGCGACTGCGCGTCGCTCGTCGGGCAGGCTTTCGAGCAGCTGGGCCAGCGCGGCCTCGCTGTAGGAGTCGTGAATCAGGAGATCGGCGTCCTGAGCGAAGGGCACCATCACCTCAGTGCTTGCGGACGTATCGCCGCTGTAGACCACAGAGGACTCGGAGCCGGTGAGCCTCCAGCCGAAGCTCTGGAGGTTGGGGGCGTGCGGCACCTCCACGCAAACCGCGGTCAGCTGACCGACCGCCACCGATTCGCCGGGCTGAGCCTCGTGGACCTCACCGTGCTCAAACGAAGCGGTGGCGCGGGTCCCCGCCAGCAGTTCGACCATGTGGCTCGCGCGATTCACGAAGTCGCTGGTGCCCGTGGGACCGTAGATCGGGATCGGCCCGCCCGCACCGCGGAACGATCGCCGCATCAGGATCTCCGGGAGCGCCAGCACGTGATCGTGGTGCAGGTGGCTGAGGAAGATCGCGTCGATCTCCGCGACCGATCGCCCGGCTCGCACCAGCCGCTCCAGGCTGCCCGCGCCGCAATCAAGCAGCACGCAATCCTCGCCGTCTCCGACGAAGACAGAGGCGTTCGCCCGGTCTGGGTTAAAGGTGTTCCCGCCGCTCGCGGTGCCGCAGAAGATGACGTCCACAAGCCCTCCACCGGTCGCGCGCATGCTACGCCTCTGACCGGGTTGACCCAGACAGGAGGGAGCGAGCATTGGCGCAGGCGGCGTTCGCCCCGCGTTGGACCTGATTCGACGATCTGCCACGGCCGGGGACGCGTATCTTCGGGCCGGAGCGACCGTGGATCAGGAACCGCCCAACACCCCTGGACTGAGCGCGCAGGGAACCGAGCAGCTCGGCGCGATCAGTGCCGCCCTCGACAACGTCGGGCGTGACACGCTGGCCCGCGTGCTCGCATCGCTGGGCGATCTGCCCGAGGCCGAGCGCGAGACCGCCCGCCAGGAACTGGCGGCGACCGCCGCCGACGCCGGGCTCGACGATGGCCCAGACCCTTCGCCCTTCCTCGATCAGTCGGTCTCGGTCGAAGACGCGCTCGTTCAAACGCTCGTCGCGACGGTCGGGGAGCAAGACGAGGAGATCGAGGCCGCGACCGACGCGTTGCGCGCCCGGCAGCTGGGCACCTCAGACGACCCGAGCGCCGGCGACATGGACAGCATGAAGCTCCAGCACATGCTGACCGAGCGACAGCAGATGTTCGACCAGCTCAGCACCATCATCCGCAAGTACGACGACACGGCGCGAGACGTGATCGCGAAGATCGGGGGTAGTGGTCGCTCCTCGTCGGGCTCGTCACCCTCACCGCCGCCACCGCCGCCACCTCCAACGACCAGCGCGGACGCCGCCACCGCTGCGAGCTCCGCAGCCGCAGCGACACCCGCCGAGGACGAGGAGTCCGGCGGAAGGGGCCGCTCGCTTCTGGTGGCAGCCGGCGGCGTGGTTCTGGTCGGGCTCACCTTCCTGATCGCGACCACCCTCGGTGGCGACGGCAGCGGCGTGCCCGCCGCCGGGACGGCGCCCGAGAGCCGTCCGGCAAACGCGACTTCGGCGGCCTCGCCAGGTACCGGACCGACCGAGGCAGCCACGAGCGCGGCCGTCGATCCCGTGGTGCCGGCCTCGGCAGCGGCGGCCGATTTCTTCGCCGAGCATGGGCGGGCGGCCCCACGGGTGGCCCAGACGACCTACGACCCCAACGGGCGCCCGCTCCCCAATGCGCCACCGATCGGGTGGGTCGACGAGATCCACGGGCGTGTGCTGATCGATCGAGAAAATGAGATCTGGGTCGAGATCGAGGGTCCGAGCGCCCTCCTCGAGAACACGTGTGGCGAGGTCGACCTGCTCGTCGGCCGGGGCGAGCACGTACCGGGGGGCATCGACTTCTGTGCGCAGGGCGCGCCGGCGCCGTTCTATTTCACGGACATCATCCACTACACCGCCAACCTGGCGAACGAGCGCGCGCGGATCTTCGCGCGAACCACCATCCTGCTGGCCGGTGTCGATCCTCGGATCTCGCTCTGGCTGATGCTCGTCGGGAGCGACGGTGGCTACCAGGCGATCGAGCTGGTGGCACAGAGTCGGGACCTCGAGCAGACGACGCCCGAGGATGTGCTGTCGCTGGCGCCGGGCCAGGTGCTCTGGGAGCGGCTTCCCGAGGACGACTGACGCGCGAGCAGCTTCCGCTCCGGCGGCGGGAGGACGTTCGGCTCATCGCACAGCAAAGCGGCGGCCACCTCGGTCATCCCAAGGTGACCGCCGTCGTTCAGCCCGCCATGCGGCTGAGGGCGAACTACATCTCGACCGTTTCGGCGACCTCGACACTGCCGCCGCTTGCGATGATCGGGCAGCCCTGAGCCTTGCTGACGGCGTCGTCCAGGCTGTCGGCGTTGATCAGGCTGTAGCCGGTGATCGGGTTGGCACCGCCGCCGTCGGTAACGCCGCTGGTGGCGACGGTCTTCGCCATCGAGGTCGGGTTGCCGCCGTCGACGACGCTCGCACCCAGGGAGCCGAACCAGGCGCCCCAGGCCTCCATCACCTTCGCCTGCTCAGCTTCGCTCTCGGCCATGCCGCCACCGTGATAGGCCAGTACGTACTTGGGCATTGTTCTTCCTCTTCGTCGCTTCGTTCGGTTGTTTCAGCTCGGCGATACCCGCCTGCAAGGAGAAGACGAACGATAGAGGGACGGATCGACAGGTGACGGTCGAACTTCCTGACGACTCTGACCCCCGGCGCCTCCCGCTCACGAATCCCAAACGGGCTGTGAGATCCAAGAGCCGACCGTCGCTCGGGCGACGGGCCGGCTGTGGCCGCCGGCAGCACCGAGCACGCAATCCTTGGGCCGCAGGCGGCCGCACAGCGTCGGCTGTTCGCATTCTGCTGCGGGCGACACGAGCCCATGTGGCGGCGGTAGGGCACGACATATCACGTGTATGATTTCGCGGCTCACCATCGTGAGCGGAAGGAGCGAACACATGCCAAGTCTGATCATCCTCGGTTCGTACACCGACCAGGGCATCCAGAACATGAAGGATCTGCCCGAACGCCTCGAGGCGACCAAGGAGGCGATGTCTGCTGCCGGCGCCCGTCTCATCAGCTTCTATCTGACGATGGGCGAGTACGACTTCGTCGCCACGACCGAGGTCCCCGACATGGAGACCGGCGCGCGCATCACGTTGCAGGTCGGCTCCCAGGGCAACATCCGCTCGAGCACGATGTACGCCTTCACGGAGGAGGAGACCGCCTCCGTGGTCGGCGGCCTCTAGCCGCTGCCGGCGAACCCGACGAACCGGCGCCGCGGAACCTCGCCGACAATCCCGGCTGGCGTCGCACCGAAGAACGGCCGCACATCGAGGCCACAGTCGGCCTCGATGCGTGCGGCCCATTCCTGATCGCCGATCAGGCCGTTCGACGCCAGCCATTCCTCATCCGTCATCGAGCCGCGCCAGGCTGGGTCGGGCTCGAGTTCGGGCGCACGGCGTGGCGAGCTCGGATCGGCGGCCGGAACGATCTCAGCGATCTGGTCGCCGACGAGTTCGCACGCCGCCTGCCTCATGCGATCGACTATCGTCCGGCGCGAGGGGGCATGCATGAAGTTCGGCATCTTCGACCACATCGAGCGTCGCGACGACGTAGGACTGGCGCAGCAGTACGAGGAACGTCTGCAGCTGATGGAGCAGGCGGATGCGGGCGGGATCTACTCGTACCACGTGGCGCAGCACCATCACTCGCCGCTCTGTCTGGCGCCGAACCAGTCGGTGTTCCTGGCGGCGGCGGCGCAGCGGACGAAGCGGATGCGCTTCGGGCCGCTGGTCTACATCCTCCCGCTGCACCAGCCGATCCGTCTGATCGAAGAAGTCTGCATGGTCGATCAACTCAGCGATGGGCGCCTCGACATGGGCGTCGGGCCCGGCACCGGCGGCGGCACCGAGTTGGCGATGTGGGGCGAGAATCCGGACAACAACGTGCAGCGCTTCGAGGAGATGCTGGACATCCTCCGCACCGGCCTGCAGTCCGAGTTCCTGACGTTTCACGGCGAACTGTTCGATTTCCAGGACGTCTGGATGGAGCTGCGGCCGAAGCAGACACCGCACCCACCGCTGTGGTGGGCGGGGGGTCCAGAAAGCGCCGCGCAGCGAGCGGCCAACTTCATTGCGAACGGCTCGATCGAACAGATCGCCTCGGTCTCCGCGACCTATGTCGAGGCGTGGGAGCAGGCACGCGCGAACGACGCGCCGAACGTCTACCGGCAGGACGCGCCGCTCCACGGCGGGACGCGCCGCATCCTGATCTGCGACAGCGAGGACGAGGCCCGCGAGCGGGGCATCTCGGCCTACCACTCCTACCTCTCGCATTTTGCGAAGCCGGCGCCCGAGGGCGGCGACGCAACGAAGGGCGCGGCCGGCGCCTTCAACGCGATCGTCCGCGAGTCAGAGTGGTTCAAGCAGCAACAGCACGAGGTGCAGCCGGTCAACACCCCCGACCGGGTGCGCACGATGAGCGTCAGCCCCGAACAGGCGATCGACATGGAAGCGCTGCTCGTGGGCACGGCCGACAGCGTCCGTCGGTACGTCGAGCGCTACGTCGAGGAGAGCGGGGCGAATTACTTCTCGGGCTCGTTCCAGTGGGGCGATCTCAACCACGAGGAGGCCTCGAAGTCGCTGCGCCTGTTCTCGGAACAGGTGATGCCGCACTTCGCCGAGGCGACGGCGACCGCGTAGCGATCGGCCTCGCTCGCCGAACAGCTATCCAGCGCTAGGCGGCGAGGCGGTCCTCGCCGAGGGCAGTGGCAACGAAGGACTGCGCGCGGTCTCGCAGCGCGGGCATGCCGCCGGCATCGCGGAGCGCTCGCGCGAGCGGCACGGTGAACCACTCCGGATCGAGCTCTCGGCGGCTGGGCGGCCGCGCTGGCTCGATGCCGTCTGACAGTCCGCAGGCGGCGGTGAACGCGCAGGCGCGCTCGACGTCGGCGGCGAGCCCGATCGGGTCTTCCTGCTGACGCGGCTCAATCGCATGCAGCGCGATCGAATCGACCAGCGGCTCCGGGAACTCCCAACGAGCCGCGAGCGCACCGCCCAGTTCTGCTTCGCCCACACCGAAGAGCTTCAGCTCAGCGGCTTCGAGATCGATCCGATCTTCCTCGGCGAGCGTTCGAGCCTCGATCAGCCGATCGCTGTCGAGCTGGGCGAAGGCCATCCGCCCAAGGCCGTGCAGCACGCCGGCCGTGAACGCGTGTTCCTGGTGGCGGCGATGGGTCGTGCTGATCAACCGTGCCACCTCGGCAACGGTCACGCAGTGCGTCCAGAAGCGACGGGAATCGAATGAGCCCAGGCCACCGGCCCCGGTGATGACGGCCGATGCGACGGCGGCCGTCCGCACGGCGCCGAAGCCGAGCAACAGCACCGCCTCGCGGATCGAACCGATCTCGCCTCGATGCCCGTAGTGGGCGGAATTGGCAATCCGGAGCAGGCGCGAAGCGAGCGCGGGGTCAATCGCGAAGCTGAGCTGATCGAGCGTCGATCGGCGATCGCCAGCGAGTTCGATCACCCGCAACACAGAAGCGGGCAGCGGCTGCAGCTCATCGACCTGTTCCAGCAGGGCGCTCAGCGTCTCGGGACGGGGTGGGTTTGCCTGATCCATGCGCGGGCTCTACCTGCCTACGTCCTGATGGTCGGTCATCCGTTCGTCAGAAAACGTGCGGGCATCCCCGGATTCGTGGACACGTTGGCGGCGGAATCGTCGCACCCAGGTGACGTGAGAGTCCCATTTCATGGGGTCGCGCGGTGCCCGAGGCCAGCCACACGCCCCGTCGCACTAAAGCTCACAGCTCGATCACCGGCTATCGATCAACTGTTATGTCTGTTGATCGATAGTGGTCTCGGTTGCTACGGTTTCGAGGAAGCACAGACGAACGCACAGCAACACAAGCGTGCGCCAGCAGGGAACCCCGCCGATGAAGTACCGCAAGCCCAGCGTCGAGCGCGTCCGCATCGTCGGCAAGATGGGCGCGAATCCGAGCTGGTGCCTCGAGGGTTGGGTCTGCAAGGAGATCTAGGCGCTTCACCGTTCCTCTAGACACCAGAACGGCCGCCGTGAGGTGGCCGTTTTGGCGCCAGACCGCCGGCGCGAGCAGAGCACCGAGTCCGCTTGCCGCGGCGACCTGATCGCCCGCTAGAATCCGCCGATGCTTCCTGAAACGACCGAACACAGCGTCCAACTCGGCGACCACCACCAGTTCTATCTCGCGTCGGGTCCCGAGGACGGCCCGCTGCTGATCTTCGTCCATGGCTGGCCCGAGCTCTCGCTGAGCTGGCGCCACCAGCTGCCCGCGTTCGGCGCCCTCGGGTTCCGCGCGATCGCGCCCGACCTGCGCGGCTACGGTCGCTCCACCGCCTACCGCCGTCACGAGGACTACGCCCAGTCCGAGGTTGTCGGCGACATGATTGGCCTGCTCGACGCGCTCGGCCGCGACCGCGCCGTCTGGATCGGCCACGACTGGGGCGCGCCCACCGCGTGGATGATCGCCGCCCACCACCCCGAGCGCTGCGACGGCGTCGCGAACCTCAACGTGCCGTACGCGTCGGTGGACCGGGGCTGGGAAGGGATGCTCCCACTCGTCGACCGCGAGGTGTACCCGGAGGAGACGTACCCGCTCGGGCAGTGGGAATACATGGGCTTCTACCAGGAGCAGTTCGACGTCGCGACGGCGGCGTTCGACGCCAATCCGTACAACGTCGTGAAGATGCTCTTCCGGACCGGCAACCCGGCCGGCGTCGGCAAACCCTCGGGCACCTCGCAGACGCGGATCAACGGCGGCTGGTTCGGACAGGCCTCGGAGGCCCCGGACGTGCCTCGAGACGTGGACGTCGTCACCGAGGCGGATCTGCGCACCTACGCCGAGGGACTCGTGCGCAACAGCTTCTTCGGCCCCGACTCGTACTACATGAACCACGACGCCAATCACGCCTACGCGATGTCGGCACCCAACGAGGGCCGGCTCGAAATGCCGGTGCTCTTCCTGCACGGCCGCTACGACTTCACCTGCGAGACGGTCGAGTCACGCATGGCGGACCCGATGCGCGAACTCTGCAGCGACCTCACCGAGCACGTCGTCGACTCCGGCCACTGGATGGCGCAGGAGAAGCCGGCGGCGGTGAACGCCGCGCTCGCCGGATGGCTCGCCCGCAAGCTGCCGGACGTTTGGCCGGAGATCGTCTAGGCCTCGATGTCCGCGACACCTGCGGCAGGTCCGAGGCCGTCCGACCAGTGGCGTCGCCTCGGGTCTGCGTTGGTGCGGCCCAGCGGCTGGGAGCGGCCGGTCCTGGTCGTCGGTGGCATCGCCGCGCTGGCGATCCGGCTCGCGCTGCTGGACCACATCACCGTCGACTACCTCGCGTTCACCGGCCGCTGGTACGAGTTCCTCGAAGTGAACGGCGGCTTCGCCGGGCTCGACGAGCTGGACGCGGACTACACCGCGCCCTACCTCTACCTGCTCGCGTTCGCCTCGATGGCGCTCGACTCGTTCTCAGGCGTGGTCGCGATCAAGCTGATGGCGTTGCCCTTCGACTTCGTGCTGGCGGGCTTCGTCTACCTGCTCGTGCGCCACCGCTATCCCGAGGGCTGGCCCGCGCCGCTGGCCGCACTCGCGGCGCTCTTCGCGCCGACGGTCGTGCTAAACGGCGCCTTCTGGGGCCAGTCCGACGCGATCTACACCTCGGGCGTGGTGGCGACGGTCTACCTGCTCGTCACCGAGCGACCGAGGTGGGCGATGGTCGCCTTCGGCCTCGCGATCTCGTTCAAGCTGCAGGCGATCTTCCTTGCGCCGCTACTGCTCGCGTTGCTGCTCACGCGTCAGCTCCGCTGGTGGCACCCGCTGATCGTGCCGATTCCCTATGCCGTCCTCGCGCTGCCGGCGCTCGCTCTCGGACGGGCGCCGCGCGAGACGCTGTTCGCCTACGTCGACCAGGCCGGGGTCTACGAGGTGCTGTCGAAGAACGCGCCCAACCTCTACCAGTGGGTGCCGAACGGCTGGTACGACGCCGCCTACCCGCTCGGCATCCTCGGCACGGCGGCCGCGATGCTGCTCCTCGTCCTCGCGATCGTCCGAGGTCGCCGCCCGCTCTCAGCAAACGACATCGTGCTCGTGGCGACCGCGTCGCTCGTGCTCGTACCGTTCCTGCTGCCGAAGATGCACGACCGTTACTTCTTCCCCGCCGACGTCATGGCGATCGTGCTCGCCGCCTACTTCCCACGGCTGATCTGGGTGCCGGTGGTCGTGATCGGTGCCTCGCTCGCCGCCTACATCCCCTTCATCTCGATCTCGACGCTGCGCGCCTTTCGCGAATCGAACGGCATCGGTTCCGAACCGATCCCGCTCCCGCTCGCCGCGGCGTTCATGAGCCTCGTCGCGGTCGTGCTCGCCGTCCAGGTCCTGCGTGCACACCGAGCGCCCGCGGCGCGGCCGGCGGCGCGATAGATCGCTCTTACACATGCCAAACGTTATGTCGCATATAGTAGTGTCGTGGCGGAATGAGCAGCCGAGAGGTGGAACACCATGGTGACTGATCGACGGATGCTCGCCGCTCCGGCCCTGGCAGTACCGCTGCTGACCGGAGCGATCATCGGCGCGCTGATGCTCGCGCGACGCCTCAGGCACACCGCGACGATGACCATCCTCGCGTTCGGCCGAGACCGCGACGACGTCTATTACGCCGCAGCGCTCGCCGGCGACGCCGACCCGCGCGGCACCGCCCTCGCAATCGACGACCGCGGCACCGAGGTCACCGTCACCACCGAGGAGGCCGACGCCTTCTTCGCGGCCTCGCTGGCGGGCGACGCGCACCCGTACCACACGGCGATGGGGCTGCTGCACTCGGTCTAGCGACCGGCGACTCACAGCCGCTCAGTCGCACGTCTCCACGCGCTCCGCACGCCGTCGGTCCTGCGGTCCGCGCGTTAGGGTGTCCGCGTTCGTCCTGCCGAGGCGCGAACGGAGACCCCAGGAGCCGCCCGCCATGCCCGACCCCGCCATCTTCACCGCCGCTGACGTCGAGGCGGGCTCGGTCTTCAACCCCGAATCCGGCTTCCACTCCGACGTCGTCGTCACCGGTGACCACCTCCAACTGATCTGGGCGAAGCTGGAACCGACCGGCACCTACGCGCTCCACACCCACACGCACGAGCAGGTCAGCCTGCTGATCCAGGGCCGGATGCGCTTCACCGTCGGCGACGAGGTACGCGACATCGGCCCCGGCGACATGTGGTACGCCCCCGCCGGCACACCCCACGGCGGCGAGGTCCTCGGCGACGAGCCGGTCGTCTTCATCGACGTCTACGCCCCGCCCAGCGAAACGATCGTCGAGCAGGTGGAGCGGTGCCGCGCCCAGTCCGAGGCATAGCGACCGAGGACCTCAGGGCCTGCGGGCAGAGTCGAACTCGTAGAGAACACCGTTCTCGGGCGTGATCCCCGACAGCGACCGAATGAAGCCGAGGTGGCTCACCAGCAGCACCGACCGCTCCTCGCGGTTGCGCAACCACTCGAGGGAGGCGTCGACGCGTGTCGCCATATGCGCGTGCGGCTCCACGAGGACGCCGGCGGCGTCCAGCACTCCACCGCCGGTCCACCACGCCTCCTCGAGGTGCGCGACGTCCAGCATCGGATACTCGCGTGCCAGCACCGAGGCGTGACGACCGACATCCGAGGAGTCGCTCAGCCGCTCGCGCACCATCGCATCGACGACCACCGGGACCGCGCCGTCCTCGGCTACGCCGAGTGCAGTATCGAGCGTCCGCGTGAAGGGCGAAGCGACGATCAGATCGACCTCGAGCGGTCGAACCGCCTCGGCGGCGGTGCGCACCTGCGCGCGGCCGAGTTCGGTCAGGCGTGGGTCCTCGATACCCGGGTCTACGCGGGTGGTGTCGTAGGTGGCCTGGTACTCGGACTGGCCGTGACGGAGGAGATAGAGGTGAGGTATGCGCATCGAATCCCTGGTCATCCCGGGGTGCCCTGCCCCTCGGCGGAACCGATTATGTCTCTGAAGCGTTTTGACAGCCCATCAAGCCGCGGGTCAGGACTTCCCATTGCTTCCGTCAGCATCGAATCGCATTGCCCGCGTGCTACGCCGCAGTCGTCCTGCCCTGTTCGTCCTTGGACTGCTCCTGGTGGCTGCCTGCAGTCCGGCGTCGGACCTCACATCTCGTCCAACGAACTCGCCCGATGCTCCCGCCACGACCGTCCGTCCGGCCGAATCTCGGGAAGGATGGCTACGAGAATGCGACGAGCACGTCGATATCGACGCCTACTTTGCCGCGTACATCGATACTGACGCATTTCGCCTGCAGCATCCCAGCTTCGACAGGTGGACGGTGGTGATCAGTCCGACTCCCGGGTTGGATAACTGTGCCGTGGATGGGGTTGGTCTCCTGATGATCTGGGGCTTCAACCTGCCGACCGAACTCTCCGCCTATGACATCAGCTACAGATACCTCGCTTATCTCTCGATCAGGCCGGATCGGACCGCCCACTTCGTTCGTCGCGAGCGACCGGATGACCTGATCCGCCTCGCCGAGGCGAACCCGGCCGTCAGGGAATTCCTCGAGAAAGGCGCGCACCTGGACGTGGACGACCGCGTTCAGTACTCGGTAGTCGGGCCGGCCGGGAACCACCTGGACGGGAGCAATGTGGCGGCACCCACCGTGAACTACTGGCGCGACGGTGTCGGCACGCTTGGAGTCTCCGCGCTCGGACGCCTCGAATCCGCGCACCTCGATCCGAGAGCAGGTGGCTGGAACACGTTCCCATCCCTGGGGATCGGCGACGCTCAGGCAAGGTCGCTACTCGACGGGGGCCCGTGCCACTTCACGGAGCCGCGGTTCGTAGGGCTGGCGCCCCTCTGGTACCCGGCCGAACCGGTCGCGGTCGAAAAGCGCATCCAGATCGAATGCGAGGACACGGAGCGACAGGTCTACGACCCTCGATCGAGACTCTCAATCTGGATGTACCCCGTGGAAGGCCGATATGAGATCCGGTGGCCGTCCTCGGATCGCGACGGCCCACCGATCGCCTCGGGCAGAATGACAGATCTGCAACACGACGCGATCCAGGAATCGCTGATGCTGGCGCCGGGCTGGGACGCCGTGCCATAGCGATCCGACACCTAATGAGCCCCGTCCCCGTGCGCCCAGTGATCGCAGGTGCACTCCCCGGCGAGGTGGCCACACGCCATCGGCGAGGGCGCGACGTCGAGGGCGGGGTTGGTGTTGAAGAAGCCCCACGGACGGAGGGCGAAGCCGCTGCGGTGGACGGGCGAGACGGGGAAGTCCTCGGGGCGGACGATGTGGGTGGTGCCGACGACGTACCAGAGCACCACGTCCTGGCGTTCGAGGGTGCGGCGCGCCGAGACGAACGACGGGATGCCGTCGCCGCCCGTCGTTTGCGAGGGATACGCGCCCGCCGCGTACAACTCGTCCGGGGCTTCGCGGGTGACCCAGAGCTGCTTGGTGGCGAACTCGGCGCGCTGGGCGACGGCCGACTCGGGGCCGGCCATCATGTCCGAGGTCTCGCCGGGGAAGAGCGCGTAGGCGACCGGCTCACCGACGGCGTTGGTCCTGGAGGGGTTGGCGATGCGCCAGTGGCGCGCGGTCGGCGCGTGGACCGAGCGGCCGGACTCGCGCTCCGAGCGGATCGGGGTGACGACGGCCTCGAAGACGTTGTGGTGGTCGTTGCCGGGGCCGGGCGGCAGCGCGCGCGACTCCACCTCGTGGACGGTGTTCTTGGTGCCGTCGATGTCCATGTCCATGCGCACGCAGAAGAAGTGCTGGTGGATCGGGCCGGCGAGGTTCTTCGCGACCATCTGCGCGCTGGCGGGCGGACCGCCGCGACCGACGGCCATCGTCTGGATGATGCCGGTCAGCTTGATCTCGTGCTCGATCGAGCCGTCCTCGTAGAAGTACCAGTAGAAGCCGTAGTCGTAGTTGCTGACCGTGGCCCAGCTGGAGACGACGAGGCGACGTGAGCGGCGCACCTCGGCTGCCCCGTCGTTGGCGCCGTTGGTGTGCTTCCAGAGGACGTTGAAGTCCTCCTCGTGGATGCAGATCGCGTTCTCGATCGTGCGCGTGCCGCCGCGCGGCTCCGCGACGAGCCCATCGAGGTAGACGATCTCGCCGAGGCAGTCGCAGCCGAGGGTGAGCGAGTTGGTCGTCCGCCCGAGGCCGATCTCGCCACTATCGAAGGCGTTCTTCCAGTACTGGCCGGGCGAGTTGTCGCCATAGGGCACGACCATCTCGGAGAGGCTCATCCGGTAGCAGATCGAGCGCAGTTCACCCTTATCTGCCGCGTTCTCAGAGCCTCCGCCTCCGCCCCCCTTCTCCGAGCCTCCGGCTGGGTCCTCATAGCCGAGCTGATGGATCACGAGGCCCTCGCGCGGGTGGTGGGAGACGCGCATCCGCCAGCGCTGCCAGCTCAGCTCGTGGCCCTCGAGGGTGAACGACACACCCTCGGGCTGGGTGATCTCGAGCGTCTTCCGGTCGTCACGCACCGGCTGCTGCGACTCGAGGTCATAGCGGATGTCGGCCTTCGGCACCGGCGCGTTGCCCTCGTCGACGAGGTGCAGCACGCGCTTCTCGTTGAGGTCGACGGTGGCGACGAGCCCCTCCACCGGCCGCGCGTAGCCGTTCGAGGCCTGCTCGTCTCGCACGTAGCTGATGCCACGGAGGATGCGGTGCCCCTCCTCGCGCGGGTCGCCGAAGTTACCGGCTGGCCAAGGATCGATCTGCACGAGGTCGAGGTCCTCGACCCCGCGCCGCTTCATCGCCGCACGCCAGCCCTTGTCGGCGCGGATCACGCGGTCGGCGTCCTCGTACTCGTCCGTCGTCGGCGAGGTCTGCACGCCGGGCTGGTGCACCCAGGACTCGATGGTGGCAGCGCCGAGGTTGGCGGTGCCCTCGTAGACCTTGCCGTCGGCACGGTCGATCGCGACGACGAACGCGCGCCGCTCGATCGGGTCGCCCGCCGAGAAGGCGGCGACGGAGCGCTTCAGCGGCTCGCGCAGCGAGATGCTGACGAAGCGGAGCTGGCGCGACTTGTGGTGGCCTCGGACGAGCCGGGCCGCCTGCTCCATTTCGCCCGCGGTCAGCGGGTCGAGCGGGTGGCGGATCGCCTCGCCGTGATCCTCGGAGCTAGCGGTCTTCGCCTCGGTCGATCGGGTCTTCGTCTTCGCCACCATCACGCGCCTCCTCGTGAGCTACGAATCGCCTCGGAGGCGCCGCCGGCGCGGACTTCGAGGCGGGGGTTCACAGTACGTGAGGGGCGGAGACGCGTGGTGGCGGCTGCTACGGCGTCACGGCGATCTCGCTGATCATCGAGATCCAGTCGTCGCGGCCGGTGCCGCGGGGGTCGGGGAAGCGGACCTGGCCGCTCTTGTCGATAGTGAGCAGCCAGCCCTGGCTCGCCTCGGCGAAGGTCAGCGTGGCGCTCGCCGCGAGATCGTTGTTCGTCGTCACCACGCCGCTGATCGTGAGCGAGGTCCATTCCGGCACGCCCGAGGCGCCCAGCAGATCGACCAGCAGCGGACCACTCTGGTTCGCATCATCGCTGTCGCCGGACCCGTTACTCGCGTCGATGCAGGTGAACGTGAACGAGGTGAAATCACGGTAGGTCCAGGTCCGCAGCACGGACCCGTCCAACGTCACGGTGAGCACGTTGGTATCGAGGGAAACGAGCGCCTCACTCGCTTGAACCGCGCCGTCCTTGGACGTGCAGGTCGCGGCCTCTGGCGTGGCGGTGGGCGATGGCAGGCTGGCACTCGGGACCGCGGCCGTCGCTCCCGCAGTCGCCGTGCTGCCGGCGGTCGCAGCAGCGGGGGCGTCGGGCGCGACGGTCGGCTCCTCGGCGGGATCGTCGGCCGAGTCGCTCAACGGGTTGCATGGCCCAAGCAACAGCGCCAGAAAGAGCAGAAGTGCCAGCACCAGGACGCTCGCCGACAGCTTCCGAGCGGTGCGCATCCGTCCCCCCGATGCGATCCTCGCGTGAGGGCCTCACCATACTCTGCGTGGCGGCTGCTCCGGGACTCGTCGCGGGGGCTGCCCCCTGACTCATCGCGTTGATGGCGCTGAGCCTCATCGCGGGGCTGCCCCCAACTCGTCGCGTTGATGGCGCTGTGCCTCGTCGCGGTGACGGCGCAGCCGGGTCAGCTGACGAACGCGTCGGCGCCGACGGGGACGAATCCAGTCGCGAGCGCGGTCCGCTGGGAGCGCACGTTCGTCGCGGCGCAGGCGTAGAGCGGAGCACGGCCATCCTCGAGGGCGGCGCGCGCGGCGGCGGCGACGACGATCGGTGCGAGGCCTCGGCCCCGCGCCGAGGGCACGACGTCGACGCCGATCTCCGGAAGGCCGAGCGTCTCGGTCAGGCCGCCAACAGCGACCGGCTCGCCGCGCTCGTCGAAGAGCACCATCGCCGACCGATTGCGCTCGGCGCGTGCGGCGCGACCCAGTTGGCCGACGCCATTCGGGAAGCGGCCGCTGTGCTGCTCGGCGTTCATCCACGCGCGGTCGACACGCCTCAGTTCGAGGCCATCGGGAATCTGGGGCTGCTCCGGCCGCGCGGACAGCGCGAACAGGATCGCGCTTGGACTCGCGGCCACCGCGGCGTCGCGGGTCTGTGCCTCCGCCACGATCTTCCCGAGGTAGCCGGGCCAGGCGGCGCTGTCATGTGGCTCCGCTTCAAGTTCGACGACGAAGTCGCGGTAGGCCGCGTCAATGCTGACGACTACACCGATCCCGAACGTCACGACCATGCCCAGGTAAGGCCACGGCGGCGGATCGGGGAGGTCGACGACCGTCAGCGCATCGCGGTCCAGTGCCGCCAGATCGAACTGAAGACCGGCGGCAAAGGCGCCGCGGATCGCCTTGGTCTGCGCGTCGAAAAAGGGGCGGTCCATACGGCCTCCGCGACCTCGTTGTTCGTCCTGGGCGAGGATATCCGGCGGAGTCGCGGCAGAGCGCTGCTACCCTCCGCCGCATGCTCCGCCCTCGGCACGCGACCACCGGTCTGCTCTTCGTGGCCGCGCTCCTCGCGGCCGCTTGCGGGGGTGGTGCTGACGCCCCCAACGCGCCGACCCCGCCACCCGCCGAAGCCACAACACGCGTCGCCCGCACTCCGACGCCCGACTGCACGCCGGCGCGATCACACGCGGCCGGCGTCAGCGACGAAGAGGCGAACGGCATTGACGGCGCGGTGAGCTTCGTCGTGCACACACCCGCCTCGTACGACGGGGTGGCACCGATCCCGATCGTCCTCAACTACCACGGCGCCGGCAGCACCCCGGAGCGCCAGCTCGCCTACTCGCAGCTCGCCGTCACCGCCGAGGAACACGGCTTCCTCCTGGTCGCGCCGCCGGTCGGCTCGGACACGTCGGCGGTGCTCGACCACGTCGAGGCCGGCTGGTGCGTCGACGCGGCGCGCGTCTTCGCGACCGGCATGTCCGCTGGCGCCCGCGTCTCCTCGAGGTTGGCGTGCGAACTGCCCGATCGGATCGCCGCAATCGCACCCGTCGCTGGCCTCGACTATCCGACGAGCCTCTGCGACGACGTCGCGCCGAGGCCAGTCGTCGCGTTCCACGGATCAGCCGACCGCGTGATCGTGATGCAGGGGGTCCGCGACGCGACGCTCGCCTGGGGCCGCCACAACGGCTGCGACCCGCCGCCGATCCCGGAGCCAGTCTCAGCGCGCGTCTTCCTCGCGAGCTACACCAACTGCGAGGCCGGTGCCGATGTCCACCTCTACACGGTCGAGGCCGGCGGCCACACCTGGCCCGGCGCGGAACCTCGAGACGGCGGTCCACTCGGCGCCACGACCGACGAGATCAGCGCGAACGATCTGATGTGGGCGTTCTTTGAGGCGCACCCGCTGCGTTAGCACCGGCCAGCCCGACCGCTACCCGGTGGTCAGGTCCTCGCGGCTCTTGAACCAGAAGGTCAGCGCCATCATCGTAAACGGCGCCAGCGCGGCGAATGCATCGGCCGCCTCGGCCCCGCCTGCCCAGCCGACCGCGAGGCCAGCCTGAACGGCCATCCTCGAGGTGATCAGCTCGCCTCGAGGAGTTCGAGCGCCCGGCCGAGCGCCTCATGCGCAGCGCGCACCTCGTCACGGACGGACTCACGATCGACGCCGAAGCGCAGCGCGCGCGCCTCCGAGATCAGCGCATCGATCGGGAACGTCCCGAGGGCGATCCCCGGGTCGCGCTTGTCCGTCGCCATCGCCCGCATCAGCTCCTCGGACGCGTTCGCGCGGGCGTTCTCCCACACGAAATCCAGCCCCGCCGGATCGCCCTCGGGCGTCTGCGCGAGCCGCTCCCGGATCGCCGCCACGCGCTGACGAGTCGAGTCTCTCGACCCCGCCTCGCGCCGTAGCTGCGCCTCCCGAGCCTGCGCCCCGGCGTTCTCCAACGCCCGAGCCACCTCCGGATAGCGCTCCCGCGCCTCGCTGACGCTGAGCCGCTCGGCTCTCGACGACCCGTCGGGTCGGCGCGCCGCCGGTTCCGAGGAGGCCAACGGCTCTCCCCGATCGGCTCGGTCGCCCTCGAAAGCGTCGTTCGGCGAGGGGCGGCGCGAGGACGCGTCGCTCAGACCATCGGCCACCGCATCCGCAGCGCCCCGACTCCCTCGGAAGGTCGCATCGCCATCGGCGACTTTGTCGCCGCTGGCTGCCACCCCTTCCTGGGACCTCGAAACCTCCGAAGCCTGCCCAACCGTCGAGTCGCCAGCGTCCAGTACCACGCGCACCCCTCGCACTCATGCCTGAGTACGAAGTTGGGCAGGGCACGATCGCTAATCAAGCAGGGTTCCACCTGGCTGCTTCACTTTGCCCCGGATTCGTATTGCGCCACAGGTCGGTCCTCTTGGGTGAAGACGACGAGTCGGCGATCGGTCGTCGCAAGGCACGCTCTGCACCGGGGTATGTGAGACTTCAGGGAGACGGGAGAGCAGGTGTTCTGATGCCAAATGAACGCGAGTGGGCGAGCGCATTCTGGCTGGCTGCAATCCTGGTCTTTGTAATGTGGCGGACCGACACTCGGACAAGCGCCCTCGGAGTAGTCCGTTTAGCGCTCAAACCGCCGATCCTCGACGCCGTCCTCATCTTCCTAGCCTACGTAGGAACGTTGGTCGCTTTCGGATGGCTCACTGGATGGTGGACGTCTGATCTGTGGACGGACACAGTGGTGTGGATCGGCGGGCCGGGTGTCGGTCTGCTCTTTGGCATTTCGATCGCTCTCACAAAACCAGGGTTCTTTGCCTCCGCCGCCAAGAAGGTGCTGAGATGGACTCTCGCGGTCGAGTTCTTCCTTCGATTCGCGATCTTCAGCTTCTGGATCGAGTTGATCGCTCAACCAGTGATCGCGCTTCTAGTCGTGCTGAGCATCACAGCGGGCCAGAAACCCGAGTATGCCCAACTGAAGAGGATCTTGGATTTCGGTGTGGCGCTCGTCGGCCTAGGACTCCTCGTATACGGAATCGGACAGGTGGTTGGCGACTGGGAAGCGGCAACCGACACTGAGAATCTGCGGGCTGTGGCGCTCCCCCTCTGGCTAGTAATCGGCACACTTCCGGTGATCTATCTGCTCTCGCTGTGGATCGCCTATGCGGAGTCGTTCCAACGGATCGACCAGACGGACGCTAGCGGCCGAAATAAGTGGCGAGCGAAGTTCGCATTGCTGTCGATGGGGATCCTCCATCCTGAGCGGGTAGCCGCGATCAGGCCGTATTGGCTCAGCGAGCTAACAACCGCTACGAGCTTCAGCTCCGCACGTGCGGTGCTCGTCCAACACGAAGACCAAAAGGAGCGGCGGCGTAGAGAAGAGGCGGAAGCTGCGGAACGACTGGTCAAGTTCGCTGACGTCGACGGCCAGGACGAGGGTGGTCTCCGACTCGATCAGCGCGAGTTCGACGAGACGCGGAAGGCGTTGCAATGGCTAGCGACTGCTCAGTCCGGCTGGCATCAGAATCGCGGTGAGCGCTATCGACCGGAACTTCTCGAGGTTCTGCAATCCCAGTTCGAATCGTATGGCCTCCCACGCGACCACGGGATTGCGCTTCACGTCTCGCCTGATGGTCAGGCTTGGTGGGCATGGCGACGAACGATTACCGGGTGGTGCTTCGCGATCGGCGTCGTCGGTCCTCCGCCAACTACGCAGTGGTTGTTCGACGGTCCGGAACCTCCAACGGGGCTTCCAGGTGATGACGAGGTTTGGGGTGCACCATGGGGCATCGATGCGAAGAACTGGCTGTAGCTAGTTCGAGCCCGCCCGATGCAAGACAGATACACAGCTGACGTCGGTGACTTCGGGAAGTACGGCCTGCTGCGTGCCATCACCGGTATGCACCCGGCGGGGCTTCCGAGGTTGTCGCTCGGCGTGGTCTGGTACCTGACCGACACCGTCATGGAGCAGGGCGACCCGGCAGGCGACGGCAAGCACACCGTGTACGCGACAGATCCGAGGCAGGCCCGCCGCTTCCGCCCCTGCGACCCCGACCTCTTCGAGGCGATGGGCGCGGTGATCGAGGACGGCGACCGCCGCGTCGCTGCCACACGCGAGCGCGACGTGCTCGGCCCGAACGCCACCTACTACGAAGATCGCATCCACACCCCGAGGCGTGACCAACCTCGCGAGGAACGACTCGCCGCGCGGGCTGCCTGGATCGACGGCGCCGTGCGCGCCGTCTCCGGGAGCGATGTCGTCTTCCTCGACCCCGACAACGGCATCGAGGCCGCCTCGGTCCGTCCGCAGCACAAGAAGGGGCCGAAGTACGCCTACCTCGAGGAGCTGACCGCCCTCGCGGGTGGGGAGCGCAGCCTCGTCGTCTACCACCACCTCAGTCGCAACGGCAGCGCCGCGGAGCAGGTCCAGCGGACCGGCGCGCGCATCCGAGCGCACCTCGATGCGTCGTACGCCCTCGATGCCGTGACCTACCACCGACGGACCGCGCGCACCTTCTTCATCGCCACGCCGCCGCGCTCGTCACTGCGCGGGTGGACGCGCTTCTCGAGGGGCCGTGGTCCGCGCACTCCTCGCGGGACGCGGTTTAGGCGATCCGGCTCCGACACCCCCACCTCGAAACAGACGATCAGCCCTCGAAACCGCCGTGCTCAGCAGCATGGGGCCGCGGGCCACGACCGCTAGAAACGACGCGCCCGCCGATCACTACAGGCCCGTTTGGGAGGGGTCGTAGGGGACAAGGCTGTCCCCTGCTGGGGGGTCGCAGGGGGGGCGAAGCCACCCTGATCCCATTCGTCCTCGAACCGTCGCGCGCACCTCGAAACACAGCCGCCCACGCCATCCCCGAGGTCGCGCGAAGCCACACACTCATCCGAGGCCACGCGCCCGGTGTTACGCTCGATCACGCCCGCACCAGCGGGCACATGCACCGGCGCCCCCCACTCCGAGGGCTCCACAGGTCCCGAGGATGCCAATGCCCCGACGCCCCAACTTCAACTTCGAACGACAGCAACGCGACCGCAACAAGGCCGCCAAGCGCGAGGCCAAGCGCGAAGCGCGCGCGGCTCGCAAGGCCGGACTCCCCGAGGGCGAACTCCTGCCGAAGGACGACGCTCCGCCTGAGCGCACCGGCACCGTCGAGCTCAAGCCGCTCGATCCGGAACCGACCGCCGACTAAACCTCGCCCGGCTTCTGCGCCTCAGTCCTTAGCTGTCGGGCGGTCGCCCGTTCGCCTCGAGTACCGCGGCGCGCAGGCGATCCGCCATGTCTAGCACCGCCTGGCTGTTGCCCTCAGTCGTGCCCGCGATCCAGATGAAGATGTCACGCCCGAGCGGATCGTCCGTAATCACGTAGCCCCAGAACGACGGGCGACCGTCGCCCTCGCGCAGCTCCGCCTCGTTCGGCCAATCGATTGACGTCGCTACCTCGTCGGCTCACTGCCGCCGGTACTCCTCCAGGAACCCGGCCGCGCTGCTGTTTCGTTGCACTTCAACGTGGATGCCGCCGGCATCCTCGGGTCGGCGGAACGTGCAGATCGAGCGTCGATCATTCGCGCTGCTATCCGCGATCAGCGTCTTGCCAAACATCGCGGAGACCTCGGCCGCTGTGAACACGTCGCAGGCGTTCACGATCACCGGCGCATCCGGGATCGCGGAACTCCCCCCGCTCGAGGACGACGACCCGCCCGAAGACGAAGATCCCGAGGAACCTGACGACGACCCGCTTGATGTCCCCGTGCCGCCCGACGAACCCGATCCGTTCGTCGCCCCGTTATCGTCGCCGCCGGAGAAGACCAGCACGATCCCGATCATCGCGACCGCGAAGATACCGACGCCGCCACCCATCATCACCATCCGACGGTTGGCGCCGGAGCTGGGAGCGGCCGACACCTCGACCGGCGTCGTCGCTGGCGCAACGGGGGCCGTCACCGGGCCGCTGTAGTCCGGGTACATCACGCGCAGGTACTCACGGTCTTCCGGCGTCAGACCCGCGCCCTGATTCGCGTGGGTGCCCAGGCCGTTGATCTGCTCGCGCACGCAATCGATGTAGCCCTGGCGCATCGCGTCCCACGGCGCCCTCGCGGCATCGAACGCGGCTCGCGCGGTGTCAAAGTCTGCCTCCCGCTCGCGCAAGGCATCCAGCGCGCGGTCGCGCGCTCGCGCGGTGGCGCCGGCGTCCGTCTCGAGCTGCGGGACGTTGGCCCCGCTCCCGCCGCGCCGCGATCCGACCTCCAGAGCGATCTCCGCACGCGCGGCTTCCTCCACGGCAGCCTCGTAGTCAGTCTGCGCAGCCGTCCGACGGCGCTCGGCTTCCTCCAGGTCACGCCACGCGTCATTGCGCTCGCGGAGTTCCGGGGCGTTGGTCGCAGGTCGCGACTCGGCGCATCGGCTCTCGGCTGCCTGCACCAGGATGTCCACCTCGTGCGTCTGATCTTCGGGAATCGCGTCGCGCTGATCCTGCGCGATCCCGATCATCTGACCGACGACCTGCTCGATCTCCAGCTCGACTTCGCGGATCGCCGCCTGGTTGATCTCGTGCGGGTTGCGGGCGTGCATGTACATCGTCGTGCCCAGGTCGAGCTGGCCCCAGGCCTCCTGCAGCGCTCGCTGCGTGCCCTGGATCTGTCCCACAGAGCCGGCGATCCGGCGGATCGCCTCGGCGTAGATGCGGAAGAACGCGCCGAGGCCGGGAATCCGCTCGATCAGCGGGGCGAGCTTGTCCACCGCCTCTGCGAACAACTCTGCCAGCGCCTCGATCTGCGCGTCGGCGGGGGCCTCGGCGGTCTCGAGCGCTTCCTGCAGTCGGTCGAGCGCGTTCTCGAGCGGCTCGAGGGCGCCATCCACCGCCTCGAGGGCATCCGTGAACTCCTCGAGCCCTTCGTCGATGCCCTCACGGAGCTGGCTGACCGACGGATCCTCTAGCGCCTCGCGAATCTGGCTGCCGAGACCCTCCAGCTGATCGGCGTATTCGTCGGCCTGCTCGCGCAGGTCCCCAATGTCGCCGCCGGTCGAGTCGAGCATCGCGCGCAGCTCTTTGACGGAGGCGTTGGTCTGCGTGACCTCCTCGACCGCCGTCGACTCCTGCATGAGATCGTCGCGGCGCACTTCCAGCTCCATGCGCCGCGCGTTCAGATCGTCCCAGCTCGGTCCATCCGGCATGTCAGGCCACCCTTCACCGCGGCAGCCTACCGGAGTCCGCCGCTCACCAACCCCCGGCAGCGCGCCGGTGAGCCACTCGTTACGATCGCGCTCAATCCAGACCGCGGGAGGCGAACCGAACATGAGCGCAGAGTTCCTGCTGATCCAGCCCGACGACCGCGAGGGCATCACCACCGCCGCCGGCGATGACGTCTACTCCACGCTCGCCACCGGCGACCAGACGAACAACGGCTACTACCTGACCCACGCCATCGTCCCCGCTGGCGGGGGCCCACCGGCGCACATCCACACCCGCGAGGAAGAGGCCTTCTACCTGATCCGCGGCGAGCTCACCTTCCTCGCTGACGACCGCGAGATCACCGTCCCGGCCGGCAGCTTCGTCAACATCCCGCGCGGCACCAAGCACCGCTTCCACAACGCCGGTTCCGAGGAGGTCGAGATGATCTTCTGGTTCACCCCCGCCGGCATCGAGGGCCTCTTCGCCGAACTCTTCGAGCACCCCGAGAACATCGTCGAGGCCGGGAAACGCTACGGCACTGAGTACTTCTTCGACGAATAGCGGCTGCGTCGACGAGCAGTCGCTGTCGGCGATCCCCGCTTCAAGTCGTCGCTCCTGAGCTCCGACGACCAGGCCGCAACAAGCCGAGCTCGGCAGCTTGGGGGCGCGGGCCACGACCACGCGAACCGTTCTGAGGCGCACCTTGCTGGCCCGTTTGGGAGGGGTCGTGGGGGACCCACACCCGTAGGGCGATCACCAAGTTGGGGCTGTCCCCTGCTGGGGGGTCGCAGGGGGGCGAAGCCACCCTGATCCCCTCGTCCTCGACCGCCGTACGCGCCTCAAAGCAAAGCCGCCCGCTCAGACCGCCAACGGATCGTCCTCCGTGACGCGCCGCCTGGAGGCGTGTACGAGCCCTCGCTAGCCTTCGCCAGCCCCCGGCTCCAACAGCCGCCTGAGCGCGGCGAGCCCACGTTGGCGCACCTGCCGCACCGCCGCGCTCGACCGATCGAGCTGCGTCGCGATCTCCCCGAAACTCAGCTCGTGCAAGTAGCGCAACGTCAGCACCTCGCGCTGCAGCTCCGGCAGTTCGGCCAGCGCGTCCCGCACCACAGCTGAGTCGGCCATCCCCTCGATCACGAGGTCCGGCGACGCACCTCGGCGGTCGTCCGACAGCTCCGGCGCGTCCTCAAGGGCGACCGTCGGCTTCAGCCGCCGCAGCTCGTCCATGGCCCGGTGATGCGCGATCCGCAGGAGCCAGGCGTCAAAGCGCTCCGGCTCACGCAGCTTCGGCAGGCTCTTCCACGCCGCGATGAACGTCTCTGCCGTCGCGTCCTCGGTGCGGGCATCATTCCGCAGAATCGCGCCGATGTAGCGATGCACCGTGTCGGCGCGCACGCGAAAAATCTCGCCGAAGGCCTCGCGGTCGCCACGCTGGGCGCGTCGCACGAGCGCATCGAGGTCCATCAACGTCGAACGGTCCGATTCGTCGTCCGAGTAATAGGTCGCTCGGGCACTAACCATTGCCCGCGACCGTCCACCAGCGCACGTTCACCTCAAGGTTCGGATCCTGTCGCTCCACCTCGAGCCGCACGCGTTCGAGGCCACGCGAGAACTCCACCCGGATCTCCGACCCAGCGCTCTCCTGAACCTCGGCGGACCAACCGCTCGCGACGTTCACATCGGTCACCGTCAACGTCCCGCCGGCGAAGCTGTACGAAACGCTGCCCGCGTCGCGGGCCGCCGCCTCGTACGAGCCAGCAACGGCGGGAATCAGCGAGGTGCTCTCGCCCGGCGGCTCGACCGTCGGATCCGGAGTCGCCGTCGGCGCCGGTGTCGCGGTCGGCTCTGTTGTTGAGGTCGGCTCGGGCGTCGCCGTCTCCTCGGGCCCCGGTGTCGCACCTGGCTCTGGGGTGTCTTCGGGATGCGGCGTGTCCTCGGCCTCCGGCGTTTGAGCAGGCTCGGGGGTCGAACCGGGTTCAGGAGTCGCGCCGGGCTCGGGCGTGCCCTGCGGTTCAGGCGTGCCAGTCGCGCTCGGAGTCGCTGTCGCCGAAGCCGTCGCGGTCGCCCTCGGGTCGTCGTCAATCGCACCGCCGGGCACTGGCGTCGAGCCAACCGGCGTCAGATCGTCGTCGTCGAACGGGAACCCCTCGTCGCCCTCGTAGTCAGCGAACACGCCACGCGCCGTCTCCGAGCTCATCCGGATCGAGGTCACCGCCGAGACGAAGTCCTCGGCGTCGTCGTCAGCGTGCGGATCGAGCTGCAGGATCAGCAGCTCCAGCGTGTCGATCACCCCGCGCAACTCTCGCGGCGAGAGCCCGCGCAAGCCCTCCTCGCTGCGCTCGACCTCGTCGAGGAGGCGCGCCGCCTCCGTGCGCAACGCCATCAACTCCTGGCTGCTCAGCGAGTCGTCGTCCAGCGCGGCTGTCGCTGTCTCGGACAGGCTGCTCACTGCCTCGAGGACCGCCGCGCGGGCGCTGGTCCCCGACTGAAGCGCACCGCTGAGGACGACGGCGGCCACGACCGCGACCGCGGTCCCGGCCAGCGCGAGCTGCCGGAGCGGATTCCCGACGAACAGACCGCCGAGCGCACCACGCAAGAATCCGGGACGCGGATCGCGTCCCGGATCGTCCTGCGGTCCGAGGTTCCCTTCGATCGCGCTCCAGATGGTCGCGCGGTCGACGTCGGGGACCTCGCTCCAGGCGGAGCGGAGGGCGTCGACCACCCGATCCAGTTCGGGCGGATCGCCGGGCTCGTGTCCGTCGCCCTCGCCCCAGTCGTCGGGTTGTTTGCTCATCGCGTCACGCTCCTGCGTGTTCCCCTCAGTATCGGCGTTCGCTCTGCTGGCTTCCTCAGTCGGCCGCTCCAGCGGCGGCGGTCGCCGGCTTCGCCGCCGCACGCTTCGGCTTGCTCGGGAAGTAGAGGATCCGGAACACGATCGCTCCGAACAGCAAAGCCGCCGTCCCGAGGTAGAGCGCCTGCGCGCCGACCGTCGCCGAGTCCGTCCCCGCGACCCAGCCGTGCACGAGGCTGATCACGAACGTGCCGAAGGCCGAGGCGTGAACGACGCGCCACGTGGTGTAACCGACGCGCCGCTGCAACCAGCTCGATAGCGCCAGCACCGCGACGCCCCACATCCCGATCGTTCCGAGGGCGACCGGACCCGGCAGATACGCCGATTCGCCGGGGATCGCGGCCCCGCGCCAGGACATCTCGACGTACTCGTCGGTCACGATCACGGCGACGTGCAGCCCGATTGCCAGCACCGCGCTCAGCGTCCACTGCTGGTGTAGCTCCAGCACCGTCTTCCGGTTGATCACGCCATCCAGCCCGCGCGCGCTGATCATCAGGCCGAGGATCATCGCGATCCAGAGCGCCACGTAGGCGAGGAACCCGCTCGCCCGCGAGGCCCACCATTGCAACGGAGCCTCGGTCTCCCAGATGCCGAAGAAGGCCGGGATCAGGCGCGTCCCGACGACCGCCGCGAACGCCAGCGCGAGGATCGTCGCCGGCCGGACAGCGCGCACGGTCGCCTGCTGCGCGCTCACGCCGCGCCGTCGCACTCTGCCGCCGCGAGGTACAGGTGCCGCTCCATTCCCGGCGTCATCGTCCCCGCTCCCTGGTCATCGAACAGCAACGCCTCCGCCTCGAACGCGGACAGCACGGCCACCGTCGAGGGCATATCGACGAGGATCGACGTCGCCAGCGCGTCCGCCAGCGCAGCCAGCGGCGCGACGACAGTCGCGAACACGTACGGTCCGGCGGCCGGCTCGCCGGCACGAGGCGACACGATGTGGTGCATCCGCCCCAGCGGCGTGTCCCACGCCCGGCGCAACGTCGAAGACGTCGCGACCGCGCCACCTGCGAGCCCGACGGTCAGGCCGGTCAGATCAACCGCGACCGGCATCTGCATCCGGGGCGTCGTTGATCCGGCGCGGATGTCGCCGCCGGCATCCACCAGCCAGCGCGAGCTGCCCGACTCGATCAGCAGCTCGGCGACGCGGTCGACCGTCCAGCCCTTGGCGATCCCGCCGAGATCGATCGCGCCGTCGCCACGCAACCGCATTCGCCCGCCCTCGAAAGTCACGGTCGGCCGAGGCACGTCGGCCGTCGGGTCAGCCTCGACAAGCCCGGTCAGCGCCTCGAACGTGCGGTCGTAGCCGACGGCGATCACCGCCGCACCGGCCGTCGGATCGAATGCACCACCGGTCGCCCGCTTGACGCGCAACGCGTCCCGCACGATCTGTGTGAGCGTCGCGTCCGAGGTGACCCGCTCGATGTTGAGCTGGGACAGCGCACTGTCCGTGCGGAAGCGCGAGCAGCGTTGCTCCTCCCGCTCGATCAACCGACGCGCTGCCTCGAGGGTGCCGCTCGCCGGACCGTCCGCGCCGACGCGCCAGTCCGTGCCCATCGCGCGGAACTCAAGGACGGCCTCGAACTCGCGCGGGTGCGCGGGACCGGGGGTCGCGACGTCGGGTCGCGCTGCTACCGCGGGCACCATCAGGACGCCTTCGTCGTTGCCGCGGGTGGCGGTGGTGCCGGCGGCGGCGGTGGTGCGGGCGCCATCGTCGGAGCCGGGGGCGGTGGGGGGGCGGGCGCCATCGTCGGAGCCGGGGGCGGTGGGGGGGCGGGCGGCGCAGGCGCAGGCGCAGCAGGGGCCGGTGCCGGTGCCGCAGCGGCCGGAGGAGCTGCCGCCGGAGCGGGGGCGGGGGCGGGGGCAGCTGGCGCTGGACTCGACACGAACGCACCGACATCCACCGAGCCCCGGGCGCCGGCGCCGAGCTCGAACGGCAGGTCGCCCTCGATCTGGATCGCTGGCGGGGCCGGTACCTGGACGGCACGGCCCGGCGAAATCGGGAGCGCTCCCAACGCCGGCAGCGAGTGGACTTGTAGCTCGGGCAGGGTCGCGGAGGGCGCCGCTGCTGATGACGCCTCGTCGGTCGCCAGCAACGAATCGCCGCCCTCCGGCTCGATCCCGACCGCCAATGACGGGGCGACAGCCGCGACCGGGTTGGCGGTGTCCGCGGTCTCGCTCACGAAGTACCCGTCGGCCTGTGCAATCCCGGCGACCGAAGCCGCCAATGTCGCCGCCGAGGTCACCCCGACGGCCAGGTTGACGCTAGCGCGAGCCATGGGCGCCCTCACTTCCGATGCTGCGCGCCCGTGGCTGCGAGGCGACGGGCGCCTGGCCACACACGCGGTGCGCGGTTCGACTGACATCCCTCATCGGCACGCCTAGTTCTCGATCTTGATGCGGCCGGAGTCGATCTCGGCCTTCCACTCGGCCTCGTCCTCCGTCCGCGTGTTGAAGAACTTGAGCTTCACGGTGCGCGGGCCGTTCTTCTCCGCCTCGTAGACCCAGCCGCTCCCGGCGTAGACGCCGTACAGGGACAGCGAACCGCCCGAGTACGCGAGCACCACCTCGCCGACGCCACCGATGCCGTAGGTGAGGTACTCCACCGACGGGGTCGGTACCGCGGTGGGCGCGGGTGTCGGGGCGACGGTCGCGACGGCCGTGGGCGCCACCGTCGCCGCGGGCACAGCCGCCGGCTGCGGCGCGGGCTGCGAGGTGGCCTGAGCGGTCGTCGCCGCTGCCGGCGCGGTGCCCTGCGTCGACTGCAGCCGCTCCTCGAGGTCGTCCAACGCTTCCTGGTCGCGCGCACCGATGTCCGCCGCGAGGTCATCGAGGGCAGCCTGCCGCTGTTCGTCGAGCCACGCCTGCAGCTCGGCCGCGGCTGCCGCCTGCTGGGCGGCGAGCTGTGCCTCGACGGCGCTCAACCCGGCCTCCCGCTGAGCCTCGACCTCGGCGGCCGCCGCTACCTGCGCCGCGGTTCGCTGGTTGTGAGCGTCCCACCAGTCGGCGTCGATCCGAGCCTGCGCCGCCTCTGCCTGGGCTTCCTGGTACTCGACCAGCGACGCTTCGTAGGCGGCCTGCTGCGCCTCGTAGTCCTCGCCTTCGGCCTCGGTCGCCGCCGGACCGACCCACTCCTCTTCGACGGCGGGCGCGGGGGCGAGCCCGAACCCGAACGCCGAGCCCACCATGACGATCGCGGCGATCGATGCCGCCACGCCCGCGGTCGCATACGCAAACGCTACCTGTCTGTTCATCCCGTGCCCCTAGCGCCTGCCACAGCGTCGTGCTCTGGCTGTATGTCGGAGTCGGAAGCGGGAATGTGACGGGCGCAGCCCACGAGATTCCAAGTTGAAATCACATTCGTGAACGCTCCGAACCGCACGAACGGCGACGATTCGCGGGCGAAGGAAGTTGCATCGGCCTGGCGTTCTTCTGTATAGAACACATGTTCTTATCTGTTAGTGCGGTGGGGGTATCGCACATGGAAACGCATGACCTGCAAGAGCAGGTCCACTCGCTCGCGCACTACCTGGCACAGGGCCACGACTGGAAGTGGCACGGCCAGCGCGGTGCCCACGACGGCAAGGTCGTGATCGCGGTCGAGGTGGACGCCTTCACGTTCTGGGACCTGCACGCCCAGCAACAGCAACGTCGCGTGGAGCTGCGCAAAGAACGGGACGAGGTCCGCCGCGCCAGCCGCGAGCGCGCCCTCGGACGGCGCGGACTACCGCCGGGCAAGAAGGCGGCGAGGGACGATCGCTGGAGCCCGCCGCGGGCGAGCGATCGGCTGCCCACCCGACCGGACGATTGGCGTTAGCGGCGCGCCGTAATAGCACAGGTCTCCGCTTAACGTGTATCTTGTAGGTAGCTGATAGTTGGCGGGCCCTCCGAGCCGCCCGCCTGCAGCCGGGACGCACCATGCAGGTCGTGCTGGGCAAACGAGGGGACTACGCAATCCGCGCGGTCCTCGACGTTGCCGAGCGGCCCCACACCCGACGCAAGGCGCGCGAGATCGCCGAGCGCAACTCAATCCCGCACAGATTCCTCTCGCGCATCCTCGCCGACCTCGTCCGCGCGCGGATATTGCACGCGACCGCTGGCCCCAGCGGCGGCTACGAACTCGTCGAGCCAGCTGACCAGCTCAGCCTGCTCCGCGTGATCGAGGCAATCGATGGCCCGGCTGCCGATCGCGAGTGCCTGCTGCACAGCACGCCCTGTAACAGCGACAACCCCTGTGCGATCCACCACGTGTGGATTGGCGCGGAAGAAGCGATGCTCGAACGCTTGCGCGGCACGACCTTCGCCGAGATCGCCGCTGACGGCGGCGCTCTCTCAACCAGCTCGCAACTCGCTGCTCGGTTGACTCGACGCGGCTAGCCCGAAACCCACGTCAGCGCGACCGCACCGGCCGGGGCCAGCTCGTCGGCCACCACAAAGGTCTCGAGGTCAACGACGTGGAGCTGATCCGCCTCGAGCACCAGCAAGCTCCCGCCACTGGCGTCCACCGAGATCGACCGCGGCACGCCGCCGATGGCGACGGTGGCGCCGGTCAGTCGCTCGGTTCCGAGGTCCATGGCCGCGATCGCTCCGCTGACCGTGCTGAACCAGAGCGTGTCGGATGCCTCGTCGATCGCCAGCCGCCGGAAATCGAAGGCCACGTCGCCGAGCTGACTCGGCCCGATCCCGCTGACCAGCTCGAGCGTGTCGAGGTCGTACCCCAGCAGCCCGCCGCCCAGCGACGACACCAGCAGCCGATTCCGCCGCTCATCGACCGCGAAGGTGCGCGCACGGCCGCCGACAGCGCAGCCCCAGAGCGCGATGTCCGAGAACGGCCCGAGCGCCGGCCCCGGCTCTCCGCTGCGCAGCTCAATCGAGGCGATGCCCGCGTGGTCGTCCGAGTACCAGAGCCGCTCATGGGCCCGGTCGTAGGCGATCTGCCGCCCACCGTTCCCCGGCCGCGTGACGAACGCCTCGATCGATGGCGGTGCCGGCAACCTCGTGTCTGGGATCGAGGCGGCTTCAGTGTGACGGTCGCCGAGGATCGTCGCCCCGTCCGCCGCGGCGAACCACAGCACCGAGGGATCGGCGGCCTGGGTCACGTCGGACGCCTCGGCCTCAACTGAGCCACCGCCGCAGCCCGTCAGCAACGCGGCGCTCAGCAGCGCCGCCACCAGCCCCACCGTGCGGGCCAAGCCAATCCACCTCGACCTGAGCGCTTCGAGGGCCATCGGGGCCGCTCCGCTTTCTCGGCGAGGG